>JGI20191J14862_1000060_pt1 | contig 38338 bp, 51 predicted proteins | sample NGESurdeep092012_7_FD_14862 | JGI IMG/M metagenome (IMG submission 14862)
GGCTCCGACCGCCAGCTCCGCGACGCGGCGGCCGTCCTGGCCGCCAACCGCGAGACGCTCGACCTCGACTATCTCCACCGGCAGGCACGAGAGCTGGGCGTAGACGACCTTCTCGGGCAGCTGCTGGCCTTGACTTAGTCCATCTCTTAGTCTAAATTTTTTGACGTGCCGAAAGTTGTGAACGTCCACGAAGCCAAGACCCATTTCTCGAAGCTTCTCGTCCGGTTGAGCCAGGGGGAGGAGATCGTGATTGGAAAGGCGGGCCGCCCGGTGGCGCGCCTCGTGCCGTTCTCGGACCGCACGGCCCGCCGGGAACCCGGAAGCGCGCGCGGCCGGTTCACGATGAAGGGGAATTTCGACGCCCCCCTCCCGGCCAAGCTCCGGCGTTTCTTCGGATCTTGAGGCTGCTGCTCGACACGCATGCGTTCCTCTGGTGGATCGGCGACGATCCGAGGCTCCCGGCGAGGGCGCGAAAGTTGATCTCGGGAGAGCGGAGCGAGGTCTTCCTGAGTGTCGCAAGCGCTTGGGAGCTTGCGATCAAGACGAGGATTGGACGGCTGCGGCTGGCGGAGAACCTCGAAGACTTCGTGACCAAACACGTGGCGGTCAACGGCTTTCAGGTCCTGCCGGTTCACCTCAGGCACGCGCTGCACGTCTCGACGTTGCCCGACCATCACGGGGACCCGTTCGACAGGATTCTCGTCGCGCAAGCGCAGATCGAGAACCTCGTTCTCGTGAGCGGTGACGAGCAGATCGCGCGATATCCCGTCACGGTGGCGTGGTAAGTGGTTTGGACCATAATCGGTGGTCCGGAAAGCCGTCTGATGGAAGCCGCGATTCGCCTGCTGAACGAGATGGTCACCAGAGGCCTTCTGGACAGCTATGCGATCGGGGGAGCGATGGCTTCCCTCTTCTACGCGGAGCCGGTCGCGACGTTCGACCTGGACGTCTTCGTCCTCCTTCCCACCGCCCAGTCGGATCGAACTATCGTCACGCTCGAGCTGCAGATCGCATTTCTGCGCGAACATGGCGCGGTACAAGAAGGAGAGCACGTCGTCATTCAGGGTCTTCCAGTTCAGATTCTGCCGGCGTACAACGCGCTCGTCACGGAAGCCACGAAGCAGGCCGTGACGAGACGGGTCGGCCAGGTCGAGACCCGGGTCTGCCGGCAGGAACACTTGCTCGCCATCCTTGTACAGACCGGCCGCGACAAGGATCGGGCCCGGATTCCCCTGCTCCTCGAAGGCACGCCGCCGGACAGACGCCTCCTCGACGAAATCCTGGAACGCCATGGCCTTCGTGGCCGGTGGGACCAGTGGACGAAGGGTCCTCATGTCTGACGAGGCAATGAGAGCCCTGGCCGAAAAGGCCTTCGAAGCCAAGCGGCTTCGCCGGACGAAGCTGGCCCGACTTCCGATCGAACGGAAGCTCGAGATCCTTTTGGACCTTCAACGGACCGTCAACGAGATCGCCCGGGCCGTCGGCCGCCCGACGAAAGCTGAATGGCCCCGCGAGATCCTGCCAAGGCCCGACACCGGGTGATCTAAACATCCTCGTCGAGTTCGAGCCCGGGATCACCGTCGGTCCTCGATTCATCACCCTCGAGGCCGAGCTGTCGGATCTTTAGGACGAGATCCCCCTACCGCCACCACCCCGTCACGTCGATCACGAGGTCCGCGGTGCCTACCGCGAATCCGGACGCCACCGTCACGTTCCCCGCGGCCTCGGGCAGTAGAATGAGCTTCGAGGTGACGTGATGACGACCGCGGTCAAGGCCATCTACGAGCACGGCGTCTTCAGGCCCGTGACGCCGGTGATCTTCGTCGACACGAGTTTCTTTGCCGCACTGCTGCTGCCGAAGGACGCCAACCGTTTGTCTACCGTCCGGAACGTCATCCTCAAGTACAAGCTCGGGGGCACGCAATGAACTCACGGTACGAACTCATCATCTACTGGAGCGCCGAGGACAACGCATTCATCGCCGACGTTCCTGAGCTTCCTGGCTGTGCTGCCGACGGCGCTACCTACGCGGAAGCAGTCGCAAACGTCCAGACCGCCATCGACGAGTGGATTGAAACCGCACGTGATCTCGGCAGAGACATCCCCGAACCGAGAGGTCGTCTCGCCTACGCGTAGGCAGGTACATCTCCGTTCCTCCACCTCGCCGCCGTCCTCTCCCTCAGCCACGCCACCGGCGCGCTTTCCTTCGCCCTCCCCGGCGAACTCGCGCGCCGCTTTCGGCTGGAGGGTCGATCTCGTAACGGCCGGTTCCTCAGCCCACACTTCCGGCCACGGGTTGTTCAGGAGGCCGTTCCGCTTTATGAAGCGGCCTGAGGATGAGATTCTCCTCGGGGATATGGTCGATCACGCCGGGCGTGCCAGCGCCGCCGTCGCTGGCAGACGCCGGGTCGATCACGTTCGTGTCCGGCAGCCCGCGTTGTTCTTGTTGAACGTGACCGGGTCCACCGCCACGCCCATGAGTCCCCGCTCTGAGTTCGAGCAGACCTCGAACCCAGCGTCAGCGCGGCCGCCCCAAGCAGCGTGCCGCCCTGACGCGGAGGCCGGCAAGAGTGAACTTCTCTCGATGCCTGAAAGCAGGCGCTGCTAGACTGAACGGTGATGTCGCCGCACCCGGACCTGGCGGCTTACTTCTTCGAGATGGAGAAGCTCGTCGAGGCGCAGCCCGATTCGGTCATCGCCGAAATCGCTCGCGGCGCCTACGCGATGTCCCCACGGCCGCGACCGAGACATGGCGCCCTTCAGGCGCGGCTCACCTCATTCCTCGAGGGGGCGGTGGGAATCGGCGGAACGCTGGAAGCTCCTGACTGGCTCTTCGTCATCGAGCCAGAGATCCGGTCCCTCGAGACGTTCTCGCGGCTCGTGCCCGACCTGGCCGGATGGTGGCGGTCGACGACGGGATGGCCCGACCTCGACGCGACGCCCGTCTCCCTCATTCCGGACTGGGTCGCGGAGATCCTGTCGCCGGCAACCGAGTCATTCGACCGTGGCCCCAAGAAAGACGCTGACGGCCTGATGGGTGTCGGCTGGCTCTGGCTTCTCGATCCCGACACGCGGACGGTCGAGACCTTCGCGAGCGTGAGAAGCAAAATGATAGCGGGACCGGCCTTTGGCGCTTCCGACCACGTCTCCGCGCCGCCGTTCGAAAGTCTTCGGCTCCCCCTCGACTCCATGTTCCCAAGTGGCTGATACGCCTGCGCCGTTTCGGTGACCGCGCGCCCCACCACCTACTGCCACCACCCCGTCACGTCGATCACGAGGTCCGAGGTGCCGACCGCGAACCCGGATGCCACCGTGACGTTTCCCGCGGCCTCGGACAGTAGAACAAGCTTCGAGGTGAGACCTCGGCCTCCTCGCGACCGCAAGTCGAAACTCCTCGAGAAGGGTTCGCGAGGCCCGGTCGTGCGGAGCAGAATGCTGCTAGGAGCGTGTCCCCATGGAAAGACTGATTCGAGTTCACATCGAGAGACTCCCGGAGGGGGTCTTTCTTGCCTCCTCGGATGATGTTCAGGGATTGGTCGCGCAGGTCCCATCGACCTGACTCTCGTCGTCGGAGCCTGACCCTGGGCCGGCTTTCGGGCTTTCGCTACAGAGATCTGAGCCGTCGGCTTCGGCGGCTCGGGTTCGAGTTCGACTCTTCTCCTCCCACCGGGCCGGAAGCTCTCGCCCGACTAACTTCTCGCAACGATGGCAGAGCTCGAAAGCCTGATGCCGGAATACGCACGCTTTCTCGAGGACCGCGCACCAGGGGATCACGAGGTCGGACTGGCGTCCCTTCGTTCGGGTCGGCACTCAGGGGCGACGGAGAGCTGGAAGAGTCGTAGAATGAGAACCGTCATGAGCCGCGCCGCTGCCGGTAAGCCCCCTGCCCCTGTGAGCGAATCCGCCCTCGCCCGGGCTCGCCACGGCGAGCGCGTGGTGCTGCGCCAGGGGAGAAAGGCCGTGGCCGCGGTGGTGTCCATCGCCGACCTCAGGCTGCTGCAGAAGCTCGAGGACGAAGAGGACCTCAGGGATGTCCGCGCCGCACGCGTCGAGATGAAGCGGAAAGGGACGATCCCGTGGGAGAAGGTCAAGGCGGAACTGGGGCTGAAGTAGCTCGTGCCCTACCGGCTCGAACTGTCCCCCCGAGCCAGCCGTGACCTGAAGAAATTCCCTGCTCAGGTCAGGGAGCGCCTGAAAGGCCACATCGACGCCCTCGCCCACGCCCCGCGACCCTCGGGTGTCGTGAAGCTCGCGGGTGAGGTCAACACCTACCGGATCCGCGTCGGCGACTACCGCATCCTTTATGAGATAAGCGTGTGATCTTCAAGGATGAGGCGTCGGGAGGCCTTCCGCTCGTCTCTCACCCATATATCGAACCCGGCTCCGCGGTCTCGATCAGCATGCTCAGAACGGGTTTCACAGTCGAGCTCGACCGCGAGGCCCTGGCTCTCCTGGCCGCGCGCGTCGGGAGGTTTGGACGCGTCTCGAGGAGGGCCGCCTAGCCGCCCGTCGCTAGAGGGGCTCGCCTACCGCTGGCGCGATCCAGAGATCGGCGAGACGTAGCTCGATCCCGTCGAAGGGCTCGGCCCGAACGACCTCCTCGGCCGAGTGCGCAGAAACCAGGAGCCAGCTGCCGCCGTCGGGGTGGAGGCGGAAGACCTCGAGGGTTCGCACGAGAGGATCGACGAGCCAGGCGTGTCCGATTCCTTCCCGTGCGTAGACCCGCATCTTCCGCACGCGGTCGAGGCTAGCTGTTCCCGGCGAGAGGATCTCCGAGACCCAATCCGGCGACAGGGTGAAGTAGGGGGCGCTCAACATCTCGGGCATCCGGCTCTTGCGCCAGCCGGCGAGGTCGGGGACGAGGACGTCGCGCCCGAGATGAAGCTCCGGCTCGAAGACGATCCACCAGCCCCCGGGGCCACCTCGCCCGCGCTGGTAGGCGCCGCCGACGTCCATGCCGAGGATCGACGCCGCGACGGCGTGGGGGCTCGCGGGACGGGGCGAGACGTAAAGCTCCCCGTCGACAATCTCGCCGACGACGTGGTCCGGGAGGGCGAGGATGTCCTCGTACCGGGCTGCGCGCTGGGAACGGATCGGGGTCGACATCCTCGCGATCCTACTCCCTCCGTCGACGGCCCTCAGGGCAATGAAGAACCCAAAGGGCGCGCCTTCGCGGAGCTTCGGATAAGCCTCCACAAGCCGGGCGACATCGGCGAGATCCTTACGTCCGACCTGCCCTTTCTAGTCCGCGAAATCGGGCGGGTCGGGAATTAGCGCTGCTGCGCCCGCCCATCCGCCGCCCTACCGCCACCACCCCGTCACGTCGATCACGAGGTCCGCGGTGCCCACCGCGAATCCGGACGCCACCGTCGCGAGGAACTGATCCGGAGACTGCGCGTTCTGGGTTCCCAGGGTCCCTTCACCGGTGGTCGCCACGAATTCATGGCAGGGAAGAACGCCATCGCCGGCCCACAGGCAGAGCGCATAATTCGTCGGGAGGTCGAGCCATGGTAGCGACGTACAAGGTTCTTCTCAGGGAGTCCGAGGAGGGCTTCGCCGTCTCTTGCCCCGGCCTTCCCGGCTGCTGGTCTCAGGGCGCGACCGAGGCAGAGGCTTTCGAGAACATCCGGAGCGCGATTCGGGAGTATCTGGAAGCGCAGTTTCGCGCCCTTCTGTAAACGCCTCATTATTCCGTCCGGCGGCGCGCCGGCGTAACCGGGCTCCGCTGACCTACCGCCACCATCCGTTCACGTCGATCACGAGGTCGGCCGTGTCCGAAGCGAACCCGGACGTGCAACCCGCCGCCTGCTTCCGGAGACCGTGGGTTGAGCGCCGAGGAGCGACATCGCGCCGCGTGCCAGAAGGCCTGAGCGGGTTTCACCCACGGCTTTCGCCCGCGCATCGATCGCCTGCAGGATGGCCTCCGGGATTGTTACGTTCACGCGGACCGCCTTCGACGCTGCGTCCGGCGCGGAGACGAGAAACGGCACCGCGCGCTTGTTGTGCGGATCTCTCAGGATCGTCTCGAGGCGGGACGGCGCCGGGAGCTTCTCGCCCTCCTCGACCATAAAGGCCACATGCCCCGCGAGAGCCTCGTGCGCCATCGTCATGGCCTCGTCGAGCGTCCGACCGGCGCTGACGCATCCGGGAAAGTCGGGAAAGTCCACGCCGTAATCGCTGCGCGGTTTCTTGCGGATGAGTGCGACATACACTGCCACGGTTTCCTCTCAGCTCCTCGATTTTCCTAGTGACGATGCGGCTATCCACGGAGGCCTAATATACACACTGGTACACACCGCTGCAAGCGTCAGGAGAATCCTTGATTTACGCGTCAGCCCCTTCTCGGGCAGCTGCTGGGGTGAACCGGGCTCCGCTGACCTACCGCCACCACCCTGTCACGTCGATCACGAGGTCCGCGGTGCCCACCGCGAATCCGGACGCCACCGTGACGTCCCCCGCGGGTTTTCGGGTCGTCCGCGAGCAGACGCCGTGAGGACCTCGATGTCGACCACGTCCTTGCCGCGGCCCTCGAACGATTCATCGAAGTCGTGGGTGAGGCGGCCTCGAAGGTCTCTCCGGCCGCGCGCGTGACGGCCGGTCATGAAGAACCCGGATCACCCAAGTGATCGAGCGGAAACGATTACGCTATCATTTGATCGTGACGTTCACCGTGGAATTCGACCGCGAAGAAGATGGACGCTGGATCGGCCTGATCGAGGCAATCCCCGGCTGCCACGTCTACGGCGCTACGCGGGAGGAGGCGCTCGCCAAGGTCGAGGCGCTGGCGCTTCACGTAGTCGCCGAACGGCTGGAAGACAGTGAGATCTCCGCTGAGGAGGCGGCGAGCGTGAATTTCGTCGTTTCGGCCGCTGCCTGAGCGTTTCAAATCGGCGAAGGCGCGTAGGGTACTTGCCGCGCTGCTGCGCATCGGCTGGGCCATCACAAGAACGACCGGCTCACACCGCACCCTCGCACGGCCCGGCTGGCCGAAAGCGCGCTTCGCCTACCACGATGGCGAAGAAATCGGTCCAAAGATCCTCTCGCGGATTGCCAAGGAGACCGGGCTGAAGCCCGAGGATCTCTAACGGCCTACGGGCCGCCCCCAGGACCGGCGGCCTCGCGTTCTGACCTACCGCCACCACCCCGTCACGTCGATCACGAGGTCCGCGGTGCCCGCCGCGAATCAGGACGCCACCGTGACGTTCCCGGCGGGCGTGCCGAACAGTCCGAGAATCGCGTTGTTCGCGCGCGTGACGCCCGGGCGGAAGGCGATCGTGTCGAGCGTGGGCGTCGTCCTCTGGCCGACGTCGTCCACGTGCAACCTGCCGGTGCCCGGCTGGACCGCGTATCGAAAAGGGTTTCGAAGGCCCCAGAGGCTAGCTCATCGTGCCTTATCCTTCGGCTTCAGCGGCAGGATCCGGGCGCGTGCACGGGCTTCGTCCATCGTCACCAGCGCTCCGGCCAGAAGATCCTTCTCGAATCGGCCGAGCGCCGACAGCAGCACGTCACCAAGAAGCCGGGGAGACAGGGCCTGTGCACGTATCTGCAAGACGCTCGGCCCGTCGGCTCTTGTGGCCGCCAGGATCGCGCTGAAATCCAGGTCGTTCGTGAGTACCACGTAGCCCCTCTGACGGGCCCACGCCATCAGCTCCTCGTCTTCCGCCCCGGGCGCTCCCACCGCCGACCAATGGATCGCGTCGTGGCCGGCCTGCTTCAGCACGCTCACCCACGCCGGCGAGAGGTTCATGTCGACGAGAAGCTTCAAGCCGAGGCGAGGGGGACCTCGACCTCCTCGGCCCGCCACGCCGCGTACGAGAGCGCCTGCCGGATGTCCTCCTCCTCAAGGTAGGGGTAAAGCTCGAGGATCTCCTCGCGTGTGTGCTCCGTTGCCACCAGGCCCACGACCGTCCCGGCGGTCACACGCATCCCCCGGATGCAGGGCTTTCCCCCCATTACCTTCGGATTGGTCGTGATGCGGTCAAGGTTCATGGCGGTGGAATCATAGGCCGACGCGGGCTCCGGCGCCTGGATCATCCGGATGTCCGCGCCGTTTTCGAGCATCAGGGTCCGGGCCCCCTACCACCACCCCGTCACGTCGATCACGAGGTCCGCGGTGCCCACCGCGAACCCGGACGCCACCGTGACGTTCCCCGCGGGCGTGCCGAAAAGTCCGAGAATCGCGTTTTTCGCGCGTGTGACGCCCGGGCGGAAGTCGCTCGACGGGGCTCGTCTGGCTGCTCGTCGGGCAGCTCGCGGCCTCGGGCAGTAGAATGAGCTTCGAGGTGACGTGATGACGACCGCGGTCAAGGCCATCTACGAGCACGGCGTCTTCAGGCCCGTGACGCCGGTGCGCCTGAAGGAGGCCACCGAGGTCGAGGTGCTCGTACCCACGGACGCGGTTGAGGACGACGACGATCCCACCGGCTGGAAGGCCATGCGCGAGTTCATCGGTCTGGCCAAGGACGCCGGGGCAAGCACCGCGTCCGTGGACCACGACGCGATCATCTACCGCCGGTGATCTTCGTCGACACGAGTTTTTCGCCGCACTGCTGCTGCCGAAGGATGCCAACCATTCCCGCGCCGTACAGGCCATCGAGGACCTCGGCCGTGTTCGCCTCTCTTTTCGGTGGAAACTACAGCTCGAGGGGCGTGACCGTCTGACCCCAGACCCCAGAATGCCCCTCTGAACCCGTGGACTCTGGTACGCTCTGAAATCGACGGCCCAGGGATCGGAGGCGGCGCATGACGGAGTCCCAACTGCTCGCCGAAGTCGTTCGGAGGGTGGTCACGGCGCTAGAGCCGCGTCGACTTATTTTGTTTGGCTCGAGGGCGCGGGGAGAGGCCAAACCCGATAGCGACGTTGATCTCCTCGTAGTCTGGCGAAACGAGACCCCACCGCACGAGCGAAGCGCGGCTGTTCGACGGGCTCTGCGAGGAATCTCCGTGGCATTCGACATTGCCGTCGTCACCCCGTCGGAATACGAGCGGTTTGCAGGAAGGAAAGCTCACATCGTCGCAATCGCAGCCCGGGAAGGGCGTGTCCTCTACGCGGCCTGACTCGAACGATCCGGACGTCGCCGCCTTTCTTCAAAAGGCGCGGCGCGATCTCGAAGTGGCACGGCGGCTCGCTCCGGATTCGGATTTCAAGGACGTGGTCTGCTTTCACGCCCAGCAGGCTGCCGAGAAGGCGCTAAAGGCCGCGATGCTGGCTCTTGGACTCGAAGCGCTACGGACGCATGACCTCGACCTCCTTCTCGCGTCCCTCGAAGAGACCGATCCCGGGTGGAAGGCGCTTCAAGAAATGTGCGAGTCACTTGCAGACTTTGCGGTTGCCCCGCGCTATCCCGGCTGGGAAGAGACAGCACCTGACATAAAGCCCCAGGACGCCATAAACAATGCGACGTTCGTCGTTCGATTTGTGGAGAAACGTCTTGTCAGGGCGTAGGCGAACGGTCGCCCACGAACTTTTACCCGGCTCTGACCTCAGGGTCGTTCTCGACACCTTTATCGGGGGGGCGGTTTTAGTGACGCAAGGGGGTCGAAAATTAGTGGCGCTTGACACAGGGGCCGGTGGCGCCGCGTTCTGCGCCTACCGCCACGTTCCTTTGCCACGCGGGTGCTAGCATCGTTTCGTGGAAAGTCCTCTCGCCCTCTCCTTCGATCAGCCGGCCCTTCGCGGTCTCTGTCGGCGCTACGGCATTCGCCGCCTCGCAGTGTTTGGGTCGGCCATCAGGGGCGAGTTGGAGCGAGAGAGCGATCTCGACATCCTTGTCGAGTTCGAGCCCGGAATGGCCGTCGGTCTTCGATTCATCACCCTTCAGGCCGAGCTGTCGGAGCTTTTCGGTCGGAGGGTCGATCTGGTCACGGCCGGCTTCCTCAGCCCGCACTTCCGGTCGCGGGTCGTTCAGGAGGCCGTTCCGCTTTATGAAGCGGCCTGAGGACGAGATTCTCCTCAGGGATATGGTCGATCACGACATAGGCTGGACCGTCGTCACGTCCGACCTGCCCTCTCTGGTCCGCGAAATCGGGCGGGTCGGGGATTAGCGCGGCTGCTCCCGCCCATCCCCCTACCGCCACCACCCCGTCACGTCGTCGCCACGAATCCATGGAGGATGATGGGACCGTGGCCTACAAGCTCCTCGCAGCCGCCCTCATGCCCACGCCCGGAGGGAGGGGCCCGGGCCGCCGCCGGCGCGGGGGTGAGCGCCCGCCCCGGCTCTCGGCCGAGCTCGTCGAGTGGGGGATGCCCCGCACAGCGATCCTCGTCGACGCCCGCCCGCGCACCACGCGCGAGAACGCCGTCGAGACCGAGCGGATCCTGACGGCCCGCGGCGCCCGGAGCCTGTTGCTCGTCACGTCGGCTCTCCACATGCCGCGCGGCGGGCTCGTCTACTACCGGCTTCGCGGCTGGACACGGTAGGCCGGACGTGACCCGGGTCGTGTAGTCGTCATCGCCCGAGTCGCGCGCCGTTCATGGTATAAAACGAGAAGTTCCGCTTGATCAATACTTACGATACCCGAGTAACCGAAAAATGCCCCTCCTCAAACGCGAACCGGACCTCTTTCCTGGAGATCTCTTCGACCTCCCGGTTGAGAGCCACCCCTGGTGGGTGGCGTACGTCAAGAGCCGGCAGGAGAAGGCGCTCGCACGGCACCTCCAGCCCCTCGGCATTCCGTATTACCTTCCTCAGCGCGAACAGAAGATCCGGCGCGCCGGGCGGAAATTCGCCTCGTACCTCCCGCTCTTCCCCGGGTACCTCTTCTTCCGAGGCACGGACGACGACCGCTACGCAGCCCATCGGAGCAACCTCGTTGCGCAGGTGATCGAAGTGGTCGACCAGCCGCTCCTGGACGCCGAGCTCGGGCGACTGCGCACGCTTCAGGAAAGCGGCCTTCCGCTCGTCTCTCACCCATACATCGAACCCGGCTCCGCGGTCTCGATCACCGACGGCCCTTTTCGGGGCCACGAAGGTATCGTCCTCCGCGCGAAGGGTCAGCTTCGAATCGTCGTTTCGATCAGCATGCTCAGAACGAGTTTCACAGTCGAGCTTGACCGCGAGGCCCTGGCTCTCCTAGCCGCTCGCGTCGAGAGGTTTGGACGCGTCTCGAAGAGGGCCGCCTAGCCGGCCTGCCGGAAGGCGCGTAAGGAATGTGTCGCACTCTTTTCGGTGTGTCTACCGAAGGGGACGGAGTCTGTTGAATGCCCGGACGCAGTGACACAGTCTGGAGCGGCAAACGCTACGTGGCACAGTAGACGGTACCGCCACGGCAAGGCGAAAAAACGCGGGGCGGGAGCGAGTGGAGGAGATCGAGTGGAGAGAACGGAGTGCGGGTCGATCCTGATTACCGGTGGAACGGGTTCGTTCGGCAAGAAGTTTACCGAGACGATCCTGGAGCGCCTCCGGCCCGAGCGTCTGATCATCTTCAGCCGTGACGAGCTGAAGCAATTTGAGATGAGAGACCTCTTCCCCGAGGAGCGGTATCCCTGCATCCGCTACTTCATCGGCGACGTTCGGGACCGCGACCGCCTCTACCGGGCGTTCGACGGTGTCGACGTTGTCGTGCACGCCGCGGCCCTGAAGCAGGTGCCCGCCGCCGAATACAACCCCATGGAGGCCATCAAGACGAACGTCCTCGGCGCGGAGAACGTCATCGACGCGGCCATCGACCGGAACGTCAAGAAGGTCATCGCCCTCAGCACCGACAAAGCTGCCAACCCCATCAATCTCTACGGTGCCACGAAGCTCTGCTCCGACAAGCTCTTTACCGCTGCCAACAGCTACGCGGGGAAGCACGAGACCCGGTTCTCCATCGTCCGCTACGGCAACGTCGTCGGCAGCCGAGGCAGCGTCATCCCCTTCTTCCTAAAGTTGAGGAAAACCGGTGTCCTCCCGATTACGGACGCCCGGATGACGCGCTTTTGGATCACGCTCCAGCAGGGGGTCGACTTCGTCCTCACGAACCTCGAGCGGATGCACGGCGGCGAGATCTACGTCCCGAAGATCCCGAGTATGAAGGTCGTCGATCTCGCGAAGGCGATCGCGCCGGAATGCGGAACCCGAATCGTCGGCATTCGTCCTGGCGAGAAGATCCACGAGGTGATGGTCCCGGAGGACGACGCCCGTCAGACTCTGGAATACGACGACTACTTCGCCATCCTCCCGGCTTACCGAGGGTGGAGTTCTGCCGACTACGCGAACCGCAACGGCGGCCGGCCGTGCCCGGAAGGCTTCCGCTACGCTAGCGACACGAACAACCGCTGGCTCGGCCCCGAGGAGCTGCGAAGCCTCATCGGCGCCCCAGCCTGAGGTGCACACCTGTGCACAAACCTGACTTCCTTCCCTACGGCCGGCAATCGATCGACGACGACGACGTCGCCGCGGTCGTCTCCGCCCTCCGCTCCGACTGGCTCACCACGGGGCCCATGGTGCCCAGGTTCGAGGAGGCGGTGGCGTCCGCCTGCGGCGTTGAGCACGCCGTCGCCGTCAGCAGCGGTACGGCGGCTCTGCATGCGGCGATGAACGCCATCGGGATCGGGCGCGGCGACGAGGTCATCGTCCCCGCGATGACGTTCGTCGCCACGGCGAACGCTGTCGTCTACTGCGGGGGGCGGCCCGTCTTCGCCGACGTCGACCCAACAACCCTCCTGATATCGCCCTCCTCGGTGGAACGTCTCATCGGGCCGAGGACGAAGGCCGTCGTGGCCGTCGACTACGCCGGCCAGCCTTGCGATTACGACGCCCTCCGGGTGCTGACGTCTCCTCGCAGCCTCAAGCTCGTTGCTGACGCCTGCCACGCCATCGGCGGTAGCGACCGGGACCGGCCTGTTGGTTCTCTGGCCGACGTTTCGACTTTCAGCTTCCACCCGGTGAAGCACGTCACGACGGGCGAGGGTGGGGCGGTCGTCACGGGCGACGCCGAGATCGCCGCGAAGGCGAGGGTTTTCCGAAACCACGGTATCACGACTGACCATCGCCAGCGCGAGCGGGAAGGCTCCTGGTTCTATGAGATGGTCGATCTGGGGTTCAACTACCGGATCACCGACTTTCAGTGTGCGCTGGGCATCAGCCAGCTCGCCAAACTTGGAGTGTGGGTGGCCCGCCGACGCCAGCTGGCGGCCCGGTACGACGAGGCGCTGAGGACCATTCCCGGTGTTCAGCCGCTCGCGATCAGGCCCGGAGCGGCGCACGCGTACCACCTCTACGTCGTCCGCGTTGCGCCTCGTGCGGGCACCGACCGGGCGACGGTTTACTCCCGCCTCCGGGCTAGCGGGATCGGCGTGAACGTCCACTACGTTCCGGTCCATCTTCATCCTTTTTATCGCCGCGAGTTCGGGACGGGGCCCGGCCTTTGTCCCGTGGCGGAGGCGGCATACGAAGAGATCCTCTCGCTCCCGATGTTTCCCGGAATGGCAGACGGCGACGTGGACCGGGTAGTGAATACGCTGGTCCGGGTCCTTCCCGAGGCCTGACGGGTGTCCGCGCGGACCGTCGCGATCATCCAGGCCCGTTGCGGGAGCACACGCCTGCCCCGAAAAGTCCTCGCGCCGATCCTCGATCGGCCGATGCTGTGGTGGGTCGTCACCCGGGTGCGGGCCGCCCGGCTGGTCGACGAGGTCGTCGTGGCCACCACGACACGCTCAGAAGACGACGAACTTGAGGCCTTGTGCCAGAGGGAACGATGGTGCTGCTTCCGCGGAAGCGAGATGGACGTCCTGGACAGATATCACGGGGCGGCGCGGGAGTACGGTGCGAAGGTGGTCGTTCGTATTACGTCCGACTGCCCCCTCATCGACCCGGACGTTGTCGATCTCGTGATCGCGACCTTCAAGGCCGGCGTCCCGGCCGTAGATTACGCGAGCAACTGCCAGCGACGGACCTATCCGCGAGGTCTTGATACCGAAGTTTTCTCCGAAGGCGCTTTAGAGCGCGCATGGCGTGAAGACAAGCGCCCGGATTGGCGAGAGCACGTCACCCCGTATATCTACCGTGGCGGCGGGTTCCGCCTAGCCGCAGTGGCAAACACGACGGATTTCTCGGCGCATCGATGGACCGTCGACACGCCGGAGGATCTCCAGTTCGTTCGCACCGTCTGCAAGCATCTTGGGCGGAAGACCTTCTCCTGGAGGCAGCTGCTCGCGGTACTTCATGAAAATCCCGACTGGGTGCAGCTAAACGCCAGCGTGCATCAGAAGACGCCCAGTTGAAGACGAATTGAAGATAAACCTCCGCGGTGCGCTGCTCTTCATCCGTGCAGACGCCGGTCCCCTGATGGGGACTGGCCATGTTATGCGCACTCTGAGTTTGGCGCAGGAATGGGTCGCGGCGGGTGGTCGAGCGGGGCTATACGGAGAGGGCACGGCTCTATTGGCGAATGGCGGAGGTGTTGAGGTTTATGGCCGAGAACCTTGGCGTGCGGGTTCGCGAGAGGATGGCGCAAGAACGGCAAAGGAGGCTCACAACCGTGCTGCATCGTGGCTCGTCATCGACGGATACGGATTCGATGGTCCGTTTCAGGAAGAGCTTACAGGAGCGGGCTGTCCGGCGCTGCTCATCGCAGACCACTCCTGGCCGGTAGGCTCAACGGTTTCTGCGGTGTTGAACCAGAACATCGACGCCCAAGCCGCATATTACGACGTTGAGCCGGGCGTCGACCTGCTTCTGGGCCCGGAGTTCGCCCTGATCCGGCGGGAGTTCGCGAAGGTCAGAGCTTGCTCGAGGGCACTCGCTCCGACGGGTTGGCGTGTGCTGGTCTCAATGGGCGGGGCAGATCCCACGCAGGCAACAGAAGTGGTCCTCATGGCTCTGTGGCAAATACCGACTCCGCTAGAAGTCGTCGTAGTGGTTGGAGCCGCCAACCTCAGGGGGCCAGAGATCGCAGAAGCGGCTGCAGGCCTGCAAGCGGCTCGGCAGGACATATCCGTTCGTGTGATCTCGGCGTCGAAAAGTCTAGCCGAACTTATGGCCTGGGCGGACCTGGCAATCGTGGCCGGTGGGAGCACGGTGTGGGAGCTCATGTGTGTGGGGACCCCGGGTGTGATCGTTGTGGTAGCTGAGAACCAGGTTTTGGCATGCTTGGAGATTCGGAGGCGAAGCCTCGGGGTGGTCGTCGACGGTCGGTCTGGGTTCGGGCCGACGGAACTGAGGGATGCAATTGGGAAGCTCCTTTCGGATCCATTGCTTAGAGCCGAACTCCGAGAGCGAGGGATGCGGGTCGTCGACGGCCACGGTGCAGCTCGTGTTCTGGAGAGAATCGCACTTAGACTTTGATCGCGGTGATGCTCGGACCGGTGCGGATCTTTCTGAATACATACAGCAAGGAGGAAATCTGATGAGCAGTAGGTTTTCCATGCGCGATCTGGTCGCGGACGACAGCGCGACGCTTCTTCGATGGCGCAATCTACCCGATGTGCGTTCCTATATGTATACGGACGTGCCGATTCAGGCCGCCGAGCATGAAAGGTGGTTCGCCGGCATCGCAGGTGACGACACGCGGCGGTACTGGGTGATTCAACTGGACGGAGAAGACGTTGGGCTCGTGAATCTCTATGGAATAAGCAAACAGCACAAACGTTGCTACTGGGCATTCTACCTTGCCAGCCCCTCGGTGCGGGGTAAGGGTGTCGGAGCGGCGGTTGAGCACTTTATCCTCAATAATGTCTTCGAACGCCAGCACTTCGCGAAGCTTTGTTGCGAGGTGCTGGAAACGAACGAAGCCGTCGTGTCCATGCATAAAGGTTTTGGTTTCGTGCAGGAGGGCCTATTCCGAAGCCACGTGGAGCGCTCGGATGGGCGCCACAACGTGGTCTCGCTGTCCATGCTCAGGGGCGAGTGGGTGCGTGAGAAGCCTAGGATTGAGGCGAGACTTCGCGAGAAAGGAGTTCTGAAGTGAGCGATTACCGCGCGCAAGTGCATCTGGCGGTCGGGATGAGCGTCGAGCGACGGATTCAAATCGAGACCTCGGATGTTCGGACCTTCGGTCTACTGGTGAGGGACCGGAACCCCCTGCACTTCGATGCCGACGCAGCGAAGGCAGCTGGGTTCTCAGGGGTTATTGTGCATGGAATGCTAGCGGCGTCCTTCTTCTCGGGGCTTTTGGGGTCGGAGCTGCCAGGCACAGGAACAGTCTATCTCGGGCAGAGCCTTCGATTCGAGTGCCCCGTACCGGTCGGTGAGGAAGTGACGTTCCGCATCACAGTGAAAGCGGTGAGACAGGACAAGCCCATTGTCACACTCGAGACTGCTTGTATTCTCGCCGACGGGACGGTGGCCATTAGGGGTGAAGCAGTGGTCAAGGTGCCTCGGGAGCGGGTGGCGTGACAAGTCAGGGAATAACAGAACCCGTCGTGGCGGGCCGCCCCGTGGGCATGGGTGCACCTCCGTTCATCGTCGCGGAGCTTTCGGCGAATCACAACGGGAGTCTGGAGAAAGCGCTCGAGCACGTGCGTGAGGCGAAGCGATGCGGTGCAGACGCCATCAAGCTTCAGACGTACACCGCGGACACGCTGACAATCGACTGTGAGAGCGAGGACTTCAGGATTCGAGGGGGGCTCTGGGACGGCTGGAAGCTCTACGACCTCTACAAGACCGCCTACACCCCGTGGGAGTGGCACGAAACCCTCTTCGCGGAGGCGCGCCACGTCGGAATCATCCCGTTCAGTACCCCATTCGACGAATCCGCCGTGGAGCTCCTGGAGCGTCTTGACGCCCCGGCGTACAAGATCGCGTCCTTCGAGCTGGTCGATCCGCAGCTTCTGGCCCGGGTGGCGAGGACGGGACGGCCCATCATCCTCTCGACCGGAATGGCGACGCTGCGGGAGATCGCAGAGGCCGTCGAGACTCTGCGGGCGAATGGGTGCAGCGAGCTCGTGCTTCTTCACTGCGTGAGCGCGTATCCGGCGCCGGCGTCGGCTGTGAACCTACGGACCATCCCTCACATGGCGGAGGCGTTCGACGTCCCTGTCGGCCTTTCCGACCACACGATGGGGACGGCGGTTGCCTGCGCTGCCGTTGCCCTGGGCGCCTGCGTGATCGAGAAGCACTTCATTCTCGACCGCCGCGACGGCGGCCCGGACTCAGCCTTTTCAATCGAGCCGAACGAACTGAAGGACCTCGTAACGGGCTGCAGGATGGCCTGGGAGGCGAGAGGAGAGGTCAGCTATGCTCGGGAAGTGGCAGAGGAGTCGAACGTTGTCTTCCGACGCTCGATCTACGCCGTCCGCGATATCGCCGAGGGTGAGATCCTGACGCCAGAGAACGTCCGCGTTATTCGTCCGGGTTTCGGCCTTCCCCCGAAGCTCCTTACTCAGGTCCTGGGGCGGAGCGTGAGGCGAGCCGTGAAGAGGGGCGAGCCGATCCTCTGGAAGACCCTGGGGTGACGCAGCGGACACCGGGGAGCGGAACATGGCACCGCGGGGGCCTTGCCTCGCTCCGGCAAGGCTTCGGGGCACCGCTGACTGCGGCAAAGTGCCTCCTGCCGGAGCCGTGGCGTCCTCGACTGGTCAACACTCGCGGGGCCGTGCTCACGAAGCGAGGGGACGAGCAGACCCTGGGGTGTCTACGGCGGTGGTCGCACGCGTGGCAGCAGCGGAGTGGGATGGCCTGAGGGACGGAGGGTTCTCCCCGATAACCCGTCGACGTCTCTCCTGCCGATAGCGATGGAACAGGCCGGTACAAATAAGGACTCGCTGCCGAGCGGCTTCAGGGGCGAGGAGTAGATCCGAGGTTACGTCTGAGAAGCCAGAGCGAGAAGGTGAGGGCAACCCCTGGGATGGTGACAAAAGTGAAGGCAACTGAGGACGACCTCATTAAAGAGCAAAAGGGGGCCTACTGGTCTGAACCCGGAGCCGGCATCCGGTATTACAATGCGGCGTTCGCGCGGAACGGCATCGTTAAACTCAAGACGGACGTAGAGCGTGCCCTAGTCCGTTCGGTGGCGAAGGGACGGGTTCTTGATGCGGGCACGGGCACCGGGCGCTTTGCCTTAGATCTTGCTGAAGACAAGTCTAACCGGGTGATCGCCGCAGACTTCTCGCGAGAGATGCTAAACGTGAATCGGCATCTCCGCGAAGAGCATAGGGTACAACTTCAGTACGTCCAGTGCGACGTCGAGAAGCTCCCATTTCGAAACGACACATTCGATTCCGTCGTCTCGATCACGGTGATACGTCATTTTCCACAGTTTCGCTCGATCCTGAAAGAGTACCTTCGCGTCCTGAAGCGAGATGGCGTCCTGGTCTTCGAGATGTGTAGCGGTGATCACCTTAGGGCTGCTAATAGCTTGAGGCCACGATTCGGCATGAAGTTTAGTGAGCACACGTTCGCAGAATATGAGCTCGAGATGGAGTTCGGCGACCTCCGACCGCTCCTGGAGACGCTCGGCGCCTCGGTGATATGGCGCCAGCCGTACGACGTTCTGAATAACAACGCATGGATACAGCTTGCACTCGGTAAGAAGATCTTGTACCGCTTGACTATGAAGGTGATCGAGCTCACGTTGCGCGTCTCAATCATTCGTAGGTTCGCAGGATGGATTGAAAGAACTGTACTCCCCGGCGTTTCGACGAAGGTGTCATATAACTATATGGTGGCGGCCCGGAAAGGATGAAAGCCGGGGTGGGTGTTGAATCAAAGAGTGGAAACGTCGAGAGAAAGGACGTGGTGCGGGAGACCATGTCCTACGTACTGCTTACCTATGTGTCCCAGGCGCTAGCGCTTCTCGCTGGGTTCGCCACGAAGCGAATTCTGGGGCCACGGGCGTTCGGCGAATGGGCATTGGTGTACTCGTTGATGTCTTACGCGGCGCTCCTCGAGTTGGGGGTGACCCAGGCCGCGACGAAGGAGATCGCCTACCTAAGAGCGCGCGGGCTCGATCGAATAGCGTCGCGGTACAAATCTGCGTTGTTTTCAATGGTGGTCGTCGCAGGCTTTGCAGGGGCCGTCATCTTGCTGTGGTTGTCGACCTTCTATTGGCGAGAGGGAAGCGAGATGATGACGTATGGACTCGTAGCTGTTGGGCTGCTCCTTCCAGCGTATCTAGTTCAGACCGCCCAGGTGGCGGTATGTTGGGCAGAGAAACGCTTCAATATTGTCGGTCGAATGGGCGTCTGGGAGTCGTTTGTAGCAGCTACGATCGGCGTGCTACTGGTTTGGCAACTGGGGTTTGCCGGACAGGTGGTGACTTTCGTGGTCATCATCCTGACGAAGATTGGAATCGTAGCGTGGATCTCCCGACGAGAGCTGCGACTCAAGATCGAATGGAACTGGCGCTGGAGGCGTGCAAGGCGCCTCGTAGCAGTGGGTGTGCCGTTGCAGCTTCTCACTCTCAGCAATCTCCTTAAGGCGACCGGTGCCACGGTCATAATTGGCTATCTTTATGGAGCGCGCGACGTGGGACTGTGGGCTTTGGCCTTGAGCGTGCAGATGTATGTGTATTGGACGCCGAACGCGCTGGCGATTGTCTTGTTTCCGCACCTACAGGGACGTTTTGCTGCAAACCGCAATCAAGAGAGGGCGCTGTGGGAATACCTTCGGCAGCCATGGCTCGCTCTATCGTTGTTCGCTCTTCCAATTCTCGTTGGAAGTGCGTACTTCTTAGCACCTCTAGCGATTCGTCAGGTAATGCCGGCGTTCGTAGAGGCAATACCGATTACTAAGAGGCTGCTGTTGGGCACATGGTGGTTGTCACTAGAGCACATGCCGTTTCAGGTTCTCGCGACTGCGAATCGGTTATGGGGGCGCCTAATAGTACAGCTATTGGGAGCCGTTGGCTTCGGGGCGTGCGTGGCGGTCTCTATAGTGTCAAGAGCGGGACTGCAGGGGATAGCAGTCGGAACTGCAATCGGGAACGTAGTGGCGTTTATGCTCCTCGGGGGGGTCGCAGGCTACGTCGTGGTCGGGCTACGAGGGGCGCGACGAACGTGGTGCGAGATGTGTCTGGCGTTCTGCTATTTCGTTGCGGTGATCCTGACGTTAGACGTCGTTGTGCCGGACGCGACCGGTTCGGTGGGAATGGATATCACGCGTACCGCGCTAAAATGTGTGCTATGCATTTTGTTTGAAACGCCGCTTTTCATGCTTGCGGAAAGGCGTCTTCACGTCATTGAGGCGATGCGGTCCGCTGTGAAGAGGGGTCTTCGGGGGTGAACACGACTCCGAAAGTGGTGGTGTTGTGTTTTGGGATGCCGGAGAGCTTGGCCGGCTGGAAGCTCGGACAGACGGTGTTTGTGTGTGCGGATATGCTCACCGATCTCAGAATGGTCGAGCAGCGTCGTTGGAAGATGTGGGGGCTCCGACGTAGGCTTGAGGAATTGGGCGCAAGGACCCAGATGCTGGGCGAGTTCCTGGAGCCCGGTGATGTGGAGTGGTTGGAGTCACGGAGCGAGGCCATCGCGACGAGTTGGTTCGAGGACGCTGAGGGTGACTGGACGTGCTACAGGGGGGTGTCGATCGGAGAAGCTTGCCGATACCGTATGAAGGCTCGGAGCATGAGGATGTTGAAGTGTGCGCGTGCGCTGACGCGCCTAGTGAGCTGCTACGCGGACGCTGAGTATTGGAGCGACGCGGAGGAGGGGTGGCCTGAGACGGAGATCATGCGGGGACTTGGGATGCACTGGCAGGGCGTTCGTCGGACGGCGGAGCACGTGTGGACGCAGCGGAGCTCAGAGGGCGGAAGCGTCTTGGGCACAATAGAACTGTCGTTTCGGAAAGCCGCGTTTAGGTGTTTGCAACTTTGGGGAGACCTAATGAACGGTGGGGCGGCGGAGAGGGGCCCGACAGCAATCGTACGGGTGACACTGCAAACGCTAGGGGCGATTGGGGTCTGGGCGAGGCGTCCGAGCAAGGAGATTCAGATTGGCCTGTGGGGGGAGTACCTGACTCGTCCATTGGAGACGCTTCGGCTTGTCGCGAGGGGGGCAGTGATCGTGGGAGGCGAAATTGACTGCGAGCCCGAGGACCGGGCAGGGTGGGCGATGATCCGGGAGAAAGAGGTGAGGAAGATAGAGGAACTGAACGCCCAATATGAATCGGATCGTGATGCGGAGGTGCGGGCGGGTTCGTTAGGAAAGATTGTGGAGGAGGAGTTCGGGGGTAAGGTACGTAGCCTTTGTGCGGAAGTAGATCGGGCATATGTGGTTCTGGGGCGGGATGCGGTCAGAGTGGTGGTCGTACCGAATGATTGCCAGGCGGTTATGCGGGTGTGGGTGCGGGTGTCTCATCGGCTGCGCCGCGCCAGCTTGGTCGTGCAGCATGGACATCTCGAGTTCAAGGGAGACGAGAATCACTGGCTGGGTGAGTTCTCGGCGTTTTGGACTGCCGAGACGGCCGCAGAGTACATCCGACTAGGACTGGACAGAAGAAGGGTGTTTCTTACCGGAAGCCCGAACATTGATCGATATGCGACTCGCCAGAGGGGAAAGGGTGAGCCGAGGGGGAAAGGGCGCTTGCGAGTTGTGATTTTCACGGCAGCAAATCCGGGAGTCCAGCCATATCTCGGGGAGCTATGTGATCAGGAGTACGCGGAGTCGGTGTTGAAAGAATTGTGGCCGGCGAGGGATACGCTTGATGTTACAGTCAAACTGCATCCGGGGGAGCACGCATCGGAGTATCAGGGGAACCTTGGGGCATGGATTGGAGCGGGAGTTCGCGTGGTCGAGCGGTGCGACGTGGGACGCCTGCTCAAGAAGAGTGACATTGTGATTAGCACGCTGTCAACGGTGGTTCTGGAGGCGCTCGCTCTGGGAAAGCCTGTATTGTTGGTTCCTCCTGCGACTATTGACTCGAGGAAGTCCCAGCTGGAGTCTCTGCAAGGCGTGTGGTGTCTCCGCCCGGGGGAGCGTATTCGCGAGGGGCTGAAGCGGGTGCTTGCGGAAAGTCGAACCGGCCCGTCGTCAGGAGAGCGAGTTGAGGTGATCGTGGGTCCCCAGGATGGGCGCTCGGGCGAGAGGCTTCTCGATGTAGTAGTTGAGATCACTCGACTGCAGCGGGGAAGATTCCGAGACGAGATGAGGAGAAGGGAGGCGGCCCTGGCGGGAGTGGGGGGCGGATCGCCCGCGAGGGAGCGTGGCGGTTCCTCTCACACGGTGATTGACCTTGCCCTAGTACGACGATGGATTGCCAGAATGGAATTTCCGGGGCGGAATTTAGGCGGCGGGAAGTGCGAGGCCGATCGGCGCCCTCGCTTCTAGCGAAGTGAGGATAATGGCCCTTCAGCAGATCATTCAGGTGCGAAGGAGGAGGGCGTGCACTGAGGCCAGTATGCCAGGAGGGGATCGGCGTGAAGAGCGAGGTCTGTAAGGTGCGAGATCGTGGAGCCGAAGAGGTGCCTCCGGAAGGAACGGTCGGAAACGCAATACGGCCGCGAGCGAGCGGCAGTCTAACTAAAGGCGGCTGCGACGAGACGAGCTCCAGCCTGCCTCAGGAAGGCGGAGGCAAGTTACGGTTCGCGGTGGCCGAGACCTTCCGCCTGGGCGATCTCGTCTACCTAGTTGCGTTCCTCTACGGATTGAGGGAGGCGTTCCCAAACGCGACCATCGCCGTACTGATCAGCGAAGCATCAGGCCAGTTTGAATTCCCCGCCGACCTTGGCGTAGAAGTGAGGAAAGCGTATTGGCCCTGGATCAGGCTCGGCTGGTGGCGAAGGCCCCTTCGGACGATACTGGATACAAAGAGAGCCGCAGAGGTATGTGGATCGTTCGACGGCCGCTGGATCGGGCTAGATCCGCGAGGCGACCCGCGCCACTGGGTCGCCCTCCGCAGCGTTGGTATCTCGACGATCCTTTCTGCGACACATGCTAAGAGAAACATCGCATCTATTCGAGGAACGCCAGAAAGACATGTTCTTGGAATGAGAAGAGACTTTCTTGAGAAGGTAGTCTCGCGATACCGGGGCGTGAGGCCGGTGAACCTTAGGTGGCCGTGGAAGCAAGAGGCCGGAGTCAGGCGCATCTGCAGGGAGAGGACGGTACTTCTGGCTCCGGAAGCGAGTCATGCGGCGAAAGAACTGCCAGGAGGCTGGTGGATAGAACTGGCACAAATGCTAAGGGCTGAAGGGTGGCGTACCACGCTGATTGTTCACAAGGGCGGTGTCGTGTCGGAAAGGCAATGGGGACAGTTCGATCGGGTATTCCGCGGTACCATCAAGGAGTTAGGACAAGCAATCAGCGAAGCGTGGGCCGTGGTAGCGGTGGACTCATTCGTAGGGCACCTCGCGGCTGCGCAGAACTGCCGTGTTGTATCCTTGTTTGGTCCCACAGATCCGAAGCTCTGGCGCCCGGCGGGAGAGCGCGTCGCAATTGTGCGCGTGCGACAGTTGGCAAGAAGACTCTCCCGTGGCGAGTCGGGAGGGGGAATGGCCGCGCCCTGCAGGCTTGAGGAGGCGATAGGAGAGACGATGAGCGCACTGTCGGCACTTTGTAGAGACGTGGAGGGTACGGCGTCTTTGAGCGAGGTCTCCGGCGCATTGTGACGAGGACACCCATGTCGTACTCATTGATCGAAGGGGTTGTGTCAGTCTTAGGTGTAATGGGACGGCAGCCCCTGCCATCGAAGGTCTTGGCGGGACCACACTGGCGGAGTGCGTTGCCTCGGCAACGCCTTCGCGAAGTCGTTCAACGCGACGGTCGGGCGAGAGTGCTTCTGAAGACAGTGGTTTCGCGACCTTGGGGAGGCCGGAGCGTTTTCGATCGATGGAGGAGGACTACAACCACGTGTGGCGCCACTGCAGCCTGGGGCTGGAAATGCCGGCCCAGTACCGGGCGGAACTGCTAACCAGACCGGACCGAAATGATATCCGGGAATCGCAGAATTAGTGGGCTGGATTCGGGGGCGGTTCCAATGCAGTGCTCTCACCGCCTATTGAGAGGAGCGTCAATCGGGTGCAGCTTATCAGTACCGAGGTCGTCGAGATGTGTCCCTGTTGCGGCAAGAGGGGGACATCAGTCTACACGAAATTGCAGGATCGGGTGTTCGATTCGCCCGGTGAATGGGAACTTTTCGAGTGCGAAACGTGCGACGTGTATTGGTTGAACCCTCGTCCGATTCAGCGGGACCGGGAGGGCCTCTATGCGAACTACTACACTCACGCGGGGGTGCCGACGGGGCAGATGTTCCTGTCTTACGTGCGAGCATGGTTAGATGGCCGTGTCTTGAATACCTCCGCTTGGACGGCATTACGAACAGATCAGCAGGATGTAAAGAGCGAACCTGCACTCGCTCATGGCGGCGCGGCTCGGTGGCTAGAGACGTTGATGGGAGCCGTGAGCATGCGTGCGGGAAGGGCCCGGCGTTCGAAACTGCTGCGCCTGATGGAGATAGAAAATCTCCGACCGGGGCGAGTGCTCGACATTGGATGCGGCAGTGGGGAGTTCCTTGGGACGCTGGTCCAACTGGGATGGGAGGGAGTCGGAATAGAGCCGGACCGAATAGCCGCGCAGTACGCGAGGGAACGGCACGGGGTGACGGTATTCGAAGACGAGTTGAGCCCAGAGACGGTGGAAGCATCTGCGTTTGACCTCGTCGTGCTATCTCACGTGATCGAACATTCCAGCGCTCCAGGGAGTCTGTTGTCAGAGAGTCATCGAGTTCTCCGGCCCGGAGGCCACCTTGTGCTTGTCACGCCCAACGTTAGGAGTTTGGGGCATCGAATCTTCGGAGAGGCTTGGAGGGGTTTGGAGCCGCCGCGACACATGTATCTCTTCTCGCCGCGAAGTCTTAGGCTCTTGACACGTGCTGCCGGTTTCAGAGAAGTGTCATGGAAAACCTCCGGAAGAGAGATGCGAAATATCTGGTTCGCTAGTCGAGCCATTCAACTCAGAAATGCAGGAGAAACCGGCGTCCCGTCCTTCGCAGATTACGTGGAGTCGCAAGCTATGGGCGTTGCCGCCGGTCTCGCATCGCACGTCTTTAAGGAGAGCGGCGAAGAGATCTTCCTCGTCGCGGAAAAGTAATGGTCGTACAGTCCTATAACAAACTTCTCGGTGTGTGTATTCCGACGTACAGGCGACCCGATTGGCTTCGCAAGTGCGTCAACTCAATCGTGGCCGGGGCCGCGCCTTTCAATGTACCAATCTTCATCGCTGATGACTCGGAAGATCATACAAACGACGAGGCGATTGCAGAGCTAAAAGCGCGATATAGATGGGTGTTTTGTTCGCCAAATTCAAAGAACCTCGGGATTGACCGGAATATCCTCAAAGCGGTATCTCTTTGCGAATGCAGATACGCGTGGCTGTTGGGCGAAGATGACCAGATGCATCCGTTGGCAATCTCAAGAATCATTTCGCTGCTGGAGTCCGATGCAACCCCGCCGGCGTTCATCTGTGTGAACTATTCAGCCATTGACGCATCCGGCATGAGATGTCTAAGGGAGCGGACGCTTGCCCTTGATTTCGATCTGACTGTACCAGCAAGAACGTTCGTAGAGGAGTTCGCTTGGGCGAGTGGATTCATAGGCGCCTGCATCGTGGAGACGGAACGGTGGCGACAGGTGGACAGTCAAAAGTACCTTGGAACGTACTTCGCGCACCTTGGAGTAATCTGCGAGTACATCGCGAATCTGGAGGTGGCGATAGTTGCCGAGCCGCTTGTGCAGAATCGGTGCGGAAGTCCATCGGCATTCTCGTGGTCAGGCGCCACATTTGACGTAATGGAAGGGTTTGCCGCTGTTATGGAGCGATTGAGGCCGATCTTCGGCGAGGAGACCTGCCTCCGGGGTGCAAGGCGCTTTTCGGAGGCGCACCATTTTGGCACATTGCGCTTTTTGTGCTACGCGCGCGCCGGCGGGGCGTACGGGCAGGCGGAGTATCGTCGTGTTGTGGCGGGGAGTGGTAGGCCGGTGGCGTTTAAGGCAATCGCGAAAGGCCTCACGGTCGTCCCGCCGAGGCTATTGCGCTGTCTTCAGCGATTCAAGACACTGTCCACGAGGGGCGACGGAACATTTCGTTAGCAGGCCGTGGAGAAGGCCCTCCTCGGGTGGGGCATGAAGGATGCGGAGGAATTATTGTGACCTTGGCCGCCGAAAACTAGCCGCCCTGGGTTTGGGGTTGTCCATAGACTTAGAAAACGAGAGCTCATGAGAGGGAAGCGGTTTGCCGAGAAGCAGATCATCGGGCCCTTGAAGGAATCGGAGGCTGGCGCGGCGACGAACCATGCCATTCACCGGATCGGCACGAAACGGCTCGTGCCCCCTGGTGATATACAAAACATCGCCTCATCGCGTAGTCGTGTGTGTGGATTTCGAGCATTTCATAGGGCTGGAAGCATGCAGGTGAGTACCTTGAGGCGAAGGTACTCTTCGTCTCGTAGGCCGTAGGCGCGACGTTGAAGGACGCGGATTTTGTTATTGAACCCCTCGACGAATCCGAGCGACACCTTGTTTGCGGCCTCGCAGTAAGCGCCGATTCCGTTCCAGTGGCGCTCGATGAGCTCGGCGAACTTCTCGAGGGGCTTCGGCCTCTGCCAGCGCAAAGACGCGCACCAGTTCGAGAAGAAGCGGCGGGCCCAGACGGCGTTTCGGTATGTGAACAGCTGCCCGAAGGACTCTTTCAGAAGGTACGCGGTATTCAGCCGCTTGTTGACCGAGAGGAGCTTTCGAAGAGCGAGTCGTCCCTCGAGGGTGAGATTTTCGTGACTGGACAAGAGCGTGTACTTCTGGCCTTTGATGAAGCGCCGTTCCTTGCCCGAGACCCTCGCGTACTCGCTCTTTCTGACCTTGTCGAGGGCTTCGCCCAGATGACGCAGGATATGGAACTTGTCGAACAGAATGGCCGCTTGAGGAGCATGGCTCTGGGTGGCGTTGCGGAACGGTTTCCACATGTCCATAACCGCGACCTCGACACGGCGGGATTTCCGCTCTCCGAGCCACTCGTAGAAGGCTCCCATGCCCTTCTCGGAACGGTCGATGCCTCCAAACCAGATGGGCCGTCGACGCACCAAGTCGCTGACCACGATCCGGTAGCTGTGCTCTTTTCGGATCGAGATCTCGTCGATCCCGATCACGCCCGGTCCGTGGCTGCCGCCCCGGCGAAGCTGCTCAGCCATGTACTTCTTCTCGAACTCCTTGACCGTGTGCCAGTCGAGCCGCAGCTCCTTGGCCACGTCCTTGATCGTCGCCGATCGACATCGTCGGCCTACGTACACCGCGAAGCGCTTGGTGTACAGGGGATTGTCCGAGAGAAAGGCGAGCTTCTCGCGCTTCACTCTTCCGCAACTCCAGCAAGAAACCCTGCGGACCCGGATTCGCAGAAAGACCCTCGTGTCCGCGCACGACAGGTCCCGCACCTTTCGCTCGGTGCTGTCGTAGAAGACCCGTCGAGACCGCCCGCACGAAGAGCACGCCGTTTTTTTGAGCGCCGAACAAGCGAGATGACGCGTGCCTGAGGGTCTCCAAAGACGCCTTCGATCCTGGCCAGGGGACGCCAACCGGGAAACCGATACGCGTCGGACAGGCGCCGCTCGAGTCGATTCTTTCGCATCGCCAGATCATGACGTGTTTCGCAGAGCCTTCAAACACGCTCAAGTCCGCTCCCAGAGCCGCTCGCCGCGTCTGTCGTCAGCCGTTTCCACCCACCCTCTTCCGCGAAGAGCCAATAAAATAATCGGTTAACTATGTTCCCGTTCGGTCATCTCATCTCCTTCACTGGAAAGACAACTTGCCGGGTGACACGAAGAATAGATCGTTTTTGGATGAATTGAGAAGTCTCGCCACTTCGAAATGTGAAAAGTCCCTGTCTTCGAAAAATGTTGGTAACTCACTTGGATGAAACGTTGTCTTTAGATCAAAGTCTTCATATGTAGTCAATGCTATTGCAGCACTCCTTGACTCGGGAAAGCGATTAAATTTATCAACATAGTTTTTAACTACATTCTTTGGCATTTCAACAAACGAATGTGAGTTTATCAAAATATCTATGACACTCTCAAATTTCTCAATTTGCCACGGAGCGACACAAAATATTTCAATATTATCATTCGCAGTAAATTTTATTGAATCCAAGTTTTTGAGAGCTCTGTAGTCGAAAACAGCCGTGCCATATAACGCTTTTAGATATTGTGTTCCAACATAAAGATGCGGAGGAATATCAAGATATAAGACTTTTCTAATGTTTTTATAGTTTTCAAGCAGTAGATGTATATTAGCTCCGAACCCTCCCCCAATTTCAAATACTGAGTAAGCATCGTTAAATTTGACGCGTGAGGCGATATTTTCATGCTGCTCAAGAAGGTTTAAATAATGAATAGAATAGACATGGCCATCTATTTCTGCCTTTCTCAAACAATTGCCTAAAAGTGAATAAGGTATCGTATATTTGTTTAGAAGATCTCTAGTTTTCTGTTTTACATTAAGTATCTCCTGAGCATAGATGATACTTTCATTTGCGTATATTTCAGTCCATCGCACTTGGGCTTCGTGTATTTTACTTAGCGGATAAATCTTCGTTAGCCACAGGGCGAGTCGTCGAAATCCATGGTCATATACATTTTGAATATCTAAAAACAAACTGTCGGTATAGCCGAAACCGATAAGGTTTGTCGAACCTCTAAAATCTGCCAAGCCACATCTTTTTATTTCATTCGCCGAATTTTGAGCGTAGGTAGCCCAGAAGGGGCCTGGGCGATATAGAAGTGGTTGAGCTTTTGAATCAGTGAGCATTATGTCCAAAAGCGCAAGGTCGTCTTTCAGCTCGAGTGTTTGATCCCGCTCTGTTGAGAGAACAACATTTTGTTGTGTATTCATATTTTTCTCCTATTTATTTTGACACTATCTTTATAAAGAGATGGGCACAGGAGAAGCGGATTGCCTTTGCCGATTGGTCAGGATCAGTGAATTCCGTCTCGGGAGCCATCCCTGATCTTCAGCCTACCAACCCCCACTCAGGCGGGCACTATCGAACCTATGTGAACCAACTTATCGCCCGAGCCTATGCGAAAGAAATCAAGAGAAGTGTTCAAGAGAAGCCCTGACCCACCTTTTTTGTGACGGGAGGATGTTTATGCCGCACATAGTCGGTATTTCCGCTGTTTATCACGACTCTGGCACTGTTCTGATCAAGGATGACGAGATCGTCGCCGCTGCGTAGGAAGAACGGTTCACTCGGAAGAAGCATGACCCTTCCTTCCCCGTTATTATAGGAGTGGGATGAGGGACGGCTCCAGGGCGCAGGACGGGGGTGAGGTGACGTTGACGAGTGTGGCTCGGTTCGAGAGCCGCGACGCCCTGGCCGAGCGGGTGATCAAACAGATCCTCTCGAACGTCAGCACCCGCGGGTACGAGAGGGGAAGCCTTCAGGCAGCGCCGTGCGGCGTGAAGACGGCGGGGGCTTCCAGGAGCGCCGTCACCCGGCGCTTCGTGGCAGCCACCCAGGCTCGGGTGGAGGCGGAGTTGAGAGAGGTCCCTGGAGGACCTTCGGCCGGTCGTCCTGTACGTCGACGGTCTCAACGCCGGAACCAGCACGACCATCGTGGCGATGGGCGTGGAGGCGGATGGAAAAACGCACGTACTGGGCCAGATGCGGCAGGCCTACAAGGCCCGGACAGCCTCTTCGGCCCGCAAGCTTCTTGTCCAACTCGCCTTCTGGCTCGAGGGCGGCGGCCACGAGGACGCGGCCGGGTCCCTGCGCGAAGGGCTCGAAGAGGCGCTCACCGTCCTGAAGCTGGGCCTGTCGCGCACGCTGACCAGGTTGCTTTCCACGACGAACGCCGTCGAGAGCGTGATGAGTTCCATCCGGCGCGCGACGAGAAACGTCAAGCGCTGGCGCAACCCTTCGATGATCCGCCGCTGGGTCGGCCTGTCGCTCCTCGAAGCTCAGAAGAAAGTCGCACGCCTGAAAGGGCGCTCGGAGATGAACGCTCTCGTCGCCGCCCTCGCGCGCCTTCATCCGGCCTCAAACGCCTCGGACAGCGTCGCCGCGTGAGATCATGAAACCGCCGTCCCGACTCTCAGCTTCAACACGGAACGGGACAACCCCATGATAAGTAGCCTGGTAACGTTATTGATTATTTTCAATCTGCTTATTACCACCTACTGCGTCTGCAAATATTCCATTATAGACGGCCGCATCGAGGTTAATCATATTACGCTATTTAGCATGGGTTTTGTCTTGTATTGGATTGTACCCATTGCTGTTGGAGTTGCCGACTACTGGCGTGACACAGCCGAGATGGCACAGTGGTATGAGATTTATGACGATGTCCCTGCCTCAAGAGTGGCTCTTTATCTGTTGATATCCGCGATCACGTATGTGGCGTTTGTGTCAGGGAGCTCCTTTTATCGCCAACCCATTCCGAAACGACTTCAACAAAGTAGCCTGTTCGCGTTTCACGGGCAACTCCTAAACCTTTTCCTTCTGCCATCGCTAGCCATTGCTACTGCTTTCTCAATCGCTCTTCGGGATGAGCTCTTTGTCGGATATAGGGGAAAGATATACGAGGATTTTGGTTGGCGCGGTAGCTTTACAGCCTCGAGCCTAGTGTTGCTTTCGTTGGCACTAATCCATATTGTCAAATTGGAGCAACGATATGGTTTTCGACATCACGTCATCTTGTATGTATTCAATCGCTTTTCCATATCCGCCGCCATTTTCGCGGTTTTGGTGCTCTCATTAGGTGGAAGGTTGTATTTTCTCTCCAGTCTCCTGATGATTACTGTATACATTACTGTTTTCCATCGCGGACTAAGGGTTAGAACAGTGTTGGCTGTGACTATCGCCCTTGCATTGTCAACTGGACTTGTGGGCATATTGCGATCTGGAGGAAGTGTCACGATAGAGAGACTTTCGATAAACTTGGGTTCCGAGGTGATGTACGTCAGTTTGTCTCTAATTCACTTCCTCCGCGACGGTTCAATTGAGGTGATCCAGGTACCACGTTTCTTGAGCGTAGGTTTCATAAATCTCATTCCGTCATTCATATTTCCTGGGAAGGGAACGCTGTTATTGAACCCGAGCGATTACGGCCATGTTGTGTTCATGCCTTTTGGTGGTCTACACTCGTTTTTCTCGTTTATGATAAATTTTGGGGTAATAGGGACGTGGTTGTCGTGTTTCGCCTTCGGCTTCTTTCTTAGTGTTCTTCGTAGAAATGCTCATTTGTTGTTGGTCAAAGTAATGTACGTCATGACTTGCGGCATGGTGGCGTTTTCCTTCTTTAGGGATCCGTTTACTGTTTCAATAGTGAAAAATATTTTTGAGTTTTCGATTTTGCTACCAGCAGTATTCGTTATAAGTATGCATATGCTTACGTCTGTGGCCATGAAGAAGAGGAGACAATGAGCCTCCCCCCTTTTGGTGGACATCCCAGCAGGCGCGAGAAGGCGCCAGGAGTCACCGATGGGAAGAGCAGCATCAAGGCTCGACGGCGGATTCACGCCACGGTGCCAACCGCTCCCGGTTGGTCGATGCGCGTGGAGCACGGGTACGAGCGCAAAGGCGCGTGGGCCTACTTGGCGGCGTGGGATGTTCGACGAGCGAGGATCCACGGTCGCTGCGAGCACAAGACCGGCATCGCACCGTTCGAGCGGTTGGTGGAACAGGTCATGGGCCAGGAGCCGTACCGTTCCGGGCACCGCGTCTTCTGGATCATGGACAACGGCTCCTCGTACCGCGGACAGCGCTGCGTGACGCGTCTGACGAAACGGTGGCCGACCATCGTCGCCGTCCACACGCCCGTTCACGCCAGCTGGCTCAACCAGGTTGAGGTTTACTTTCCAATCATCCAGCGCAAGGTTCTCACGCCCAACGACTTCGCCACGCTCGCCGAACTGAAGGAGCGCCTGCTTCAGTTTCAAACCTACTACGAGGCCGCCGCCAAGCCATTCCAGTGGAAGTTCACCCGCCGCGACCCTTGCCAGGCTGCTATTGAAGTTGAAAGCCTGGGGCGACTCGCTGGTAAAGGCCGCCTGACGCCGCTGAATACGTCACCGAACTTGTGGGCCAGAGTGCTTAGGGAGCGGGTCACCTGATGCCGCGTGACGGGCGAATCTGGGTCGTCTCCGAGCTTTTCCATCCCGAGCGGACATCGACCGGCCACTTCCTCTCCTGTATCGCAACGGGGCTCGCGCGCTCGTTTCCCGTTCGCGTCCTTTGTGCGCAGCCGACTTACTCGGCGCGCGGCCGCCGGGCCCCTCGCCGCGAGAGACTGGGTGGAGCCGAAATCCTGCGTTGCCGGTCTACGACGTTCCCAAAGGACGTCCTTCCGCTGCGCCTCGTGAACCTCATCACAATCAGTTTGTCGATGCTCTTCGAGGCCTGTCGAGGACTTCGACCCGGCGATCGGGTCCTGGTGGTCACGAACCCCCCGACCCTGCCTTTTGTCGTCCGTTGGGCCTGCCGCCTGCGAGGAGCGCGGCTCGTGCTCCTAATCCACGACGTCTACCCCGAGGCGCTCGAGGCGGCGGGCCTGTTTCGCCACGGAGGGCTGGCCACGCGCGCAGTGTCGCGGTTGACGGCCGACCTCTACAGGTCAGCCGAAAAGATCGTCGTCCTCGGACGCGACATGCGCGACCTCGTCGCGAAAAAGGTGCCCGAGGTCGCCAAGCGCCTCGTTCTCATCCCGAACTGGGCCGACGTGGGGGAGGTCGATATGCGGCCGCGCGGCGAGAACCGTCTTCTCGTACAGCTGGGGCTCGTGGACCGGTTCGTCGTTCAATACGCCGGCAACATGGGGCGGACGCACGACCTGGAGCTGCTCATGGAAGCGGCCGAACGCCTGCAGGCCGAGGCCGTGTCTTTTCTGATCTGCGGATGGGGCGCAAAACGAGCCTGGCTCCGGCGGCAGGTGGACGAACGGCATCTGGGGAACGTCATCGTGATTGATCCGCGCCCGCGGGAGGACCTCGGGGAGCTGCTGGGAGCCTGTGACGCCACTGTTCTGGCGTTCGTTCCTCAAATGGCAGGGGTCTCCGTCTCGAGCCGACTGTACAACATGCTCGCGGCAGGTAGGCCGATCATCGCCGCCGTGGAGGCTGCTTCCGAGGTCGCCCAGGTCGTCCTCGAGGAGGGGGCAGGGCTCGTCGTTCGTCCGGGAGACACCGGCGCTTTCGTCGCGGCGATTCGCACCCTGGTCGCCGAGCCCGCAAGACGTAAGGAGATGGGTGAAAAGGGCCGCCGTGCTGCGGAGACACGCTACACGCTCGATGCGGCTCTTGAGAGCTACGCGCGCATCTTCCGGGATCTGTTGTGACCGCGCCCGGGCGCATTGTGCTCGTCACCGGCGCGACGGGTTTCCTCGGATCGGCGGTCGTCGAACGGCTCGCGAGCGCGGGGTTCCGTGTACGCGCGACCGGTCGACGGGCCCAATCTCCGCGTCTCGCAGGCATGGCCTACCGTTCGTTCGATCTGACGGGGCCAGACGCGGGGGACCCTCTCGTCGCAGGAGTTGACACCGTCGTGCACTGCGCAGGCCTTGCGCACCGATTCAAGGCCGGTGACGACGCCGATTTCCGGAGGGTCAATGTGGGCGCGACGGCGCGCCTCGTCGAAGCGGCTGCCCGGGCTGGAGTCCGGCATTTCGTCCACGTGAGCAGCGTGTCCGTTTATGGGCCGGGGTCCGGAGCGCGCGACGAATCGGCTCCGTGCCGGCCCATGGGAGCGTATGCCGAGAGCAAACGAGAGGCGGAAGAGGCGGTGGCGCGCGTCGCGTATCGGAGCGGTCTGCGCTTGGTCATTCTCCGGATGCCAACACTCTATGGTCGCGGTGACCGGGGCAATATCGCCCGCCTGATTCGGGCTCTCGCCCGTGGTCGCTTCATCTGGATTGGGACGGGTGCGAATCGGAAAAGTCTCCTTTACCGCGAGGATGCCGCTCGGGCCTGCCTTCTCGCGATCCATGACGACGAGAGGACGTGCGCCAACGACGACCCGGAAACGTTTAATGTACCGTCGGACGTGAGAACGGTACGCGAAATTGTCGGCGAAATCATGCACGCTCTCGGGCAAGAGCCGCCTCGGCTCCGGATCCCGGCCGGCCCGATCTCCGTCGCGGCGCACCTTGCCCGGAGAATTGGTCCTCTCGTGCCTTTGGCGCAGTCGGTCGAGAAATGGCTCCAGGACGATTGTTTCGACGGAACAAGGTTTCGCGAGAGAACCGGTTTCGCGCACGCCGTCTCATTACGAGAGGGCATTGCGGAGGAGGTCGCCTGGATCCAGGAAAAGGGGAACGGACCATGACGCTCGTCGCCGTGATCGGAGCGGCGGTGGTTCTTTCTGCAGCGGGCGTCGGAGCAATGCGGACCTGGACGCGACGGCGGGGCCTCCTCGACGTGCCAAACGAACGGAGCTCGCACGACCGGCCCGTCCTACGCGGTGGCGGTTTGGCAATGGTTGGGGTTGTTCTGGTCGGCGCCGTCGCAGCTGCCGTCTCCCTTTCCGCGGGGGGATCGGCTCTCGCAGGCATTCTCGGCGCAGCGCTGGTCGCGGCCGTGGGCTGGCGCGACGACATTAGCCCGCTGCCGGTTTCGGTCCGGTTCGCAGTACAGGGGCTGGCGGCGGCGCTCGTCGTCGGCTCGGGTGTGGCTTACTCTGCGGCACCCCGCGTGGTTGTTGCCGTTTCGCTGGGGGCCGCGGCGCTCGCGGCATCGTTCGTGGTGCTTGTGGGCCTCACGAACGCCTACAATTTCATGGACGGGATCGACGGCATCGCCGGTGGGCAAGCGGTCGTCGCGGGTTTCGCGTGGGTTGTGGCAGGAAACCTGCTGGACTGTCGCTTCGAGGCGGTCATCGGCGCTCTGATCGCGGGAGCCGCGATCGGCTTCCTGGTGCATAACTTGCCCCCGGCACGCATCTTCATGGGGGACGTCGGAAGCGGGACCTTGGGTTTTCTCTTCGCGTGGCTCGCGATCGAGAGCGGGACGCGCGACCCGCGGCTTCCAGTGGCGGGGCTTGTTTTCGTATGGCCGTTCATCTTCGATACAGCGTTCACGTTTCTCCGCCGGCTCATTCGGCGAGAGAACGTCTTCCGGGCGCACCGATCGCACCTCTACCAGCGTCTCGTGATCGCTGGGCTCTCGCACGGTGTCGTCTCGGTGATCTACGGGTCGCTGGCCGTCTTCGGGGCGTGTCTGGCGCTCTTGTGGCTCTATGGCGTGTCGTATGCGGGGACGGGGCTCCTAGTCACGCTCCCGAGCGCGGGAGTCGGGCTGGTTGTCACGGTTCTCTGGAAGGAACGTCACACATCGCATGACCCCGGACGATCCCGCGTATCATCGTGACTTTCCCGTGCCCGCGGAATGTTTGCAGGTTCAACGACTGCCATGTAGTGTCACTTAGGTCGTACGACGTCCGCGTGGCCTCCTGCTGGAGGCAGTGTCATGAATGAGGTGAGAACTGCCATGGAGAGATCCACCGACGCCCACCCGGTCGAGTTCGTCGACGAACCCCCTCCGCCGACCTTCGGCGATGCCGTCCGGTACCTCTGGGAGAGGCGGGTGCGGCTGGCGAAGTACTTCCTCGGCCTCCTCGCTCTCGGGGTCGTCGGGACGCTGGCGTGGAGCTTCTCCCGCGAGCGAGTCGCGGAGGCGACGGTGTCCCTCGGATTCAAGGGGATCGAGAAGGGGGAGTATCCGAACGGGCGGAAGTTCGCGATCGCGGACATCCGCGGCCCGAAGATCCTGCAGAAGGCCGTAAAGGAGATCGGGAAGGAGAAGAGCTTCCCAGCGGTAGACATGGTGGTCCGTGGTATCCAGGTACAGCCCGTGATCCCCGGGGAGATCCAGGCCCGGTGGAAGATGCAGGACAAGGCCGGGACGAAGAGGGAGGACTATTCCCCTTCGAACTTCCTGATCACGGCCCGGCCTAAAGGGATGTCACCGGACGAGAGCGTCCAGCTGCTCTACGCCCTGCTGCAGGCGTACCAGCAGGACGTGAGGGACGAGCAGCTTGGTGCGCTGAAGTTCATGGGGGAGGTGACGCGGTACAAGCCGGACGAGCTGATTCGCCTCTACGACTACTGGGACCTTCCCCGGATTCTCGGCGAGAACGTCGCGGCCTTGAAGGATCACCTCCGCGGACTGACCGAGGAGGCGAAGGACTTCCGGGATCCGAAGTTCAACGTCTCGTTTCAGGACCTGGAGCAGGACCTGTCGGTCTGGTCGTCGACGCGGCTCGAATCCTTTCGAGGGCTCGTCGACGGCGACCGGCTGGTGAAGAACCGCGACTCGATGATCAAGCGGCTGCAGACACGGCAGGAGCAGCTCGACATCCAGATCCGGGGTGTTACGCAGGAGCTTCTCGAGGCGACGAAGCTTCTCGAGACGGTCGACCGGCCGCGGACGACGCTGGCGGGGCCGATGTCGGGGAAGGACGGGCTCCCCGTCATCGACACGAACGCCCTCGATCGCCTCGTGGCGAGCGACTACATCAGCGGCGTCGTGAAGCGGGTGACGGGCCTGCAGGAGAGGAAGGCGAGGCTGCAGGAGGCGCGGTGGGGGGCCGAGCGCGACCTCGCCCTGCTGGCCAAGGCGCAGGACGTCCCGCTGGAGAAGCTCCCGCCAACATTCGAGCGGGACCTCGGTGTCGTGACGACGGATCTCGCGAGGATCCTTGACACGTACAACAAGCTTCTGTCGAGCTACCTCGACGCGACGGTGACGAGCCAGGTGACACTGCGCGACGGGCCGCGCGTCGTCCGCCTGGGACCCTCGACCGTGATGGTCCTGGCCGGTGTCGTTTTCGCCTGCGCGGCTCTCGCGCTGCTCCTCCTGATCGTTGACCAGTCCGTCCGGGTGGCCATGGGGCGGAAGCGGACCTGATCGCGGGCTCGATGATGGAATCCCCAGAGAAAGCGCAGCTCGAGGGGCAGAGCCGTTCGACCCCCACCGTGGCGAGGTGGCAGTGGGGGCTCCTGACGCGTCGTGTCCAGGTTCTTATCGATGTCAGCATGCTTGCCGGGGCCTTTGTGGCGGCATACCTCTTGCGTTTCGATTTCATGCTCGGGCCGGCGGAACGGCAGCGCCTGATCTGGCAATTGCCGGTCGTCGTGCTCTTGCAGCTACTGAGTCAGCGCGTCTGGGGGATCTATAAATTCATCTGGAGGTATATCGGCCTCTCAGAGGTCCGGGCCTTCATCGGCGCGGCGCTGACATGCCTTGCCGTGATGCTCGCGTTCCGGTTTGGAATGCCCATTGGAAAGCCGAATCTTTGGGTGCCCATTTCAGTGACGTTCATCGACGTCGGGCTCGCCTTCAGCGGGACCCTGGGGATTCGCGTCTTTCGGAGAATGCTGTTTGAGTGGGGGGAACGGGAAAGGGAAGAGCGGGGCCGCCAGGTCGCGACTGGCGACGTGAGGGTGCTTCTGGTCGGCGCGGGGAGGGCGGGCGTCATGGCCGCCCGGGAGATCCGGGGAGGAGCCATGCCCCACCTCGACGTCAAGGGGTTCGTGGACGACGACGTCGAGAAGCTCGGCTCGGTGATCAACGGGTTCCGCGTGCTTGGGCCGACGGCCGAGATTCCGAGACTGGTCGAGGACCTTGGAATCGACGAGATCATCATCACGATCGTTAGGGCTTCGCGCAGCCAGATCCGCCGGATCGTCTCGCTGTGCGAGCGGACGAAGGCGAAGGTCCGGATCATCCCCGGCCTCTACGAGATTCTGGGCGGAAAGGTGAATGTCAGCGCGATCCGGAAGGTCGAGATCGAAGACCTTCTGGGGCGCGAGGCGGTGAAGCTGGATGAGAAGGGGCTGCACGCCTTCCTGTCCGGAAAGACGGTGATGGTGACCGGGGCCGGGGGATCGATCGGGTCCGAGCTGGTCCGGCAGGTGGTGCCGTTCTCGCCTCTCCGCGTGCTGCTGGTGGAGCGGTCCGAGTACGCGCTGTACCAGATCGAAGAGGAGATGAGGCGCGTGTGGCCGACCCTGAACGTCGTCCCGCTTCTCGCGGATGTCGGCGACGGCGGGAGGATGAGGGACCTCTTCGGGGAGTACCGCCCCCAGATCGTCATCCACGCCGCCGCGCACAAGCACGTTCCTCTGGTGGAGTCGAACCCGGGCGAGGCGGTGAAGAACAACGTAGTCGGCACGTTGACGACCGGCGAGCTGGCCGGAGAGTTCGGCGCCGAGGCATTCGTCCTGATCTCGACCGACAAGGCGGTCAATCCCACGTCGGTGATGGGGGCGACGAAACGCGTGGCGGAGTTGGTCGTGCAGATGCTGGATCGGCGGTTCGATACGGCATTCCTCGCCGTCCGGTTCGGAAACGTGCTCGGGTCGACGGGCTCGGTGGTTCCGAAGTTCCGGGAGCAGATCGCACGGGGCGGCCCGGTGACCGTGACTCACCCGGAGATGCGGCGCTACTTCATGACGATCCCCGAGGCGGCGCAGCTCGTTTTGCAGGCCGGGGCGTTGGGGGG
>JGI20191J14862_1000062_pt1 | contig 37969 bp, 28 predicted proteins | sample NGESurdeep092012_7_FD_14862 | JGI IMG/M metagenome (IMG submission 14862)
CTGATCGGCGCACATGCCCTGGTCGTCGCCGACCGGCTCCTTAGCCGTGATCGGGGCTTTTACCGTCGATATTTTGGCGGGTTGCGAGTAGTCGATCCGACCGCAGAGCGGTAAAGTAGTAGCGGTAGAATATGAACTTGGAGAAGTTGGACGCCGTGCGAGAAACGCCCGCATTTGCGTTATTGAAGAAACGCCTGTGTGAGTTAAGGGCGGGCGAGGTGGCGGAGATCGGCCCTGTTGCGGCGCTGTGCCGCGCCCGCGGCCGTTCGTGCCGGGAGGCTGGTCTCGGCGATCGATCGTTGGACCCAGCCCCGCTATCAACTCGAATGGCGGACTGGTCGCGATAGCCGGGCGGGGGCGTTGTGCTGAACTTGCGCGCGCGGGGTGCAATAATCTCCGATGATCCGGAGCGGGCGCGCGAGGAGGAACGTATTGCATGAATCGAGCACGAAAACCGGTTCTGATTGTGCCCAAGGGATGGGGCCGCGAGATATGGATCGCAAACGGCGATCTCTACTGCGGGAAAATTCTCGAAATTCGCAAGGGCAAGAAGTGCTCGCTGCATTACCACAAGCTCAAGACCGAATCGTTCTACCTGCGCAGCGGCAGGTTGATCGTGCGGATCAAGGAGTCGCCGGAAAGCGCCACGATCGAGGAGTTCGAATTGAGCGCGGGCGAATGCATGGACGTGCCGATCGGATTGGTTCATCAGATGGAAGCGATCGAGGATGCCGAGCTGCTTGAATTTTCCACCCAGCACTTTGACAGCGATTCGCATCGGCTGGTGCGCGGCGACTGAATCCGGGAGCGGCGCAAATCGATCGAAGTGCCTGCTCAGGCGCGGCGAAATACGCCGCGCCTTTTTTGTTTCCGGCAACAGGTTGGGTTTTGCGCTGTGGCGGAAGTGGTATATTGTTGGGCGCCGCGCGACGCGGTGTCCAGATGGCAAAAGTAGCATTGATTACCGGCGTGACCGGACAGGATGGTTCCTACCTCGCCGAGTTTCTTCTTAAAAAGGGCTGCGAAGTGCATGGGATGGTGCGGCGCACTTCGAGTTTCGCCACGGGACGAATCGATCATCTGCGCAAGGGCTTCGGACCCAATTCCGAAGGTTTGCAACTGCACTACGGCGATCTCGGCGACGGCACCGGGCTCAGGCGAATCATCGAGCAGGTGCGTCCCGACGAGGTGTACAATCTCGCGGCGCAATCGCACGTGCGCATCTCATTCGATCAACCCGAATACACGGCCGATGTCGTAGGCTTGGGGGCGTTGCGGCTTCTCGAGGCGCTGCGCGATCACAACAAGCGCCGCGGGCGGGCGGCGAGGCTGTACCAGGCGGGCTCGTCGGAGATGTTCGGCAAGGTGGCCGAGACTCCGCAGCGCGAGACCACGCCGTTTCATCCGCGCAGTCCCTACGCGTGCGCCAAGCTGTATGCGCACTGGCAGACGATTAATTATCGCGAAGCGTACGGGCTGTTCGCGTGCAACGGAATCCTTTTCAACCACGAGTCACCGAGGCGCGGCGAAAATTTCGTCACGCGCAAGATCACGCGCAGCGCGACGCGAATCAAACTGGACCTCCAGGAGAAGCTCGCACTCGGAAACCTGGACGCGCGCCGCGACTGGGGATTCGCCGGCGACTACGTCGAGGCGATGTGGCTGATGCTGCAGCAGGAGCAGCCCGACGACTACGTAATCGCCACCGGCGAGACGCACTCGGTGCAGGAGTTTCTCGAAGTCGTGTTCGATCGCCTAAAGTTGAAATGGCAGGATCACGTCGAGATCGATCAGCGATTCTTCCGTCCCGCGGAAGTCGATTCGCTGATCGGTGACGCCTCGAAGGCGAAGCGCCAACTCGGTTGGGAGCCCAAAGTGAAGTTCGAAAAGCTCGCCGAATTGATGGTCGAAGCGGATCTTGAACTTGCCGAGCGCGAACTGCGCAGCAAGGCGCACTAACAAATCCTGTTACGCAAAGTAACTTGTAGCTTGATCTGGGCATCCAAGCCAACCAGGAGAGAGCGAAGGTACAATCATGGATTTCGGACTCAGCGAAGAACAACAGCAGCTCAAGGAAAGCGCGCGCGCGTTTCTCAGCGGCGAATGCGCTGGCGCGTTCGTGCGCAAAATAATGGCCACCGATGACGGCTATCCGCGCGAACTCTACGCCCAGATTGCGAAGCTTGGATGGAGCGGGCTCGTCGTTCCCGAGAAATTCGGCGGCGCGGGACTCGGGATGCTCGAGATGGCGATGATTCTCGAAGAGGGCGGCTACGCTGCGATGCCGGGGCCGTTCCTGTTCTCGTCAGTGCTTGCGGCCAGCGTGCTCAAACTCGGCGGCTCCGAACAGCTCAATTCGAAATGGCTCACCGCGCTCGCCGAGGGCAGGGCGATCGGCACTGTCGCGGTCGTCGAGCGCGCCGGCAGCATCGATCCGGTTGACATCGCGGCAGTCGCGACGAAAGACGGCGCAGGATGGCGTCTCAACGGGACCAAGATGTTCGTGCCGTATGCCAACGTCGCCGATTTCATCGTCGTCGCCGCCAGAGATAATGCTGGTGAAATTCTTCTGTTCGTCGTCGATACAAAATCGCCGGGCGTGACGATTCGTTTGCTCAAGAATCTCGATCTGACGCGCCGCGTCTCGAGCGTCGAGCTCAAGGGCACTCCCGCCGAGCGGCTTGGCGGCGGAACCGATCTTTTCGCGAAATTAATCGACGTCGCCGCTATCGCCATCGCTGCCGACTCGCTCGGCGGTACTGAACGCGCACTCGAGATGGCCGTGGAATACTCAAAAGTCCGCGAGCAGTTCGGCAAACCGATCGGATCGTTCCAGGCGCTCAAGCACGCAGCCGCCGAAATCGTCGCCGACCTCGAGCCCGCGCGCGCGATGCTCTGGTATGCCGCCTACGCTCAGGACACCGGTGCGGCAGACGCATCGCGCACGGCTGCGATGGCGAAGGCGCGCCTGTGCGATATCTACAGCCGCGGCACCGACCGCGCCGTTCTGATGCACGGCGGAATCGGTTTCACCTGGGAGCACGATATGCATCTGTGGTTCAAGCGCGCGCGCTTCAACGAGTCGTGCTTCGGCTCGCCCGCGTACCATCGCGAGCGCGTCGCCATTCTCGGCGCGTATTGAGGTGGCCGGGCACTGAAATTCGCTGTCTTCTACCTGATTGGCGGCACATGATGCGGCGCTGCTGACGACATCTTCACTGCTTCACTGTTTCACTGCGCGCAAGATGTCGGTCTTGGTTACGATTCCATTGAGAGCGCCGGCGCCGTCCGTCACCAGCAGCATCTGCGCGCCGCGCTCGCGCACCAGCAGCCGCAACGCCTCGCTCAAGTCGCAGTCGTCCATCACGCGAATCGCGCCGCGGTCGGCGAATTCGCCGACGGTGATTTTNTCCCATTCCTCGGGCGCGACCCGGCTGAGATCGGATACGGAAATCGTCCCCACGACCTGGTCGCCTTCGTACACCGGGAAGAACGTGTGCCGNTGACGGGCCGCGACNCTCGCGACGAATTCGCGAATCGTTGACCCGGCTTGCACGGAAATGACGCGATGCTGCATCACGTCCCGCACNGCCATCCCGGATAGCTCCGCGAGTTTGGCGGTCTCGTGAAGATGCTGATCGCCGGAAACCGACGCCTCGCCCGAGATTGCATAGGCGACCGCGGCGCCGATGAGGCTCGGGATGATGTAGGAATGGCCGCCGGTGGTTTCCGCGACGAAGACCACTGCGGTGAGCGGAGCTTTGTATCCGGCCGCGATGAACGCCGCCATCCCGACCGCGGCATAGAGATCGTGCGTCGGCGAGTGAACGACCGATTGCGCGTAGGCGTTGCCGATCGCTCCGCCGACCAGCAACAGCGGCACGAACATCGCGCTGACGCCGCCCGAGCCGAGCGANAAAATCGTCGCGAGCAGCTTNAACGCGGCGAATGCCAGNAGCACTTCGGTCGGNATCGGATGCCTGAGTACGTAGCGGACGGCCTCGTAGTTGGGGCCGATCGGAATGAGNGGCCCGTTGTAAATCGTCACGAACGCGAGGCCGCACAGCGCGGTGCCGAGTCCGCCGATCGTGAGCTTGAGCGTATGCGGTATCCTGCTGGTGATGAAAAACACGCGCACGCGGCGAAACGTGATGTCGAAGACGATTGCGATGAGCCCGATTCCAGCGCCGAGCAAAGCCGACCAGGCGACGTCGATTGCCCGGAAGCTGGTGCTGCCCGCGAAACCGAACAACGGTGCGGCGCCGACGATCGACACCAGCGTTGCGTAAGCGGCGACTGACGCGATCAGCGACGGCAGCAGCGCTTCGTGCGCGAGGTCGTCCTTGTACGGCATCTCGAGCGCGAACACGATGCCGGTAAGGGGAGCGCGGAAGACCGCAGACATGCCCGCCGCTGCGCCGCTGATCAACATGATGCGGCGGTCGCGCGTTTCCAGACCGAAACGGCGCAGCTTGGTCCATAGCCACGATCCAATCGCGCCGCCGCTGTAAATGCTTGGTCCTTCGAGCGCCGCGCTGCCGCCCGAGCCGACGGTGGTCACCGCGGCGAGCAGCTTCCACCAGAACGGATGCATGTCGATGTCGCCCTGATGCTCGTGGTAGGAGCGAACGATCTCCTCGGTCGAGTGTTCGTCGGGGCCGGGCGTTCGAAACTGCATTATCAGCCCCGTCACGAAGAAACCGACACCGAGTCCGACCACGATTGCCCAATGATGGGCAAGGTAGTAGGGAAGCAGCGCCGCCCAGATGACGGCGAGAATGAGCACGGCGATTCCGGTGACGATGAGGCCGGTCAAGATACCGATGATAGGCGCGATGAGAAGCCATTTCTGGATGTCGCGCGAGTAGGTTGCCGTCAGGTCTTCATTGACCAGAGCGGTGTACTTTCGCAATAGGGGATGCTTGAAGAAACTCGAATCCAGAAAGTTCGCCAAGATTCCCAATGCTGCGATCCTTTCTCTACCTGGAATCGGCTCGGCGAGTCATTTTGCAAAATCAATGACTAGCGCCATGTGTCGTATGGGCACAGTCACATTAACGAGTGTAGCAGGATTGCCACGAACAATCGCTTGCGGGAGGTTGACGCATCGAAGATTCGGCAGCGGTATGCAGGATGGAAGTGATGTTCAACGTCAAAANGGCGGATTTNCGGGTCATCGAGGGTTTCAACTGGCTCCGCAGCATCATACGTCGATTAGGCACGTCGTTCCTCGTCATGTCGCGACTCGAATATAANGCTGAGGGAAATGGCACGGCAATTGGATGATTAGTTGACAAGAAGTATCAGCCGGCTTCGTCCAGGCGACTTTAGTTGACATGCTTTGAAAACCGGCTGTCGCGGATTCGTCAGGTGATGGGGGATTATGAGCGACCAAGACAAGGAAAAAGAACAAGACAAAGAACCGAGTCTGTTGAATTCCGGGGTCAGGATTTTCCTCGTCGAAGACAATCCGGACCACGTTTTCATCGCGCTCACTGTAGTAAGGCAGGTGCTAGGCGACGATATCGAATTGGTGCATGCGTCGAATGCCGACGAGGCATTGCTCATGATCGCGCAGTTCACCGAGCACGATCGGCCGGATTTGTTTTTGGTGGATTTGCGTTTGCCTGACAACGGCGGCTTCTCCGTGTTGCAGGCGACGCGGGCGAACGAGGCGCTGACGGCGGTGCCGATGTTCGTTATCACGAGCTCGCTCTACGACCGTGATATTGCGGAGAGCTACCAACTCGGGGCGTCTGCCGTCCTGTGCAAGCCGCTGTCGCGCGCCAAGCTGCGCGACGAACTGGTGCGCGTGGGCGCACTGCCGCTATCGCAGCGGCGGACCGATCCGGCATATCGCCACTAGTCAAGCTTGATCGCATTCGCACACGGGCTGTGAGTCGCGCAACTCACGGCCCGTTCGATTTTGCAGGCTTGACGCTCGCGCCGGCAAATAGGATTCTCGCTGACGGTCTGCCCGGCAGCAGACGGGACTTGCATAGCAGCGAAAATCATCGCACAGGAGTTGCAGTGAAACCCTACACATTTGAGCATAGCGACGCGCTGATGGAGCGCGCCAAAAGAGTTATTCCCGGCGGCATCTACGGCCATCAGACGCCGCTGCTGCTTACCAGGGGCGCCTACCCGTCATTTTTCGCGCGCGGGGAGGGTTCTCACGTTTGGGACATCGATGGCAATGAGTACATCGACTACGAGTGCTCATACGGCCCAATCGTGCTCGGCCATCGGCATCCCAAAGTCGAGGAAGCCGCGCGCCGGCAGATGGAACTCGGCAACTGCTTCAACGCGCCGGGGCCGGTGTGGGTCGATCTCGCGGAGCATCTTGTCTCGATCACGCCGTTCGCCGACTGGACGGTGTTCGCGAAAAACGGTTCCGACGTATGCACCTGGGCGACCGAAGTAGCGCGTCAAGCGACGGGGCGGGCGAAGATCGCAATGTGCTCGGGCGCATACCACGGCACCGATGCATGGTGTACGCCCCTTCCCGGCGGAGTGACGCCGGAAGACCGCGCGAACATGGTTTATTTTCGATTCAACGATCTCGAGAGCCTCCGCCACGCGGTCGAGGAAAACCGCGGCAAGATCGCGGGCGTAATTCTGTCGCCGTTCAAGCACGACGCCGGCCACGACTCGGAGTTGCCGGTCGAAGGATTTCTGTCCGGCGTGCGGAAAATATGCGACGACAACGGCATGGTCTTCATCCTGGACGACGTTCGCGCCGGCTTCCGCCTGCACATGGGCGGCTCAGGCGAGTTGTTTGGAGTGCGTCCCGACCTCACGACTTACTGCAAGGCGATCGCCAACGGCTATCCGCTTGCCGCATGCCTTGGGCGCGACAGCCTGAAACAGGCAGCGCAGGAAGTGTTCTTTACGGGATCGTACTTCACCAGCGCCGTGCCGATGGCGGCNAGCCTGGCGAATCTCAAGGAGCTGCAGGCGGGTGGCGGAATCGAGNGGATGCGCACGATCGGCGAGAAGCTGCGCACNGGNCTGCTCGCGCAGGCGCGCAGCGCNGGGTTNGAGGTGACGTACTCCGGACCGCCGGCGATGCCGTACATGACGTTCAACGCCGACNCGGGTCATCATGATCGCGCCAAGGTTTTCTGTGGCGCNTGCTCGCGCAGCGGAGTGTACTTCGCGCCGCGTCACAACTGGTTTATCTCGGCCGCGCATACCGAGCGCGACATCGAGCAGACATTGAACGTCACCGAGCAAGCGTTCGAGGCCGTGCGCAAGCAATTCGGCGCATAGCCCGTCGCGGAAGCATCGGTTACGCAGCGCTCACGAATCGGTAAACGAGTTTTTAAAACGATCGATGCCGCGTATTGCCACGCGCGATGGAAGATGCGCTGCCGACTAGCGAATAAAAGGCGAAAATGTTAGCATGACCCAATGCTGTGAACATGTACGTGGTCAGCAAAATGGGAGCACGAAGCTAGACTGCGAGATCGAGTTCGGGAAGGTGACCTATGGCCGACAAGAGCTCAATTGAGTGGACGGACGCGACTTGGAATCCTGTCACTGGCTGCACGAAAATCAGCCCGGGCTGTGAGAATTGTTATGCATCGAGATTTTCAGAGCGCTTTAGGGGTGTACCTGGCCATCCATTTGAAAGCGGTTTCGATCTGACCCTTCGGTCCGAAAGGCTTTTGCAGCCGCTTGAATGGAAAAAGTCTCGGATGATCTTTGTGAATTCCATGAGTGATCTCTTCCACAAAGAGATTCCGAAAGATCATATCTCCAAAGTGTTCGATACGATGGAAAAGGCCGACTGGCACATCTATCAGGTGCTTACCAAGCGTAGCTCGCTTTTGCAAAAGTTCGTCAATGAGCGTTATCAGACTCGGAAGGCCCCCGCCCATATTTGGCTCGGCGTTTCGGTTGAGAATGACAAGTTCGTCTCTCGGATTACCCATCTCCAAAACGCAAATGTTAGCGTCCGCTTTTTGTCAATTGAGCCTCTCATCGGCCCGGTGGGTAAATTGAACCTCCAAAGCATTAACTGGGTCATAGTAGGTGGGGAGAGTGGCCCCGGTGCGCGGCCTATGGATCCGAAATGGGCAATTGAGATCCGTAACCAATGCGTCCAACTGAATGTGGCGTTCTTTTTCAAGCAATGGGGCGGCCGTACTCCTAAAGCACGTGGCCGATTACTTGAAGGTAGGGAGTGGAGCCAGTTTCCTAGAGAAGCGTTCACATCAACTCCTGAATATGAACCGGGGATTGGCGCGTGACAGGCGCTCATTTTAAGTTCGACGAGATTGGTTACTGGTCTGAGCTAAAGCTGGAGATAATAGGAAAATACGGCTCCGCGTATACGACGGCGTTCAAAAATACCAACCTGAAAAAATACTATATTGATGGCTTCAGCGGTGCCGGCGTTCACTTGTCGAAACAGACCGGGACACAAATTGAGGGCAGTCCGGCGCGAGCGCTGAAGGTCTCTCCACCATTTGATGGGTTTTATTTTATCGATGTAGACGCGAAAAAGACCGCATTCCTTCGGTCAAAATGGGGATCGAGAAGCGACGTTCATATTTACACAGGTGACTGCAACGACATTTTAAGAAAAGAAGTCTTACCGAAGATCAAATTCGAACGGTACGAGCGCGCTCTTTGTCTCCTCGATCCATATGGCTTGCAGCTTGATTGGGAAGTGATGCTGCAAGCCGGCCAATCTCGCGCTGTCGACATGTTTTTGAACTTCCCAGTCATGGACATGAACCGGAATGCCATTTGGAAAAAATCCGACAAGGTTCCGCAAGGCGGCGTTGAGCGAATGACCAAATTTTGGGGAGACGAATCCTGGAAACAGGCTGCCTACGCGAAAAGCCCTCAAGCTGGTCTCTTTGGCGCCTCCGAAATGGTGAAGCAAGGCAATGAGGAAATCGTCGCCGCGTTTAGGAAGAGACTGAAAAAGGTTGCCGGCTTCGGGTTTGTTGCGGAGCCCTTGCCCATGAGGAACAGCACGAACGCCGTGGTGTACTATCTATTTCTCGCATCGCCGAAATCCGTGGCAGAAAAAATCATCAACGGTATTTTCAGCAAGTATTGATAGAGAAGCCGCCTACCTGACGACTAAATACGCTCCAGAACTATGACCGGTATTTGACGGGTGGTGTTCTTCTGGTAGCCGACAAAGGCGGGCATCGCTTTGGCCTGGGCGTTGAACAGGCGGTCGCGCTCGGCGCCAGTGGTAATGACAGCCTTGGCCTGGAATTTTTCCTTGCCGAGCTCAATCGTCGGCGTCGGGTGAGCCTTGAGGTTGTGGTACCAGGAGGGATGCTCCGGCGCTCCGGCCTTCGACGCGATTATAACGATTCGATCGCCATCCCTGGTGTACACCAGCGGAGTGGTCGTGGGACGGCCGCTCTTCGCGCCGGTCGTGGTCAGCAGAAGCAGGGGAGCGCCCACGAACGGGCCGCTGAGGACCTTGCCGCCGTTGGCGCGAAACTCCTCGATCAGTTTATCGTTGAATTCGCGCAGCGCTTTATCGTTGGATTCCGGCATAGGCNTGTTCTCCCTTTTCAGGAAAGTTGTGTCTGATCGTNAACCCGATCTGGCAGCTTATTCCTGATTTAAATCTCGGGCCATTTGTTGTTCCATGGGCGCGCTTGTTCGTAGGCGTANGANGCTTGCAGGACGAGGTCTTCGCGGTAACGCTCCGCGACGATTTGCAATCCGCATGGCAGGCCAGAGTCGGTGAGTCCCGCGCGCACCGACGCACCGGGATGGCCGCTCAAGTTGAACGGATAGGTGAACACGACGGCGCCGAGCGCGTCCTTGAGTGGCTGGCCGTTGATCTCGGTGGGCATCGGACCCTTGGCGGGAAAGGCCTCGGTCGGAAGCACGGGACACAGCAGGAGGTCGAAGCGCTCGAACACGTGCTGGCACCAATCGTTGAACTCGCGGCGGCGCCGATACGCGGCGCCGTAATGCTTCCACGTGACGCGAGTCGCGCCTTCGGTGCCGGTGGCGAACGCGCGGCCGAAATTCTCGCGATCCTTGTCGAGCCATTCATGCAGCATCGCGTAGCCCTGCGTCGCGCCGACTTGCATCCAGACGCGGCCGGTGTCGGGGACGGGGTCATCGATGGTCGTCAGGTCGTGGCCGAGGTCCTTGAACACGGCGGCAGCTTTTTCGATTTCGCGCATCACGTCGCGCTGCACGAGCTGGCCGAAGTCAGGGTGAAATGCGATGCGAAGTTTTTTGGGCAAGCGCTCGAGGATCGCATTGTAGGAAATTCCCGGATGCGGGATGGAGTCGGGATCGGCGGGGTGATAGCCGACGACCGCGTCCATGAAGATCGCGGCGTCGCGAACGGTGCGCGTGATCGCTCCATGCACGGAGGTGTCGTTCCATTGTTGCATCCCGAGCGTCGGGCCGTGCGGAATCCTGCCCAATGACGGCTTCAGACCGTAGCATCCAGTGTAACAGGCCGGGATTCGCACCGAGCCTCCGCCGTCCGAGCCGGTCGCCAGCGGCACGACGCCGCCCGCGATTGCAGCCGAGCTGCCGCCCGACGAACCGCCGGGCGTGCGCTCAAGATTCCATGGATTGCGGGTGACGCCGAACAGCAGGTTCTTGGTGAAAGCGGTGTAGCCGAACTCGGGCGCGTTGGTTTTTCCAATAACGATGGCTCCCGCAGCCTTCAGCCGCGCCACTTGGATAGAATCCTTGTTCGGCATGTTGTCCTTGAACGGTTTCGAACCGTAGGTGGTGCGCAGACCGGCGGCGTCCTCGAGGTCTTTGACGCCGAGCGGCAACCCCGCCAGCGTGCCGACTTCCTCGTGTCGTTGCCGCGCGATCTTCTCGTCCAGCGCGCGCGCCTCGGCCATTGCGGCGTCGGCCCGCAGCGCGCAAAACGCATTGAGCTTCGGGTTGGTCTGTTCGATCCTCCTAACGGTCAGCTCCATCAATTCGCTGGGCTTGATTTCGCGCTTGCGAATCATCGCGGCGAGTTCGTGCGCTGGCTTCCAATACAGTTCGATCATGGCGGATACCTCCGAGGACGCTTCCTGCGGCGAAACTTACTACGACGAGGCTGGAGTTTCAAAACGAAACCGAATGAAGGCGGTCGGCAGGGGGGCGGTTTGACAGCCTAACGGACGTTAGATAGGGTTTTTGGCGAGTCAGTGCGAGGCGTTTCGAAAAATTCAGCCGCGCGCGCCAGCGCCAGGGTGGTTGAGCTGCGACGGCCCATCGACACGCGCGAGCGCGTGCTGCAGGCGGCGCAGGCGCTGTTCGCCGAGCGCGGCTATCGCGGCACCAGCCTGCGAGACATCGCCAAGCGAATCGGGGTCAAGGCGCCGTCGCTGTTGCATCATTTTCCGTCCAAGCAGCAGCTCTACCTCGCGGTGCTGGACAAGATGTTCGAGAGCCTCGAGGATGCGGCCAACGCGATCGTCTGGAGGCACGAAAGCCGGCAGGAGCGGATGCGCCAGGCGATTGCGGACATTGTCGATTTTATCGCCAGCCACCCCGATTTCGTGCGAATCATGTGGAAAGAGATGGCCGACGAAAGCGGAACCGGGCGGCAAGTGCTCAAACGGCGCCTGCCGCCGCTGTTTTCCACCGCGGTCACTTTTATTTTCCGCGGCCAGCGCGACGGCGAATTCCGCACCAAAGTCGATCCGCTTCATTTCATGTGGGGGCTCAACGCGATCACGATTGGCTACTTCACGATCGCGGCGATGATCCGGCGGCTGTGGGACGTGAACCTGCTCGAGCCTGCGATGGTTGAGCGGCGCAAGCGCGAACTGACCGACATGGTCGAGCGCACGCTTTTCACTGTTGACGGCGCCGAGCGGTCCATCGAGTCAGTAGATTCGCGGGCGCGCGGCACGCGCCTGGAGATTGAATCGACGAAAACCCGAAGGAGAAAATCGCGCTTATGAAGCTGGGAACCTTTTATGAGCATCAGTTGCCGCGTCCATGGAAGGAGGGCTCGGAGCTGAAGCTCTTCCAGGATGCGCTCGATCAGGTCGAACTCGCGGACCGGCTCGGCATCGACCATATGTGGGAAGTGGAGCATCACTTCCTCGAGGAGTACGCGCATTCGTCGGCGCCCGAAATTTTCCTGGCCGCGGCGAGCCAGCGCACCAGGCAGATTCGGCTCGGTCACGGAATCGTGCTGCTGCCCCCGGGCTATAACCATCCGGCGCGCGTCGCGGAGCGGATCGCGACGCTCGATTTGGTCAGCGGCGGGCGGGTCGAGTTCGGCACCGGTGAATCGTCGGCGGAGCTGGAGCTGGGCGGCTTTTGCATCCCGCGCGCAGACAAGCGCGCGATGTGGCAGGAGTCGCTGGGTGCGATCGCGCGAATGTTTGTCGAGGTCCCGTTTCTTGGTCATGAGGGCAAGTACTTCAAGATGCCGGTGCGTAACGTGGTGCCCAAGCCCGTGCAGAAACCGCATCCGCCGCTGTGGGTCGCGTGCTCGCGGCGCGAGACGATTCATCTGGCGGCCAAGCTTGGAATCGGCGCGCTGACGTTCGCGTTCGTATCGCCGGAAGAGGCGCGGGAGTGGGTCACCGACTATTACACGACGCTCGAGAATGAATGCGAGCCGATCGGATACGCGGTCAATGCGAACATCGCGATCGTCACCGGCTTTATGTGCGACAACGACGCCGAGCGGGCGCGCAAGATGGGCGAAGAGGGGCTGAAGTTTTTTTCGTACGCGCTTGGCCATCATTATGCGTTTGGGCGGCACGAGCCGGGCAAGACGAACATCTGGAACAATTTCAAATCCAGCCCGATGAATATCCCGGGCATGGACGGGGCGAACTCATGCGTCGGATCGCCCGACCAGATTCGCACGCGGCTTGGCGAATTCGAGCAAGCCGGCGTTGACCAGGTCGTGTTCATCTCGCAGGCGGGCAACAACAAGCACGAGGACATCTGCTCGTCGCTCAGCCTGTTCGCCGAAAAGGTCATGCCCGAGTTCAAGGAGCGCGAGCAAACACGCGCCAGGCAGAAGGCCGAGCGGATGGCGCCGATCCTGGAGAAGGCGATGAAGCGCAAACCCGAGCCGAAAATTCCCAAGAGCGACGGACCCGTCGTGGTGCAGGCCGGGATGCTCGTGTAAGCGCGACGGCGCTGTCAATCTTTGACCGGCGCTGTCGGCGCCAGTCCGACGCGGGTGAACTTTACCGGGAATCCGCCGCAGTCATTCGGATTGACGAGTTCTTCGCGGAAGTTACTCGCGTCACTGACGAGAATTCGCACCTTCACCCATCGCGCCTGCTGGAATCCGTGCTCGGCGCATATCTGATCGGCAACCACGATGCCCGGCACGTGATGATCGAGAGTACCGCGCCACACGGCCTCGCCCGGCGGGATACTTTTGTTGCCGTCAACCAGGGTCGCGACGTAATTGCGGCCGCGTAACATCGGGTCCACACCGATAACCACTCGAAGCGGGCCGCCCGGATAGGTGGCCATCCAGTTTCCGTTCAGCAACCTCGCCACGTTCATCGGCGGCGGGGGCGGCTGCACGGGAGCGGGCGGAAGCATCGGCATCGATGGCCCCGCAGATTGTTGGAACGACTGCGAATTGCAGGAGGAGGTCACGCATGCGAGCAGAATCGTCAGCGCTGCAAAGGCAGCGCGGCGCGCGCTCGTCGGCGACGGACTCGCGGTGATCAACGTTCGTGAGCAGTGGCGGCGGACGCTCGGACGCGGCATAGATTCCTCCAGCGGACGGATGACCCAGTATAGACTGAGCTGCGGCGCAGCACAGCAGGGTCATTTTTCCCGCGGCGCGTCAATATCGATGCGTTGACGGTTGACCGCCGCAACGGGGTGCTGATGACCGCCTGACAGGCGGATGCCTGTCGTTTGAGCAGGCACGTTGCATTTTTCATCAATACTCGCTCGATTTTGAAATGGCACTACTCCTGCTTTAAGCCTCCTGATGCTCCCGCCCGTAACGGGAGCCACGCGTGCGCATACGGCGGACAACAAACCAATCCGCGGTGTGAATCGAAGGAGGCAAGATGGCTGAAGAACAGAAAAAGATGCTGCCGACGCTGGGCTTGACCGGAGTCACGGTCAACGCGATGGCGCTCATCGCCCCGGGAGCCTTCCTGTGGATTACATTCGTCGTTCAAGCGGGATACGCGTACCCGTCCGGTATGGCGATGTGGGCTGGTATTTTCGTGGCGCTGCTACTGGCGTACGCGACGGCAATTTCGTACTCGGAGCTCGCCAAACTTTATCCGGGAGCGGGCAGTTCGTACCTGTTTGCGGAGCAGGCCTTCTTGAGCAAAACCCACGCGTACAAGTTCGCGCGCGTGGCCAAGTTCGTAATCGGATGGTCGTCGCATCTCTATTACTGGATGTATCCCGGCGTCATGGTCGCCACGATGGGCATCATGGTCGGGTACATCGTCGGCACGATCGCGCCGAGCACGATGAACGCGGGAATCCCCGGCCCGGTATTCATGGCGATAATTGCAATAATTTTCGCTTACGCGGTGGCGTGGATCGCGTTCCGGGGAGTCAACGGTTCCACCATCGTCAATATCGGGATCAACGGAATCCAGATCGTGGCGCTGCTGTTCTTTTCCGCGCTGGCGATCGCTTACCGCGCCGCGCATCCCGCGGGCTCGGCGGGCTTTGCGCTCGATGCCAACGGCAACTCGATCGCTGCGACAATTGGCGCTTACGGTATAACCGGCGACCACCCGTCGCACGCCAGCGCACTCTCGGTCCTCCTGCCGCATAGGTTTGACTGGGTGATGCTGCAGGCGACGGTCGCGATTCTGCTGCTGGTCGGCTTCGAGTCGGTGACTGCGCTCGGCGAGGAAGCGAAGAACCCCAAAAAGGACATCCCGCGCGGCGTTCTGCTCTCGCTCACGATCCAGGGATTGTTCTGCTACCTGATCGAATACTTCGCCGCCAACTATTTCCTGAACAGCGCCTACAGTCTTGCGGAGGCCAAAGGATCGGCGGCGCCGCTCGGCGACATGATGGTGATCATCGGCAACGCGCTGCTCGGCGGACACGGCCAGGCGTTCATGCTGATGGAAGCGCTGACGGTTTTTCTGGCGCTGATCGGCACTACGCTGTCGTGCATCAACACCGGCGCGCGCGTGACCTACGCGATGGGGCGTGACGAGGAAGTGCCCGAGCACTTCGGTCTGCTGCACGGCAAGAACCTGACGCCGCATCGCGCGATTTGGGTGCTGGCAACGATATCGGCAATCCTTGGTGCATACGCCGCGCTGTTCTACTTCGCGGGCGCGTCGGCGCCTGATGACAAGACGATTGCGACGCTGCCGCACAACCTGTGGTACTCGCTCGGAATGAGCTCCAACGCGTCACTCTCGTCGCTGCCCAACGGGTTGCTGCTGGTCACTCTCACTTCAAACTTCGGAACCTTTCTGCTCTACGGTCTGACCAACATTGTGTGTATCGTCGCCTACTCGGAGCGTGACGAGTTCCACGGATTCAAGCACATGGTGGTGCCGGTGTTCGGCGCGATCGCGAACTTTGCCTGCCTCGCGTTCTACATCATAGGACCGCTGGAGGGGCTCGGCAGCGTCAAGGAACCGCTGATGGCGGTGGCGATCTCCGTGATTTGGGGAATCTACGGCGCGATTTACTTCGTCCGTAATTCCAAGAAGCGGGGCAAAGAGACGATTCTCGTAGCCAAGCCGGCCTGATCCCAGGCGCTGGTTTGGCGAATAATCCGTGGGGCGAGCCGTGAGCGATCGCGGCCCGCCCCTTGGCCGTTCAACGGACTTTACTCCTCAGCGTTAGCCGGGTAGCTCACTGCAAATGGATTCGTCGCTCTCCGCTCTTCCTTCGGTAGAGCAGGCTTTCGAGCTGGCGCTATTGTCCGACGTAGGTACGGACCGCGCCGACAATGAAGACTCGTGCGGGCATTTCATCGAGAGTCCCGACAGCGTGATGTTCGCGATTGCCGACGGCGTCGGCGGCTACGAAGGCGGTGAAATCGCGAGCCGGATGGCGATCGACATAACTCTGGAAGCTTACCGCGAGAGCCCGCCGGCGTGGGGCGCCGCCAAGCGGCTCCATCGCGCGGTTACCCGAGCCAACATCGAGATTCACGACAAGGCGCTGACCGTGCCGGAACTGGGCCGGATGGCGACCACGATGACCGCGGTCGCGGTGGAGAAGGGGATGCTGTCGGCGGTGCATGTCGGAGATTGCCGGCTCCATCTGATCCGTCACGGCCAAATCTCGCAAGTCACAAAAGATCACACGATGGTCGCCGACCGGGTCAGGATGGGCGTGATGTCGGCGGCTCGCGCGAAGAATCATCCGGAGCGCGGGATGCTTCTGCGCAGCCTTGGGCACGAGTTGATCGTGTCGATCGATCGGATCGCGATGCCGCTGCTGGAGCGCGATCGCCTGCTACTGTGCAGCGACGGACTCTACAATGTACTGGATGACAAGGAACTGGAATCACTGACGCGCGGCGTTGACGCCGAGACGGGATGCCGCAATTTGATCGACACGGCCAATAACCGCGGTACCGCCGACAATCTGACCTGCGCTGTCTTCAGAATGACGTCGCCCACCGGGCACACGGCGACCACCGGCGGATGGCGCGATCGATTGAGAGGATTGTTCGGGCGATGAATCATTTGGCGCCGCATCCCCTTCCATTGCCTGCGTGCCGGATGATAACGTCCGCTCGCCGGCTTTTTCCCAAGACGGCCTGAAAAATGCGCGAGGTCAGCGTTGGTGAAAACCTCGATCAGTACAAATTGATCGAGGTGATCGCGCGCAGCGGGATGGCGTCGATCTTCAAAGCTATCGATCAAACCGACGGCGCGACCGTCGCGATCAAAGTCCCCTACATCCAGTTCGAGAGCGACGTGGTCTTCTACGGCCGCTTTCAGCGCGAAGAAGAAGTCGGGCGCCGCCTCAACCATCCCGGCATCATCAAGGTCCTCACACCCAGGCGCAAAAGCCGCATGTATATCGCGATGGAGTACGTCGAGGGTCCCTCGCTGCGCGCGATGATGCACGAACCCGGCGGGCTATCGGTGGAGAAGGCGCTCGATCTCGCACGACAGGTGGCCCAGACGCTTGTGTACATGCACGGTGAAGGCGTGGTGCATCGCGATTTGAAGCCGGAAAACATTCTGGTGACGGCCGAAGGCCGGACCAAGATCATGGATTTCGGAATCGCGCTCGACGAATCCGCGCGGCGGCTGACGTGGTCCGGCCTGTCATCGACCATCGGCACGCCCGACTACATGGCGCCCGAACAGGTCAGCGGCCGGCGCGGCGACGTTCGCACCGACATCTATTCGCTGGGCGTGATTCTCTACGAGATGCTGACCGGCCACCTGCCGCACTCGGGGCCCAATGTTTACAACGTGATGCGCGCGAAGACCTCGGAAGATCCGCAGCCGCCAACCGCATTCAAGCCCGATCTCGATCCGCATCTGGAGGAGATCATCCTTCACGCGATCGAGCGCTCTCCGCGTGACCGCTATGCGAGCGCGGCCGAGATGCTTGCGGACCTGAGCGATCCGTCGCGCGTCGTTCCCAAGGGCCGCGCGCAGAACCTCCATCCACGCAGCCTCGCGCTGCAGCGCGCGCGTCGTACGGCCGGGTACGTGCTGTTTTTCACGTCGCTCATCGGGATCTTTGCATTTCTGATTTGGCTGGCAAACCGTTACCCGGCGGCGCCGACTCCCGCGCGCCGGTCATATCGAGGACAGGTGAGATGATGCCGAGACGATCGCAACTCGGATTGGCTGCCGCCACTTTCGCCGCGCTGACGCTATTTTCGTTTCCGTTGCTCGCACGCGCGCAGACCGCCGCGTCGTCGCCGCCGCTGGACAATTCGCTGAACCTCGCGTGGCTGCTGGTCGCGGGGTTCCTGGTGATGTTCATGCAGCTCGGATTCGCAATGGTGGAGACGGGGTTCACGCGCTCCAAGAACGCGGTCAATACCATGGCGATGAATCTGATCATCTACCCGATTGGCATCATCGGCTTTTGGCTCACCGGCTACGGCTTCATGATGGGCGGCGTCGCGCACTGGCCCTCACTTGGCATGGCCGCGATCGGCCATCACGAGCTGTCGATCACGATCGGTGCGCATTCGTATGGAATCATCGGCTTCAGCAAGTTCGCGCTGCTCAGCGTCAGTCGCGATCCCGCCAGCCTGGGCATGTTTCTATTCTCGCTGGTTTTCATGGACACCGCCGCGACCATTCCGACGGGTGCGATGGCGGAGCGATGGAAGTTCAAAGCGTTCTTCATCTACGGACTGTTCATGTCGATGTTCCTGTATCCGTTGTACGGCAACTGGGTATGGGGCGGAGGATGGCTCTCGCAGCTCGGCGCGAACCTGGGCCTGGGCCACGGCCATCTGGATTTCGCCGGATCGTCGGTCGTGCACATGACGGGCGGAGTGGCCGGTCTCGCCGGCGCTTACATGGTGGGTCCGCGCATCGGAAAGTTCCGGCGCGACGGCGCCATCGGCGCGTTGCCCGGACATAACCTGCCCATGGCCATCAGCGGAACGTTGATTCTCGCGTTCGGATGGTTCGGCTTCAACGCCGGCTCAACGCTCGCCGCATCGGATCCCCGAATCGCGATCATCGCGGTGAACACCATGCTCGCCTCGGCGGCCGGCGCGCTCGCGGCGCTGCTCTATCTATGGCATCGCTACAACAAACCCGACGTCGCGATCGCCTGCAACGGTCTGCTCGGCGGACTCGTCGCAATCACTGCCCCGTGCGCATTCGTAACGCCCGCGGCGGCTGTGTTGATTGGCGTGATCGCGGGACTGCTGGTCGTGTGGGCGGTGCTTGAACTCGAACTGCGCTTTCGAATCGACGATCCCGTCGGCGCGATCGCCGTGCACGGTGCGTGCGGAATATGGGGCGCGCTGGCGCTTGGTCTGTTTGCCGACGGCACCTACGGCGACGGATGGAACGGTGTCGCGGGTCCCGTGCGCGGCCTGCTCTACGGCGACGCGGGTCAATTTTTCGCCCAGTTGATCGGTGTCACGGTGAACGTGGTCGTGGTATTCGGCCTTGCGATCCTGTTCTTCAAGATCGTCGAGCGCACGGTGGGCAACCGCGTGCTGGTGGAAGTGGAATGGTCGGGGCTGGATGCGCTTGAGATGGGAAGCGACGCCTATCCACATTCGTAGTTGCCCGCCGGCCGCATCCGCGGGCTTCGCGTTGCCAAAATTCCCGCGATTTGAAATAGCTCATGTATCCGTAGCTGCATGAGGAGCCATCGCCATGCCATACAGCGACATTCTCTACGACAAGCGCGACGCCGTCGCGACCATCACGCTCAATCGCCCGCAGGTAATGAACGCCTGCACGATCAAAACTTACGGCGAGATGCTCGACGCGTTGCGCGACGCCGAGGCGGACGACAGCGTGCGCGTGGTGGTGCTGACGGGCGCGGGGCGCGGGTTTTGCGCGGGTGACGACGTCAAGGAAATTTTTCTCAATCCCGAGTTTCGCGACGCCAAGCCCGCCCAGCGCACTCTGGTCGAGGAATGGCGCGAGCATCGTCCCGTCGCGCTCGATTTGCTCGTCACCTATCCCAAGCCAACCATCGCGTCTGTCAATGGCGCCGCCGTCGGCTACGGGTGCGACATCGCGCTGATGTGCGACATGCGCGTGTGCTCCGACCAGGCTCGCTTCGGCGAGGTTTTCGTTCGACGCGGATTGATTCCCGAGGCGGGCGGATTGCTCGTGCTGCCCCGCCTGGTCGGACTCGCACGCGCGTACGAACTGATCCTGAGCGGCGACATCATCGACGCCGCCGAAGCCGAGCGAATCGGGATGGTGAACAAGGTCGTGCCGCACGCGCAGCTCGGCGAAGCGACCGCGGCGTTCGCGAAAAAGATCGCGGCGCAGGCGCCGCTCGCGCAGCGGCTGGCCAAGGAGACCCTGCGCGTCGGGCTGAATCTTAATCTGCCGTATTTTTTCGACTACCAGCGCCACGGGCAGCACCTGATGCTCACGTCGAAGGATCATCTCGAGGGCGCGAAGTCGTTCGTCGAAAAGCGCGCCGCGAACTTCAAGGGCGAGTAGCGCGCGCCAAGAAATCGGCTTCGGAGCAAGCGGCGCGTTACCTGAGCGATCGCGCTTGCACCCCAACAATCGCAGTATAGGTGAGCGGCAATCACTCGTTTAGACCTACATTTCGTCGGCGCGCATCATATTGGCCTGCACAAATTCATCTTTTACTGAGTCAAATCCTTATAAACACTTGACATGATTCCACTTTTCGCCTATCTTCATCGCCACTCGACGAGGATAACCTTATGAAATTCGGCGGAGATTCCCCCGAACTCGACGCCATTGACCTGCAGATTATCGGCCTCCTGCAGGAACACGGCCGCATTCCGCTCGTCAAGCTCGGAGAGCAAGTCGGGCTTTCGGCGCCGTCGGTCAACGAACGCGTCAAAAAACTCGAAGACGGCGGAGTTATCACCGGCTATCACGCCGCCGTCGATGCGACCCGCCTCGGCAAGGACGTCACCGCGTTTATCGGCGTGTCGATTTCGCATCCGAAAACAATCTCGCTGTTCAAGGAATCCGTCGCACTGCTCGACGACGTGCTCGAATGCCACCACGTCACCGGTCAGCACACGCTTCTGCTGAAAATCAAAACCGACAACACTTCGTCGCTCGAGCGGCTTATCAGTGCGATCCGCTCGATCGAGGGAGTGGCGCGGACGGAGACGATGGTGGTGCTGTCGACGCATACCGAGCGCGGCTTGATTTCGGTTCATCCCAACGACGATTCGCACGAGCCTGCCAACGGCAGGCGCCATCGCCACGGCGCCGCGAGACCTGCGCCCGCGGAACCGAGACGGGTGTCATGATGCACAACTACCGAAGCATTCCGAAGGCACAGGGCCTCTACGATCCCGCCCATGAGCGCGACGCGTGCGGGGTCGGCTTCGTCGTCAACATAAAGGGCGAGCGCTCGCATGACATTGTGGCTAAAGCGCTGCAGGTGCTCGACAACCTGACCCATCGCGGCGCGTGCGGATGCGATCCGCGCACGGGAGACGGCGCTGGAATCCTGCTGCAGATTCCGCACGAGTTTTTCTCGAGCGAAGCGGCTCGGCTCGGCTTCGAACTGCCCGCGCCCGGCCAATACGGCGTGGGCCAGGTTTTCCTGCCGCTCGACCCGGTCAAGCGCAAAGACTGCGAGGACGCGTTCGAGAGAATCGTCAACGATGAAGGTCAGCGTCTGCTCGGATGGCGCGACGTGCCGGTGGTCGAATCCGCGTGCGGCGATATCGCGCGGCGCGGGATGCCCGCAATCCGCCAGGTCTTCATCGCGCGCAGCCCGGACTTGCCCGATGCCGAGGCGCTCGAGCGCAAGCTGTACGTAATTCGCAAGCGCGCCACTTCAGAGGCGGGAAAACTCGGCCTCTTCGATCCGGAACTGTTTTATTTTTGCAGCCTCTCGGCGCTGACCGTCGTTTATAAGGGTCAGCTCATCTCGACGCAAATCCCGCAGTTCTTCCCCGATTTGCTAAATCGCGCCATCAAGACCGCGCTCGCGATGGTCCATCAGCGCTTCTCGACCAACACCTTTCCGAGCTGGGACCGGGCCCATCCCTACCGCTTCATGTCGCACAACGGCGAGATCAACACGCTGCGCGGCAATATCAACTGGATGCACGCGCGCGAGAAGCTTTTCTCTTCACCGCTGTTCGGCGACGACATCAAGAAGCTGTTGCCGATCGTCGAGCCCAACGGCAGCGACTCCGCAACCTTCGACAATTGTCTCGAACTGCTGGTTCGCACCGGTCGTTCGATCCCGCACGCCGTGATGATGATGATTCCGGAAGCGTGGCAGAACGACCCGCAGATGAGCGACGGCAAGCGCGCTTTCTACCGCTTTCATTCCTGCATGATGGAACCGTGGGACGGCCCCGCGTCGATCGCGTTCACTGACGGTATCAGAATCGGCGCGGTGCTCGATCGCAACGGCCTTCGTCCGTCGCGCTACACAGTGACCAAGGACGGATTGGTCGTGATGGCGTCCGAGACCGGCGTCCTCGATATCGCGCCGCACAACGTCGCGCTCAAAGGGCGGCTGCAGCCGGGCCGAATGTTTCTCGTCGATACCTCGCTGGGCAGAATCGTGCAGGACGAGGAAATCAAGAATTCGATGGCGGCGCGACAGCCGTATCGCACCTGGCTCGACGCCAATCTCGTCGCACTCGAGTCGCTCCCCGAGCCGAACGACAACGACACGCCTCCCGCTGACTGCTTCGAAGACCACGAGCTGCTCAAGCTGCAGCAATCGTTTGGCTATACGATCGAGGATCTCAAAATGATCCTCGCGCCAATGGCTACCAACGGCCAGGAGCCGGTCGGCTCGATGGGCACCGACACTCCGCTCGCCGTCCTCTCGAACAGACCCCAGCCGCTTTACAACTACTTCAAGCAATTGTTCGCGCAGGTGACCAATCCGCCGATCGATCCGATTCGCGAGGAACTGGTGACCTCGACCGAAACGACAATCGGCGCCGAGGATAATCTGTTCGAAGAATCGCCGCTCCATTGCCGCCAGCTTCAACTCAAGCGGCCCATTCTCACCAACCAGGAACTTCAAAGGATCAAACGGCTGGCCGTCGACGGCCTGCGCACCGTCACGCTTCCCACGCTCTACCGCGTTGACGACGGCGAAGGCGGGCTTCGCGCCGCGCTCGACGCGCTTTGCCGCGCCGCTTCTGACGCGATCGAATCCGGCTACACGATAATCGTGCTTTCGGATCGTGGCGTAAACGCGGACTACGCCGCCATTCCGGCTCTGCTCGCGACCGGAGCCGTGCATCATCATCTGATTCGCGAAGGGACGCGCACCCGGGCCGGCCTCGTCGTCGAGTCGGGAGAACCGCGCGAGGCGATGCATTTCTGCCTGCTGGTCGGCTACGGCGCGGGCGCCGTCAATCCATACCTCGCGTACGCGACGATGGCGGGGATGATTCGCGACGGCCAGCTCTGGGACATCGACCAAGATACCGCCGTCCACAACTTCATCAAGGCCGTCTCCAAGAGCATTACGAAAGTCGCGTCCAAGATGGGAATCTCGACGACGCAGAGTTACCGCGGCGCGCAGATCTTCGAGGCGATCGGATTGGCGAAGGACGTGATCGACAAGTACTTCAGCTGGACGCCGTCGCGCGTCGCCGGCATCGGCCTCGACGCGATCGCGCGCGAGACCGCCGCGCGCCATACCTATGCGTTCAAGGTGGCCGCGAACCTCGACGGCGATCTCGATGTCGGCGGCCAGTACCAGTGGCGCCGCGCCGGCGAGTTCCACATGTACAACCCGAACACAATCGCCAGGCTGCAGCATGCCGTGCGCTCGGGAAATTACCGGCTGTTTAAGGATTACACCAGGGCGGTTGACGAGCAGAGTCGCTCACTCACCACGCTTCGCTCGCTGTTCAAGTTCAATTCCGATCGGCCGCCCGTGCCGCTCGAGGAAGTCGAGCCGGCCGCCGAGATCGTCAAGCGCTTCAAAACCGGCGCGATGTCGTTCGGATCGATCAGCAAAGAGGCGCACGAAAACCTCGCCATCGCCATGAACCGGATAGGCGGCAAGAGCAACACCGGCGAGGGCGGCGAGGACCCGGCGCGCTTCGTGCCCGATGCCAACGGCGATTGGCGCCGCAGCGCGATCAAACAGGTGGCCTCGGGACGCTTCGGCGTTACCAGTCATTACCTGGTCAACGCCGATGAACTCCAAATCAAGATGGCGCAGGGCGCCAAGCCCGGCGAGGGCGGTCAGCTTCCCGGTCACAAGATTGACGATTTCATCGCGAAGATTCGCTACTCGACACCCGGCGTGGGATTGATCTCTCCGCCCCCGCATCACGACATCTATTCGATCGAAGATCTCGCGCAGCTGATCCACGATCTCAAAAATTCCAACAATCGCGCGCGCATCGGTGTCAAGCTGGTCGCCGAGGTCGGCGTCGGCACCATCGCCGCGGGCGTTGCAAAGGCCAAAGCCGACGTCGTGCTGATTAGCGGTTACGACGGCGGCACCGGCGCGTCTCCCCTGCAATCGATCAAGCACGCGGGAGTTCCGTGGGAGCTGGGACTCGCCGAGACCCAGCAAACCCTGGTGATGAACGGTCTGCGTGGACGCATTCGCGTCGAGACCGACGGCCAGCTCAAGACCGGCCGCGACGTCGCCATCGCCGCTCTCCTCGGCGCCGAGGAATTCGGTTTCGCCAGCGCCGCGCTGGTCGCCTCGGGATGCATCATGATGCGCGTCTGCCATCTCAACACCTGCCCGGTCGGCATCGCGACGCAGGATCCGGTGCTCCGCGCGAAGTTCGCAGGCAAGCCCGAGCACGTCGTGAACTTCATGATGTTCGTCGCGGACGAACTGCGCGAATACATGGCGCAGTTGGGCTTCCGCACCGTTGCCGAAATGGTTGGCCACGTCGAATGCCTGGACGCCAACGAAGCGATCGCGCATTGGAAGGCGCGCAACGTCGATCTGGCCAATATTCTGCGTCGTCCGGACGCCGGGCCGGACGAACCGCTGCATTGTGTCGAGCTGCAGGATCACGGCCTCGGCGCCGCGCTCGACAACCAGATCATCGAGCTTGCAAAAGACGCGCTCGAGCATCGCAAGCCGGTCGAAATCCATCTTCCCATTCGCAACGTGAACCGTACCGTCGGCACGATGCTGTCGGCGGAAGTGTCGCGACGCTTCGGCGCGGAGGGACTGCCGCCCTACACGGTTCAGATTCATCTCAAAGGTTCGGCCGGCCAGAGTTTGGGCGCGTGGCTCGCGCCGGGAATCGCGCTCCATCTCGAGGGCGACGCGAACGACTACTGCGGCAAGGGACTCTCGGGCGGATTTATCTCGGTGCGTCCGCCCCAAGAAGCGACCTTCAAGGCCGAGGACAACATCATTGTCGGCAACGTCTCGCTCTATGGCGCCACCGGCGGCGAAGCGTTCTTCCGCGGCGTAGCCGGCGAGCGATTCGCGGTGCGTAACAGCGGTGCGCACGCGGTCGTCGAGGGAGTCGGCGACCATGGATGCGAGTACATGACGCGCGGGTTGGTCGTGGTTCTAGGCAAGACCGGCCGCAACTTCGCGGCCGGCATGAGCGGCGGTGTGGCGTATGTGCTTGACGAAGACGGCTCGTTTCCGTCGCGCTGCAACACCGGGATGGTCGAGTTGGGTCCAATCGGCAATCGCGACGAACTCAAGCAGTTGCACGCGCTGATCGTACGGCACTTGCAGTACACGCAGAGCACGGTCGCACGGCGCGTCCTCGACAAGTGGGACGACTACGCTGCGAAGTTTGTAAAAGTATTGCCGACTGAGTACCGTATGGTGCTCGAACGGCAGCATCTCAACATGAATTCCGATCTCGCGCGGCTGGCCGCAGTTTAGCCGAGTGAGTAATCGACTGACTAATCAGAATTGACCTGACTCGGGAGATCACGGCTGCGATGGGCAAGATTACGGGCTTCATGGAGATCAAGCGCGAAACTCCTTCGCGGCGTCCGGTCGGGGAACGCCTGAAGGATTGGCGCGAATTCGATCTCAAGATGCCCGAAGACAAACTGCGCGCGCAGGGCGCCCGCTGCATGGATTGCGGGATTCCCTTCTGCCACAAGGGCTGCCCGCTCGGGAACATCATCCCCGACTGGAACGATCTCGTTTACCGGGGCCGATGGCGCGAGGCGATCGAGCGGCTGCACGCGACCAACAACTTTCCGGAGTTCACCGGCAGAGTTTGCCCCGCGCCCTGCGAAGAAGCTTGCGTCCTCGGCATCAACGACGATCCTGTCACGATCAAGCTGATCGAGAAGAACATCATCGATCACGCCTGGGGAGAAAAATGGATCGTGCCGCAGCCGCCCGCCCGCAAGTCGGGAAAGCGCGTTGCGGTCGTGGGCTCGGGACCGTCGGGGCTGGCGTGCGCGCAGCAACTCATGCGCGCGGGACATTCGGTCACGCTCTACGAGCGCTCGGATCGCGTGGGCGGATTGCTCACTTACGGCATTCCAGACTTCAAGCTGGAAAAGTGGATCGTCAACCGGCGCGTTGAGCAAATGAAGGCCGAGGGCCTCGGGATTGTCACCAGCTGCCGCGTCGGCTTCGACATCCATGCGGACGAGATGCGCTCGAAGTACGACGCAATCGTGCTCGCGATGGGCGCGACCAAGCCGCGTGACCTGCCGATCCCGGGACGGGATCTCAAGGGAATCCATTTTGCCATGGAATTCCTGCCGCAACAGAACAAGCGTAACTTCGGCGACGCGCTCGATCCTGCCGCCGAGATCACTGCGAACGGAAAGCGCGTGGTCATTCTCGGCGGCGGCGATACGGGTTCCGATTGCCTGGGCACCTCAAATCGCCAGGGCGCGATCGTCGTGCATCAGTTCGAGCTGCTCCCGATGCCGCCTGAAAAGCGCACCGCCGAAATGCCGTGGCCCGACTGGCCGATGATCATGCGCACCTCGAGCTCGCACGAAGAGGGCGTGCAGCGCGACTGGAGCGTGAACACGAGCAAGTTCTCCGGCGAAAACGGCATCGTGAAAAAACTCCACGGCGTGCGGCTCAACTGGAAGCATGACAACGGGCGGATGGTGATGGAGCAAATTCCGGGCACCGATTTCGAGATCGAGTGCGACCTCGTGCTGCTCGCGCTCGGATTTCTCGGCCCCGAGCCCGACGGCATAATCTCGGAGCTTGGTGTCAAGCTCGACCCGCGCAGCAACGTGCAGTGCGAGAGTTACATGTCGAGCGTCCCGGGAGTTTTCGCCGCCGGAGACGCACATCGCGGGCAATCGCTGGTGGTGTGGGCGATATGGGAAGGGCGCGAAGCGGCGCGCGCGGTCGATGCCTACCTGATGGGCGAGACCTTCCTGCCCTCGAGTCCTGAACTCTGATCGCTGCATACCGTGAGCGGAGGTGGGTGCGCGAAGTAGCGCTTGATTTCGTGCAGGCTGCCATTCATCGGACAGGATTACTGAGACGCCATAGCGAGGAAGTCTGCGAGGTGGACGACCTTGACGTTCGAACCGCGGCGGCGAAGTTCGGCGGCAATCTGAAACTCGCATCCGGGATTCGCCAGCACGACGTAATCCGCGCCTGTCGCAACAATATTGTCGGCTTTGCGCCGCGCCAAGTCGCGCGCCATTGCGGGCTCGGTCAAATTGTAGGATCCGGCCGAACCGCAGCAGAGATCGGACTCCGTCATCTCGACGATCGTCACGCCCGGAATCGAGACGAGCAATTTGCGCGGCGCTTCGCGCACCCCGAGTCCGTGCACGAGGTGACAAGCGTCGTGATAAGTGACGCTGCATCTAAATTCGCGCTTCGGACCCGCCGGTGCGTCGAGCAGCAAAGAACTCAGGTCCCGCACTTTCGAGGAAACCGCGCGCGCAGCCTCAACGAATTGCGGCTCGTCTCTGAGCAAATCACCGTATTCTGCGATTGCCACCGAGCATCCCGACGCGGCCGACACGATTGCATCGGCGCCGGAGTTCTTCAGCGCGCGAACGTTCGCGCGGGCAAAATCGCGGGCTCGCGATCCGTTACCCGAATGCAGATCAAGTGCTCCGCAGCATGAGGTCGGCTCGAGTTGGACGACGCGATAACCGGCGGCGGCGAGCAGACGCTCACTGTTCAGGTTTTCCGAATTCGTAAGTACTTGCGCGACGCATCCGCGATGCACGACGACCGTCGGTGCGTCGGTGCGCGGCGCGATGGTTGCTCCCCTGGCGAGCGGGCGCAAGTCGGGTTCAAGCGGCGGAAGAAGATCGAGCCAATCGTCAATCATGCGCGGCAGAACGGCTCTCAGAGCGGGTCTCAGGCCAAGGCGATCGACAAGCTTCAGCGGCGCCAGCAGCACCCGCAGACGATGCGGGTACGGGAAAATCGCGCCGACGGCGCGCCGCTTGAATCGATCGACGAAGCCGCGGCGATGATTTTGCTCGACTAATGAACGCGCACCCGCAATCAAGCGGCCGTAATGAACGCCGGACGGGCAGGCGGTCTCGCAACCGCGGCATCCGAGGCACAAATCGAAATGGCGCGCCGCGTCGTCGTCGAGGTCGATGCGGCCTTCGGCCAGCGACTTCATCAAATAGATTCGGCCGCGCGGCGAGTCCATTTCGCATCGCGTTACAACGTAGGTCGGACAAGCCTCGGCGCAGAGCCCGCAATGAACGCAGTCGAACAGCAGGTCGTAGTCGGAGACGCCGCGAGCCGGATTCAATGGTATCAGGGAGGCCGTGGCCATCAGATTCCTCCGACGAAGCATCCGGGGTTGAAGATCCCGACCGGGTCGAAGGCCGCCTTGAGCCGACGCATAAGCGCGAGCGCGCCGGCGTTGGGAGTGTCGAAGAATTCCAGCGAGTCGCGGATCGCCGGCGCGGCGGCGATCAGCCGAAGATTACCGCGCACCGAGCGCGCAACTTCACGCCACCGCGCGATGGTTTTAGCGAGAGCCTCCGCGCTGTGTTCGCCGGCCAGGATTATCTGCGCTACGCCGGAGCCGGCGTGAGCGCGAAATTCAATGTCGTTGCCGCAGGTCTCCAGCACTCGTGTGAGAGACGCGGGTGGAACCGCGATTTGAGCGGCCAGCGGGGCCGAATGGAAATCGATATCGCGCAGCAGCTCGTAACTGCTCAGAGCGCGATCGCCGTCGAGAATTTCACCGCGCGCGTCGACCAAATCGCGAATCCGCTCAGCCTGGTCGCCAACTTCCAGTGGACTTCCAGAGAAACCGGCCAGAAGAAGAAACTGACTGGTAGAATTGAAGCCGGCTGCGAGGGCAGGACTGAGTATATCGAGATTACTCAATGGCAGTGCGTCATTGAGTATGCAAGCGGCGGCGAATGCGTCTGCTGCGCGCGCATAGGGAACGACCGTGAGACAGTAGTCACATGGAATGGGACGCACTTTGAACGTCGCCTCAGTTACTATTCCAAGTGTACCGAATGCCCCACCCATCAGTTTCATCAAATCATAGCCCGCGACGTTTTTGACCACGCGGCCGCCGCCGTGAACGAGGTTGCCGCCGTGACCGACGAAGCGAACTCCGATCAGGAGGTCGCGCGAGGTGCCCTCGGAAAGGCGAAGCGGTCCGGAGTGCGCGGCGCCGATTAACGAGCCGAGAGTCCTCATCCCGGGGCCGCATGGATCGACGGGGAGCCGCTGGCGGGCGCCCGCCATGGCAGCATTCAGTTTGCCGACTGTGATTCCCGACTCCGCAACAATTGTCATGTCGTCGGGTTCGTAGGCGACAATTCGCGCTAGCTGCGCCATCGAGATACCGAGCGCGACAGGCGAGCGCCGAATACCCGCGAGCGAGCGTGCCGCGCCCATGGGTGTCAGCGCAATCCGATCCGCTTCGCACATCCGGACGATCTCGCAGATTTCCTCGACGGAAGCGGGCTCGACGATCGTATCCGCAGCGCGCGCCTCATTACCGATTGGCGCGCGAACGCGGCCGGCGCCGATGATCGAGTCGAGCCGGTTCGCCAGATTTGAAGATGTAGTGGCAGCCACGATATCCGTTGGAAGCGGCGACTATATCGGCGCCTGGCGGCGCGGCGCGGCCACCTCGACGCATGCGCCTGGCTGCGGAATCACCTTGCCGGGATTCGATCGCTCCATTGGATCGAACACGTGGCGCAGTTCCGTCATGACGCGAAGATCGTCGGGCGAGAACATCAGCGGCATCTCGCCGATTTTCTCGACGCCGATTCCATGCTCGCCGGTGAGGCTGCCGCCCATCTCGATGCAGGCCTTGAGGATTTCGCGTCCCGCGTCGATTGCCCGGCGGACCTGATCAGGTTCGCGCTCGTCGTAAAGAATGATCGGATGCAAATTGCCGTCGCCGGCGTGAAATACGTTGCCGATGCGCAACTCATAGCGACGGCTGACGTCGGCGATCACGCGCAGAATCCGCGGCAGGCAGGTTCGCGGAACGACGCCGTCCTGAGTCGCGTAGTTCGGCGCGAGGCGGCCGACCGCACCGAACGCGCGTTTGCGCGCCTTCCATAACAGTGCGCGCTCCGCTTCGTCACGCGCGAGCCTGACGCTCGACGCGCCGGCCAGGCTTGCAGTTTTCGCGACCTCATCGGCGTAGCTGGTCAGTCCAGCCTCGAGACCTTCGAGCTCGATGATCAGCACCGCGCCTGCGTCGAGAGGCAGTCCGACATTGAATGCCTCCTCGACGGCGCGAATGATGAGCTGGTCCATCATTTCGAGCGCAGCCGGCACAATTCCCGACGCGATTATCATCGACACGGCACGCGTCGCGGTGTCGGCGTCGGGAAAGGCAGCCAGGATTGTGCGATGATTTTCGGGCTCGCGCATCAGTTTGAGCGTTGCGCGCGTGACGATTCCCGCGGTGCCCTCCGCGCCGACGACGGCGCCGACCAGATCGTAGCCGCATCGCTCTTCAGCCGGTCCGCCGAGCTCGACGACCTCGCCGTCGGGCAGAACGACTTCGAGCGCGAGCACGTGATTGGTGGTCACTCCGTATTTCAAAGTGTGCGGACCGCCCGAATTCTCGGCGATGTTGCCGCCGATGGTGCATGCCACCTGCGACGATGGATCGGGCGCGTAGAAATATCCTCTCGACTTGACGGCGTTGGTGACGTGCAGGTTGACCACGCCGCTCTCGGCCTCGACGCGCCGATTGTCGAAGTCGATTTCCAGAATCCGGTTCATCTTCGAAGTGCAGATCATCGCGGGCGCGTTCAACGAAAGGCATCCGCCCGAAAGGCCTGTCCCCGCACCGCGCGGAACGAAAGCAATGCCGCGGCGATGGAGCGCGGCGAGGACGGCGCTCAGCTGCGCGGTCGAGCGCGGGAGGATCAGCACGTCGGGGGCGCGCTTCTCGACGGTCCATCCGTCGCACTCGTAAACCTTCAGCTCGGTTGCGCGCGAGACGATCCCGCCGGCTCCGATAATTTCGCCAAGCTCATCGAGAAGTTTGCGGTCGATGGCACTCATCTCTATTGCGACGGCGCGTCCAATCCCCGCAGCACTCTACCACGACCGCGAATCAGGCGCGCGAGTAATGCTTTTGCTGTTGATCGCTCGCGGTCATAATAGCAAGGTTCGATTTCAGCCCGGAATCTCGTGGGCGCCCGATTGGTGCGCGCGGAAACCCCGGGCGATTCGTTGGAAGGAGAAACACACGTGGCGGATTCATTTCCAGAACTCATGCCTGCGGCGCGGATTCTGCTCGGTCCGGGGCCATCCAACGTCAATCCGCGCGTGATGAAAGCGATGTTGTCGCCGGTCGTTGGTCACCTCGATCCGGATTTCGTGAAGGTGATGGAGAATATCAAGCGGCTGCTGCGCATCGTCTTCCGCACCAAAAACGAGATCACGTTTCCCGTCTCCGGCACCGGTTCCGCGGGGATGGAAGCCGTGATGGCGAATCTGATCGAAGACGGCGACGAGGTCGTAGTCGGTGTTAACGGCGCGTTCGGAACGCGACTAGCGGAAGTCGCATCGCGACTCGGCGCAAAGGTTCACAAGGTCGAGGCGGTTTGGGGAACGATCGTGGAACCGGCGAAAGTCGCGGCGGCGCTCAACGCGGCGAAAGATCCGAAGCTGGTCGCAGTGGTTCACGCCGAGACTTCGACCGGGATACATCAGCCGATCGAGGAAATCGCCGATCTGGCGCATCGACACGGCGCGATGATGGCGATCGACGCGGTAACATCGCTCGCGTGCGTGCCGGTCGAGATTGACAAGTGGGGCATCGACGCCTGTTACAGTTGCACGCAGAAAGGACTCGGCGCGCCCCCCGGGCTGGCGCCGGTGACGTTCAGCGCGCGCGCGATGGAGTCGGTGCACAAGCGCAAAACGAAGTGCCGCTCATGGTACTTCGACGTTGCGTTGATCGAGCAGTATTGGGGACCCGACAGGCTCTACCATCATACGGCGCCGATCACGATGAACTACGCGCTCTACGAGGCGCTGCGGATCGTCGTCGAGGAAGGGTTGGAAGCGCGATGGCGGCGGCATCGCATCAACGCAGCCGCGTTCCAGGCCGGAGTGCGGGCGATGGGTCTGCAGCTCGCCGCGCAGGAAGGATACCGCTTGCCGCAGCTCACGACGATCGCGGTGCCGGCGGGAATCGACGAAGCGAAGGTGCGAGCGGAATTGTTGCGGCTGTTCAATATCGAAATCGCAGCCGGACTCGGGCCGCTCAAAGGCAAGATCTGGCGCGTCGGTCTGATGGGCGAGGGTTCGCGGCGCGAAAACGTGATGCTGGCGCTGAACGCGCTCGAAGAAATCATCGGCTCGATGGGGTTCGAGATTGCGCGCGGCCGGGCGCTGACTGCTGCCGAGGATGCCTACAGTGCGGAGGGCACCGGCGCGGGCGAGCCGCCCGCGGAAGCATCCTGAGGATGGTGGTAAGGTGTCTTCGCGGCCGAGCGCGAAGGCATAGTCAGTGACTATTACGAAATAGTCACTATATTAGCTACTCTTCCGAATCCTCTGCGCCGTCGTTGCCGTTGGATCCGTTGCCGTTGCCTTCGTCCTCGTCGCGCTCCGCCATCCCGGCCACGGCGCGGACGCGTTCTTCCCCCTCGAGCCTCACCATGTGAACGCCCTGCGCGTTGCGGCCTGTTATTCGCACTCCCTTGACGGCCAATCGAATCACCTTGCCGCTGTCGGTTATCAGCATCACCTGGTCGTCGATCCCGACCTGCCGGACGCTGATCACCTTGCCGGTTTTCTCGGTCACGTTCATCGTGATGACGCCCTTGCCGCCGCGATGCGTCAGGCGGTAGTCCGAGGCGGGCGTGCGCTTGCCGTAACCGAGTTCCGAAACCGTCAGCAGGGTCTCGTCGTCGCGCACGGTTGACATCGAAACGACTTCGTCCTCGACCAGGATGACGGTTTTGCCTTCCTTGACGGTCTGCGACTCGAGTTCCATCCCGACCACGCCGCCGGTCGCGCGGCCGATCGGGCGCGCTTCTTCTTCCTTGAAGCGAATCGCCTGTCCCTCGCGCGTCGAGAGCACGATTTGCTGATTGCCGTCGGTGATTCGCACATCCACCAGCGTGTCGCCGTCTTCGAGATTGATCGCGATGATTCCGGTCGAGCGAATATTTTCGTATTCGTCGAGCGCAGTCTTTTTCACGCGGCCGCGGCGGGTAGAGAAAAAGGCGAACTTGCCCGCAATCTCGCGCGGCACGGGAATAAATGCGGACAGCGTTTCGTCATTGGCGAGGCTCAGCAGGTTGGCGATCGAGCGTCCCTTGGCTGCCCGCCCGCCCTCGGGCAGTTCGTAGGCCTTGAGCTCGTAAACCTTGCCCGCGCTGGTGAAGAACATCAGGCGATCGTGCGTCGAGACGCGCTCGAGATGTTCGACGAAATCTTCTTCGGTGGTGGTCGCGCCAATCTTGCCGCGTCCGCCGCGCTTTTGCGTGCGGTAGAGCGAGAGCGGGGTGCGCTTGATGTAGCCGCCGTGCGTGACGGTGACGAGGACGTCCTCCTCGACGATCAGGTCCTCGACCGAGAACTCGCCCTCCGCTTCGATGATCTGGGTGCGGCGCGGATCGGCGAACTCTTTTTTTATTTCGTTGAGCTCGCCTGCGATCAGCTTCAACAATTCCTTCTCGTCGGCGAGAATTTTCTTGAAGCCGGCGATCAGAGCGACGGTCTCCTTGTGCTCGGTTTCGATCTTCTCGCGCTCGAGCGAAGTGAGACGGCGCAGCGTCAGATCGAGGATCGCCTGCGCCTGCAACTGCGAAAGGCCGAACTGCTTCATCAAGCCGCTGCGTGCGGTCTCGGCATCCTTCGACTTGCGGATCAGACTGATGACCGCGTCGAGATTCTTGAGCGCGGTCAGTAAGCCGTCGAGGATATGTAGCCGCGCCTCGGCTTCTCTCAGCTCGAAACGCGTGCGCCGCGTCAGCACGATCTTGCGATGCTCGAGGAACGCAACGAGCATCTGCAGAAGATTCATCTCCTTGGGGCGGCCCTCGTGGATGCCGAGCAGAATGATCCCGTAGCCCTGCTGCATCTGGGTCAGCTTGTAGAGCTGGTTGAGCACGATGCGCGGCTCGGCGTCGCGCTTGAGCTCGATCACAACGCGCATCCCGTCGCGATCCGACTCGTCGCGGATGTCGCTGATCCCTTCGATCCGCTTGTCGTTGACCAGCTCGGCCATCCGCTCGATCATGCGCGACTTGTTCACCTGGTAGGGGATTTCGCGAATGATGATCGACGATCGCGAACTGCGCTTGTCGGTCTCGATCGCAGCCAGCGCGCGCATCGTGAGCGTGCCGCGACCGGTCAGATAGGCCTGGCGAATCGCCTGGCGGCCGAGCAACTGGCCGCCGGTCGGAAAATCCGGGCCGGGCACGATGTCCAAAATCGTCTCGTGCGTGATGCCCGGGTTGTCGATCAGCGCCAGCAGCGCGTCGCAAACCTCGCCGAGATTATGCGGCGGGATGTTGGTCGCCATCCCGACCGCGATGCCGTCCGAGCCGTTCACCAGCAGGTTCGGGAATTGCGCCGGCAGGATCTCGGGCTCCATGTGCGAGCCGTCGAAGTTCGGGACGAAATCGACCGTGTCCTTGTCGATATCGGCGAGCATCCGCTCGGCCAGCCGCGTCAGCCGACACTCGGTGTATCGGTACGCGGCGGGCGGGTCGCCGTCGATCGATCCAAAATTGCCCTGGCCGTCGATGAGCAGGTAGCGCAGGCTGAACGGCTGCGCCATGCGGACCAGCGAATCGTAAACCGCCATGTCGCCGTGCGGATGGTAACGAGCGAGCACTTCGCCCACCACCGCTGCGCACTTGGTGTAGCGGCGGTTCGACAGCAGGCCGGTGCGGAACATCGCGTACAGGATGCGGCGATGGACAGGTTTGAGCCCGTCGCGAATTTGCGGCAGCGCGCGTCCGATATTCACCGACATCGCGTAGTCCAGGTAGGACTGCCGCATGTCGTCTTCGATATTCAGCAGCGCGGGTTCGTTGCGATGCGGTTCGTTGCCGTTGCTTTCAGCCATTTATTCCGGGGCTCCCGCGAGTTCCGAGCGGCTTGTCAGATGTCGAGGTTGCGGACGTTGAGCGCGTTCTCCTCGATAAACTGGCGGCGCGGCTCGACCTGATCGCCCATCAACGTGGCGAAGATTTCCTCAGCTTCCTCGCGCGACGAAATCTGCACCCGCAGCATCGCCCGCGTCTCCGGGTTCATCGTGGTCTCCCAGAGCTGCCCCGGATTCATCTCGCCGAGCCCCTTGTAGCGCTGGATGTCCACGCCCTTTTGTCCCGCGCCGAGCACCGCCTCCGCCACCGCCTTGAGCGTATCGGCCGTCGATTCGCCTTCGCCAATCTTCAGTTTGAACGGCGCCTTGATTGCCTCGAGTTCCGGATCGAGCCGGCGAATCTCGCGCAGCTCTCCGCTATGCAACAGCGTCAGATCGACCACCGTTGGCGGCGTCGCGCCGTTTTGCGAATGGCTGAACACCGCGCGCCAATGCGCTTCGCCGTCGGGCTCGAGCTTGTAAACCAGGTTGTCGTTCTTCGAGTCCTTGGCGATCGCCTCTGCCATCTGCTTCGCTGCTTTCTCGGATTCAAAACTCTCGTCATCGATCGTCTTGCCGGCCGCCAGCTTGGCCAGCGACGCGATGATCGAGCGCTCCTTCGAACGCCGCTCCAGCGCCTCGAACATCTTTTCGAAGAACAGTGCCTTGCGCACAATTGTCTTCAACGCCGCGCCCCTGAACTCGCGCGCGTCCTTGCCCTTGCCGGCTTCGAACGTCACCGCCTCGGCGCCGAGATCGGTCAGATAATCTTCCAGCGCCGTTTCATCCTTGAGATAGCGTTCGGTCTTGCCCTTCTTCGCGCGGAACAGCGGCGGCTGCGCGACGTATAGATAGCCATTCTCGATAATCTCGATGAACTGGCGGAAAAAAAACGTCAGCAGCAGCGTGCGGATGTGCGAGCCGTCCACGTCCGCGTCGGTCATGATCACGATCGTGTGATAGCGCAGCTTGCTTAGGTCCTTGTCCTCGCCGATTCCCATTCCGAGCGCCGTAATCAGGATGCGCAACTCCTGCGACGACAGCATCTTGTCGATGCGCGCGCGCTCGACGTTCAATATTTTGCCGCGCAGCGGCAGGATCGCCTGCGTTTTGCGATCGCGGCCCTCTTTGGCGGTCCCGCCTGCCGATGCGCCCTCGACCAGGTACAACTCGCTGCGCGCCGGGTCGCGCTCCTGGCAGTCCGCGAGTTTGCCGGGCAGCGAGCCCGAATCGAGCGCGCCCTTGCGCCGCACCAGCTCCTTGGCTTTGCGCGCGGCCTCGCGCGCGGTGGCAGCCTCGACCGCGCGAGCCACGATCTTCTTCGCCACCGGCGGCGTCTTCTCCAGGAAATCGCCGAGCTTCTCGTTCACCAGCCCCGTAACGATTCCTTCGACCTCGGAGTTGCCGAGCTTGGTCTTGGTCTGGCCCTCGAACTGCGGCTCGGCGATTTTTATGCTGACGATCGCGGCGAGACCCTCGCGCGTGTCGTCGCCCTCCAGCCGCATATCCTTATTCTTGAAGAGATTGTTCTTGATTGCGTAATTGTTGATCGTTCGCGTCAGCGCCGACTTGAGTCCCGACAGATGCGTCCCGCCCTCGGCGGTGTGAATGTTGTTGGCGTAGGTGAAAATCACCTCGTGGATCGCGTCGGTCCATTGCAGCGCGACTTCGACATCGACGCCCTCGCGCACGCCCTTGAAGAAAATCACGTCGTGAATCGCTTCGTTGCTCTTGCTCAGCGTCGCGACGTACTCGGCAATTCCGCCCTCGTAGTGGAACTCTTCCGCTTTGTTGATTCGCTCGTCGCGCAGCCTGATCCGCAGTCCCGCGTTGAGGTACGCCATCTCGCGCAGATAACGCGCGATGATTTCGTACTTGAACTTTATCTCGGGAAATATCTTCGAGTCGGGCGAGAAGGTGGTCTTGGTGCCCTTGCTGTTGGTCGCGCCGCGCTCTTCGACCTTCGTTTTCGGAAGCCCGCGCTCGTAACGTTGAAAATAAATTTTGCCGTTCTTGTGAACTTCGACTTCGAACTCGTCGCTGAGCGCGTTGACCACCGACGCGCCCACCCCATGCAGTCCGCCCGAAACTTTGTAGGCGGTCTTTTCGAACTTGCCGCCGGCGTGAAGCATCGTGTGCACGACTTCCAGCGCCGAGCGCTTTTCCGTCGGATGCATATCGACCGGGATCCCGCGGCCGTTGTCCTCCACCGAAATCCGATCGTCGCTCAGAATTACGACGTTGATCTCCGTGCAGAAACCGGCCAGCGCCTCGTCAACCGAGTTGTCCACGATCTCGGTGACGAGATGATGCAATCCCCGCTCGGCCGTGTCGCCGATGTACATCCCGGGACGTTTGCGAACTGCTTCGAGTCCTTCCAGTACCTTGATGGACTCGGCGCCATAGCCGTCGGACGATTGTTTATTTGGCATAGAAAAGGACGAGCGATGAACTACCTTTCCGCATCCCCACCACCTGTTAAAATACTATTCGTCTGCGGGATAAAAGTAAAGGAACAACCGACCGTCCGATGAGTTAATCAAACACTATTTGAGTTATGCGCCCATGGATAGGAAAGCATCCAATCAGTGGGCGTTTTTCAACCCATCGACACGACGCAATAAGGGCCTTTTTGGAAAAGCGGGCCGTGCCGAGAACAGAACATTATTTTGCGAAAATGATACGCACACAAACCGACTCCGTGAAGCAGTGAAAAGTGAAAAAAATGAAAAAGTGAAAAAGTGAAAAAATGAAAAGGGAAATCGCCCGCGTTCAATCGACCTGGCGCAGCTCGATCAGCATCTCCTGCGGGCCTATATAGCCGGCCTTGCGCTCCTGCACCTTGCCCGTCGAGTCGATAATCACCGTCGTCGGCACGCCCTGGATTTCGAACTTGCTGGTCAG
>JGI20191J14862_1000065_pt1 | contig 37633 bp, 37 predicted proteins | sample NGESurdeep092012_7_FD_14862 | JGI IMG/M metagenome (IMG submission 14862)
AGCGCCTCGAGCAGATGCGCCAGTTCGGCGGCGCTTCGCACCCGAAGCGAAACCGTGAACTCATCAGAGGCAAGCTCTTTGGGCAAGACCACCGAAATTCCGCGCGGGAGCTTCAGCGCCGAGATTTCAGAGCGGATCTGCTCCTGCATTCTTTTCAGGAGAGGGTAGCGAAGCGTTCGTAATGCTTCGAGCAGCGCGCTCGCGCGAGACGGCGCGGAGCCGGGACCGCCCGCAATGCGCCGAATCTCGGGGCGGTCGAGAATGGCGGTGATGGTGACATGCTCGCGCACGGCGATTTCCTCGAGCGTGTCGAGCGCGGTCATCAATTGACCGGTGCGAAGGCGGATGACGCGTGCGATATCGAGCAACGCGGCGCGCGACGCCGGGTCCATCGCGAGCCATCGCGCAAGATGGCTCGGCGGCAGCCGGCGCTCGGCAGCGAGCATCCGAATCTGCGCGTCGATCTCGTCAGCATTCATGTGGAATTTCGCGAAGCATGGATCGCATCGATTCAACCGCGCATCCGATTTCAGGAGCCGCACGCGTACCCCAGCCGCGCGCCTGGTCAGCGACCCATTCGTACAGTCGCGCCTCATCGATTTTGCCTCGTCGCCGAAGGCCGCGCGCGTAGATGCGGCATTTTTCGGCGAGTACTTCGACGACCGAGGTTCGCCGCGCCGGAGAAAGCCTGTCGTCAGCGAGCAATTTTGCAAGCGCGAGAATGCGGAAGCGGTCGATGGCGGGAGTCGTGGCGGAGATTTGATCGGGACGCCCGCCGCGGCGCGTCACCAGCGGCTCGTCGAGCAGGCCGGCTTCGTGGTTGATGAGAATTCGCAGCCACAGATCGTAGTCCTCGGCGGCGCTTATGATCTCGTCGAAGCCTCCTAACGAGCGGAAGAGTTCGATCCGCATCATCGCGGCAGACGTGCTGATCAAGCAGGTGCGGAGCGAGTCGATGAAAATATCGCCGGCGCGCTTGTGATGGCGCAACCCGGGATTCACGCGGCGCCCGTTGCGGATCCAGATTTCGTTGGTTTGCGAGATCGCGCAGCCGGAATTTGCGCGCATGAACGCGAGCTGGCGTTCGAGTTTATTTGGCGACCAGAGATCGTCGGAGTCGAGGAATGCGATCAGCGGCGCGCGCGCGAGGGCGACGCCGCGGTTTCGCGTCGCGGCGGGACCGCGATGATCGATGCGGTCAATTTTGATTCGGATCGTTTTGGCGAGCCGTGCCAGATGTTCGCCAGTTCCATCGGTCGAGCCGTCGTCGATGACGATCAACTCGAACGCCGCGGCCGATTGGGCGAGCACGGAATCGATCGCCTCGAGCAGCATCGCGCATCGGTTGTAAGCNGGAACAATTACCGAGACCTCGGGCGTCATCGCGCCTCCGCGCGTTTGACGGCGCCGGCGCGATCGACGGCAAGGATTCGGCGGCGCAGNTCGTCGATGCCCTCGCCGGAAGTTGCCGAACAGAAAATCGGGCGCACGCGCATCGCGTCGAAACGTTTGAGCGCGGCGGCGCGCTCCGAAGGGCGCAGCTTGTCGCACTTGGTCGCGACCGGAATAACCTGGATATCGCGAGCGGCGGCCATCGCCGCCAGATCGAGTTCGTCTTGTTGAGGACCGCGGCGGCAATCGATCAGAATGGCGATGGCGGCGAGATTGACGCGCCCGTGGATGTATTCGTGCATCATGGAGGCGATTTTGGCGGCATCCTCGTGCCCCATTTTCGCGTAGCCGAAGCCCGGCAGGTCGCACAGCGCGAGCCTGTCGCCGACCGCGAAGAAGTTGAGGCATCGCGTGCGGCCGGGGGTCTTGCTGGTGCGCGCGAGGCCCTTAACTCCGGCCAGCGCGTTGAGCAATGAGCTCTTGCCGACGTTGGATCGGCCAGCCAGGGCGACCTCGGCGCGCTTCCATCGCGGGCATCCGTCGAGAGCGAATGCGGAGCTTACGAATTCTGCGGTGAAGCGAATCATGCTGAGCTGCGGTTGGGCCGGCGCGCTCGATGTGACTGGCGCGCCCGTAGGCACGGGTAGCCAGTGTTAAGAAAAAGATGGAGATGGCGCGCTGTAAACGGACTTTTCACTCTCCCCTTCATTCCTCTCCCTTACAGGGATAGGAAAAATAGTTATGCAAAGCTCTCCTCAAAGGGGTTTTTCACCGGTCTCCCCCTTTGGGGTTTTTTCACTGGTCTCCCCCTTTGGGGGAGATGTTGTCGGTAAGAAGACAGTTTTCACGCAGGGTGTTGAAGAGCTCGAAATCGAAAATGACATTGATCCCAGTTTTTCAACTCGCCGTCAGGGTTCGTCGTCGCCGGAGTTGGCCCCGTCGCCGGTCTTGAGGTTGAGGGTGCGCTTCAAGGTTTCGAGCTGCGCGACGAAGATGCCGCGAATGACCTGCTTGATGACGCCGTCAGGGACCGGAAGCGACTGCAGCAGATGCGTGGTTTCGTGGTAGTCGATGAACGTGCTCGCGCCTTCATCGCTGAGCTGGTACGCGGCTTGAGTATCGAGCAGCGGATTGTTGACGGTGTGATAAACGATCTTTTTATCCTCGGGCAGGTACTCGAACTCGAGCTCGGTGGTAATCGTTTGTCCGCCCGGTCCCGCGATATCAATATCGACGGTCTTTTTATTTCCGCTCTGGGATACGATGCGCACCATCTTGACCTGATCGCTGTGCGTTTTTTCGATGTCGCGAATCGCGGTGAAGACGGTCTGCTCGGGGGCCGGGATGCGCGCGGTGAAATCGGCCTTCCAAACGTCGCCGTCATGGCTGATGCTCTCGGTGAGCAGGCCGGCCCGCCGCGCGCGATGGATTTGATAGTAACGCCATCCGACGATCGCGACGACCGCGAGAACAATCACTCCAGCCAGGATTTTGAGTACCGTCTTCATCGATGGATCGCTTTCACCTCATCGTTCAAATGTGCCGACCAGTTCCGCAGTCGCGACGACGTGACCTCTCATCGCGGACTGGATCGCGGCCGCGCCGGCGCCGTCATCGGGTGTTAACTTCGAGTCCAGCGCGAAGAGACGAAAATGATAGTGATGTATTTTCCCCGGCGGCGGACACGGTCCATTGTAGCCGATATGCTCGAAGCTGTTGATTCCGTTTGTTCCGCCGCCGGCAATTTCCGCGGTCTGTGGCACGCCTGCGGCCAGCGAAGTTACGCGAGCCGGAATATTGTACGCCACCCAATGAACAAATGTTCCACGGGGAGCGTCGGGATCATCGACAATCAGTGCAAATGATTTCGTCGATTGCGGCGCGTTGCTCCATGCAAGCGCGGGGGATCGATCAGCGCCAGTACACGCGTAGTCATCAGCAATTGCGGCTCCAGAAGCGATTGTGGGGCTGGTCAGCCTCAGTTGGGCTTGGGCTGGTTGTGCCTTAGCAAGGCCAAACAAGGCGAAGATTACCGCTATTGAAATTCGCTGGAGATTTGGCATACTTAGGATCATTTCAAGTCAAGGCGCTCGCAGGCATGGTTTAAAGTCTTGGCGTACACTCTGTATTGAAATTTCTGGGAAAACTGGTAACTTCACATACAATAATATAGGGAAAAGCGAAAAATACCAGAAATCCTCTTAAGCTGCCCTTGACCACCAGCGATGATTTTGAGACNCTTAAAGAGGCTCATAGCGGGCGTAAGGGGCAGATGAATCATTGGACCGATGCGAAAAAAGGCATCAAATTTGGGCAGCAGGCGGCAGACGGGGACGTTATCGGGGAATATCATGGCTAGTGAAACCAAGTATAGCTTGCCGCGCGTGATGACGGTCAAGGAATTGTCCGAATATTTGCGCGTACATCCATCGACAATCTACAAGCTGCTTCGTCGGGGCGAGCTGCCGGGCTTTCGGATCGGCACCGATTGGCGTTTCAACGCCGAGGTGATCGATCGCTGGTGTCTGGAGCGAAACATGAAAGCTCCGGAGGGCGGTACCTCCACCCAGAACTGACACGCGCGACCGTCGAGTCGCGCGCGCCCAGGCGGAGAGGTCTCCGCCGCCGGACAGTCACCGCGCGAAGTCCGCAGCGGCAGCGGGGGCGCGCTGAATTGAAAGCTGCGAAATGTTCGCAGAGCAAGGGCGGTCCTCCGATACCTCTCCCGTAAAATAATGGGCGAGGTAGCTCCGCCGCACCCTCCCCGGAGACAGAGGGGAAAGAAACTATCTTAGGGAGCCGGGGGCGCGACGCGGATCGACGATCTGGCGGCCACTCGGGCGAATTTCCAGCGCGCATCCGAACAGCGAATCGTCGCGCACGAGGCTGACGACTGCGTCGGCGATTTCCTCGGGCTGAATCATCTTCGCCGGTATCCAGGGTTTCGATAAAAAGCCAAGTTTCGTGGCCGCCTCGATTCCCTTGCGCACCATCGGAGTATCGACGATTCCCGGGCAGACGCAGTTGACGCGGATTTTCCGTTCCGCTTCCCAGAACGCCAGGGAATGCGTGAAGTTCACAACGCCGCCCTTGGCCGCAGCATAAACCACGTCCTGGCGATGCGGATACAAGCCGGCCATCGAGGCCGTGTTGATGATGGCGCCGCCGCCGTGCTTTTGCATCAGCGGAGCTGCGAGCCCGGTGCCGAGAATGACCGCCTGCAGATCGATCTCGATCACCAGGTGCCATCTCTCCGGCGGTGCTTCGGGAAAGCCGGGCGCGCCGACGCCGATGCCGGCGTTGTTGTGCAGGATGTCGAGGCGGCCGAACTTCGACACCGCGGTGTCGAGCATCCGGCGAGCGTCCTCGAGCCTGGTGACGTCTGCCTTGACAAAAACGGCACGCCCGCCCGCGCTCTCGATTCGCTTGACGGTCTCGGCGCCGCCGGCTTCGTCGAGATCGGCGACCACAATCCTGGCGCCTTCTTTCGCCAGTCGCTCCGCCGTTGCACGCCCGATCCCCGATGAGCCGCCGGTGACGACGCCGACCTTTCCTTTTATTTCCATTGCGCGATCCTCCGTCCGAATACTACTCGATCCCTAACCGGCACTGCCTGCCAGCGCGCCGACGATCAACCCCGCGAGCACGTAGGCCGTAAGAGCAACATACGTGTAGTCGCGTTCCCTGACAAAGAGCATGAAGCAGAACGCGACGCGCGCGAGCGGGACCAACGTCAGCACGAACAGCCCGATCGTCAGAACCGCGTGCGGGTTGCCTTGCCGAACCCTGTCAAACAACAGGCCGACCGTTTCCTTGCCGATCAGGTGACCATGCTGCGCCGCCTGGTAGTGCTCGACATAGTAGTCCGGGGCGAAGGTGTAGGTCAGCACGAGTCCGGCGCCGAGTACGAGCATCGCGACGATCAGAATCGATCGCAGGATAATCGGCGTCCATTCCCTGAGTATCCGGTCTTCTTCCCGTTTCGGCATCGCTTAGATCCCCGATAATGCGCGCCACCCCATCTCGGCCGCGATCAGCAGAAGGATTATCACGAATACGATCCGGAGCGACTCGACCTTGAGATGGGGCAGGACGCGGCTGCCGGCGAGCGCGCCGGCCGTGACTCCAATCGCCACCGGGGCTGCGATGGTGGTGGCAACGTCGCCGCGCGCGAGGAACACCAGTGCGCCGGCGCCGGCAGTGACGCCAATCATGAAGTTGCTGGTCGCGCTCGAAACCTTGAGCGGCAGGTGCATGATGTAGTCCATCGCCATCACCTTGAGCGCGCCCGACCCGATCCCGAGCAGACCCGACATGAGGCCCGCGACGACCATGAGCGCACCGCCCTGCGGTACGTTCACGACTTCATAGTGGAGCAGGTTGCCGCTGAGGTCGGGCACTTCGCTTGCGAGTTCAAGGCGCTCGGCGAGCGGGTCGCCCTTGGTGAGAATGTCGTCGCCGCGCTTGGTCACCGTGAAGTATGCCGACTGGAGCATCATGGCGGCGAAGAGCAATTCGAGCACCACGGTCGGCACGACGCCGGCGAGATAGGCGCCGATCACGGCGCCGGTAACCGTCGCGCATTCCAGCACCATCGCGACTTTCAGGTTGGTCCACCCGTCGCGCACGAATGCGACGCTGGCTCCGGCGCTGGTCGCGACGACGGAGATCAGGCTCGCGCCGACCGCAACCTGCATCGGCATGTGCGCGAAGATGACCAGCGCAGGCACGATGAAGACCCCGCCGCCAAGGCCCGAGATCGCGCCGATGAATCCGGCGCCGACGGCAAGCGCTAACAGGTCGATGAGGATTTCGAGCAAGCACAGGCTCCAAGTGCAGATTCAGTGCCGAGGTTCAATCGTCCAAACGATCGGCTCGGGCATCGCGCGCAATCGTAGTTTGCTTCGAATGAGAAAGACAGGCGCGCAACGAAGATGGATTACACGGGACGGGGATTGAGAATTTCAAACGTGCGCCGCGGATTGTTGCGCAGTCCACGCTCGATGTCATCGGTAATCTCGCGCACGGCGCGGAAGCGGCGCGGCGACTCAACCTCGATGCAGTGCGGAGACTGCATCGTTGCGACTGCACTCAGCCGTCGCGCACGCGCGGGCGATCGTTGAAATCCGCACGAATACTCGGCTTTTCGCGCGATCGGGCGTCGGCATCGGCTTTGCTCATAGAGGTCAGGACGAGCAAATGGGATCGATTGTCTTAGTTCCGGCGACTACGATAGGTCAATTACACGGACCGGCATTTCCGGCCCCAGGTGACGCAAGATGTTCGGCATCTTTTTAGCAGCGTTAATCATTTACGCCGTCGTGCAACATCGAAAGCGAAAACGCCTGCGCTGGATGAGATACGGCGGCGGCGACTGGTCGAAGTACGACTCCTCGAAACACCACTGGTCGAAGTGGGCGGCAGACGCGAAGTCGTCCACGACGGCGTCGGCAGAACGCTTCGCAAACGGTCTTCATTCCAAAATAAAGCGCGACTTCGATACCAAGATGGCGCGCAAGTTCGAGGCCAAGGCCGAGCGATTCGAGCGCAAGCTGCGGGCGCGATTCGATCGACAGACGCAGAAATATGGCGGCGTCAGCATGAATCCCGCGGATGATTTGCCGCCGCCGCCGCAGTTCAAGAACGACGCCGAGCGCCAGACCTACGAGCGCGCGCACAAACGCGCCCAGGCCGAGGCGGGGTTCTTCGTGCATCTGATGTGGTACGGCATCGTCATCGGCTTCCTGTTCATCATCAATCTGCTGACGGGCGGGTTCGGCGGATATCCGTGGTTCCTGTGGCCGGCGCTTGGCTGGGGATTTGGAATCGCGAGCCACTTCGCGGCGGTGTACGGATGGCGATGGGTTCATCAGCGGGTTTTCGATCCCGCGATCGCGCGAGAAGTTCAGCGCGAAGTTTTGCAGGAGAAGGAGCAACTGCGGACCGAGAAGCAGGCGTCGCTGGACGAGTTGACCGCGACCTTCGCCCACGAAATCCGAAATCCGATCGCGGCGGCCAAGAGCCTGGTGCAGCAGATGGGCGAGGATCCGACCTCGCACGAGAACGTCGAATACGCCAAGGTCGCGCTCGACGAGCTCGCACGGGTCGAGCGCAGCGTGTCGCATCTGCTCAAATACGCGAAAGAAGAAGACTACAAGTTCGAAAACGTAAATCTCGCGTGGGTGCTCGACGGCGCGCTGACCCAGATGCGCAGCAAACTGGAGGCGAACTCGGTGGCGGTGTCGCGCGCATACCTGAGCGGTCCGACCGTGCGCGCGGACGCCGACAAGCTGCGGCAGGTTTTTTCCAACATCATCGACAACGCCATCGACGCGATGGAATCGACGAGCGGCGAGCGCCGGCTCGAGTTCGCGATACAGAACAACGGCGCGGGAATGGCGGCGGTCAGGATTCGCGACAACGGCTGCGGAATTGCCGACGACAAGATCGCCAGGATTTTCAATCCGTTCTACACGTCGAAGGCCAACGGCACCGGGCTTGGGCTGGGCGTCGCGAAAAAAGTAATCGACGCGCATCGTGGAACGATCGAGGTGCAAAGCAAAGTGGGCGATGGAACCGAATTCGTGCTGGCGATTCCACTGAGCGACGCGGTGCGCGATAGCGCCGATTCATCGATCGAATCGTCCACCGGCGAGGGCGGCGAAACGGCGCCGCAAAACAACGGTCGTAGCGTGGTGGACGCGCCGATCGTTGCGCCGGGATCGGGTGGGCCGTCGATCGAGAGCTCGAGGGCACGCAATTGAAAGGCCGATTGCTGGTAGTTGACGACGAGCGCGGAATCGTCATCGCGCTCAAGGGGCTCTTCACCAAGGAAGGCTACGAAGTCGAGACCGCGGAATCGGGCGAGGAAGCGCTCGACAAGGTCAAGGCCGGCCTGTTCCACGTGATCATCACCGATCTCAGCATGAAGGGAATGAGCGGGCTTGAATTACTCAAGCAGGTCCGCGAACTCGATCNCGCGTGCGCCGTGCTGATGATCACCGCGTTCGGCACGCAGCGAATCGCAGTCGAAGCGATGAAGGCTGGGGCCGAGGACTACCTGCCCAAGCCGTTCGACAACGACGAACTGCGCCTGAAAGTGCGCAAGGTGATGGAGACGCAGTTGCTCAAGCGCGCGCATAGCCGGCTGCTTGAGCAGGTGCGTCTGGAGACCGGAGTTTTCGAGAATATGGTCGGGAAATCACGCGCGATGATGCGCGTGTTCGAGACGATCGACAAGGTCGCGCCGACCGACGTCACGGTTTTGATACGCGGCGAATCGGGCACCGGCAAGGAGCTGGTCGCACGCGCGATCCATTTTCGAAGTCCGCGCGCGCGCAAACCGTTCATCCCGGTCAATTGCGCGGCGTTCTCGCGCGAGCTGGTCGAGAGCGAGCTGTTCGGCCACGAAAAGGGCGCGTTCACCGGCGCCGTCGCGCGCCGCGAAGGCAAATTCGAAGCCGCCGACGGCGGCACATTGTTCCTGGACGAGATCGGCGACATGGCGCTCGAGACGCAGGCCAAATTGCTGCGCGTGCTGCAGGAGCAGAAGTTCGAGCGGATCGGCGGGAATCAGCCGCTGAGCGTGGACGTGCGAATAATCGCGGCGACCAATCAGGACCTCGAAGCGATGATAGCTCTGGGGAAGTTTCGCGAGGATCTCTACTACCGCCTGAAGGTGGTGGAGATTCGGGTGCCACCGATTCGCGAGCGGCGCGAAGACGTCCCGCTGATGGTCCAGCACTTCATCGCGGAGGCGCGCCAGCGTTTTTCAGCGCCGGAAAAACAACTTACCGCGGACGCCATGCGCGCGTGTGTCGAGGCGCCGTGGAAAGGCAACGCGCGTTCGCTCAAGGCGGCGATCGAGCAGGCGGTGATCCTGTCGCCGGGCGCCGAGATCACCGCGGAAGATCTTTTCGCCGGCTCGGAACCGGATGGCGACCACGCGAGTTCGCCCGCGCCAGGCGCGTCGAATCACTCATCTGCGGCCGGCGAAGGGATCGACTCGGCGCTGACGTTTCGCGCGGCGAAAGAAAAATTCGTCGGCGATTGGGAGCGCGAGTTTTTCGTCCGCGCGCTGCGGGCGACCGGCGGCAATATCTCGCGCGCCGCAGAACGAACCGGGATGTACAGGCAAAGCTTTCAACAAAAAATGCGTGAACTCGGGATCACACTCGCGGATATCGGGCTCGCGCCCAAGGGTGACGGGAATTGATTTCGCGCAAACACGGAGACGGTAAGCGATGAACTCCACCGAACCCCGGTCCCCGAGCACTGTGCTCTCGACGACGAAGATTTATCCTCCGCTGCTGGCGGGCACGCTGGTGCTGGGCACGCTGGTGCTGCACTTCATCGTGCCCGAAGCGCGCTCGGTGGGATGGTATCAGGTGATCGGCCTGCTGGTGGTTGCGTTGGGTGCGGGGCTGTCCTGCTTCGCGGCCGCGCTTTTTCAGGCCCGCGAGACGACCAGGAATCCGTATGGCGAGCCGACCGCGTTGGTCGCGCATGCGCCGTACACCTGGACGCGAAACCCCATGTACCTGGGCCTCGCGACCGCGTTGATGGGACTGGCGATTTTCTTCAGTTCGATCGCGATGCTGCTGGCGCCGGTGGTGTTCATTGCGGTGATCGATCGGATGGTAATTCCCCGCGAGGAAGAAACGCTCGGGCGGCTCTTCGGCAATGATTACGCCGATTATAAGAATCGCGTCAGACGTTGGATCTGAAACTTTAGCGACAGGCGGCTACGCGAGCGGATCGCGCTCGGGGCCGAAAGGAGAACGAAAGTGTTATCAAGATTATTCAAATTGATCGGAGGCAAGTTCAGCCGCTGGATTAAAGCGCGCGAGGCGCGCGACCCCGAGGCGGTGTACGAGTCTGCAATCTCGGATCGGGTGCGGCGCTATCACCAGCTCAAGAGCGCGGCGGCCGGCGTCATCTACATGCGCAACAAGCTCGAGCGCGAGCTGCGTGAAAAGCTCGCCGAGATGAAGGAAGTCGACGAAGAAGCGGGGCAGGCCGCCGATATCAACGAGGATCAATGCGCGCTGATTCTGATTCAGCGCAAACACATCCTCGACGGCGATTGCACGCGGCTGCGCGAGGAACTCGGCGAACTGACTTCGGAAGCCGAGGACGCGAAGAAGAATTTGATCGCGTTCAAGGGCGAGATCGAGAAGCTCAAGGTCGAAAAGGTGCGAATGATCGCGCGGCTGAAGAACGCGCAGGCGCGGGTGCGAATCCAGCGTGCGCTCGAGGAGATTTCGTACGACGACGACGTCCGCGCGCTCGAAGAAGTACGCGAGTCGATTCAGCGGATGCTCGCGCAGGCGGGCGTCAATCACGAAATCGCCGGCTCCGAACTCGGCGATAAGCTCGAGGCGATCCGTCAGCGCAACGCCGAGACCAAGGCCGAGATCGAGCTTGCGGACTTGAAGCGCAAGCGCCGGCCGCCGCTGGCGCCGATGGATATTTTCACGGCCGCAGCCAACGCGGCCGCCAACGGCGACGTCAAGCACGCGAGCTGAAATGGAGGCGCGAGCAATGCGGCCTCGCGCCACCAGTGCCTGGCGCGTTAACGGCGGAACAGCGTCGAATCCGCGATCGGCAGACCCAGCGCGTAGCGCCGCAACCAGTCGAGCGCGACCTGCGAGGTGATCAGTTTCACCCAGTCGCGAGTACCGCGGAACTGGTATCGGCGCGTGAAGCTCTGATCGTCGGCTGACAGCGCGATGCAGACCGTGCCGACCGGCTTGTCCGGCGTGCCGCCGTCGGGGCCTGCGATGCCCGAGGTCGCGACCGACACGCTCGCGCCGGTGCGTTTGCGAACGCCGGCCGCCATCTCGCGTACGCATTCCTCGCTTACGGCGCCGTGCGCTTTCAGCGTCTCCTCCGAAACGCCGAGCACGCCGGACTTCACGTCGTTGGAATAGGTGACGAGGTCGCCTCGAAAATATTGCGAGCAGCCGGGAACGTTGGTGATGCGATGCCCGATTAGCCCGCCGGTGCATGATTCGGCGATCGCCAGGGTAAATTTCTTTTCTATGAACAGGCGGCCGACGACTTCCTCCATCGTGGTATCGCCTTCGGCGTAAACGAACTGCGAGATTTTCTCGCGCACCCGCCGGGACAGCTCTTCGACCCTGCGATCGACTTCGCCGGGTTGTCCCTCGACTCTGATCTTCAGCGAAATCTGCGGGAAGCTCGCGCGGAACGAGACCTTGGCCTCTTGCGGTTTGATCAATCCCGCCACCGCTTCGTCGAGCGCCGACTCGCTCATCCCGAAGGTCTGGAAGACGCGAACCGCGTAAACTTTGTTGGTGCCGCGATTCGCGGAGATCCACGGTATCACCGTGTTTTCCATCATCGGTTTCATTTCGCGGGGCACGCCGGGCAGGACGATCAGATGCGCGGTATGGCCGCCCAGCGTGACCGGCATCCTGAAGCCGGGCGCCGTGCCGAGCGGATTCTGGATGATCGTCGCAGCTTCAGGAAAGAGCGCCTGCTTGAGATTGTTCTCGGGCATTGGGCGGCCAATCGTCGCAAACAAACGCTTCATGTGTTCGACGGCGGCCTCGTCGCGCAACAATTTCACGCCCGCGACGCGCGCAACGGTTTCGGTGGTCAGGTCGTCGGCGGTCGGTCCGATGCCGCCGGTCGAGATGACGACGTCGCCCATCGCGATGGCTGTGCGCCATGCCCATTCCAGACGGTCGGGAACGTCGCCGACCGTGATCACCGCGACGAGATCGATTCCAATTTCCGAGAGCTTGTCGGACAGGTAGTTGGCGTTGGTATCGACGACCTTGCCGCTGGTGATTTCGTCGCCGGTTGAAAGAATCACAGCGTTTTGAATCATCGGGTGCTCCTCGCGGGGGCGCAGGTTCAGAGCACGCGCACGATCAGCTGCAGCACGATATTGGCATAAATCGCCGCAACCAAATCATCCAGCATGACGCCCGCGCCGTTGCGCATACGGCGATCGATCAGGTTCGCCGGCCACGGTTTAATCACGTCGGCCACTCGAAAGAGGAGAAATCCCAGCATCAAGTAGCCGAACGTGATCGGATTGCCGAACATCGTGGCGGCCATGCCGAGCACTTCATCGATCACAATGCGCGAATCGTCGTGCTGCTCGAATATTTTCTCGGCGCGATCGGAAATCCAGCACGAGATCGCAAACGCGATCGCGAAGACGATTAAACACAGCGCGGGCGAATGCATCCAGAGCGGGCCGAACACCAGCCATACGACGGCCAGCCCGACCACCGAGCCCGCGGTTCCCGGCGCAATCGGGGAGTAACCCGAATAGATTCCAGTGGCGAAGAAGATGATGAGCGAGCGCATCGGGTAAAACAGATTGCGCGAAGATAGCACGGCAGGCCGCAGGGGGTAAGTGCGATCGAGTGCGCGGGCCGCAGATGCCGGAGCACCCGCGACAAGCAGCTAGCTGGTGGTCAAGGTTACAGGGTCTTCTTCGGCGCCGACCTCGACCGATGCGACCCCTTCGATCGTTTGCGCGACTCCGATCACGAGATCGTCCCACGGCGGCACCAGTCCAGGGCCGCTAACACGCACGCATCCCGCCGAACAATTGACCGACATCTGCGCGTCGCGGATTTTCGGGTGCGCCACCAATGCCGCATTGACCAGAGCAGCGATCGCGGCGTCGCGCATCACTTTCGTTCGCTCCGGGTTGCCCTCACTGTCGATATGAGCGGCGAGCGCCGCAAGAGTTTTCGCGTGCGACGCCATCGAAAGGCGCGCGGTGTTGATAACCAGGTCGTAAATTGCGGGGTCGTCTATATCCTGCCCGAACAGACTCTGAGTGCGCGCCTTCACTTCCGTGTCGAAGTCGCGAACGCGCTTGTCGGCCGCCGCCGCTGCGAGGTTCTCGTCTTTCGCCACCTGTTTGATGCGCTCGGCCACCGGAGCCATCGTGCGCACCCTGATGCCGCATCCACCTTCCGGGAGAAAATGCGCCGAACCGCGTCCTGCGAAGACGATCCGGTCTTGCGCGGCCGCTTGCAGGAAGACGGCGCGATAGTANGCGGCGAAACGGCTGCTCTCGGTCTTGCGCTCCCAGAAGTGGGGGTTGCGTACGTCAAACCATTTCATCTGCTCGGCGCTTACGTTGAAGCGCTTGGCCGTCTCGGCGATTAGTTGCTCGCCGGTCTGGAACTGATAACCGAGTTCCCGCGCCGCGAGTTCGCCGAGCTCGATGCCCCTGCTGCCGATCTGCTGACTGATCGCGATAACCGCCATCGATGCTCCCCAAGCCGGCGAGTTTTGTTTTTGTTGCTCCCCGCCATCATCTTAGGTTCATGGCCGCAGATAGGGCAAACCAGTCTGCGATGGAATCGCCGTAGAGGTGGCGATAGGATTTGCGCGGCTGGTCGAGTGGCCGTTGCCGGGCAACCCGCGCCGCAGCTCGAGGCCTGGAAGGAACGATGGAAGAATCGATGACACTCAAGCGCGGCGCGAAACGCGGCGATCCGCCGCCAATTGGCGCGAATGCGCCCGCCAATGATTTGACGCCGGAGCTGGCGCTTGCAAAGAAGGCCGCGCGCGCCGCCGGCGAGATTTTGCGCGGTTATTGGCGCCGGGGCGGTTACGAAATCGGATCGAAGGGACACGACAATCCGGTTACCGCGGCCGACCTCGATGCCGATCGCGCGATCAAGAAGTTGCTCCGCGATCCATTCCCCGGCTACGGATGGCTCTCGGAGGAGACGGCGGACAACGACGACCGCCTGAAATGCCGGCGTGTGTGGATCGTCGATCCGCTTGACGGCACCAAGGAGTTCATCAAGGGCATTGCCGAGTTCGCGGTCGCGATCGCGCTGGTCGAAGATGGAGTGCCGGTGCTTGGCGTGACGTACAATCCTATCAAGCGCGAGATGTACTGGGCGGCGCGCGGGGTTGGATGTCACTTGAATACGCGCCGGGTGCGGGTCACGCGCAAGCGAACGCTCAAGCGCGCGACCGTGCTTGCCAGCCGCAGCGAAACTGCGCGCGGCGAATGGCAGCTGTTCAGCGGGATGCTCAAAGTGAGCCCGACCGGCAGCGTCGCGTATAAGCTCGCGATGGTCGCGGCGGGCAAGGCCGATGCGACTTTCACGCGCTCGCCAAAAAGCGAGTGGGACATCGCGTCCGGTGCGGCGCTGGTCGTCGAGGCCGGCGGCACGATCACCGACATCAAAGGACGCGAGATTCGTTTCAATCAGCGCAACGTGAAGCTCGAAGGGCTGATTGCGGACAACACTGCCCTGCATGCGGCGTTGATGAAGGTGGCGCCTCATCCGGCGCGCAAGCCGTAGCCGGGCGCGTAAGTCGTAGCCGGTAGGGACCGGAACTTACGGCGTTTCATTGGTCGAGGCGGCGGCGGTTTCATAACGCGCGCGGCCCGGCCCGGTTTCGGGCAGCAAGTAAAACATCATGATTGGCAGGAATTGGAAGACCAGAAAGCCGAGCATCACGGTGCGCAGTCCAATCCGCGCCGCGAGTGCGCCGCCGAGAAAGGGCGAGATGAACGCGCCGAGGTAGCCGATGGCCCAAACGAAGCCGAGCGCGGCTCCCAGCCGCGTCGGATTCATGCCGGGTGATTCCATCAGCAGGGTTGTGAGCGCGGCGAGCGATCCCGCCGCTCCGATCCCGACCAGCACCAGCGAGAGCCTGATCCACATCGGATCGCGCAGCACAATCGCGCCAGCGCATCCGACCAGGTTTGTGAATGCGATCGGCCACGTGAACGGCTTGCGCAGTCCCGACATCCCGGTGCCGATTCCGCCGCCTAACGCCGCGAACAGGCCCGCCAGCGGCAGCACCTGCGTCATCAGCGAGGCTTGCGAGAGCGTCATGGCGCGGTAGGTGCGGAAGAACTCGGGGAGAAACGCGGTGTAAATCTGGAACACCCACATCCCGCCGAACAGCCCGGCCGCGATCAAGAGCACGTTGCGCATCTTCGCGACTTCCATCAGCGCTGACCCGCGCTCGGCCGGCGCTTCGACCGCGCCGGGTGCGGACACGCGGGTTTCGATCCGATGCTCGCGGCCGAAAAGCGTCCACAACAGCGCGACGCCCGTCGATCCGACGCCGTACCACAGCAGGACCATCCGCCACGACCCGACCGCCGCGAACAGCGCCGGTGTCGCGCGGAACACGGCGGTGAGTCCGACGTAGCTGAAGGCGAAGTTGATCATATTGATGTACGGCCATTCGCCTGCGCCGAACCATTGCATCGTGAGTGTGCCGGGCGGCGCGATCACGAGCCCGTAGCCGATTCCCTCCAGCACGCGGCAGGCGAGCAGCGCGGCGAAATCAGGCGCGTAGCCGCTGGCGACCTGTCCGATCGCCAGCAACCAGATTCCGATCACCAGCGCGCGCAGCGCGCCGATCCGCTCGGCGACCACGGCGCCCAAAAGCGAGAAGATGGCGATGCATAGCGCGATGATCGAGATGATCAGGCCCGCATCGCCGAGCGAGATTTTGAGCCCGTTCCTTATTTCCTGGAGTATAGGTGCGGGCGCGAGCCAGGCGAGCGACTGCGCGGTCAACAGCAGCAGCAGCAGGATTTCGATAATCCATCGGTAGGGCGAGAGTTTGCCCGGCTGGCTCATCGTTTATTCGCGCTCCCGTTCGTGCTCACGGTATAGTCCGCCTCCCGGCCACCGCGCCACCGAGAACAGGCGCCGCGCCGCGCGCGAGACTTCAGATCATCTGCTCGCCGCTGGCCCATCGCAGGTAGAAGAACATTCCGAGGCCATAGACCGCCGCGATCAGAAAAAAGACCGCGCTGAACGACCCGGTCGCCTGCACAATCAGGCCGGTTGCAGCGACGCCGATGATGCCGGGGATGGTCGCGATGGTGTTCGAGATTCCCATCAGGATTCCGGCGTAAGTCGGGGCGACGTCCAGGTGATTCACCCCGAAGGCCGCGGAACTGATGCCGTTAGCCGAGGCTGCGACCGCGAGCAGCGCAACCGCCATCGCCGGCGAACCCGCGGCGGGCACTGCCAGCAGCGATATCGCACCGATCGCAAATGCCGCGCTCTGCATCGACTTTCGTACCGTCCCGACGCCGACGCCGCGCGCGATAAGGGCGTCGGCCAGCCAGCCCGAGAAACTTATCGTGAAGAACGTCGCGATCCATGGAATTATCGAATACCCGCCGACACGTTCCAGCGGCACGCCAAAGGTGTGATGCAGATAGGTCGGCAGCCAGAGCAGCAGAATGTTAAATCCGAAGTTGCTGCAAAAATGCGCGACGACGATCGCCCAGACCGCTTTCTCGCGCGCGATTGCCGCCCACGGTACCCGGACCGCGCGCGGCGCTGCCGAGCGCAACGACACGATCAGTTCGAGTTCGGCGGCTCCTATGCGCGATGAGGTCTCAGGCCGGTCGGCGGCCAGGTACATCCAGACTACGACCCATGCTGCGCCGAGCGCGCCCGAAATATAGAACAGCGCGGGCCATCCGAGAGACTTGATAATCAGCGGACTTGCACTGAGCGCCACGACGGTGCCCACGTACATCCCGCTATAGTTGACAGATAACACGCGCGCGCGCTCGGACGGCAACGTCCAGCGAGCAGTAAGACTGTGAATCGATGGAAAGTTCACCCCTTCGCCCAGCCCGAGCAGCACGCGAGCCGCGAGCAGCGCGGAAAATGTCGCGGCAGCGGCGAAAGGCGTAACGAAGGTTGCCAGCGACCAGATCGCGACCCCGGCCGCCAGCACGCGATGGCCGCCGAATCGATCGGCCATCCATCCACCGACGAGCTGCGTCCACAGGTATCCCCAGAACACCGCCGACAGCACGAGCCCCTGCGCGGCGGAGTTGTAGCCGAACTGGCGGGCGAGCGGGATTATCGCGACCGAGATGCTGATGCGATCGATGTAGCAAAGCGCGGTGCCGAGAAAGAATAGCGCGACGACCGTATAGCGTTGCGGCCATCGCGGAATTCCAGACCGGGTATCGCGCGCATGTGCAGGCGCGGCCATGATGCAGTGGAGCTTAGGCTGTCCGATGCAATCTTGACCAGACCGGCGATTTTGGCGCGCGCAAGAAAAAGACGCGGGCGGCATTCCTCTCGCGTCTGGAAGAAATCGGTTGCGCTTAAGCTCGAATCGGCCTTGCGGATACTTCCTATCTTCCGACTGCGTGGCGCACGGTGTTCAGGATATAGATGAAGTCGCGCGCCGAACGCACGTCGCCGAGCAACGCCACTCGCGAAAGAATCTCCATCTCGTCGCCCGCAATGTTGTGAACGCGCCGCAGTTGCTCGTTCTTCTTGAAATCATCCCAGACCGAATCGGCCGCGGACTCGGTCTCGGGGCTCAGCAGTGCCTGCGCGCGAGGATTGGCCAGGAAAAACAGTTCACGGCGACCGAGTCCGAGTACTTCCGCCAGGCGCGTTAGAACCTTATCGGAAGGATGGCGTTTGCCTGATTCGAGGTGGCCGACGTATGGCGTGGAGGTCTTGATGCGGCGGGCTACTTCCTCTTGAGTGAGGTCGAGTTGCCGTCTGCGCTCACGAATGACCTGTCCAAAACTGCGTTCCTTGAGGTGTGCCATGTGATCCTATTCCCCTTTGTTTGCGGCGATTTGGCGCGGTCCGTGATTTGACCGCGTCCTCGCCAAAAAGGTGATATTCGACACTTACAGTTAGTAGCATCAAAATGACTTAAAGACAAACATACTGCCGGTGGATTTGCAGAGACGCCTTCAACAGCGCCATACCTTTGCTAATGGCGTCGTTCTACAAATTGTTTAGACTTCGCGACCTTAGGAATATCCGATGGAAAACGGACTTATTTTGCGAATAAGTCCTATTCATGCATTTCAGGGGCGATCCCTGTCAATTTCCGTAGGGATTTCGCCCGTGATTGAGATAAATGGAAAAATCGGCGACGCCATCGTCGGCACGCGGTGAACTCTTGAAATGCACGGCAGCTCCGCGACGGAGGCCGTCCACCGAAACGATATCCTTGCCGATCGAGTGGCCGTCGCGATCGAAATAATCGACTTCGACCTGGAGAGGGCCCGTGTCGTCACCTGTATTGCGAACCTCGCCTTCGACCAACACCCGGCCGCCGCTTCGCACCAGGCGAGTTTCGGCCACCTTGACCGGTTCCGTGCCGACCAAGGAGAAGAACACGTAGCCGGCGAAGCATAGCGCGCCGAGCAGAACGATGATCGCGCCTTTACGCATGCGGGACACAGGCTAGTACGTACTCGTGGCAGTATTCGTCCAGGAAGTTCGCGCACAGCATGCGCGCCTGCCTGACGATCTCGTCCTGTGCCTCGGTCAATTCAAAATTCATGTTGCAATCCGGTTCAGATTAAAATGTTTTACGCGCGCATTGCGACCTGTGGATAAGTGAGCGACTTCGATCTTCACCATGAGCATCGGTCCTGATTAACTACGCGGCAAATGCTCCATATACGGGCATCACCCGCTTTCACCCGCCGATCGAAGCTCACCACCGGCACTGAGGATTTTCGGCGCAATTCAATTATTACCCCGGTATGAATCTTGAAACCAAGCTTGCTGGTTCATCACCGTAGCCCGCTGCGTGCGGGCGCAGGAAGCCGCGGCCTGAGGCCGCGCATCTCGGAGGAGGAGACAGTGGACAGAAGGAAAACGACCCGGGTCGCTGCCAGGCTTCACCTGATCGCCGGCGTCGCAGTGATTGGATTGCTGTGCAACGCGAATGCCTGGGCAGAAACGACGACAACGAAGACGACGAAGCATCACCACAAGACGGTCACCACAACCACCGTCGTCGCCAGCGCCAGCGAGCAGCAGCGGCTCGACGCGCTGTCTGGCCAGGTGAGCAACCTGCAAAAGCAGACCGACGACACAACCAGCGAGGTCAAGAAGATAGAGCAGGCGATTACCGTCGCGCCGCCGGCTGTCGCCGGCGCGAAGCCGGCCACGATCGGCGAGCACGTGGGCTTGGTCGAAAAGGATGTCAGCGACATCAAGAAAAACCTGTCGGAGAATCTTGGCATCAGCGTCCACGCGCTGGTTGATGCGGGCTACGAGCATAATTTCAATCAGCCGAACTCCAACGTCAACGTGTACCGCGCCTGGGACGAGGACGGATTCCAGCTCACGCAGGGCAACCTGCATATCGAGCGCGATGGAACGGTCGGATTCGTAACCGATCTCAACTTCGGCCAGGTCGCGAACTCGATTTCGACCGCCACGCACTACTCGAACACCTCGCACGTTGGTTCCCAATGGTTCGATCCGACGCAGTACTACCTGACTTATACTGCGCCGATCGGGTCGGGCATTAGTTTTCAAGCCGGGCGTTTCGCGACGATGATGGGCGCGGAAACGATCAACACGTACAACAATCTGAACTTCAACGAGAGCCGCGGCCTGCTCTTTACCCTGGGCGAACCGCTGACTCATACCGGCATCCGCGCGGGCTACACCTTCAACGATTACGTTTCTGCCACGGTCGGCCTCAACAACGGCTGGGATGATCCCGCGGCAGCCAACAACGGCGGACCCAACTATGAAGGCGCGTTGACACTCAACACCAAGGACAAGTCGCTGAGCTTCGTGCTCAACAGCATGTGGGGGCCGAACCTGTTGGGCAAGTCCAATTCCAATCTAGGCACGATCGATGGGATCGCGACCTGGAAGCCGTCGTTCGTATCCAACCTGACGCTTCAGACCGAATACCTGTACGCGTCCGAGGAAGGACCTGTGATCAACGGTCACAGCGCATCGTGGCAGGGACTGGCGCAGTACCTGGTGTACGACTTCACTCCTTCGCTCGAGTCTGCGACACGCGGCGAATTCTTCCAGGATAAGGACGGGGCGCGCACGACAGGCACCGGCCAGACGGTGTGGGAGATCACGCAGACGTTGAGCTACAAGATACCCGAAGTGACGGGACTGGTCGCACGTTTGGAATACCGGCATGACAATTCGGATGAGAACGTGTTCACCAACAACAATTTCGTCAACCCGGTGACCGGCACGCAGCATCTATGGCACGGCCAGGACACCCTGGGCGCCAACGTCATTTACGCCTTCTAACGCTCGGCGCAGGAGCTAACGAGTCAGACGCGCAGCGATGCGCNGGCGGCGGGTCCGAANAAGCGGACCCGCCGCTTCTTTGTTGCACGCGATCGATGNGTGATAGTAGTTTTTCTCGCGCGCACCTCATGAATCACGCCTCTGCCGCCGTAATCCTCGTCCTGCTCCTGTTCGGACCGCTCGCTATCGCGAAGATCGAGCACGATATCGAGCTCTACTGCCTCGCGCTCGGCGTGCTTGCGACCATCCTCGGCACCGGCTTCACGCGGGAGTTGATTTCAGAGGCGTTGCAGGAGCCGGTCGCTATCAGCGTCGCCGTGATGGTCGCCGCGCTCCTGTTCGGATGGACACGGCGCAGGCTCGACCGGGTCTTCAACCGGCTGCGCAAGCGAGTATCGCGACCGGTACTGACCGCCGCGTCGGTTTTCGCGATCGCATCCATCTCCAGCGTCATCACCGCGATCGTCGCCGCCCTGGTGCTGGTCGAGGTGATGGGCCTGCTTCATTTCGCACGCGACAAGCGGGTGCGCGTGACGGTTGCGGGATGCTTCGCGATCGGCCTGGGCGCATCGCTGACGCCGCTGGGCGAGCCGCTCTCGACGCTTGCCGCGCGGGCGCTCAATCTGGGCTTCTTCGGGCTGTTCCATTTGCTGGCGCCGTGGGTATTTCCGGGCGTGCTCGCGAGTTCGATAGTCGCGGGCGCGTTTGCCCGCGGTGAATACGACGAGGCGCCCGCGGGCGCGCACGTGCGCCAATCCTACACCGCGATTTTCGTTCAAGCGGCCAAGGTGTTCGCGTTCATCGCGGGCCTGGTGCTGATCAGCAGCGCTTACGGCCCGATTGCCAATGAGTACGTCAGCAAAATGAGCAACGATCTTCTGTTCTGGGCCAATACCGTGTCCGCCGCGCTCGACAATGCGACCCTGGTCGCGCTCGAAGTCCACCGCATGACCATTGCGCGTGCGCGCGAGGCGATTCTGGCGCTGCTGGTTTCGGGTGGGATGCTGATACCGGGCAATATCCCCAACATCGTTAGCGCGGGGGCGCTCAGAATCGGGAGCGCCGCGTGGGCGAAGATTGGGCTGCCGATGGGGCTGGTCATGCTAGGCATCTATTTTGCTCTGATCAAATTGTTGGTCTGATGGGCGGAAAAAATAGAGGCTCCGATGCTGGATCCTCCGCCGACACGCAAGTCAGTGGGCGTGCGATGCTGCTCGAATGTGCGGCAGATGCCCGTTCGATGGGCGTTGCGTTAAGGGAGTTTTCGTGACAGAAAGCGTTGTCGGTCGTAACGTTCGAATGAGTCTGGTGTGACGGCCGGTGTAATTCCTGATACGTCTTATGCCATCGTGCGCAGGTGCGGACGATGCGCGCGATTTCTATAGATCGATCAATCAACAAGTATGGGTATGCCGCACCGTTAAGCGGCCAGGAGGGTTACGGGTTCGATGACGCCTAAACAAGTTCTGCAAATGATCAAAGACAAGGGCGTGGTGATGGTCGATGTGAAATTCATCGATCTGCTCGGCACGTGGCAGCATTTCACTGCCCCTATCTCCGAGTTCAAGGATGAAGTGGCCTTCGATGAAGGGCTGGGCTTCGACGGNTCGTCGATTCGCGGCTGGCAGACGATCGACAGCAGCGACATGCTGGTGATTCCCGATCCGGACACGGCAGTGATGGATCCTTTNACCAAGGATCCGACGCTGAGCATCATCGCCAACATCTCCGATCCCATCACCCGCGCCGACTACACGCGCGACCCGCGCAATATCTCGCGCAAGGCCGAAGCTTATCTGAAGAGCACCGGCATCGGCGAAGCGGCGTACTTCGGACCCGAGCCGGAGTTTTTCATCTTCGACTCGCTGCGCTACGACACGACGCAGAATTCGAGCTACTACTACATCGACTCGAACGAGGGTAACTGGAACAGCGGGCGCGAGGGCGCTGTCAAGGAAGGCGCGAACCTCGGCTTCAAGGTCAAGAACAAAGCCGGCTACTTCCCGGTCCCGCCGGTGGACACCCTGCAGGACATCCGCACCGAGATGGTGCTCGAGATGGAGCGGGTCGGCATCCGCGTCGAGAAACAGCATCACGAAGTCGCCACCGCCGGCCAGGCTGAAATCGACATGCGCTTTCAGACGCTGACCAAAATGGCCGACTGGCTGACCTGGTTCAAATACATCGTCAAGAACGTCGCGGTGCGCCATGGGATGACCGCCACCTTCATGCCCAAGCCGATCTTCGGCGACAACGGCACCGGCATGCACACCCATCAGAGCATCTGGAAGGGCGACACGCCGCTGTTCGCGGGCAATGGCTACGCGGGGATGTCGGAACTTGCGATGCACTACATCGCGGGCATCCTGCATCACGCGCCGACGCTCGCGGCCTTCACCAATCCGGGGACGAACTCGTATCGGCGGCTGGTGCCGGGCTTCGAGGCGCCGATCAACCTGGCGTATTCGTCGCGCAACCGCTCGGCCTCGGTGCGAATCCCGATGTACTCGCCGTCGCCGAAGGCCAAGCGAATCGAAGTACGGTTCCCCGACCCGACCTGCAATCCGTATATCGCGTTCTCCGCGATGCTGATGGCGGGGCTCGACGGAATTCAGCGGCGGCTCGATCCGGGCCAGCCGCTCGACAAGGACATCTACGCACTGACGCCGGCCGAGCTGGCCGAGGTGCCGAGCATGCCCGCGTCGCTCGAGGAATCGCTGGCCAACCTGAAGAAGGATCACGAGTTCCTGCTCAAGGGCGACGTTTTTACGGAGGACCTGATCGAGACCTGGATCGAGTACAAGATGGCGAACGAAGTCAGCGCGATTCGTCTGCGGCCGCATCCGTACGAATTCGCGCTCTACTACGACGCGTAAGCAGGTACAGTCAATCGTCAGATCGAAGGCGGCGGGCCGATGGCCCGCCGCTTTTTTTGCGCGCGCTGGATTGGTGTGGAATCGGCTATTTCGACTTAGCCTTGATCGACTGGCTTGTCGCGTGCGAGCGCTTCGATTTTTTCGAGCCGTTCCTGCAACTTCTTGTTGTCGTCGCGAAGCTTGTCGATGTCTTCGCGCAATCTTTGGCCTTCCTCGACGCGTGTGCGGCCCTCGCCGATCGACGCGATCGCGTCGTTCGCATGGCGCTGCACGCGGCCATCCAGGTCGCGATCTGCCAGGCGCCGCAGAGCGGGTAGCGCACGCGGATCGCCGATCTCGGCGAAAGCCGACGGGATACGCATCCGCACCATGAACTCGCGATCGTCGGCGAGCGGAGTCATGAAATCGAGAATTTCGGCGCGCCGGTTGTCTTTGAGCGCCGCAAATCGCGCCAGTGCGCCCACCGCGGCCACGCGGGCCCGCGCCGGCCGGCCGTACGCCGAGAATTCGCGGGCGACATCGATGGCGCGTTCGTCGCGCAGCTCGGCCATCCCGGCTATCGCGTGCGTTCGTATCACTTCGAGATACGAGTCGCGCCCAAGAGCCTCAGTCAGGTGGGCGAACGCGCGTTCATCGCGCGTCTTGCCCAGCGCGAGGACCGCCTCGGCCTCGACAAAGTAGCTTTCGTCGCCGGTGGCGACGACGTCGGCAAGCGCGGACGCCGCGCGCGCGTCGCCGCGAAAATTGCCGAGTGCGCGCACGACGGCGCGCCGCGCCTTGGGATGCGGCAGCTTGAGTCCTTCGAGCAGCGCGTCCAGCGCGCCGCTCGTGCGAATTGTACCGAGCGCAGCTGCTCCATCGGCCTGCACGCCCCAGAACTTGTCGGTGAGCATCGCCTCGCGGATTGCCGCGGTGGCTTGGGGGCTGCCCTCGGCGCCGAGCTCGCGAGCGGCTGCGGCGCGGCCGATCGCTTCGGGAGCGTGGCGCAGTTCGGTTTCGAGCGCCTCGCGTCCGCGCTTGTGCTTGAGGGTCTTCAGGATGTCGTGCTCGGGATCGAAGCGCACCGCCTTGGGCGCTTTGTCCATGACAAAATTGAAGACCTGCTCGCGGTCCTTTATTTCGACGCGCTGGCGGGTTTCACGGCCCTCCGTGTCCATCAGCGCAATCGTGACGGGAAAGCTGAACGCGGAAGCAATCGTGTCGCCGGTCTTGTGCGTCTGCTTGACCGTGACGCTGAACAGTTTTTTCTTGTCGTCGAAGGAACTGGAGACTTCGATTTCGGGATGCCCTTCCTTGTACACCCACTGGTCGAAGAAAAAGTCGAGATTGCGGCCCGTCGTGTCCTCGAACGCACGCTGCAAATCCTGCGTGATGACGTTGGCGCCGCGATGCCGCGTGCAATAGAGGTTGAGCGACTTGAAGAACAGGGCGTCGCCGGTGACGCGGCGGAGCATGTGCAGAACCAGGCTGCCTTTTTCGTAGAGATGGCGATCGAACAGTTCGATCGGGTTGCGATACCGGTTGCACACGATCGGACGGCGGTAGTGATTGGTGTCTTCGTCGAGATAGCCTTCGCGATCCTGGCGGACGTTCCACGCGAACTCGTCGGCGCCAAGATTCTCCTCGCACCAGAGCGCCTCGAAGTATGTCGCGAAGCCCTCGTTGAGCCACGCGTGCGCCCAATCGCGGCAGGTCAGCAGATCGCCCCACCATTGATGAGCGAGTTCGTGCGCGACCAGCGGATCGCTCTTGAAATCGAGATGCGCGCGCGCGTCGTGAAGGGTGCTGTCGGTCTGCGTGGTCGCCGACGTGTTTTCCATCCCGCCGAAAATAAAATCGCTGACCGCCACCTGCGCATACTTGGCGTAAGGATAGGGCACGCCGATCGCGCGCTCGAAAAACTGGATCATCTTCGGCGTGTTGCCGAACGCGCGGCGCGCGTCGTCCTCGCGCCCGGGCTGGACGTAGTAGGTGACAGGGACGCTGCCGGCGTGCTCCTCGATCATCGCGAACTCCCCGGCGGCGAGCGTGATCAGATATGCCGAGTGTGGCACCTCATGACGCCAGTGGAAGGTGCGGCTCTTCGCCGCGGCGTCGGACGACGTGCCGATCAACGCGCCGTTGGAAATCGCGGTGAAGTTTTCGGGTACGGTGGCGATGACTTCGCTGGTGGTTCGGTTGTTGGGGTAGTCGTAGCACGGAAACCAGTAGCGCGAGTCCTCGTCTTCGCCCTGCGTCCAGGCCTGCCGCGGCTTGTTCGGATAGCTGGCGTCGGGACCGACAAAATAGAGTCCGCGGCGCGGCTGGCCCGCGTAGTCGATCGCGATCTCGATTTCCTCGCCCGCGCCGAGCGCGCGCGGCAGCGCGATCCGCAGCTTGCCGTCAGAGGTTTCGAAGGTCGTGGGCTCGCCACTCGCACGGACGGCCTTGATCTCGAGTTCAGCGGCGTCGAACTCGATGCGCTCGAGAGGGCCGGCGATCGCGGAGAGCCGATGGGTCGCGGTGCCGGAAATCTTTTTCGCGTCGAAGTCGAGCGCGACTTCGAGCTTGATATGTTTGATGTTGGCGGCGCGATCGCGCGCCCATTTTGCCTCGACGTGTTGAGGTTGGAACGCGCGGCGTCCACGGGCGAAGGCAACAGTAAAGGCCTCGCGATCGCCAAGCTCCATCGCCAATTGATCGAGAAATCGCGGCTTGTGCATGGCGGTGATGTTATGAACGGAAGTGGCGGCGCGCAAACGCGAAAATTCAGCTGATCTCGATGATGACGGCTTCGTCCGGGGCGAGCGTCAAGGGAGATTTCGTGGACCCGGCCGGACGAGCGAAGATCGTGCTGAGCAGGATTTTTCCGGCGGGCAAATCGATCTCGCGCGGCTCGGCGCTAAAATTCAGCGCGACGACAATGCGCTGCGAGGGCGTATCGCGATGGAACACCAGACAATCTTCGGGCGCACTGTCCACCGGGCGATAGCTGCCTTCGACCAGCGCGGGCGTCGATTTGCGGAGTTGGATCAGTCGGCGATACAGCGAGAGCATCGAGTGCGGGTCGTTCATTTGGCGCGCGACGTTGACGGCCTTGAAGTCTCCGCACGGCAGCCAGGTGCGCGTGCTCGTGGAGAATCCGCCATTGCGGGCGTCGGACCATTGCATCGGTGAGCGGCAGCCGTCGCGTCCGACCGGATCGAGTTTGCGATCGGCGGGAATTTCCGCATCGCGCATCCCGATTTCTTCGCCGTAGTAAATGAAGGGCGTGCCGCGCAATGCCAGAATCATCACCGCGGCGACACGGGCGCGCGCGTCGGCGTCGCCGCCGTACGAGTAGCGCGAGATATGGCGCGGGAAATCGTGATTCGACAGCGTCCACGTGGGCCACGCGCCGGGTCCGAAGGACCTTTCAGTCAGCTCGATCGCCGCGCGGAAGCGGTGCGCGTCGTAGCGTGCAAGCAGAAAGCGGAAGTTGAACCCGAGCTGGAGTTCGTCGGGCCGCAGATAGTCGGCCAGCCGTTCCTGCTCGCGCGGCCACGTCTCGCCGACCATCATCCGATCTTCGTAACTGTCGGTGACGCGGCGGAACCCGCGAATGATTTCGTGAACCTCGGGCCGGTCCGAACTGTAGAGCGGATCCTGCGTGCCTTCCGCGTACCACGGAATGTCGGGGTCGCGCTGGAGGCGCACAGGATTGTCGCGAAGCTGGTCGTCCTTGATCAAACCCTGGATCACGTCGATGCGAAAACCGTCGGCGCCGCGATCGAGCCAGAAGCGGATGACGCCGTGAATTGCTTCGACCACTTCGGGATTTCGATAATTCAGGTCGGGCTGCTGATCCAGGAACGTATGCAAATACCAAGCCGTGGTGACAGGGTCGTACTTCCACGCATCGCCGCCGAAGTAGCTCTGCCAGTTGCTCGGCGGGAGATCCGGCGTCCCGGGAATCCAGATGTACCAGTCGCGTTTGGGATTGGCGCGCGACGAGCGCGACTCGACGAACCATGGATGCTGATTCGAGGTGTGGTTGGGCACCAGATCGACGATCACGCGGATGCCGCGGCGATGCGCCTGCGCGACGAGGCGATCGAAGGCGGCGAGATCACCGAGCTCCGGGTGGATGCCGCAGTAGTCGCTGACGTCGTAGCCCCAGTCGTCCAGCGGCGACGGGTTGATGGGGTTCAGCCAGATGGCGTCGATGCCGAGCGAGTTGAGATAGTCCAAATGCGCGGTGACGCCGTCAAGGTCGCCGATGCCGTCTCCGTTCGAATCGGCAAACGAGCGCGGATAGATCTGATAAAAGACGCCGCGCTGCCACCACTCAGGCTTCGGATTTTGTACGGTCATTTCTCCGTGAAGCCGAGCTCGTCGAGGCGGCTGCGCGCGTCTTTCACCGCATCGCGATGAACCATCAGGCGCGTCGGGACAGCGGCCGTAGTACCGAGCAGCCGCGACGATCCTGCGTCGAAGACGAATGATTCGATGCCGGCTTCGTTAAGGTAATCGTGAGCCATCCGGACCGGTGTCGGATCGATGCTGGCAAATATTTCTTCGAGTTCGGATGGATCGGGTGGTTCTATTCCGGGCATTTGGTTCCTTTCCTGGCCGCGATGCACTCAATTGGGGGAGATCGATGCGGACTTCATTCCCTTCACCCGATTGTAGATGAGGGCGGCGCCGCCAACTATCAACAGTATCGCGATCAATGCGTCGAAGCGATGAAAATACGGCGCGAGATCCTTCCAGTGTTGCCCGAGTTTCATCCCGCCGTACGCCAGCGCCAAGCACCATATGTATGATCCGAGCAGCGTGTAGATGGTGAACGGGACGAGTTTCATCCGCGACACGCCCGCGGGAAATGCGATAAAGGTGCGCACTACCGGCAGCATGCGGCTCCAGAAGACGGTGTGCGAACCCCATCGCGCGAAAAAGTGGTCGGCGATTTCGAGTTCGTGCTCCGCGATGAGGACGTAACGGCCGTAGCGCTCGATGAAACGGCGGCCGCCCCAGGAGCCGACGAAATACGCGACGTACGAGCCGAGCAGGCATCCGACNGCNCCCGCTATCGCGACCATGTTCAGTCCGAAGCGGCCGCTGGCGACCAGGTAGCCCGAGAACGGCATGATGATTTCNGANGGCAGCGGGATGCATGCGCTTTCGATCGCCATCATCAGGACNACCCCGCCGTAGCCGAGCGCAGAAATCGTCGTGATGATGAAGGCGGAGAGCCCGGAAATTATTTTATCGAGCATTTTCCCCATGCGCTCTATCGCGAAAGCGCAAGCGCACACAGTGGCATGACGGGGCGGCGGTTGCGAGACGAAGGGCGGCTCAAAACGGCATGCGGCGGCCTTGGACAACTAATACTGCATACTTGTATATATTAAATATCTTAAACGGCAATGTCACGAACCGGAACGCCACAAACCAGTTGAGGTTAAGACCAATGGCAAATAATACGTTGACAATTACCGACAATCGGACCGGCAAGAAATACGAGATACCGATCGAGGAGGGCGGCGTGATTCGCGCGATGGATTTGCGCCAAATCAAGACCGGCGGCGACGACTTCGGCCTGATGACCTACGATCCGTCGTTCGGCAACACCGCCTCCTGCCGCAGCCGCGTCACGTTCATCGATGGCGACAAGGGGATACTGCGCTATCGCGGATATCCGATCGAAGAACTCGCCGAGAAAAGCAACTACCTCGAGACCGCGTACCTGATCGTCAAGGGTGAGCTGCCGGACCAGGCGCACTACGAGCGCTGGAAGCACAACATCACGATTCACACGATGGTGCACGAGAATATCAAGAAGTTTGTGGAGGGCTTCCGCTACGACGCGCATCCGATGGGAATGTTGCTCAGTACCGTCGGCGCGCTCTCGACCTTTTATCCCGACGCCAGCGAGATTCATGACCTCGAATCGCGCCGGCTGCAGACCCGCCGCATCATCGGCAAAATCCCGACCCTGGCGGCGTTCGCGTATCGGCATACCAAGGGACTTCCTTACGTCTATCCCGACAACGACCTCAGCTACACCGGCAATCTGCTTTCGATGCTGTTCAAAATGACCGAGCTCACATACAAGCCCAACCCGGTGCTCGAGCGCGCGCTCGACGTGCTCTTCATCCTGCACGCGGATCACGAGCAGAATTGCTCCACCAATGCGATGCGCGCGGTGGGAAGCTCGCAGCCCGATCCGTACGCGTGCGCGTCGGCTGCTATCGCAGCGCTTTACGGCCCCCTGCATGGCGGCGCGAACGAAGCTGCTATCCGGATGCTTATGGAAATCGGTTCCGTGTCGGCCATTCCCGCGCTGATCAAGAAGGTCAAGGAGGGCGAGCGCCGGCTGATGGGCTTTGGGCATCGAGTGTACAAAAACTACGATCCGCGCGCGAAGATCCTCAAGCATTTTGCGGAGCAGGTGTTCGAGGTGACCGGCCGCAATCCGCTGATCGATATAGCCGTAGAGCTCGAACGAATCGCGCTCCAGGACGACTATTTCATCTCGCACAAGTTGTATCCCAACGTCGATTTCTATTCGGGAATAATTTACCAGGCGATGGGCTTCCCGATGACGATGTTCCCGGTGTTGTTCGCGATCCCGCGCATGTCCGGATGGATGGCGCAATGGGCCGAGATGGTGCGCGATACCGAACAGAAAATCGCGCGGCCGCGCCAGGTCTATATCGGCGAACCGACGCGCCACTACACCCCGATACAATCGCGGCCCAAGCCGACGGTGCACGAGGATGCGGTTAGCGAAGCAATCTAACGTTAGTTAGATGATTTCAAAAGCGTCGCGCGGCTGCTGTTGGCAATTGTTTGATCCATGGTTGGCCTTAGCCGTAATTCCTTGCTATGGCTGATAAAGGCACTTCGATGAAGTTCAGGGGTGCCTAATCCATGAGGACGGCAGTGCTCCGATGGGCAAGAACGGGGGCAAGGCAGCTGACACCATCTTGACGCTCGAAGAAGCGCTCAGGCAGTTCGCGCGCAAGAGGGGTCAAGCTGGCGCAGACGCAAAGGAAGAGACCGCCCCGGCCGCCAACGTCCGCTACGCTGACTTTTGGCCCAAGGTCAAGCGTGAGGGCGATGCGACTGCGGGAGGCGACCTCAAGTCGGCGGATGACGGCGCGAGTGCTTCCGCTTGGCGCAACGCAGCGAACGCGGCGATGNCGGCGGGCGAGGAGATCGTCGCGGTGATCGACGGCATTCCGCGTACGCTCGAGGAGCTCGAGCAACTCGAGGCTGCTGAGAAAGCCTACCAGGAAGATTTTCCCGCGAGCGCGCCGGAGAATGACGAGGTCGCAGACGGCTCGGAACTTGGCGAAGCGGGCCCGGTGGCACTCGCGGCCCGCCATTTCCTGGTTAGCGAATACGCGTTCACCGCAATGGGCGCCGCCCTGATGGTGTTGGTGGCGTTCCTGATTGCTCGCGTGCCAATCGTCAATAACCAACCAGGATTGGTGGCGCAGACCATCGCGACGCNGGCGCTGAAGGCATCCTCGCNGATGAGCGCGGACGACCTGATAACGACTTTCGTCATAATCCCGGACCCCGACGTCAAACTGGCGTCGGCTGAATCCAGGCTCAAATCCGACGAGCTCGAGGCCCGAATCAAGGATACGCTTAAGTTGCGCGCCTTCCCCGATATCGGCGTATCCGTGTCGAAGATGGGTGATGTGTATCTGGCGGGCAAAGTTTATAGTCTGGATGAGGCGCGCGAGATCGCGCGAATCGCGCACCGCGTGAACGGCGTGTATCGGGTTCATTTTCTGCATCCTGACGTTCGACTTGCGGTTGGTCCCGCATACTTCGGCGTGAAGACGGCGTGGGCGCCCGAAGTCTGGGGAGCGAAGGTGCAGGCCGTGTTCATCGGGTCGCCGGCGGATAAGGCCGGGGTCAGGCCGGACGACGTGATCAGCGAGTTTGGCGGGGAAACGATTCCCGACGCGAAAACATTTAACGATCTCCTCGCGCAGTATTCTCCCGGCCAGCGCGTGCAATTCCGCGCATGGCATGACGGCCGGCCCGAGTATTTCGTGGCGCGCCTGGGCGAGGCGACGACGGTGGCGAGCCGGTAAGCGAGCGGCGCTGCTATAGCCAGTGCTTCAGGGGCGGTTATCGAACCGCCCCTTTTTCTTGCACGTCAGGCGTTGCGCGTTGATGAAGCGTCCCGTCACCCGGAATCGACGGGCAATCCGNAGGATTTTGAAGTGCGGCGCTGAGTTCTTCTGCCCGTCTTTCGCTAACCATAACGCAANGTGACGCACCTTCGGCNAGATTCTCAACCTCTGACGGGCGGGAATGGTCAGTATTGACTTATTCGTGGCACGGTTAGAGGCTGCATTGTGGGCTTTTGTGCGAAATCGAGCGATACGGCTAGCTTAAAGGGGAATCGATAAATCTCCCCGAGGGGAAGGCTTGGCGTTACGATGGCATCCTCGAAAGATATTCTGACCATCTTGGAGTTGTCGGCGCATCTTCGCGTCCATCCGACTACGATTTACCGCTTGCTGCGCGAAGGGCGAATACCGGGCTTCCGGGTCGGCAGTGCGTGGCGATTCAGCCGCCGGGCGATCGAAATATGGGAGCACGGACAAGCCGATCCAAGCAGCGGAAAATCCGCGCCCGCGCGCAAATCCAAAGGCCGCAAGGCACGAAAGTAGCGGCAAACTATTCTCCGCGCGCCTGCTTTTCTGTCATTCTCAGCGAAATCGAGTGGTCATGGTCGGCTCGGAATGACGAAAGGAAGAAAGGACGGCGCGACGTGGACCCCAACGCAACCTCCAGACCTCGCACACCATCAAATATAGCCGAGTACTTCGGCCGCTTGGCCAACACTTATGGCGACGGCGAGTACTACGGGAATCGGCGCCGCGCCGTGCTCGAGGCGATCGCGGGGGAAATCGCGGATGCGCGCGAGGTGCTCGATGCCGGATGCGGCAACGGGACCTATCTCGCGAAGTTTGTGGCGGCGCCCGGAAATCGCCGGGTGACCGGCATCGACTTGTCAATCGAGATGCTGCTGTCCGCGCGCCGGCGAGTCGGCGTGAAATGCCGGCTGCTTTGCGCGGACGTGTCACGAATCCCGTTCAAGCCGGAGTCGTTCGATTTCATTTTCGCCAGCCACGTGCTTCAGTTCGCCGCGGACCTCGATGCCGTGGTGGTGGAGATCGCGCGATGCCTGCGGCCTGGCGGAGTGCTGATAGCAACCGGGCAGCGCGACCACAGTGTTCGACAGATGCTGAGCGCGATCGCCGGTCCGGACCGATGGCGCGAATATCGCGAGGTTATCTTTCGGCGTGCGCCGCGCCGCGACGCCGATGTGGGTCCCGATGATCGCTACCAGCGGGCGTTTGCCCGGTCCGGTCTGCGCGTCGAGGAGCGCGCGGCGCCGTTTACGGTCGAGTGGGCGGATATCGAAGAGTTCATCCGCGTCAGATGGATGCCGGTGATACCCGAGGACGAGCGCGAACAGGCCGGCGCGATGCTGGCGGAAGTCGCAGAAGCCGCGAAGGCGGGCGCGTCGGGGAGCTTGACGCAGCACGAGCCGCTGATCCTCGGCTGGCGCGATAGCTGAGTCTGGCGCCGTTTGACAAGCGCGCGGTCAACCTAATAGCTAACCCACAAAAGCAAATGGCGGAGAGTTTCGCGCCGATGCCCACGAAATACACCGACGTAAAAGGATACGCGACCTACTACCACTACAGCGGCGCTACGACGCTGCCCGACGTGGTGCCGGACTTTTCACGCGGCCGCAAGATTTTGTTCGTTCATGGCGCCGGCTCGAACGGTCACACCTGGCATCGCCAGATCGACGCGTTCGGCGCCAAGCACAGTCCGATCGCGCTCGATCTGCCCGGCCATGGACGCTCGGCGGGCGTCGAGGGGCTGCGCACGGTTGGGGACTACGCCGACTTCGTTGCGGCTTTTCTTGACATGTTGAAGATCAAGGCGGCGGTGATACTGGGGCATTCGATGGGCGGCGCGATTGCGATGGACCTTGCGATCCGGCACACCGCGCGCGTCGAGGCGTTGATCCTCAGTTGCACGGCGCCGAAGTTCAACATCACGGCCGATCGAATCGAGGCATTGCGGGCAATCACGATGGGCCGGGCGCCGCAGGCCTTCAACACTGACGGCTATTCGCCCCGCACGGTGAAGGAAAACTTCGACGTCGTCCGCGAAGGCTGGATGGAACAAATCAAGACCGATCCGCGTGTGCGCTACACCGACATCGTCGCGTGCTCGCAGGTCGATTTGCGCGACGCGATCGGAAAGATCGACAAACCGGCGCTGGCGATTGCCGGCGCCGACGACAAGGGCACCACCCCGGCCGACGCGGAGTTTATCGCGGGCAAAATTCGCGGCGCGACGTGCAAGATCATCGCGGACGCCGGTCACTATATCCCGCGCGAGCGTCCCGCCGAGTACAACGCCGCAATCGAACAGTTCGTTTTTTCACTGCCGAACTGAAGTAGGAATTCGAGATGAGTTTAAGCCGCAAAACCGCAGTGGCCGGCGTGTTCGAGCATCCCACCCGCTTCGCGCCGGACAAAAGTCTGTTTCAGATAATGGCGGAGAGCGTGCGTGGCGCGCTGGACGACGCCGGCTTGAGGATCAAGGACGTGAACGGCCTGTGCACGACCGGAATCGGGATGAGCGGGATGGGAATCGTCGGCTTGTGCGATTACCTGAACCTGACGCCGAACTTTGTCGACTCGACTTCGATCGGCGGGTCGTCGTTCGTGGCGCACACCGCGCACGCCGCCGCCGCTATCCACGCCGGGCTGTGCGACGTATGCGTGGTGGTCTATGGCTCGACGGCGGCCTCGTCGCGGTTTGCGATTGGCACCGGCGGAGAACGCGGCGGCGCAGGAGATCCGTGCGACCAGTACGAGATTCCGTTCGGGCCGACTACGGTCGGCGCGTATGCGATGGTCGCGCAGCGCCATATGCATGACTACGGCACGACCTCGGAGCAGCTCGCCGAAATCGCGGTCACGACGCGCCTGCATGCGTCCATGAATCCGGCCGCCAAGTACCGCGACCCGATCACGGTCGAAGACGTACTCGCGTCGCGAATCATCTCGTCTCCCCTGCATCTGCTGGATTGCTGCATCATCAGCGACGGCGGCGGCGCGCTGGTGATCACGTCGGCGGAGCGCGCGCGCGATTTGAAGAAAAAGCCGGTTTACATCCTTGGCGCAGGCGAGACGGTGCGCCACGCGGCGCGTGGGCAGCGCGATTTTCTGGAAATCGCGGCGGCGCAATCGGGCCGGCTGGCGTTCGAGCGCGCCGGCGTCGCGCACAAGGACATCGACATGGCGATGATCTACGACTCGTTCACGATCACCGTGCTCGCCACGCTGGAGAATCTCGGCTTTTGCAAGCGCGGCGAAGGCGGAGCGTTCGTGTCGGGCGGACGGCTGCGCTTCGACGGCGAATTTCCGATCAACACCGACGGTGGAGGGTTGTCGTCGAATCATCCGGGGATGCGCGGAATTTTTTTAGTGATTGAAGCCACGAAGCAACTGCGCGGCGAATGCGGTCCGCGGCAGGTAAAGGACTGCAAAATCGCGCTCGCGCATGGCACCGGCGGCGCGCTCGGCACGCGCCATTCGGGCGCGACGCTTATCCTCAGCAATCAGTAACTCGGAGACGGACCAGGAATCATGGCGGAACAGACGCAAGCGAAGAAATACTCGAAGCCACTCCCGCATCTCGACGAAGAGAACCGTCCGTGGTGGGAGGCGCTGCAACGGCACGAACTTTACATCCAGAAATGTGGCAACTGCGGCGAGCTGCGCTACTATCCGCGCGCGCTGTGCACGAATTGCATGTCGTCGAATGTGCAATGGATAAAATGCAGCGGGCGNGGCAAGGTCTATACCTTCACCACNACGTATCAGAACCAGGCGCCGGGGTTTCGCGAATCGCTACCGTACATCATGGCNTACGTCGAGNTGGAAGAGGGCGTGAAAATGCTCACCAACCTTGTCGACTGCCAGCCGGAACAGGCTAAAATAGGAATGCCCGTCGAGGTCGTATTCGAGGACGTCACGCCCGCAGTGACGCTCGCGAAATTTCGCCCGGCGAGGTGAGGGCTCAATCCTGGTGAGTACAATCCTTGATCTGCACACGCATAGTGAAGCATCGGAAGACAGCCGCGCACCGGTAGAGGCCTACCTCAACTGGATCAAGCTGCGCCAGGCCGAGCGGCCGGTCGATGGAATCGTCCTGACCGAGCATCGCCAGTTCAATCGCGACGCCGACTACCGCCGCCTCGAGGACAAATTCGGAACGTTGGTGTTGCGCGCGTCGGAGGTCGAGACCACCTACGGACACATGCTGGTGTTCGGGGTGAACGACGACATGATCGCGCGATTCGATTTTGCCGACGTGCGGCTCGACGCGCAGACGTTGATCGATGAAGTGGCGCGGATGGGCGGGATTGTCGTCCCGTGTCATCCCGGCCGCCCCAATATCGGGCTCTACGAGCATTATCAGTCGGGGCCGCCGCTCGATAACGTGGTCGCGGTCGAAGCGCTCAACGGCGGCTCGCGCAAGGGCGAAGACGAGCGCAGCGCGGAATTGATCGCGAAACACGGCTTTGCCGCGACCGGTGGTTCCGACAGCCATCTGGTGAGCCTGATCGGGCTGTGCGCGACAAAATTCAGCGCTTACATCAAGACGATCGACGACCTGGTGCGGGAATTGAAGACCGGCAACTACGAGCCGGTGGATTTCCGGCCGCGGCGCAAAACCGTGCCGCACGCGGTCGCGATGGAATCCCGGTAACGCCGGAATCGAGACGACGATTATGGCGGTAAAGTACGATCCGGCGCTGATCAACAAGGTCTTCGAAGTGACCGAGCCGGTCGAGGCCGAGGCCGAGAAGATAAAACGCTACTGCGCGGCGCTCGGTGAGACCAATCCGATATTCACCGACGAGGATGCGGCGAAAAAAGGGCCGTACGGAGGAATCGTCGCGCCGCCGTCGTTCGCGGTGACGTTCCGCAACGGGCGGCATTTCTTCGAGAGCGTTCCGCGCTTCGGAATGCGCGGCTTCGACGCCGGCAAGGATGTCGAGTTCGTCGCCCCGATAAGGCCCGGCGACTATGTAACGCTTAGCTCGCACGTGAAGGAAATCTACGAGAAAACCGGACGCACGGGCACGATGGTGTTCGTCGTAATCCGCTCGACGCTGAAGAACCAGAACGATGAAGTGCTGGCCCATATCGACCATCGCTTCATGAACCGCCCCTGAATGCAGCAGGATCGGGAAATCGAAATCACGTGAACAGTTTCGAAGAGATTAATATCGGCGACACGCTCGGCCCGCTCGAGCTGTTCGTGAGCAAGGATCAGTGCCGCGCCTACGCCAAGACGATGGGCATGGGTGAGGGCGCGGGACGCTTCACCGACGACGAAGCCGCCAGGAAAGAAGGGCTGCCCGGGATGATCCTCCCGGGCAACATGAGCCTCGGACTGCTCTCGAAGCTGGTGACGGATTGGATCGGCTCGAGCAACGCGTGGCTGACCCGGATGAGCACGACTTATCGCGTGCCGGTGCAACCCGATCGCACGGTCACGATTCACGGCTTCATCACGAACAAGAATCCCGAAGATCGCACGGCCGAGATCGACATCTGGATGGAGAACGAGGAGTCGGAGCGGCTCGTGACCGGAACGGCGACCGTCGAGTTCAGAAAGTAGCCGGTAGGACTGGCGCGCTAACGCGTCGCCGTTTGTCGCCCGACGTGCAGATTCAGCTGCTTCTTTTACGATGGTTCACGCCGGGTCGGGAGTGTATCGCTAAATGGTGACAGCTTCGCGGGAATTCCAGGTGATGGCAAAACCGGGGGGAGCGGTCTGCAACCTCGACTGTAGCTACTGCTATTACCTCGACAAGTCGGCCCTGTATCCCAACGGCGGATCGCTTCGGATGACCGATGATCTGCTGGAGCGCTACATCGTCCAGCACATCGAGGCCTGTCCTAAAGACGTGATTTTCTTCGAGTGGCACGGCGGCGAGCCGACCATCCTGGGGCTCGATTATTTTCGACGAATCGTCGAGCTCCAGCGCAAGCACCGATCTCCGGGACGGCAGATCCTCAATGGCATTCAGACCAACGGCACGCTGATCGACGACGAATGGTGCCGCTTCCTCGCCGCGGAACGCTTCCACGTCGGCATCAGCATCGACGGACCCAGCGCGCTCCACGACCGCTATCGCGTGACCAAGGGCGGAGGTGCGACCCACAAGCGGGTGATGCAGTCCATCCGGCTCTTGAAGCGCTACCGGGT
>JGI20191J14862_1000068_pt1 | contig 36960 bp, 44 predicted proteins | sample NGESurdeep092012_7_FD_14862 | JGI IMG/M metagenome (IMG submission 14862)
GAAATGAGCAAAGAGAAATTTCAGCGTACCAAGCCCCACGTGAACGTCGGCACGATTGGCCACGTCGACCATGGGAAGACGACTCTGACGGCGGCGATCACGGCGATCCAGGCGAAGAAGGGGTTGGCAACGCCGGTGGCATTTGACCAGATCGACAAGGCGCCGGAAGAGCGGGAGCGCGGCATCACGATCGCGACCGCCCACGTGGAGTACGAGAGCGACAAGAGACACTACGCGCACGTGGACTGCCCGGGACACGCCGATTATGTGAAGAACATGATCACGGGTGCGGCACAGATGGACGGGGCGATTCTCGTGGTATCAGCGGCCGACGGCCCGATGCCGCAGACGAGAGAGCATATCTTGCTCGCCAAGCAGGTGAACGTGCCCTACATCATCGTGTTCATGAACAAGGTGGACATGGTGGACGACCAGGAGCTGCTGGACCTGGTGGAGCTGGAGGTCAGAGAATTGCTCTCGAGCTATGACTTTCCGGGCGACGACACGCCGATCATCAAGGGAAGCGCTCTCAAGGCGCTCGAGTCTGGGGATCCCAATAGCGAGTACGGCAAGAAGATCAGCGAGTTGATGGACGCGCTTGACTCCTATATCCCGCAGCCCAAGCGTGAGACCGATAAGCCCTTCCTGATGCCCGTGGAAGACGTGTTCTCGATCACTGGCCGCGGCACGGTCGCGACCGGACGCATCGAGAAGGGGAAGATCAAGGTCGGAGAGGAAGTGGCGCTTATCGGCTTCAACTCGGACAAGAAGACCGTCATCACCGGGGTCGAGATGTTCAGGAAGCTGCTGGACGACGGCCAGGCTGGTGACAACGTGGGCCTCTTGCTCCGCGGCATCAACAAGGAGGACGTGGAGCGTGGCATGGTGTTGGCCAAGCCGGGCTCGATCACGCCCCACGCCAAGTTCAACGCCGAGGTCTACGTCCTGACCAAGGAAGAGGGCGGGCGACACACGCCGTTCTTCAAGGGATACAGGCCGCAGTTCTTCTTCAGAACGACCGATGTGACTGGAAGCGTTGAGCTTCCTGAAGGGATGGAGATGGTGATGCCAGGGGACAACGTTCAGATGACGATCGAGCTCATCACTCCGATCGCCATGGACGAAGGGCTTCGCTTCGCCATCAGAGAGGGCGGCCGCACCGTTGGTGCAGGCGTCGTAACCAAGATCTTGAATTAATAGCGCAACACTTCTCAAGAGACACGAGAGAAAGTCATGGCAGGAAGAATTCGAATTCGGCTCAAGGCGTTCGACCACGCGGTCATCGATCAGGCTGCAGCGGACATTGTTCGCACGGCCGAGAAGACTGGCGCGCAGGTAAGTGGTCCGATTCCTTTGCCGACAAAGACGAAGCTCTGGACCGTGCTCCGTTCGCCGCACGTCGACAAGAAGTCGCGTGAGCAGTTCCAGCTCAAGACGCACAAGCGGTTGATCGATATCCTCGACTCGCGCGCAGCGACCGTGGACGCTCTCACCAAGCTCGATCTTCCCGCCGGCGTCGACGTCGAGATCAAGGTCGAGTAGTCGGCGGCCTGGACCTATAGAGGATTAAATGATCGGTATCATCGGCAGGAAGCTGGGGATGACCCAGATCTTCAATGAAGAGGGACAGCAGATTCCTTGCACCGTGGTGGAGGCAACTCCCAACTCGGTGATCAAGGTTCTGAAAAAGGACCAGGTCGGGTTCGACTCCGTCGAGCTCGGCTTCGGTGAGCAGCGTCACGCCCGCGAGTCGAAGAAAGGCGAGCGCACTCCGCGCGGCCGTCGCGCCCACAAGGCCGTCATCGGCCACGCGGCAAAGGCGGGTGTAACCATTGCGCCCGAGGTTCTCCGCAGCTTCCGTCTCGACGACGCGCAGCTGAAGGAGAACAGGAAAGAGATTCCCACTTACAACCTTGGCGACAAGGTGACGGTAGAGATCTTCACTCCCGGCGAGACGGTGAAAGTGACGGGAACTTCGAAAGGCCGCGGCTTTCAGGGCGTCGTAAAACGCTACGGATTCCATGGCGGTCCCAACACGCACGGCAACACCAAGCACCGTCGTCCCGGCTCCATCGGACCCGGCACCGATCCGTCGCGTGTCATCAAGGGCAAGAAGATGCCCGGGCACTACGGCGCCGAGCGGCACACACAGACGCACCTTCGCATCGAGCGCGTGGACGTGGCTCGCAATCTCCTTTACATCCGCGGCTCCGTGGCCGGTCCCACCAACGGGATCGTGCTCGTGAAGAAGCAGGGCTAATCATGGCAGAGACTACGAATCCCAGTCTGAAGGCAGCCGCGTACACCGCTGGCGGAACCGAGCGCGAGCGCGTGGACCTTCCGGGCGACCTGTTCGACGGCACCATCAACATGCCGGTGATGCACCAGGCCGTTAAGGCGTATTTGGCGAACCAGCGTCTCGGGCTCGCGTACACCAAGACGCGCGGTCTCGTGACCGGTGGCAACCAGAAGCCGTGGAAGCAGAAGGGAACCGGACGCGCCCGTCAGGGCTCGCGCCGCGCTCCGCATTTCGTCGGTGGCGGCACAGTCTTCGGTCCGACCGGCCGCAAGTACAACCAGACCGTTCCGCGCCAGATCCGTGCACTCGCCCGCAAGAGCGCGCTCAACGCGCGCGCGCGTGAGGATGCGCTGATCGTGATCGACAACTTCAACTACGAGTCGCCGAGCACCAAGCAGATGGTCTCGCTCCTCGGGGCACTCGGCGTGACGGACAAGAAGATACTGATTCTTACGGACGGCCTTAAGCCCAACGTTTTCCTGAGCGGGCGCAACCTGCAGCGGACCCACGTGATGCCGTACGCCGATGTCTCGACGTACCACATCCTCTGGTCCGATGTCGTGCTCGTCGAATCCAACGCGCTTGGCTACGAGCTCGCCGCGGTAGAAGAGAAGCCACGTACAGCGCGTTCGAAGCCTGAGAGCAAGTCTCGCGGAGCGGAGAAGGCGGAACGCAAGACGGCGAAGGCTGCAACCAAGAACTCCAACGCCCACAAGACGGCGAGAAAGGCTGCGAAGGCCGCGGGCAAGTCCGCGAAGCCAAAGGCGAAGAGCGCAAAGAAGCCGGCCGCCAAGAAATCCGCCGGCAAAAAGAAGAAGGGTAAGTAACCCATGCCGACACTGACCCGCACCATCATCACACCGATCGTCACCGAGCAGACCTCGTCGGCGTATCAGGATCGTGGTGAGTACACGTTTCGCGTGCACCCGAAAGCGACGAAGACCCACATCAGAAAAGCGATCGAAGAGCTCTTCAACGTGACGGTCACCGGCGTCTGGACCTCGAACCATCGCGGCAAGGATCGTCGCGTGGGACAGGTCATCGGACGCCGTCCACATTGGAAAAAGGCGATTGTGACTCTGAAGGCTGGAGACTCAATCGACATCTTCGAGGCATAAGAAATGGCCGTTCGTCAATTCAAGCCAGTAACCCCGAGCTCGCGCTCCCGCTCGGTCCCCGATTTCTCGGAGATCACGCGGACCACGGGTGAGAAGTCGCTGATGGAGCCGCTCACAAGGAGCGGCGGCCGCGACAATCACGGGCACATCGCCATGCGCCGCATCGGTGGCGGTCACAAGCGCATGTACCGCATCATCGATTTCAAGCGCAACAAGTTTGGTATGCAGGCGACTGTGCGTGAGATCGAATACGATCCCAATCGCACCGCGCGCATCGCGCTGGTCGAGTACGAGGATGGCGAGAAGCGCTACATCCTGCACCCGAAGGGACTCACCGTTGGGGACAAGATCGTCTCCGGCAAGGGCTCAGACAGCCGTGTCGGCAACGCGCTTCCACTCCGTGAGATTCCGCTCGGCACCGACGTGCACAACGTCGAGCTGAAGCCGGGCGCGGGCGGAAAGATGGCGCGGGCGGCCGGAACTTCGCTCGAGGTCGTGGCCAAGGAAGGCGAGTACGTCACGCTCCGAATGGCCTCTACCGAGATGCGCATGGTGCACGGCGACTGCCTGGGGACTGTCGGCACGGTCGGGAACGCCGAGCACGAGCTGCTGTCACACGGCAAGGCTGGAAAGAGCCGCTGGCTCGGAAAGCGTCCCAAGGTCCGTGGTGAAGTCATGAACCCGGTCGATCACCCGCACGGTGGTCGTACGCGCGGCGGCCGCAACGTCGTGGACAAGTGGGGCAACAAGGAAGGCGTCAAGACGCGCAACAAGAAGAAGCCATCGCAGCGCCTGATCGTCCGCGGACGCAAGCGCGGCAAAGCAACTCAGTAGCAAGCAACCAATTCTGGGAATCGGATATGGCGAGAAGTGTAAAGAAGGGTCCATACGTCCAAGACGCGTTGATGACGAAAGTCTCGACGATGAACAGCAAGAACGAGAAGAGAGTGATCAAGACGTGGGGGAGGTCGAGCACGATCATCCCCGACTTCGTCGGTCACACCTTCGCGGTTCACAACGGCAACAAGTTCATCCCGGTCTACGTGACGGAGAACATGGTCGGCCACAAGCTCGGTGAGTTCTCGCCGACTCGTCTCTTCCGCGGCCATACCGGCGCGGTGAAGGCGACGGACAAGAAGGCTGGCGGAGTTCCGACGTCCGGCGGCGCTCCGGCGTCCGCGCCTCCGGCCAAGGGGCAGGCGGGGAACAAGTGAGCGAGAGATCGAGGGTCCGCGCGGCGCGTCACGCCGCCGAGAGGAAAGGAGTGTCGAGCGCCATCCAGCGCACGACGCGCCAGTCGCCGTACAAGATGCGCCTCGTCATCGATCAGATCCGCGGCAAGGATGTGAACGAAGCGCTCGGCCTTCTCCGCTTCTCCAAGAAACTTGCGGCGAAGCAGATCGAGAAAGTTCTCAACTCCGCGGTCGCGAATGCCGAGTTCAAGTCCAGAGAAGGAAACGAGCCGGTCGACGTGGACACGCTTTATATCAGTCACGCGATCGTGAACGAGGGCCCCGCGCTTCGCCGCTTCATGCCGGCGGCGCAGGGCCGCGCCACTCCGATCAGAAAGAGAACCAGTCACGTCGAGATCATCCTCGACGCCCGTGAAGAGAAGAAGGGGAATCGTTAATGGGACAGAAAACACATCCGATCGGCTTCCGCCTCGGCATCTCCAAGACCTGGAGATCGCAGTGGTACGCGAACCGCGACTTTCCGGCGCTGCTCCGTGAAGACGAGCTCCTTCGCAAGTATCTGAAGGCGCGGCTCGGGCACGCGGCGATCGCCGACATCCGCATCGAGCGGAAGCCGGGCAAGGTCGTCGTCACGATCCACACCGGCCGTCCGGGCGTCGTCATCGGTAAGAAGGGCGCCGAAGTCGACCAGCTCCGCGACGAGCTCACCAGGCTCTCCGGGAAGGAAGTCGGGATCAACGTCGAAGAGATCAAGCGTCCGGAGCTCGATGCGCAGCTCGTCGCCGACAACATCGCGAACCAGCTGGCGCAGCGCATCTCGTTCCGTCGCGCCATGAAGCGCGCGGTGCAGAGCGCGATGCGCATGGGTGCGGGCGGGATCAAGATCAAGTGCGGCGGCCGTCTCGGCGGCGCCGAGATCGCGCGCGTCGAGGGATATCACGAGGGTCGTGTGCCTCTCCATACGCTGCGTGCGGACATCGACTACGCGACGTCCACCGCGAAGACCACCTTCGGCACCATCGGTGTGAAGGTCTGGATCTTCAAGGGCGAGATCGTTGAAGATCGCCGCGGCAAGACTTACTCGACTGGCGTCTAAGGAGATCTAAAGGTGCTTAGTCCCAAGCGCGTAAAGTTCAGAAAGAGGTTCAAGGGCCGGACGAAAGGGATTGCCACGCGTGGCAACGAAGTCTCGTTCGGGCACTACGGCCTGAAGGCGCTCGAGCCGGGTTGGGTTTCCAACCGCCAGATCGAAGCGGCGCGTGTCGCACTGACGCGCCACATCAAGCGCGGCGGCAAGGTCTGGATCAGGATTTTCCCGGACAAGCCGATCACCAAGAAGCCGGCCGAGACCCGCATGGGTAAGGGAAAGGGCTCACCGGAGGGATGGGTGGCGGTAGTGAAGCCGGGCAGAGTGATGTTCGAGCTCGAGGGCGTGACGCCCGAGATCGGACGCAAGGCGATGGCGTTAGCCGCCGCCAAGATCGGATTGAAGTCGAAGTTCGTGACACGTGAGGAGGCGCACACGGATGCTAGCTAAGGACATTCGCGAGATGAGCGAGGGGGACATCAACTCCCGCATCGCCGACCTGGAGAGGGAGAGATTCAACCTCCGCCTCGCGTCCGGCACGCGCACTCTCGACGACCCGCTTCGGCTGCGGGTGATTCGGAAGGACGTGGCGCGGCTCAAGACCGTGCTTAATGAGAAGATCATTGGTATCGCCGAGGCAAAGGAGCCGACGCGTGTGAAGGCCAGACGTGTGACGGGAAGGCGCGGGCTTAAATCGGCCACTGCGACCAGCCGTGCGAAGAGGAGTAAGAGGGCTTAATGGCTGAATTGGCGAAGAAAGAAAGCGGGGCGATCGAGCGGAACGCGCGGAAGACGCGCATCGGCAAGGTCGTCAGCGACAAGATGGCGAAGACCGTCGTGGTCTCGATCGAGCGCAGAGTGCAGCATCCCGTGTATGGCAAGGTGGTGCGCCGCACGACGAAGCTGAAGGCGCACGACGAGCTGAACGAGGCCAAGACGGGCGACACCGTCCGCATCATGGAGACCCGGCCCTTGTCGAAGGACAAGCGGTGGCGCGTGGTCGAAATCATCGAACGTGCACGTTAACGGAGACGACCAGTGATCCAGCAGGAATCGGTGGTCAAGGTAGCGGACAACTCGGGCGCGAAGACGGCGCTCGTGATCCGCGTGCTCGGCGGAACCCGCCGGCGCTACGCGTCGCTCGGCGACGTCGTGATCGTCGCCGTGAAAAACGCGCTTCCGAATGGCACCGTCAAGAAGTCGGACGTGGCGCGCGCGGTGGTGGTGCGCACGGCCAAGGAGACGCGCCGCAAGGACGGCTCCTACATCCGCTTCGACGAGAACGCAGTCGTGATCATCAACGAACAGGGCGAGCCGCGGGCGACCCGCATCTTCGGACCCGTGGCGCGCGAGCTCCGAGAGAAGAAATACATGAAGATCGTCTCGCTGGCACCAGAGGTTCTGTAAAGTGAGAGTCCTGAAATACAGAAAGACGGCCAAGACGCGGCTGCACGCGCGTCACGCCGAGAACTCGAAGCGGCTGAAGCTGCACGTGTCGAGGGGCGACACGGTGCGAGTGATGCGCGGCGACGACAAGGGCAAGGAAGGCAAGGTGCTGCGCGTCTTCCTCAAGACCGGGCGCGTTCTCATCGAGGGCGTGAACATGGTGAAGATGCACCGCAAAGCGCGGACAGCCGAGGAGACGAGCGGCATTCGCGAGGCGCCGGCGTCGCTGCACTCGTCGAACGTGATGCTGCTCGACCCCAAGTCGGGCGAGCCGACCAGGACGAAGGCCCGTTTCGACACCGACACGACGCACATCGAGCGTCGGAGAACCAAGGAGCGCGTCAGCGTCAAGAACGGGGAGCCCATCCCCCGCGTGCGCTGAGCGAGGAAATATAGAATGGCGACGAAAGAGAAGAAGCAGGGGAAGAAGCGCGAGATCCAGGCACAGGTCCAGGCGGAGCACGCCGGCAAGGATCTGCCGGTTCCGCCGCCGCGCCTTCACGTTTACTACAAGAAGACGGTGCGCGACCGGCTGATGTCGCAGTTCGGCTTCACCAACGTTCATCAGATCCCGACGCTCGAGAAGATCGTGATCAACTGCGGAGTCGGCGAAGCGATCAAGAACGCCAAGGTTCTTGATACCGTCGTCTTCGAGCTGAGCATCATCACCGGACAGCGCCCGGTCCGCAAGAAAGCGAAGAAGTCGATCGCCAATTTCGGATTGCGCGAGGGCCAGGAGATCGGCTGCGCAGTAACGCTCCGCGGTGCCCGGATGTGGGAGTTCCTCGATCGGTTCGTGACCGTGGCGATCCCGCGCATTCGCGACTTCCGGGGTATCAACACGCGCTCGTTCGACGGACGCGGGAACTACACGCTCGGCGTCAAGGAGCAGATGATCTTTCCGGAGATCAACTACGACATGGTCGAGCAGATCCACGGGATGGACATCACTATCGTCACGACCACGAACAAGGACGACCAGGCGTTCGCGCTGCTGCGCGAGCTCGGGATGCCTTTCCGTGGCGACGACAAGCCGATCATCACGCAACAGCAGCAGTAACTGTCAACCAACAGCCAAGAGAGATTGTAATGGCGCGTAAGGCCATGGTGGAGAAGAGCAAGCGGAAGCCGAAGTTCCCGGTGCGGCAGCACAATCGCTGCGGAAGGTGCGGACGATCGCGCGCTTTCCTGAGAAAGTTCGGGCTCTGCAGAATCTGTTTCAGAGAGATGGCGCTGTCGGGCTACATCCCGGGCGTCCGCAAGGCAAGCTGGTAACCATTCATTTCTACGCGTCCCGGCGACGGGATACGGTAGAACCGAGGAAGATCATTTAATGAGTATGACCGATCCGATAGCCGATATGCTCACGCGCATCCGCAACGCCTGCGGGGCGAAGCACCGCCGCGTGGACATGCCGCTCTCGAAGCTCAAGGTGGAGATCGCGAAGATCCTGAAGGAGAACAATTTCATTCAGGACTACAAGACGCTCGATACGGAGGAAGGCAGGCAGATGCTGCGCGTGGTGCTCAAGTACGCGCAGGGCGGCCAGCCGGTGATTCGCGAGCTGCGTCGCATCTCGACGCCCGGACTTCGCAAGTACGTCGCAGTCGCGGAAATTCCGCGCGTTCGCAACGGGCTCGGCATGGCGATCCTCAGCACATCGCAGGGTGTGATGTCGGATCGTCAGGCGCGGCAGGCCCGCACCGGCGGCGAGCTCCTCGCCCTGGTCTGGTAAGGGAGATAGAGGCAGATGTCACGAATTGGAAAGCATCCAGTAGTCATCCCGAAGGGCGTGACCGCGACGATCGAAGGCAACAAGGTCCACGTGAAGGGACCGAAGGGTGAGCTGGAGCGGACACTCCACGCGGAGATGAAGGTCTCCCTCAAGGACGGCCAGATCCTGGTCGAGCGCCCGTCGGATGAAGACAAGCACAAGGCGCTCCACGGCCTGAGCCGCACCCTAGTGGCGAACATGGTCGAGGGTGTGACGAAGGGCTTCAAGAAGGAGCTCGAGCTCGTCGGAGTCGGCTACAAGGCGGACCAGCGTCCGTACGGATTGCAGCTCGCTCTCGGGTTCTCGCATCCGGTGAAGTACGAAGCGCCGAAGGGAATCAAGCTGAGCGCGCCTCAGCCGACCTCGATCATCATCGAGGGCGCGAACAAGGAAATCGTTGGCCAGGTTGCGGCGGAGCTGCGCAGCCTCAGGCCACCCGAGCCTTACAAGGGCAAGGGAATCAAGTACGTTGGAGAACAGGTCCGCCGCAAAGCAGGAAAGGCGGGCAAGGCGGGAGCCAAGTAATGCCGAAGATGGCCAGACCAAAGTCGCGCGATCAGCTTCGTACGCGCCGTCATTTCCGGCTTCGCAAGAAAGTGGTCGGAAGCGCGGAGCGTCCACGCCTGGTGGTGTATCGTTCGCTCAAGCACATCTACGCGCAGCTGGTGGATGACGCGACTCAGCGTACGCTCATGACGGTGACAGATTCGGGTCTCGAGGGGAAGCCGACCGAGAGATCAGTGGAAGTTGGAAAGCGCATCGCCGCCAAGGCAAAGGATGCCGGCGTCAAGCGTGTGGTGTTCGACCGAGCTGGATACAAATATCACGGCCGCGTGAAGGGTGTGGCCGACGGAGCCCGCGAGGGCGGGTTGGAGTTCTAATAAATGGCAGAAAACGAGAATCCCGAAGGCTCGACGGCATCGCCATCCGAGCAACCAGCGCAACCAACGCAACCAGCGCAGGAACGACCGCGCACCGGCGGTAGCGCTCGCAGCGGCGGCGGTGCCGGTGGACGTGGCGGACGCGGCGGTGGTGGACGTGGCGGCCCTGGGGGCGGTGGCGCCGGCCGTGGTCGTGGATCCGGCGGCGGCGGTGGTGGCGGCGGACAAGGCGGCGGCGGCCCGCGAGGCGAGGGTGGCCAGCGCGGCGGCGGACGCCGTGATGGCAAGGGACGCGACGGTGGACGCGGCGATGGCGGCAGCGAGCTCGTCGAGAACGTGATCGCCATCAACCGCGTGGCCAAGGTCGTGAAGGGCGGACGGCGTTTCTCATTCAACGCGCTCGTCGCAGTCGGAGATGGACAGGGCCGAGTTGGGTTTGCGACCGGCAAGGCGAACGAAGTGTCGGAGGCCGTCCGCAAGGCTGTCGACGGAGCGCGCCGCAACATGGTCGCGATCCCGATGACTGGCGGAACGATCCCCCACGAAGTCGTCGGCACGCACGGGGCGGGCAAGGTCCTAATGAAGCCCGCGGCTCCGGGCGCCGGTGTGATCGCCGGCGGCGCAGTGCGCGCGATCATGGAATGCGCGGGCATCTCGGACATTCTCACCAAGAGCCTCGGCTCGACCAACCCGCACAACATGGTACTTGCGGCGTTGGATGGCCTGCAGCAATTGACAACGGTGGAGCAGATCGCGCGCGAGCGCGGCATCGAGGTCTCGAGCATCGGTTATCGCTCGCGCGCCAAGTCGAAGGAGGCCGTCGCTCATGCCTAGGACACACGTCTGGTGGAGAACGAAGGGGCCGAAGACGACCCCCAAGGAAACCATCACGAAGGGAAAGGTTCGCATCAAGCAGGTGAGAAGCGGCATCGGCCACTCGTGGCGGATGCGTCTGACGCTCGAAGCCCTCGGGCTCCGGCATCACCAGTCTGAAGTGACCAGGCAGGATTCACCCGCTTTGCGCGGACAAATCAAGCACGTGCGTCACCTCGTCGAAGTGACGCCGGTAGAGGATTAACGAGTGGCAAACAAACCAACACGTCGGGAACGCCTCGGAGCACCAGATCGCGCCGAAAAGATCGGGTTGCACAATCTGGTTCCTGCTCCGGGATCGCACCGGAATCGCAAGAGAATCGGACGTGGGCCGGGCTCGGGCACCGGCAAGACATCGGGCAAGGGACACAAGGGTATCAAGGCCAGATCGGGCCACCACGGCCCCGGCGGCGGCAAGCCCCAGTTCGAGGGCGGCCAGATGCCGCTCACTCGCCGCATCCCCAAGCGTGGCTTCACGAACATCTTTCGTGTAGTGAATCAAGTCGTCAGTTTCGACGACCTTGGCAAGCTGCCGAAGGGCGCTGAGGTGACGGAAGAGACTTTGGCCGAGGCCGGATTGATCCGAAAGGGAAAGGGCCCGGCCAAGCTTCTCGCGAATGGCGACGCCGCGAAGGGCGTCACCGTGCGCGGCGTCAAGATGAGCGCTGGTGCTCGGCAGAAAATCGAATCGGCCGGAGGCCGCGTAGAGAACTAATGGCGCAATCAGCCCCCGCGGCGGCAGTAAGCAACATCTACAACACGCCGGAGTTACGGGACAAGATCGTATTCACGCTGATCTGTCTCGTGATCTACAGAGTCGGGGCGCACATCACCGCGCCGGGCGTCGACGTCGTCGCGCTCACCGATTTCTTCGCCAACAAGGGCAAGGGCGGACTTCTCGGCCTCTACGATCTGTTCGTAGGCGGCGGACTGTCGCACGCGACCGTGTTCGCGCTCGGCATCATGCCATACATCTCGGCCAGCATTTTCATGCAGATCGCCGGCGTGGTGATCCCGACCGTCGAGAAGATGCAGAAGGACGAGGAGGGCAGAAAGCGCGTGACGCAGTGGACGCGCTACGTGACGGTCGTCCTCGCCGTGGTGCAGGGATGGGGATTCGCGCTCTTCACGTCGTCCCTCGAGAACGCCGTGGTAAATCCTGGATTCGGGTTCAAGCTGCAGATGGTGCTGGTTCTCACGACCGGCGCGATGTTCGTGATGTGGCTCGGCGAGCAGATCACGGAGAGAGGACTGGGGAATGGCGCGTCGCTGATCATCTTCTTCTCGATCGTCGAGAGATTCTGGCCGGGAATCATCGGCACCCTTGGCTTCGTGAAGACGCAGGCGGTGGGTCCCTTCTCTCTCGTGGTACTCGGCATCGTCATGGTCGGGGTCGTCGCCGGCACGATCGCGGTCACGATGGCGGCCCGCAGGGTGATGATACAGATCCCGCAGCGCACGATGTCCCGCGGCAGACAGCGCGAGGCGGCAAAGAACTTCATTCCGCTCCGGGTCAACGCGGCCGGCGTGATGCCGATCATCTTCGCCTCATCGGTGATCGTCGTTCCGGGCGCGATCGCGCAGTTCAGCGGCAACGAGAACGCGCGGGTCATCTCGGAACACTTCCAGCCGGGCACGTGGCTGTACTACGCGCTGTCGGCGATCCTGATCGTTTTCTTCACCTACTTCTATACGTCGATCATCTTCAACCCGGTCGACATCTCGGAGAATCTGAAGAAGCAGGGCGGATTCATTCCGGGCGTAAAGCCCGGCGGCAGAACCGCCGAGTACATCGATCACGTCGTGTCGCGGATCACGTTCCCGGGCGCATTGTTCCTGACGTTCATCGCGCTTTTACCGGTGTTCATAGCCGACATGATCAACGTTCCGTTCAGGTTCGGTGGAACGTCGCTCCTCATCGTCGTCGGTGTCGCGCTCGACACGATCACGCAGGTCAATTCGCACCTCCTCCTCAGGAAGTACGATGGCTTCATGAAGAAAGGGCGAGTGCGATTCCGGGGCCGCGCGACCGGCGGCACTTACTAGATTTCGATCGGAGGAGCCAAAAGCTCCTCCGACTCTTTTGCGGGTATCCCCATGATCATCGTGCTGCTCGGCCCGCCCGGGGCTGGCAAGGGAACGCAGGCGGACAAGCTGGCCGCGCGCCTCGGAATTCCGAAGATCGCCACTGGCGACGTGCTGCGCGCGGCGGTGCGTGACGGCACCAAGCGGGGTCGCGAGGCAAAGTCCTACATGGATCGCGGCGATCTGGTGCCGGATTCAGTCATCCTCGGTATTCTTCAGGATGTCATGACCTCGCCGGCGACGAAGAAGGGAGCCATTCTGGATGGCGCGGTTCGCACCGTGCCGCAGGCCAATGGGCTCGGGGTCATGCTCGACGAGATCGGCAAGAAGGTGGACAAGGTGCTGCTGTTCGACGTGGACGATGACGAGCTCGTGAAGCGGCTGAGCACCCGCACGGTTTGCGAGGGCTGTCAGGCGCCTTACATGGGGCGCGACCCCGGAACGAGCTGCGAGAAGTGCGGTGGAAAGCTCGTGCGTCGAAAGGACGACGAGCCCGAGGCCATCCGGAACCGCCTCGAGGTCTATCGGAGGCAGACGGCACCGGTGGTTGACTGGTATCGTGACCACAAGAAGAAGGTTCTGAAGATCGACGCGGACGCTCCCGTGGACGACGTGACCGCCCGCGCCGTCGAGGCGCTCGGGAAATGATTCAGATCAAGTCGCCGCGCGAAATCGACATCATGGCGCGTGGGGGCGGGATACTGGCGGCGACCGTGCGGCTGCTCGAGCAGAGCGTGCGTCCCGGCATGACGACCATGGATCTGGACAAGATCGCCGACGACTTCATTCGCAGCCATCCCGGCGCGACCCCGGCGTTCAAGGGCCTCTACAATTTTCCCGCGAGCATCTGCACGTCGATCAACCAGGAGATCGTGCATGGAATTCCCTCGAAGAAGCGCCGGATCGAGGAAGGAGACATCGTCTCGATCGACATCGGCGTGAAACTGGACGGTTACTACACGGATTCAGCTACGACCGTCGCCGTCGGGAAAATCGATCAGGAGTCGAAGAGGCTGCTCGACGTCACGAAGAAGGCCCTCGCGGCGGGAATAGAGGCGGCCACCGCCGAGAATCACGTGGGCGACATTGGCGCGGCGGTGCAGGGCGTGGTCGAAGCGGCGGGATTCAGCGTCGTGCGCGATCTCGTNGGACACGGAATCGGAGTCGGGTTCCACGAGGATCCGCAGGTGCCGAACTACGGGAAGCCCAAGCGCGGCGTCCGCCTGCAGCCTGGGCTGACGATCGCGATCGAGCCGATGGTGAACGTCGGGATGCCGGGCACGCGAACGATGCCCGACCGATGGACTGTCGTCAGCATGGACGGGACGCGCTCGGCGCACTTCGAGCACACGATCGCGATCACGGAGAACGGACCGCGGATATTGACGGCGCTAGCGACCTAGCGGCGCAACCTTGACGTAGCGGCTGGTCTGACCGTTCCAGATCAGTTGCAGAGTATCGCCCACCACCGCGAACCGCACCGCGCGGTCGCCTCCACCCTGCCCCGGAAGATGGAGCATCGCCGAATCGCCCATCGCCGCATATGTGCCCTGCAGCGTGCGGATCGGTACTCTCAAACGGAAGTCTCCGCGCGGCGTGTACTCCTCGAACGCGGGCACGCCCGTGTAATGGAGGTAGGTCCAGCGGCCGACCACGGGATCGGCGCCGCTCACAGGCGCACCGACGCGCGTTTCGCGTTGCTCTTGTCCCTGGTTGGTCATCACCATCGTGTCCCGCATGATCGAGACCTGGAACGAATTCACGCCATTCTGCGGATCGATGATGTAGAGGCTGTCGCGAGCGCGCCTGTACTTCATGTCCACCATTGCGCCCAGTGTGTAGCTCATCGTGTTGTCGGGCGCGAATGAGATCGTGGATCCCAGTCCACCGGTCGACCGAGTCACCGCTTCCCATGTACCGACCAGAGTCGTGGAAGGACGCGCGGGGGCGACCTGCGCCGCAGCCACATTCAGAGACATCAGGTTCGCAATGAGAATAAATGCGCGTGAGTTAGTCCGCATGCTTTACCCCGCGTTGAGTCTCAGCCGGAAAGCGCTCGTTCGACGATTGACGTAGCCCGTTCCGCGAGCTCGCCGGCTTTCTTTACAAGTTCTTGCGCTTCGCGCGCGAGCCACTGTCCCTTCGATTTGTCCTCGAGCGCCTGCACGTTGACCAGCACGTTGTAAGCCGCGCCCTTGGCCGCGGCAGCCGCAAGCAGCGCGGCGACGCCAGCATCGGTTACGGCGTTCGTATTCCCCTTCTCGGCTACTAGTGCCGCAAGCTGCGCGACTTCGACGGCGGCCCGCGCAGTCTCGAGCGGCACCTCGGCCGCCTTGAGCAGCGCGTTCGTTACCGTCTCGGAGCGGCGAGCCGCCGCCTCAGCCGGCTCCTTGGGCAGCTTGTAGGCTTCCGAGACCAGCGCGTATGCCTCGGCATCCCGCTTGACCAGCGTCGCCAGCTGGTTGCCGAGTGAAACCGCCTTGAGCTCGGCTTCCTTCATCTCGGAATCAACTGCTGCGTACTTCTTCTTCCCGATGGTGAGACCTGCCACCATCTGCGCCAGGGCGGCGGCCAGGGCGCCTGCGTGCGCGGCAACGCTCCCTCCACCAGGTACCGGATTCGACGACGCGACCGAGGCCAGGAATCCACTCACGCTCTCGCCCCCGCTCACCACCTCACGCACCTGACGCTCGAGCACCTGTGCAGGCGTGAACTGCCTGAGTTGCAGATGACTGACGGCGGTGTCGAACAGAACTTTCTCGGGCACGAGTCCAACGATCTCGCTCCATGTCACCTGCGCCCCTTCGGCCTCCGCGCGCAACTTCACGAAATCGAACGCGTTGTGGAGCGGCGTCTTCTCGGTATCGACGAGATTCATCGACACCTGAGCCTGTCCATCCACCTCGAGGCCGAGGCCTTTCACGTACTTGAAGCCACCCGACGATCCGCGCACACCCTTGGCGATGTTCTTGGCGATCTGAAGGTTCGAAGCGGGACCGAGGTAGACGTTGTACGCGACGAGAAACGGCCGCGCGCCGATCGCGATCGCTCCGCAGGTGGGGTGGATCTTTGACGGTCCAAAATCAGGGTTGCGCGCCGGGTTCCTGCCCAGCTCTTCGCGCAGTCCCTCGAATTCGCCGCGGCGAACATCGGCGAGATTCTCTCGCGCGGGCGTCGTGGCCGCGCGCTCATATAGATAGACGGGAATCTTCAGCTCGCGTCCGACTCTCTCGCCGAGTGTGCGGGCAAGAGCAATGCAATCCTCCATCGTCGATCCCTCCAGCGGGATGAACGGCACGACGTCGGTGGCGCCAATGCGCGGATGCTTGCCGGTGTGTTTGCAGAGATCGATTCGTTCCGCTGCCGCCTTGATTCCAGCGAATGCAGCATCCACTGCCGTCTCGATCCGGGCGACGAACGTTATCACCGACCGATTGTGGGAGGCGTCGGACGATACGTCGAGAACCGAGACGTCCTCCACCGCCGCGATCGCGTCGCGGATCGCGTTGACGACCTCGGGACGGCGGCCCTCGGAGAAATTCGGAACGCATTCGACGAGCTTCATTCAGTCTTTTCCTTGTTCATGTTGGCGCGCCTGACTGTCTGCAGCAGCCACGCGTGCATGGCCGGATTGCCGGCGACAAACGACTCGGCAGTGAGCAACGGCGGATTTCCATCGAGATCCGTGACGATGCCTCCCGCTTCCTGGACCATCAGCATTCCGGCGGCCACATCCCACGGCGCCAGCACCAGTTCCCAAAACGCATCGAATCTCCCGCACGCAACGTTCGACAGGTCGAGCGCCGCCGAGCCCGCCCGGCGAATTCCAGCCGTCCCGCGCATCACCAAACTGAACTGCTCCACGTACTGTGGCAACTTCTCGAGGTTCTTGAAGGGGAAGCCGGTTCCGACCAGCGACCTCCCGGGCTCCCGCAGACTGGAGACGCGGATGCGCTTGCCGTCGAGAAACGCGCCCCCGCCGCGTCTCGCCGTGAATTCCTCTTCCCGCGCGACGTTGAGGACGACGCCCGCGCACAGGACCCCGTTGCGCGCGATCGCGATTGACACGGAATACTCAGGGTAGCCGTGCAGAAAGTTGGTGGTGCCATCGAGCGGATCGGCAATTACCACGATTCCCTTGCTCGCGATGGCGGTCGGCGATAGCTCTTCGCCGAGCACGGTTGCATGGGGGAGACGGCGAGTGATGACACCGACGATTTCGCGCTCGGAGNTTTTGTCCACTTCGCTGACGAAGTCGGAGCGTCCCTTCGTCTCCCACACCAGCTTCTCGCGCTGAGCAGTGGCGTCTCCAATCACGCGGGCCCCGGCGCGAGCCGCTTCCAGCGCGACGTCTAGCAGCTCGGAATCGCCGCTATCAGTTTGTGAAATTGCTTGCAACTCCTCTCGCTCGCTCTTTAATTTCGCGCAATGACCCGCATCTTCAGCGGCATTCAGCCCTCCGGCTCCCTGCACATCGGAAACTACCTCGGCGCCGTCAAGAACTGGGTTGAGCTGCAGCACAAATACGAGTCGTTCTTCTGCATCGTCGACTACCACGCGATCACGGTTCCGTACGAGCCTGCCGATCTGCGCGCCCGCACGACTGACATGGCGTTATCACTGCTCGCTGCCGGGCTGGATCCGTCGAAGTGCACGCTGTTCGTGCAGTCGATGGTGCCGGAACATACCGAGCTGGCGTGGATATTCAACACTCTTACTCCGTTGGGCGAGCTCGAGCGTCAGACTCAGTTCAAGGAAAAAGCGAGCAGGGAAGAGAGCGTGCCGGCCGGGTTGCTGAACTACCCCGTGCTCCAGGCGGCTGACATTCTACTGTACCGTGCCGAGCTGGTGCCTGTAGGAGATGACCAGCTGCAGCATCTCGAGCTGTCGCGCGAGATCGGGCGCAAGTGGAATGCGCGGTTTGATGTGGGATTCTTCCCGGAGCCAAAGGGGCTTCTCACTCCCACTCGCCGCATCATGGGACTCGATGGCCGGGCGAAGATGTCGAAATCTCTCGGGAACACGGTCGATCTGCTCGAGGATCCGGCGTCGATCTGGGAGAAGCTGAAGCCCGCTGTGACCGATCCGAAACGCGTGCGGCGCACCGATCCCGGGACCCCGGAAGTCTGCAACATCTACCATTTGCACAAGGCGTTCAGTCCGGCGGCGACGGTCGAGCACGTCGCGGTACAGTGCCGAACAGCGGGCTGGGGCTGCATCGATTGCAAGAAGGTTCTGCACGAATCGATGGAGAAGGAGCTCGCTCCAATTCGCGCGCGCGCGAAAGAGATCGCCGCAAATCCGAAGAAGATGAAAGACGATCTCGCCGCCGGGGCCGAGCACGCTCGAACGGAAGCCCAGAAGACGATGCGCGAAGTGAAGAAAAAAATGGGACTCACCTAGGCCGTCCGGCATGGCCCAAGCCGACCTCGCTCAGCGCGCGAAAAGTCTGCTCGACGAGCTGGCGCTAGCCCCAAGATTTTCCGGAAGCGTTGAAGAATCGGGAGCGAGAGCCCTTTGCCGGGCCGAGCTGGAGCGCGCTGGATTCGAGTGCCGGGAGCTGCCATTCGAGTACTCCCAGTGGCCCGGACGCTGGGGACCGCCCATCGCCGCGGCATTTCAGGCCGCCACAATTCTCGCGGTCGCGCACATGGCGGTTCACTACGGCCCGCTTGCAGCGCTGGTGGTCGGAGCGGCGCTCCTGAGCGCGCTCATCTTCGCTTCCGGTGACGCGAAGCGGCGCTGGACCGCGCAGCTTCCGCTACACCGCGCGAGATCTGCAAATCTGGAAGCGAAGCGCGGAAATCCGGAAGTCTGGCTCGTGGCGCATGTCGACTCGAAGTCCCAAACCGTGCCGATGCTGATTCGAATAGCGAGCTCAGTCGCGCTGGCCATCATCACAGCCTTGTCGTTTATCGTTCTCCTGCTCTCGCTCGTTGGCTTGAGCCTCGTTGTGCCGGTGTGGCACGCGCTCGCGATCGGGGCAATCGTCGGAGTGCTTCCTTCGATGCTCTGCTTCGTCCGCAACGAGTCCAACGGCGCGGTCGATAACGCGAGTGGAGTGGTGGCGATTCTCCTCGCGGCCCAGTCGGCCTCGGCACCCCGCGACCTCGGGGTACTCATCACAAGCGGCGAAGAGCTCGGCCTGGCGGGTGCTCGCGCCTGGGCGGGTGCCCACGCGTGGGCAGATTCGGCACAGCCCGGAATCAAGGTCCTGAATTGCGACACCGTGGACGATGCCGGCGCTTGGCGGTGCATGCACACCGGACCCAGGCCGAAGCGAATAGCGGCCGCGGCTGAAACAATCGCCGGCGGGCTGGGCGTACGGCTGCCTATGGGCCGTCTCATCCCGGGGATCCTGGCCGACAGCATGGCGTTCGCCGATCTGGGTATCGACGCGGTCACGCTGAGCAGAGGAACGCTGTCGACTCTCGCGCGCATCCATACCCGGCGCGATAATTCCAATGCGCTTACGGGGACGGGCGCCGCGGAAGCGAGCGTCCTTCTTTCTGCTCTAGCCAAGGAACTGGGCTGATGTATCTGCTGATTCTCGCTGGCGTGATCATTCTCTCGCTGATCCTGATCGTCCTGGGCCTCCCGGGACTCTGGATAATGGTGGCGACGGCTGTCGCGTACAATTTGATCGTCCCGGGCGAGCCGATCGGCTGGGTCACCCTCATTGCCGTCGCGGTGCTGGCGTTCGTCGCCGAGCTGCTGGAGTTCTCGCTCACCGGCCGCTTTGCCCGGAAGTACGGCGGCTCGCGCCGCGCTGGTTGGGGAGCGATTCTTGGAGGCATCGTCGGGGCGATGGTCGGGATTCCGGTACCGATCGTTGGCTCCGTGATTGGAGCGTTCCTCGGCTCTTTCTTTGGAGCGCTCATTGCGGAATTTACGGGTGGATCGTCAGCAGGTGATGCGACCCGCGTCGCCAAGGGAGCGTTGATCGGGCGCGTGGTATCAACGGTTCTCAAGATCGGAATTGGCCTAACGATTGGCGTTTGGATATTCATTGCAGCCGCGAAATAACTTTCTCCTGCCGGCCGGACCATGACCGCAGCCGAAAGCGTCAGCGCCTCGACAGACTCAGCCCCAAGTGGAGGGGAAATACGTCTACTGCATCATCCGGAACGACCGCTCGCGCGAGTTCGGCGAGATTGGCATCGGGAGCGGCGCGCGCGTCTACACGGTCAGCCACAAGGACCGGGCGGCGGTGGTGAGCGACTCCAGGCGTGAGAGTGCCGCGGTAGCCATCCGCCCGCAACTCAGCGGGGAGCGCCTGGCGGAGCTCCTCTCCGCTATCTCTGAAGCGCCCGATTTTGAAGCTGCCGCGACGTTCATGCTCGCGCAGTTCGCCGACATTGTCGGTGCTCGCCGGGCGTTAGCCGTGACGTTGGACAGCCCGCCCCGACGTTTTATCAACACTGCCAGCATCGGATTCGAGGGTGACACTGCTCCAACGGTTTCCCTCCCAACGGACGATCTCTCGAATCCTCTCGCCGTTTCGGCGCTGTCGCTTCACCCCGTGAGCTGCGATGGAGTAGCCACGTTGCCCGGAATCCCATTCGGCGAGTGGACGGCGATCCCGTTTCCCCAGCCGCAGTTCCGGGGCGCGCCGCCTCTCCTCTCCGAAGCCGATCTCGATCTCGTGCAGTTGCAGGGCTGCCAGGTGAGGCGGCGGGCGGCCGTCGATCGCCGGAGGAAGCTCGGTCACGCGCCTGGTGGTGTTGCTCTTCTCGAGGCTTCGGTCGACGATGAGACTCTCTCGGCGCTCGTAAACGCCGCGGCTCTCGCGGGACCGGTTCTGGCGCGCATGGCTGCCGTCGAGGAGTTCCGGCTCTCGACGGGCCGGCTCGACCAGCAGCGCGAGATGCTGACCACGATCATGAACTCGCTTCCCGATCCGATCGTGATCATCAACGCGGAGCGCGACATTGTCGCACAGAACCAGCGCGCAGAGCACCTGCTGTCGACAAGTGAGAAGGACTCCGAGGGAAGGCGCCGCGCGGTGGAAATCAACAATCTCCTGTTCACCTCGCACCTCTTGAAAGCCGCCATGGGCTCGAAGGAGACGGCCGGCTCACGCGAGCTGAATCTGGTCGACCCCGACGAGGGGACCGACCTCCTGTTCGAGGTATTGACGCACGCCCTCGGTCCCGGCGCTGGAGGTCACATCGGATCGACTGTCTCGGTCCTGCGCGACGTGACGGATCTCCGCCGCGCCGCGGACGAGCTCGAGCGCCAGGTACAGCGCGTGCGGCTCGCCGAGATCGATGCGAAGCGCGAGCGCGACCGCCTGAACCTCATTCTGGAGAACGTCGCGGACCCGATCCTCGTCACCGACGATCGCTCGAACATCACCCTCATGAACAAGGAGGCCGAGCAGCTGTTCGAGTCCGATGACAGCGAGAGCCGGGATCGGGCGGCGATGGTCCAGGCGAACGACACCAAGTTCACGACCTTCATCTTGGATTTCACCATCAGCCCCTCGCTCGCGCGTCGCGAGCAGATGAAGCTCCATATCCCGGAGACGGGCGCCGAGCTTCCGGTCGAAGTGGTCTCCGGAAAAATCCTCAATCGCCGCGGCGAGCCGCTGGCGATCGTGTCGGTGCTGCACGACCTTACCGAGCAGGCGGAGAACGAGCGTCTCTACGAAGAGCTCAAGACGTTCTCGAGCCAGCTCGAGGAGCGCATTCAGGCGGCAACGGCGGATCTCGCCGAGCAGAACACGCGGCTCCAATGGCAGTCGCGCGAGCTGGAGAAAGCGAACCGGCTCAAGTCGGAATTCCTGGCCAGCATGTCGCACGAGCTGAGGACGCCAATCAACGCGCTCATCGGCTACGCGTCGCTAATGCTCGACCGGATCTACGGCGACCTCACGCCGCGGCAGGAAGAAGGGCTCAACCGCATTCAGGGCGCCGCGCAGCACCTGCTGGCGTTGATCAACGACATTCTCGATCTGGCGAAGATCGAAGCCGGCCGGATGCCGCTGCATCTCGACGATGTGACGCTCGGCGACGTCATGACCGAGATCTCGCAGCAGATCGAGCCCTTGGTGAAGAAGAAGCAGCTCACCTTGAGCGTCGAGCTGCCGTCGAGCGATCTCAAGCTCCACACCGACAGAACCAAGGTCAAACAGATTCTGCTCAACCTGCTCTCGAACGCCGTGAAGTTCACTCACCACGGCGGCATCTGGGTGACGGTGTCGAGGGACGAAGAGGATCTGCGGTTCGACGTCCGCGACTCGGGCATCGGAATCCGCGAGGCCGATCTCGAGTCGATCTGGGAGGATTTCAGGCAGGTGGACCAGTCCCGGACGCGCGAGTTCGGCGGCACCGGTCTGGGCCTCAGCATCACCCGGAAACTCGTGGACGCCCTGGGCGGACACGTGTTTGCGGAGAGTGTCTACGGAAAGGGCTCGACCTTTACGGTCGTTCTGCCGATGAAGAGCGTCGTCCGACCGGATGAGCCGCCGCGGATGGTGGACGAGGTCCCGCCTCCGCCTCGGGCCGAGCGTTGACACGCACCCTCCGAGAAGTAGATTGAACCAACGCCCCGATACTCTCGGGGCGTTTGCTTTTCCCGTCCCCTCTGATTGCATGTTCGATTCGCACATACGCACCATCGTTGTCGTCGGCGCCCAATGGGGAGACGAAGGCAAGGGCAAGCTCGTTGATGTCCTCGCGGAGCGCGCCGACTGGGTAGTTCGCTATCAGGGCGGCGCCAATGCCGGCCACACCGTGCACATCGGCGACAAGTCGTTCGTCCTCCACCAGATTCCGAGCGGAATTCTCCACCCGGGCGTACGTTGTGCGATTGGCAATGGAGTCGTTCTGGACGTCGAGACGCTGTTCTCGGAGATAGACGAGCTCGTTTCGGATGGCATCGACGTTGAGGGACGCCTGTATGTGAGCGATCGCGCCCATCTCGTGCTGCCGTATCACAAGCTCGTCGACAGCCAGAGCTCGGCCAGCAAGGAGATCGGCACGACGGGACGCGGGATCGGCCCGGCATACGAGGACAAATTTGGCCGGCGCGGGATCCGCGTTCTCGACCTGCGGAATCCGGAGAGGCTGAGAAAGCTGGTCGAGCGTGGAGTCGCGCACGCCAACATCCAGCTCTCGATGGCGGGCGCGAAGCGCGCGGACGTCGACTACACGCTGGGAGTTCTGGAGCGCTTCACGAAGAGACTGCTCCCGCTTGCCGAAGACGTGGGTCTCAAGATCCATCGCGCGATAGTCGGCGGTGCCGCGGTGCTGCTCGAGGGTGCGCAGGGCTCTCTCCTCGACATCGATCACGGCACCTATCCATACGTCACGTCGAGCAGCACGACCTCCGGCGGAGCAGCAACCGGCGTGGGGATCGCGCCCGGCGAGCTCGATTCGGTTATCGGAGTCGTCAAGGCGTATACAACGCGCGTCGGGAACGGGCCGCTGCCGACTGAGTTCGACGAGCCCCTGGCGTCCGAGGTTCGCACGCTCGGCAACGAGTTTGGAGCGACGACCGGCCGTCCGCGCCGCTGTGGCTGGTTCGACGGCGTCGTCGTCCGCTACGCTGCGCGGGTTAACGGTCTCACCGATCTCGCCGTNACCAAGCTCGACGTGCTCGACACGCTGGACCGGATCGGCCTCTGCACCGGGTACGAAGCCGATGGCGAGGTCTACGAGGAGTTCCCCGGCGATCTGGACGTGCTCGGCCGCGCGGTGCCGAGGTACGAGTGGTTCGACGGCTGGAAGACGACTACAGCGGAAGCTCGGAACCTTACAGATCTGCCGGTAGAGGCGCGTCGCTACCTCGACCGCATACAGTCGCTCGTCGAGACGCAGATTACCTACGTGAGTGTGGGCACTCGCCGCGATCAGATCATCGGCGTAGAGGGCGCGCTTCCCGCGGGCCCCGTCGGCGTCGCCTGACCGGCTGATCAAACCGATGGCGACCGACGCGGACCTCGTGATCGTCGGCGGGGGACCATGCGGCCTCGCTGTGGCGGTCTCCGCGCAACGCGCGGGGCTGCGTCCGCAGGTGATCGAGAGCGGCGTCGTAGTGAGCACCATCGCCGCGTATCCGATCTACGTCAGATTCTTTTCGACGGCCGAGAAGCTCTCGATCGGCGGACTGCCATTTGTCATCGCCGCCGAGAAGCCCACTCGGCGGGACGCGCTCGCGTACTACCGGGCCGTGGTCACGTACTTCGGGATTCCGCTGCGCCAGCGGGAGCGCGTGACCGCCATTCAGGGCCGCTCCGGAGAATTCACCGTAGTCTCGCGCACGGCTGGGGGCGAGGAGAGCAAAACCAGAGCGGGGGCAGTTGTTATCGCCACCGGATACTTCGGCTCTCCCAATCGCATTGGCGTCTCGGGGGAGGATTTGTCGCACGTGACGCACGTCTATCGGGAGGGGCACGAAGCGTTTCTCCAGGATGTCGTGGTCGTCGGCGGCGGAAACTCCGCGGCCGAGGCCGCGCTCGATTTGTGGAGATCAGGCGCCCGAGTGACGCTCGTCCACTTCGGCCCGACGTTCGACAAGAAGATCAAGCCGTGGGTGCTCCCCGATTTCACGAACCGCGTGAAGGAAGGGCAAATCGCCGTAAGATGGGACAGCCGCGTCAAAGCGATCGAGTCGCGTGACGTGGTGCTCGCCATTGGTAAACATGAGGATCGCGTGAAAGCCGATCGCGTCTACATCATGACCGGTTTTGCGCCGAGCCTCGATCTGCTGCGCGAGACGGGAGTGCCGATAGATCCGAAGACCGGCATTCCTCAGCATGACGCCAATACTCTGGAGACACCGGTTCCAGGGTTGTTCATAGCGGGGGTCGTGGTCGCCGGCTACGACGCCAACAAGGTATTCATCGAAAACGGCCGGTATCATGGCGACCGAATCGTCGCGCGGCTGCTCGGCCAGCGCGCTCCGGCGGAACCGAAGCTGAGCGCGGAACTGGATGCATAGCGCTCGGCCCGACTAGCTTTCCCGGATGCCCAACCACCCCGATGTAATGGAGAAGCTGGTGTCGCTGGCGAAGCGGCGCGGCTTCATCTTCCAGTCCTCAGAGATCTACGGCGGCACCGGATCCGTGTGGGACTACGGACCGCTCGGCGTGGAGCTCAAGAGGAATCTCAAGGATCGCTGGTGGCACGCGATGGTGCGCGCCCGGAACGACATCGAGGGGCTGGACGCCGCGATCCTGATGCATCCGCGCGTCTGGGAGGCGAGCGGGCACGTCGCCGGCTTTGTCGACCCACTCGTGGATTGCAAGAACTGCAAGAAGCGCTTCCGCGCCGATGATTCCCGCATCAAGGGCACACCCGGAACGCCCGACGCCCAGTGCCCCGCGTGTGGAATGAAAGGAACGCTCAGCGAGGCGCGCCAGTTCAATCTCATGTTCAAGACGTTCATGGGCCCCGTCGAAGAGTCGGCGGCGGTCGTATATCTTCGCCCCGAGACGGCGCAGGGCATCTACGTCAACTTTCTGAACGTTCAGCAATCGACGCGGCAGAAGGTCCCGTTCGGAATCGCGCAGATCGGCAAGGCGTTTCGCAACGAGATCACGCCCGGCAATTTCATTTTCCGCACGCGTGAGTTCGAGCAGATGGAGATGCAGTTCTTTGTGGAGCCCGGCACCGACATGAAGTGGTTCGAGTACTGGAAGCAGCAGCGGATGGATTGGCACCGCGGCCTGGGGCTCGCCGAGAACAGGCTCCAATTCCATGAGCACACGAAAGAGGAGCTCGCGCATTACGCACGCGCTGCGTTCGATGTGCAATTCGATTTCGGAGGGACGCTCGGATTTCAGGAGATCGAAGGCGTGCACAACCGCGGCGACTTCGATCTGACGCAGCACCAGCAATTCTCCGGCAAGAAGCTCGAGTACTTCGACCAGCCGAACAACCGCCGGTTCATTCCGTTTGTGGTGGAGACGTCGGTGGGAGCGGATAGAACGGCTCTCGCGGTTCTCGTTAATGCGTACCGCGAAGAGGCGGTCGAAGGAGAATCGGAGGGGAGAACGGTGCTGGGCCTGCACCGTTCCATCGCGCCAATCAAGGCAGGTGTGTTTCCGCTCGTGAAGAAGGACGGAATGCCGGAAATGGCGCACCGCATCGCCGACGATCTGAGGCCGTCGTTTCCCGTGTTCTACGACGACAGCGGAGCAATCGGGCGGCGCTATCGCCGCCAGGATGAGGTCGGGACTCCGTTCGGCATCACGATCGATGGTGAATCACTCACGAACGCGACCGTGACGGTGCGCGATCGCGACACGCTGAAGCAGGAGCGAGTCGAAGCCGGCCAGCTCAAGGACTACCTCACCCGCATGCTCGCGACGTGAGCGTCCTCGACCTTCAGCGCCTGCGAGCTGAAGGCCAGGCGTTCATGGAAATGATCTCGCGCGAGAGCTACCTCGCGTACGCTGGACTAAAGAAGACGGCGGAGCTGCAGCCGATTTACGAGAAGTATGGGGGCATTCTCGGCGAGGAAGCGCTCGAGCTGACGCTCGATGCGTTCCATTCGGCGGCGGAGAAGACCGACGACAGGAGATCCGCGCAGGCGCTGCTCGAGTGGGAGATCGAGTCACAGGCCGCGAAGCCGCTCGCCGCGCTCGACGAGCGTGAGATCGAGTGGGAGAATTCCGCCTTCATTCGCTCGCCCGATGGGCGCGTGATCCAGTATCAGGCAGCATCGATCGAGATCGCCAACACGCGGGACCGCGCGCTGCGACTGGCGCTGGACCAGGCGAGAGCTAAGCTGGTGAAGGACGAGCATGCGCCGCTTCGGCTGGAGAGGCTGCAGCGCGAGAAGGAGTACATCGAATCGCTCGGGGTCGCCGGGGACTACAACGCGTCGTTCGAGGCGGTGACGGGGATATCGCTCGGCACGCTGGGAACGAGCTGCGAGCGGTTTCTGCGCGATACCGAGTCGATGTGGAACGACACGCTGCCGCGCGTCCTGAAAAAATCTCTCGGCATCAAGCCATCACAGGCGAAGCGCGCCGACGCGCTCGCTCTGTTCAGAGCCTCCGAGTTCGACTACGCCTTCCCCGGCAACGAGATGGAGACGGTGATACGGCGACAGGTATGGGAGATGGGAATGGATCCGACCGCCGATGGGCGGATCATCTTCGACGTGGGCGAGCGCGAAGGGAAGCGATCACGCGCATTCTGCTCTCCGGTTCGCGTGCCGGAGGAAGTGTATCTGGTGCTGCGCCCGCACGGCGGCCAGAGCGATTACAGCACCTTTCTGCACGAGCTGGGGCATGCGCTCCACTTCGCGTACGCGAGTCCGGACTACCCGTTCGAGTTCAGATGGCTCGGCGACAACTCCGTCACTGAAGGGTACGCGATGCTGTTCGACCACCGGATGCAGGACGGGGGCTGGCTGCTCCGCTACACCAGCCTGGGCACCAACCGTGTCGGAAAGTATTTGCGCACCGCGGGATTCGAGGAGCTGCATTTTCTGCGGCGCTACTGCGCCAAGTTTCTCTACGAGCGCGCGCTGTACAGCGGTGAGGTGCGCTGGTCGGAGCTGCCCGACCTCTACGTATCGCTCCTCACGAAGGCGACGGGTTTCGAGTACGACGCGGCCGACGCGTTCGTGGACGTCGATCCCAGATATTACTCGGCGCGATACCTGCGCGCCTGGCAGTTGCAGTCGGTTCTCAATGAGGAGCTGACGGCCCGCTTCGACGTGGACTGGTTCCGGAATCCGAGCGCGGGGCCGTGGATTGCGAACGAGCTCTTCGCGCAGGGCCAGCGCGAGAGCGCCGAAGAAATCGCGACGAGGGCGGGCGCCGGCACGCTGTCGTTCCAGCCGCTCGTCAGAAAAATCGAGTCGCTGCTCGCCTGACTCTTCTTGGCGCCTTCCGACAATCGCGCTCTGGGTTATGAGTCGCGCGCTTCCTCTGCATCTCTGTTTGGGTTGAGTCGGGGTGTCCTCTCCGGCGCTACGCTCGCTTGGTCGGAGCCCCTAACTACGCTCCTTCGCTCCGCTCAGTCGCGGGTCTCCTCCCAACGCTCGCTTTGCAAAGCGCCTACGAGGACATCCCGCCTCTCCCTGTAAAGTTCCGTAAGAACAGCGCACCTCGAACCTCGCGCGATTCTTGTCGGCGTCGAATGAGTCAGCCGCGATGGGCGCACGGACTGTTTACACCCGAGCGGGCGGGCCCGCGCACGTGCAATTTGGATCCCCGGCTAACTGCGGTCGCGCGGAGCGCGACACTGCCCGCAAGCGAGCGCGGGACGGACGAACGCGGTAGCGCGACATTGCCCCGGAAAGAAAGCGTAGCGCAGACGAGCGTGGGGGCCCGAACCAAGACCGGCGCAATGTCTTTCCTGATGTCCGACTGACCGGCGCCGTGATCCAGAAAAACAAGCGCCGGCGGCTACCGACCTTGCAGCTCGTCAGCGATGCGCGAGCCGTCGTACATTTTGCGCAACGCTTCGACGATTCCGCGCGAGTGNACGCTCACGGTGCGGCCCACCTCCGTCGAGAAGATGAATCGACTCGAGACGCCTTCGATGTTCGAGTCGAAAACGAGCCCGACGACTTCCGCGTTCTTGTTGATCACCGGGCTGCCCGAATTGCCGCCGATAATGTCGTTGGTCGACACGAAGTTGTACGGAGTGCTCAGATCGAGATTGTTCTTCCGTTCCACCCAACGCTTCGGAAGCTTGAACGGATCCTTGTCGTCGAACGCCGCGGACCGCTCGTACAGACCGTAGAAGGTGGTCTTGTATGGCGCAATCGTTCCGTTGCTGGGGAACGACTTGACCACCCCATCGCTGATCCGAAGCGTGAAAGTCGCGTCCGGTGGCAGCGCGGTCCCGTAGGCGGCGAACAGCGCCTGGCCGATCTTCTCGCTGTTCGTGGCGATGATCGCGTTGAGCGCGTTGGCTCTGATGGTGAGAGCCCGATTGAGCGGATCGACCGCGCGCGTCCAGACGATCAACGGGTCGGTCGAAGCATTCACCGCGGCCTCTCCGCCCTGGAGCAACGACTGACGGAACGTCAGATCTCCAACTTTGGTGTTCCGTACGAGGTCAGCCGCCACCGCATCGGGTGTGCGACCGCGCAGCGCGGTCTGGAGGAACGGATCATTGGCCGGCAGCTCGTTCTGTGCCGCGCGGAGCTGCGCCGCGATCGCGAGTCGCTCGAATGCGGTGTCTATCGGGACGGGCTTGGTGAGCTGGGTCCTGATGTTATTGAGACCGGCACCGCGGTATTGCGGCAGGCGCGCCGAATCCGGCTTGCCACTCTCGGTTGCGACACGTACCAGTCCCGCACCCAGCTGGAGAAGGGTCGACCCGCCGCCGAATCCCCTGTACCGAAGCTGCGGATTGAACGTTGCAAGCTCACGCTGAGCGGCGGCGATCGCATCCCAGGTCCCGCCGTACTGCGCCTGAAGCTTCGGGTCCGCCGCGATGCGCGCACGGAACTCCTGCTCGAAAGCCCGCTTCTTGGCCATGCTCAGCGTATCGATCAATCCGGCACGGTATCCGGTGACCGCCTTCTGCGAGTTGGCCACGCCGAAGACGTCGTTCTGATAACGCCGCGCGGCGGACGTATCCGTGCGCGCCAGCTCGGCGTAAATCGCGAGCGAGCGCTTGTAGGCCGCGAGCGTTGCGGGATATCCGACGTCGCGGAGAAATTCCATCTGGGCGATGGTGTTGAGACGACCCGTCGAGCCCGGGTTTCCAACGACGAACACCAGCTCGTTTTCGATCGCGCCGGCGGGACTCCACTTGAGATAGTCCGGCGGGCTGTAGGGCTGCCCATTCTCGTAAACCCGAAGCAGCGTCAGGTCGAGATCGTATCGGGGATATGTAAAGTTGTCGGGATCGCCGCCGAAAAACGCGATGTCGCCCTCGGGCGCCATCACGAGCCTGATGTCGTTGAAGCGGCGATAGCGGTAGAGCGAATAGATCCCGCCCTGATAGAGCGTCACGACCTGGCAGTTGAGCTGCGTCTGCTGATTGCACTCGGTCTGTATCTGTGCGATTGCCGCGCTCCGCTGAGCGCCCTGTTCGGCAGGAGTCTTGCCGGTGATGGCGCCCCGGACCCTGTCGGTCACATTCTGAATCGATTGCAGCTGATCGACGAACAGGCCCGCGCACTTCTTCTCATCGGCGAGGGTTCCGGCCGCGAAGCCGGTCTGGATATAGTTCGAGTCAGCGGGTGAGGCGGAGGCGGTGCAGACGCGTCCACAGTGGTGATTGGTCATCACCAATCCCCGCGCGGACACGAACGACGCCGAGCAGTTCGGCAGACGCACCGACGACAGCCGGACGTGGTCCAGCCATTTCTGTTCGGGTGCGAACCCATAGATTCGCCGCCAGTAGTCGAGCGGTGGCGCGTCGAAGGTCCACATCGTGCCGAACTCAGGCTTGTAAGTGGCGGCCGGAAGCTGTGCAGGCTTCGCGGGAGCTTGCCGGGCGGCGGCGCCCTGACCCGAAGCCTGCGTGGATACAAAGAGCGCGGAGGCGAGTGCCAGAGCGCGCAGCAAGGATCTGCTCGTCAGCATGTTCATCAGTCCTGTTCGTGAAGGTTTTGCGAAACCCGTCTGTTCTGTTCGTGAGGATTTTGCGAAAACTGGGTGCAAGATGCCTACCGCCGCGGCGTGTCAGCTTGTAGCTCCTGCAGGCCGGGTCTAGATTGCACGGACTCGCTCCAAACCCTTGACTCGGCATCGATGTCACAGCGCAATCGCACCCTCCAGGAAACAACGACTTCGCACAGTCCCGCCGAAGTCCTTCGCTCGGCAAAAGATTTTTTCGCCCGCCAGACCGGCATCTATGCTGCCTTTCCGGAGCAGGAATCGAAGGCGCACGTGACGCTGCGCGGGCAGGGCGGCGAAGAAGTGGTGATAGCCGCCATTCCGGGTGCGGGCGAGACGAAGGTTACCGGCTCGACGTACCTGTTCGGTCAACAGATAGCCCGCTTCTTCGCCACGCTCGCGCCGGTGCCGCTGGCCGTCGCCACAGAAGGCGGCGAATGAAAGCGACTACGCCGTTCGTGAGTAGCCTGAGAACGCAGGGCGGAGCGTTCAAGCTCGGCTCAGCGTCCGGACCATCGGTGCTTCAGCTGAGGGCGCAGGTTCTCGAAGCCTGGGACGCAGTCCGGATCGATGCGGATCCTTCGGCTTCCGTGAAGAGCCTCAAGCATCTCGCATTGCAAGAGCTCTATCCCGGCATTCAGAACGACGACCAGTACGTGGTCAAGCTGCATGGCTGGGAGATCCTGGACGAGGAAGCCCCGATCTCGTCTACGGCGGCGAAGAACGGATCGATTTTCCTCGTCACCGACCGCCGCCGGCGACCGGTAGAGTAGGCGTCCCGCGCAATGCGGGCCGCGTTCATCTCCCACAGCGACTGCGGACGCCACGACACCGGATGGGGACATCCGGAGCACGTCGGGCGTCTGCGCGCCATCACCCGCGCGCTGCGCGATGACCCGGAGCTGTTTCACTCCATCGAGCATCTCGAGGGACGCCACGCGACGATCGATGAGCTCGAGCTCGCGCATGATCCCGACTACGTTCGGTCGGTCAGGGCTATCGCCGAGCAGGGAGGCGGGCGGCTCGACGCGGATACGGTGGCGAGCAGCGGATCGTGGGAGGCGGCGACTGCCGGCGCCGGCTGTGTGCTCCTGGGCGTAGATCTCTCGGTGAGTGGCGTCAACCCTCGCAGCTTTTCGGCGGTGCGCCCGCCGGGTCACCACGCCGTCCGCAACCGCGCCATGGGATTCTGCCTCTTCGGCAACATCGCGATCGCCGCGCACTACGCGCGGAAAAAACACGGGTTGCGGCGAATCCTGATCGTCGACTGGGACGTCCACCACGGAAACGGCACCCAGGCGCTGGTGGAGAGCGAGCCGGACATCCACTTCGTCTCGATGCACCAGTGGCCGTGGTATCCGGGAACCGGAGCCGCCGACGATCGCGGTCCCCATGGGACCGTCTGGAACATTCCGAAGCCGGGCGGACTCGCGCGCTCCGAATACATTCAGGCGCTCGAGCGCGGCATCGACTCCGCCACGGAAGGCTTCGTGCCGGAGCTGATACTCATTTCCGCCGGATTCGATTCCCTCGCCCAGGATCCTCTGGGGGGATTCACGCTCGAGCTTGATGACTTCGACGCCCTCACCCGCTCGCTCGTCTCTCGCGCGGACTCCTGGTGCGGAGGTCGCATCGTCAGCGCGCTGGAGGGCGGATATGCGCCCGACAGGCTGGCTCAGGCGGCGGTTCGTCACCTGGGCGCGCTCGCTACGTAACCGCTAACTTGCAAGCTCATGAGCGCTGCACTCAATAGCACTGGACAGCTAACTAACACAGGTATCCAATCGTCTAGGTATGGCGACCAAGGTCTTGAGCGTCGTCGCCACCGTCACGCTTCCGTTCGTCGTGGTGAGCGGGATGTGGGGAATGAACTTCGAGCATATTCCGCTTCACACTAATCCGCACGGTTTCATGATCCTGGTGTTCGCGCAGCCCGCGCTCGGTTTGACAGTCCTGGCAGGTCTGAAATGGCGCAAACTTCTGTAGGCTCGCTGCGTTTGTACGGCGTCGCCGCCGTCGAATCGGGCCAGGCGATGTCGCTTGCCGAAGGCACGACCCTCGTGCACTATCGCGCGCTCGCGGCCGTCGTCGAGCCGTCGCCGTACTCGGTTTCGACCCTCGAGGACAACGATGTGTCGAAATACCTGGCGGTTCTCGAGGAGGCCCACTCGCACTCCGCGGTACTGCCGGCTCCCCCCGGAACCGTTTTCCGGTCGCAATCGACCCTCACCCGCTGGCTCGAGCTGCACTACTTCACGCTCACCGAGGCGCTCTCGGTGGTCGAAGGACATGCCGTCGCACGCGTGAGCGTCACGAGCCGGGGCAGGCAGGGAGAGGATGCGATCAGGGGTCTCACCGCTCTCGCCGCCGAGAGTCTCAGACTATTGAGAACCCAGGCCGCGGCGACGGTCACTCTCCCGAAGGCGGACGGTGACGATGAAGAGGGCGTCGTCGCCCGCGCGTCGTTCCTCATCGACACCCAGCGCTGGCAGGGCTTCGTGGACACTGTGTCCAAGGAAGCAAAGCGTCAGACCTCCCTCGACTTCGCGGTCACCGGGCCGTGGCCTCCCTACGACTTTGTTCGCATGCAGTTCGGGGGCTGACGATGTTCTGCACTGACTGCGGCAGCTGGAACCGGGGAGAAGCGGCGCGCTGCGTCCGCTGCGGGATCATCATGCCCGACAGCTCGGACCGGCGGCAATCGCCTCCCGATCCGTCGGTGACGGCGCTGCGCCAGGTGACGGGTGGGCGATACACCATCATGCACCGCGTCGGCGAGGGCGGCATGGCGAGCGTGTACTACGCGCTTCACGTCGTCCTCGATTCCCCCGTCGTGATCAAGGTTCTTCATCCGCACCTCGCGCGCGAGCACGAGATGCGCGAGCGCTTCAAGCGGGAAGCAGAATCGGCGGCGCAGCTGATGCACCCGCACATCTGCAAGATCATCGATTTCGGAATGGTCGACGATCACGTCTTCCTGGTGATGCCCTATCTGGCTCGCGGCACGTTGAGCGACCGCATCGGCGGGCATCGCTCCCTCTCTCCGGAAACGACAGCGGCCGTGGCGGCGCAGGTGGCTACCGGACTCGATTACGCGCACCGCCGGGGACTGGTGCACCGCGACATCAAGCCGGACAATATCCTCTTCGATGAGGACGAGAACGCGGTCGTCACGGATTTCGGAATCGCCACCGGCCACTTCCGGAGCCGCATGACCGGAAGCGGGAACGTCATGGGTACTCCGCACTACATGTCGCCGGAGCAGGCGCGGGGAAAGCTGCTCGACGGCCGCAGCGACCTCTACGGCCTGGGCGTCGTGATGTACGAGACCCTGCTCGGCTTCCCGCCGTTCGACGGAGCCGACAGCTACTCGATCAGCTACAAGCACGTGACCGAGACGGCGGTGTCGCCCGACGTCGTCGATTCGAGGATTCCGCAGCAGCTAGCCGCGATCGTGATGCGCTGCCTCGAGAAAAACCCTGCCCACCGCTTCGAGCGCGGCAACGATCTCGCCGACGCGCTCATCAACTTTCTGTCGACGGCGTCGGCACACAACGAGTTCCGCATGGCTCGGACTGCGCGCCCCGCGCCCGCAGTAGCAGTCGGATGAAGCTCTCGCACCAGACAATCGAGCTCAACCCGACGCATCCATTCGTGATCGCGCGCGGGGGTTACTCCCACCACCGCAATGTCGTCGTGCGCCTCACCGACGACGATGGTCTGGAAGGTTACGGGGAGGCCGCGCCCAATCGCTACTACGGCGAATCCGTGTCGACGGTCATCGCCGCCCTCGGGCAATTCAAGCCGGCGCTGGAGCGCGCCGATCCATTCTCGCTCGAGTCCATCGAGACGCATCTCAACCGCATCCTGCGCGGCAATGCCTCAGCAAAGAGTGCCGTCAGTTCGGCGCTCCACGATCTCGTCGGCAAACGACTTGACCTTCCAGTTTATAGAATCTGGGGGCTCGACCAGGCGACCACGCCGCAGTCCAGCTTTACCATCGCCATCGCGGAAAATCACGAGCTGGAGAGGCGCGTGGCGGAGGCGCGGGATTACCCGATTCTCAAGATCAAGCTCGGAACCGACCGCGACACTGAGATAGTGCGCATCATCCGGAACGCGGCACCGGAAAAGCGCCTGCGCGTCGATGCGAACGCCGCCTGGACGGCGAAGCACGCCGTGCGCATGAGCGACTTCCTCGCCGAGCAGGGCGTGGAGATGCTGGAACAGCCCGTCGCCGCGAACGACATCGAGGGACTCCGCTTCGTCCGCAAACGCTCCAAGCTGCCCGTTTTCGCTGACGAGTCGTGCCTGGTAGCGACCGATGTTGCCAAGCTCGCCGGAGCCGTCGATGGCATCAACATCAAGCTCGCAAAATGTGGCAGTCTTCGCGAAGCGCTGCGGATGGTGCACGCCGCGCGCGCCCTGGACATGCAGGTCATGGCCGGCTGCATGATCGAGAGCTCGCTCGGCATCTCCGCGATCGCGCAGATATCGCCGCTGCTCGACTACGCCGATTTTGATGGCGCGGCGCTTTTGTCCAGCGATCCGTTCCGTGGAGCCTCGATCGCCGGCGGCGCGATTCGATTGTCCGACGAGCCAGGGCTCGGCGCGACTCCGGCGCCGAGCGTAGATCTATCCGCGGCATTTCAGAGTGCGTGACAATCCGCCGCGGTTCGTCGAGGTCGCGCTGCCGCTGCCGCTCTTCCAGACATTCACCTACGCAGTCGAAGACGGGCTCGCAAATCCGGTAGTGGTCGGGTCGCGCGTGGTCGTTCCCCTCCGCAGCGGCAAGGAGATTGGCGTCTGCATCGGAGTCAGCGACGTCAGTCCGCTCAAACGAAAGCCCAAAGCCGTGCTCGAATCGCCCGACGCCGAGCCGGCGATAGGCCCATCGCTGCTCGAGCTGTGCAAGTGGATGGCGGACTACTACATCGTCCCGCTGGGTGTCGTGCTCCGAACAGTGCTTCCTGCCGCCCTCACCGGGGCGGAGGACCCGCGTCCGACGCGCAAAACCCGGCGCGTGGTAAAGCTCGGCGTGGACATACCGTCCCTGCTGCAACGGGACAAGTCATTCGCCCGCTCCAAACAGCAGCGCGCGGTATTCGAGCTGATCGAATCGCTCGGCGGGAATACGTCGCTCGAGAATCTGAGCGCCCAGCTCGATTTTTCTCCCTCCGTGCTCAAGTCGCTCGAGAAGCGCGGGCTCGTCGTCATCGAGGAAGAGGAAGTCGAGCGCGATCCGTTCTCGTCGCGCGGCGGCATCTCCTCGACCAGGCTCGAGCCGACTCCGGCGCAGTTGCACGCGATCGACACCATGGGGAGCGCGAAGGAGGGAGATGTCTTTCTGCTTCACGGCATCACCGGAAGCGGCAAGACGCTCGTCTACATCGAGCTGCTGCGCCGAATCGTGGACGAGCGCGGACAGACTGCGATCGTGCTGGTTCCGGAGATCGCGCTCACTCCCCAGACGGTGGATCGGTTCCGCGCCGCTTTCGGCGACAGGATCGCGGTTCTGCATTCGGCGCTCAGTGAGGGCGAGCGATACGACGCCTGGCTCGCACTCAAGCGGGGAGACAAGAGGATCGTCGTCGGAGCGCGGTCAGCGGTGTTCGCGCCGCTGGAGAATCTGGGCGCGATCATCGTCGACGAAGAGCACGAGTCGAGCTACAAGCAGGGCGAGACGCCGCGCTACCACGCGCGGGAGGTGGCGATCGTGCGAGCGAAAAACGAAGGCGCGATCACGGTTCTCGGTAGCGCCACGCCGTCGCTGGAGAGCTGGGCGAACGCCTCCTCCGGGAAGTACACGCTTCTGACACTCCCCGAGCGGGTTGGCGGCGGACGACTGCCGAGCGTCGGCGTGATCGATCTGCGGCGGATCCCTACCGACTACAACGCGATGGCGCAGGGCGGTGTGGATTACGGCGCCGTAATTCGAGAGCCGCTCCACGATGCCATCGTCGAGACCATGAGTCGCGGGGAGCAGAGCATCCTGCTTCTCAACCGGCGCGGATATTCGTCGTTCATCCAATGCGCCGACTGCGGCGCCGTTGCGACCTGTCCGCACTGCAGCATCACGCTCACGCACCATCGGAATCCGGAGCGGCTCGTCTGCCACTACTGTCTGCACAAGGAAGATCCCAGGCCCGATTGCGCACGCTGCGGCGGCAGATATCTCAGGCAGCGGGGGCTCGGCACCCAGCAGGTCGAGCGGCTTCTGTCCGAGAGATTTCCCTCGGCTCGCATCGCGCGGATGGATGTTGATACGACGAGCGGGAAATGGGCGCACACCAGGATCCTCGACCGCGTGGCCGCGGGAGAGGTCGACATCCTTCTCGGGACCCAGATGATCGCCAAGGGACTCGACTTTCCCAACGTCACTCTCGTCGGAGTCGTGGACGCCGATGTCGGGATCAACCTGCCGGATTTCAGGGCGTCGGAGCGGTGCTTTCAGCTTCTGAGTCAGGTCTCGGGCAGAGCGGGACGTGGGGCAAAGGGCGGTCGCGTGCTGATTCAGACGAGGCTGCCGGCCCATCACGCGGTGCGGTACGCCGTCGCGCACGATTACGTCTCGTTCGTGCGTGACGAGATGGAAGGCCGCGTCGATCCGCCGTATCCGCCCAACGTGCGGCTCGCGAACATCGTGTTCAGCGGACTCGTGG
>JGI20191J14862_1000071_pt1 | contig 35309 bp, 30 predicted proteins | sample NGESurdeep092012_7_FD_14862 | JGI IMG/M metagenome (IMG submission 14862)
TACGCGCTCGGGCCTCGTCCTCTACGAGGTCGCGACGGGCAAGCGCGCCTTCGACGCTCCGACGCTCGCCGAGATGCGGCGCAAGCACGAGCAGGAGACGCCTGCGGCGCCCTCGGCCGTCCTCGCGGGCTTCGATCCCGCCGTCGAGCGCGTGATCCTGCGCTGTCTCGAGAAGGACCCGCGCGCGCGGCCGTCATCGGCCGTGCAGCTCGCCGGAGCGCTGCCCGGCGGCGATCCCCTCGCCGCCGCGCTCGCGGCCGGCGAGACACCCTCGCCGGAAATGGTGGCAGCCGCGGGGCCCGAAGGCGTCATCCCAAACGCGAGGGCGGCGGCGCTCCTCGGCGGCATCGTCGTCTTCCTCTGTCTCGGCGTCGCGCTTTCGCGATGGGGCACCGACCTCGGCCTCTCGCCGCTGCCGAAGCCGCCCGACGCGCTCGAGGAGCGGGCGCGCGAGGTCGCGCGGCGCCTCGGGTGGACCGATCCCCCGGCCGATTCGGCCCGCTGGTTCTTCCGGGACTATCCGTACCTCAGCCACCTCGCCAGGACCGGAAAGCCGGGCTGGGCGCGCGACCTCGCCGCGAGATGGTGGAAACCAGCGGCCTTCATCTACCGGCAGAGCCCGCGGCCTCTCCTTCCCGTGAACGGCTTCGGCGAGCTGTGGGAGTCGGACCCGCCGCTCGACGTGACCGGGATGTTCACGGTCGTCCTCGACCCGGAGGGACGCCTGCGTTCGTTCGTCGCAATTCCACCCCAGGCCTTGCCTCGGACCGCGGTGGCTCCGGCTGCTCCCGACTGGAACACGCTTTTCTCCGAGGCCGGCCTCGACGCGAAGTCGTTCGTTGCGTCCGAGCCCGTCTGGCTCCCCCGTATCCCGTTCGACTCGATCGCCGGGTTTTCGGGCCCGATGCCCGGCGATGCCGGCGTCACGCTGCGCGTCGTCGCGGCGGCGTTCCGGGCCCGGCCGGTTTCCTTCGAGATCGTCGCGCCATGGAGCGAGCCCTCGCGCGACGCCCCACGGCCGCAGGCGCTCCGCGAACGCATCGGCCGGTCAGCCTTCTTCGCCGGCCTGCTGTCCGTCGCGGCTGCGGCCGCATGGTTCGCACGGCGCAACGCACGGCTCGGCCGCGGCGACCGCCGGGGGGCCGCCCGCGTCGCGGGCGCCATGTTCGTCGCGTCCTTCGCCACCTCGCTCTTCGACCTGCATCCGGCTCTGATCGGGCGCGGGGACTGGTCCACTCTCGTGCCGATCCTCTTCCTTCCGGCCGGGCTCACGGGGCTCGCCTGGATCCTCTACCTCGCGTTCGAGCCCTACTTCCGGCGCCATTACCCGGATCTCCTCGTCTCGTGGACGCGCCTCGTCGGCGGCCGCTTCGGCGATCCCCTCGTCGGGCGCGACCTCCTCGGCGGGCTGCTCCTCGGCAGCGTCGCGTTCCTGATCCTCATCGCCGTGAACGCGGCGCCCGCCTTTCTCGCGTCCGGAGGTCAGACTCCCGTCTACTTCGACGCGGGAACGCTCGGCGGGATCCGGGGCGTCGTGGCCGGGGTGGCGGGCCGTCTCGTCGACACCGTGATGGCCACTCTCCTCTACACGGCGATCCTCTTCGTGGGGACACTTCTTCTGCGGCAGCGGCCGCTCGCGATCGGCGTTGTCTGGGTGTTCGCGTTTGCGACGGGAGCGGGGCGGGAGAACGCCCTCCTCGAAGTCCCGGCCGCGGCGCTAACGGCGGCCATCGTGGTCTTCGCCCTTCTCCGCTTCGGTTTCGTCGGCCTCGGAGCGCTCTTCGTCGCGCGTAACATGCTCTCGAGTGTGCCCCTCACTCTCGACTTCTCGACCTGGTACGCGGGTTACGGCCTCTTCTTCGTGCTGCTCGTCGTCGCGCTTGCCGGATGGGGATTCTGGAGCGCGCGCGGCGGTGGCCCGCTCTTCGGAACCGCGGACCTCGACGACTGATTCGGGCAGAGAACTTGCTACCCTGCCCCCGGAGGGACCACGACGGTGAATTCTTCCAGTAAGACTCTACTCGCGTTCGCCGCCGCGCTCGCGCTTTTTGCCGCCCATCCCGCCCGGGCCCAGTTCTCTCTCGGCGGCCACGCTTCGTATACGAAGGCGACCGGGGCCGACGGCACCTGGTACGGCGGCGCCCAGCTGCGGCTGCGCTTTCCAGGGCCGCTCGGCGTCGAAGGCCTCATCGATTATCGCCGCACCACCTACAGCGCCGGCAGCGAGGACGTGCTCCGCATCGAGCAGTACCCCGTGCAGGCCTCGCTCATGCTGTTCATCCTGCCGGGTCAGATCCAGCCCTACGTCCTCGGCGGGGGTGGCTGGTACTACACGAAATCGACGTTCCTGGGAGCGCAGTCGGCTCTCGGCTCCGACACGCAACACACGTTCGGCGGGCACGTGGGTGGCGGCCTCGAGCTCGGGGCGAAGGCGAAGGTGTCGCTCCACGTGGACGTCCGCTATGTCTTCCTCGGCGTGAGCTCCATCGACGCGATCCGCGACCGCTACAACAACAACCCAAAAGCCGACTTCTGGCACGGGACGGCCGGCATCAACTTCAAGTTCTAGCGGCGTCCTTCTTCCGGACCCACAGCCGCTTCGTGACGCGCGCGACGAGCTCGCCGTCGTCCGCGACGATTTCGGCGACGAGCACGGGCTCGACCTTCTCGCCGCGGTCGGCGGCCTCACGGATCTCCGCGATCTTTTCCGGCGGAACGTGGAACGTCGCCGTCACGCGCCCACGGCCCGGCCTCAGGAACTCGATCTGGGCCGCCTTGTCCCACACGAGGTAACCCGGGCCGAGATTCCGCACGACGATGAAGACGAAGTGAGGGTCGCACATCGAGTAGAGCGACCCGCCGAACTGCGTCCCGAAGAGATTCTGGTTCCAGAAGTGGAGGCCCATCCGCACGACGATCCGGTGGGCGTCGTCCTTCGGGTACGAGACGCGGACTCCCGCGCCGAGGTACGGCGGGTACAGGCTCACGAGCCTCATGAAGAGGCGATACCGGAAATTCGCCATGACCTAACGCGGCGCTTCGGCCGGCGAGAGCCGCCTGAGCGACGCGAACGGCACGTCGAGGATCGGGTACTCGCGGAAGTCCTTCCAGTCGAAGTGCCACCACTCGAAGGCGTAGACGAAGAAGCCTTCGTCCCCCATCGCGCCGTTCAGAAGCTCGCGCCGCGCAAGCGCGTCCTTCCGGCCCTTGTCGTACGTGACGTAAGAGCGCGCGGTCATCTCGTCGTACTTGCCGCCCATGTCGGCCTCGCGGCCCGTCGAAAGATCGTAGAGCGTGAGGTCGACCGCTCCACCCCGGTTGTGGCGAGAGCCGTTTTTCGGGTTCGCGACGAAGACCTTCTTGTCCGCGAGCGTCAGGTCCCAGAACTGCTTCGTCACGGACCACGGGCGATAGCCATCGAACACGAGGAGGCCGTAGCCCTTCGCCTTGAGCGCACGGTTCACGCGCACGAGGGCTTCAGCGGCGGGGCGCTGGAGGAAGACGCGCGCTTCGGAATAGAAGGGCCGGCCGAACTCGTTGTTCTTCCCCGCGTAGCGCACGTCGAGGCGCATCGTGGGGTCGAGCGTCAGGAGCTCGACGAGATCCGTCTCGCGAAACGCGCGGTCTTCCTTCGGGGGGCCGTCCTGTGCGCGGATGGATGCCGCGGCGATGAACAAGGCGGCAAAGAGAGGGCGTGCGGTCTTCGTCATCGGGCCACCTCCTTCGAAGGGTACGCTCCTGTTAGGCTCTCCCGAGCCGTGAAGCTCGTCATCCAGATTCCCGCCTGGGACGAGGCGGAACAGATCGGGCCCGCGCTCGCGGAGTTGCCCCGCCGCGTGCCAGGGTTCGAGTCGGTCGAGACGCTCGTCGTGGACGACGGCTCGAGTGACGACACCGCCGAGGCCGCGCGCCGGGCGGGCGCGCACCATGTCGTCCGGCTTCCCATTCACCGTGGACTCGCGTTCGCCTGGCGGGCCGGGCTCGACGCCGCGCTGCGCCTCGGCGCCGACGTCATCGTCTCGACCGATGCCGACCGCCAATACGCGGCGGCCGACATCGAGGCCCTCGTCACCCCCCTCCTCGCGGGCGAGGCCGAGATCGTCGTCGGCGACCGCGGGGTCGCGACGAAGGCCGACTTCTCGCCCGGCAAGCGCCTCGCGCAGCGTTTCGGCTCGTGGGTCGTACGCCGCGTCTCGGGCACCGACGTGCCCGACGCCACATCGGGCTTCCGCGCGCTCACGCGCGAAGCCGCTCTCCGGCTCAACGTCTTCTCGAGGATGACGTACACGCTCGAGACGCTCATCCAGGCGGGCAACAAGGAGATGGCCGTCGCATCGGTCCCCGTGCGCACGAACCCGCCCGTGCGCGCCTCGCGCCTCATCCGGCGCACCTCGAACTACGTCCTCGTGCAGGGCGCGAACATCCTGCGCATCACGGCGCTCTACAAGCCGTTGCCCGTCTTCTTCGGCTGCGCGACGCTCCTCGCGGTGCTCGGCCTCGGGCTCGTCGGGCGCTATGTCTTCTTCGTGATAACCGATCACAACCCGGCCGGCCACCTCCAGTCGCTGTTGCTCGCGGCCGTGTTGTTCGTGGCGGCCGTCGTCAGCGTTCTCTCCGGGCTTCTCGCGGACCTCATCTCGATCAACCGGACGCTCCTCGAGGAGCTCGTCGTCGAGCAAAGACGGAAGGGTTCGGAGGGGAACCGGAAGAATTCCTTAAAAGGTGAATGAGCGGATGCCTGCCGCAGGAACGTCGTCGCCGGAATCGGAGGCTGGTCCCCCGCGCACCGTCCCTCTTACCCTTTCTAAGAAAATCTTCGGCGCCGCCGTCGTGCTGGTGCTGCTGGCACTGCTCGTGGTCGCATTCCGGAAATCTTCAGCAGACCTCTTTCCACACCTCGCCTCCGCGAACCCCTGGATCGTCGCGCTTGGCTTCCTCCTGAACATCCTCGCCTTCGGGGTGCGCGCCTTTCGCTTCAACCTGCTCCTTCCGCCCGCCGATCGGATCCCCGTCGCGACCGCATGGTCGCTCTCGGGCGCCACGACGTTTCTCCTGCAGGTGATGCCGTTCCGAAGCGGGGAGATCGGCTCCTGGGCGTCGATCAGGGCCGCGCTGGGCGCGAGCTGGGCGCGCTCGGGGGCGGTCCTCGCGCTCGTGAAGCTGCTCGATACGGCGACGCTGCTTCTCGCGGGGCTCGCGGGGGCGGCCTGGCTTCTTTTCACACACGGCACGCAGGTGCTCGGAGTCGGTGTGGCCGCGCTCGTTCTCCTCGGAGCCGCCTTCCTCCTCGCCCTGCCCCTCGCGGGCGGACGGCTGCTCGTGTCTCTCGTGCCGCGGCTCCCCGAGAACAGCCGCCGTCACGCCATCGCACGCGAGGTGGCCGAGGGACTCTCCGTCGCGCGGCGGGCGCCGGGCTCCTACGCGATGGCCACGGCGGCGGCGGCGGCATTTCTCGCTCTTCATGTCCCGGCGCTCTGGCTCACCGCGCGGGGGCTGGGGCTTGCGATCCATCCGGCGACGCTTCTCGTCGCCCTCTTCACGTCGATCGCGACGGCCGCGGTCCTGCCGTCGCCCGCGGGCACGTTCGGCCCCTATGAATCGGGCTTCGCCGCGGCGACCGCACTGGACGGCGTCCCGCTCGCGACGGGCGCCGTCCTCGGCGGCCTCCTGCANCTTCTCACGACGCTCGCGGCGGGGGCCGTCGGCCTTCCGTTCTTTCTCGGGCGACTGAGAGAGAATCGCCCGTCCAGGTCATGACGCGGCCTTGCGGAGGTTCTGGAAATTGCTTAGAAGGGTAATCAATCAGGCCCGCGCGGGCGCGCCAGGCGCGGCGATCCTGCTGGCCCTTGCCGCACCCCTCCCCGCGCACTCTCAGAAATCTTCTCCCTCCTCTTCCTCTTCTCCGAAGCAAAAGACGTCGGTATTTTCTTCGCTCGAAGCGGACTACCTCCGGACCTTCCTAGACCGCTTCCCCGTCGTCGCGACGTATCTCGGCGCCGAGGGGCTCGATCCCGCGTACGCGGTCCTCGACGGAAAGCTGCGCGACTACTCCCCCGGCGCCCTGCACGCCGAGCGCGATGCCTGGACGGGATTCCAGGCGCGCCTCGCGAAGATCGACACCAGGAAGCTCGCGGAGCCCGACCGCATCGACGCGGCCGCCATGGCCGCGCAGCTCGCATTCCTCGTCCACAACCTCGACCGGCGCGTGCACGAGAAGGCCCTCGACGTGTTCCTCGAGGAGCCGCTCCGGGGCATCGAATTCACACTCCAGGGAATGGCTCCCGGCGCGGACGGGGCGCGCGGCACGGCCAGAGAGTGGCGCTCCGTCGCGTTGCGCGCGGCCGCGGTGCCCGGGTACCTGAAGACGGCTCTCGCGAACGTGCGCCGCGGCGCGTCGGGCAACGCGATCCCGGACCGGCGCCTCATTTCGGCCGCGGTCGATGCGGCCGAATCGACGGCCGTCTACTTCGAGAAGAGTCTTCCCGAAAAGGCCGCCGCCTGGGGCGCAGACGCCGACACGAGGTCCGCGCTCTCGGTAGGCTGCCCGGCCGCGGCCGCCGCGTTCCGGGACTTCCGCAAGGGCCTCCTGGATCTCTTCTTCGAGGCTGGGGGAAAGACCCTCAAGTCGGCCTTCGACAAGGACCGCTTCGCGGCCGGCGAGGCGGAGTACTCGTGGGCGCTGAAGAACAACCTGCGCGTGACGCGCACCCCACGCGAGCTTCACGCCTACGGCAAGTCCCGGGTGGCCGAGACTCTGGCCGAGATGACCGCTCTCGCGCGCCGCGTCGCCGCGGACCGCAAGCTGCCGGACGCCTCGCCTGGCGCGGTCCTGTCGCTCCTCGGGAACGACATTCCGAAGAACGACGCCGAGATGCTGTCGTGGTACCAGCTCGCGTGCCGGCGTCTCGTGGAGTACGGCCGGAAGACCGGCATGTTCGACCTGCCGGCCGACTACCGCCTCGATGTCGTCTTCACGCCGCCGCCGCTGCGGGGTACGATCGACGCGGCCTATTACCCGGCACCGCAGTTCAAAAAGGGGGGTGTCGGGCAGTTCTATGTGACGCCGACGGGCGACGACCCCGCCGCGCTTCGCGAGCACGCGCGCGCGGCGGTCGCGAGCCTGGCGGCGCACGAAGGCTTCCCCGGCCACGACTGGTACTACCAGTTCATGCGGTCACGCGCCGGTTCGATCTCCACGATCCGCTGGCTGACGCCGGGCGGCGTGGAGGACTCCGCTTCGATGTGGGAAGACGCCATGTCGTCCGAGGGATGGGCGCTCTACTGCGAGCGCCTCGTGGGTGAGCCCCGCGCGGATTTCCCCGATGGCTTCTACAGCCTGGAAGAGCGCTTTTTCGAGCTTCAGAACCAGCTCCTGCGCGATGCCCGCGTCGTCGTCGACACGGGAATCCACTGCGGCTTCATGTCGTTCGAGGACGCCGTCACGTACTTCGCGCGAAACGTCGTCTTCGTGAAGGGCCCGGTCTCGGCCGATCCGGCGCTGAATCCCGACGGGGCCGAGCGCGCCGCGGTCGCATCCGCCCGCAGGGAGATCTTCCGCTACTCGAAGTGGCCCACACAGGCGATCACGTACCACCTCGGCAAGGCCGAAATCCTCGCGCTGCGCGAGGAATGCCAGGCGATCGAGGGGCCCGCTTTCTCCGAGCGGCGATTCCACGAGGAGTTTCTCTCCGAGGGTCAGATCCCGCCGGGGGCTTTCCGCGCGCGCCTCCTCGCGAGAGCGCGCGCCCGTTCGGCCGCGACCGGCGCTCCGGACGCGACGAGCATCGGAATTCCCCGCTGAACGACGCGGAGCTCAGGCCGGCTGAGAGCCTTTGCGGTCGAGAGCGCGCCGGATGGTCCGCGCGAGCGTCTCGGGGTTGAAGGGCTTCTGGATGAAGTCGCTTCCGGGCTCCAGGATGCCGCGCTCGTCGAAATAGCCCGACGCGAAGACGACTTTCATCGAGGGGCGCTCGGGGCTCAGCAGGTCCGCGAGGCGCCGGCCGTTCAGGCCCGGCAGGACGATGTCGGTGAGGAGCAGGTCGATCTGTCCCGCGTATCCGCGCGCCGTCTCGAGCGCCTCCTCCGCGCTCGAAGCGACGAGGAGGCGATAGCCGCTCCGCTCGAGCAGGAGGGAGGCGAGGCGGCGCACGGATTCCTCGTCCTCGACGAGCAGGATCGTCTCCGTGCCTCCGCGCGGCAGGGACCGCGGGGTCACGTCCAAAGGCGAGTCCGCGGCGCCGTGGACACGCGTCAGGTAGACGAGCACGCGCGTCCCTTTCCCGGGCTCGCTCTCGATGTGGATGTAGCCGCCGCTCTGCTTCACGATCCCGTAGACCGTCGAGAGCCCGAGGCCCGTGCCCTTGCCTCTCTCTTTCGTGGTGAAGAAAGGCTCGAAGACGCGCGAAAGGGTCTCAGCGTCCATCCCGTGGCCGGTGTCTGCGACCTCGAGCAGCACGTAGTCCCCTTCGGCGACCTTCGGAACCTCCGGAAGGTTCGCGGCACGAAGCGACACGTTCCGCGTCGCGATTCTGAGGACGCCGCCCTCGGGCATCGCGTCGCGCGCGTTCACCGCGAGGTTGAGGAGCACCTGCTGAATCTGGCCCGGATCGGCCAGAACGACCCAGAGGTGCGGATCGCGCTCGGCCTCCAGCGCGATGTCCGCGCCCAGCACGCGGTGCAGGATGCCGTCGACCTCGGCGAGCACGTCGTTCAGGTCGACGATCTTCGGCTGGAGCACCTGCTTGCGGCTGAAGGCGAGAAGCTGTTTCGTGAGCGCGGCGGCGCGCTCTCCCGCTTTCCGGATCTCGCCGGCAGCGTTGCGCACGTCGTCCGTGGCGTCCGAGTCAAGAAGGAGCTCCGCGTACCCGAGGATTGCCGTCAGGAGATTGTTGAAGTCGTGGGCGACGCCGCCCGCGAGCCGTCCGACCGCCTCCATCTTCTGGGCCTGCCGGAGCTGCTCTTCCAGCGCGCGCCGTTCAGCGAGATTGTGCACGACGTTGAACACGGTCCGGCGTCCGCTTTCCTCGATGAGAATCGCGTCGATCTCGACGGTGACCTCTTTGCCGTCCTTCCGCCGGAAGGCGCGGTTCGGGATCGTCCGCGTTTCCTGATCGACGAGCCGGTGGATGTTCGCGTCAACCGAGGCGCGATCATCGGGCGCAAAGTCGTAAAGGCTCAGCGCGGACAGCTCTTCCGCGGAGTAGCCCAGCATGTGCTGAAACGCCGGGTTCGACTCGAGAACCCGCCGCGTCGCGAGATCGAAGAAGAAAAGGCCGTCCCGCGACGACTCGATCACGCTTCGATAACGCTCCCGCGACAACCGCAGCGCTTCCTCGGCCTCCTTGCGCTTCGAGATGTCCACGATCGTCCCTTCGATGACTTCCGGAGGGCCCGGCAGAAGCGACACGTGTTCCAGAGTCCAGAAGAACGTGCCGTCCTTGCGGCGGGCCCGCGATTCGTACGCGATGAGCGTGCCCTTCGCCCTCAGGGTCTCGAGAAAACCCTGTCGGGATTTCGCGCTCTCATGGAGTGCGACCGCGGAATGATCGAGGAGGTCCTGCCGCGACTCGTAGCCGTAAAGGCGAGCGAGCGCTTCGTTGCATTCGAGGATCCGGCCTTCGGGCGTCGTGCGGTAGATCCCGGCGAGGCTCTGCTCGAAGAGACGCCCATACCGCTGCTCGGAGGCCCGGAGCGATTCCGTCATTTCCCCCGCGAGGGTGAGGGCGCGCGCCTTCGTGGCGTTCAGGGACCAGATGATCCCGAAAAGGAGACCCGTAATGAGGAGCCCGGCCAGGAGGAGTTCGCGATGAATCAAGCGGCTCTCGGTGTTGCCGAATCCCCGGCGAACGACGAACGCCGTCGTGAACGGATGTCCGCCGAGCGCGATCTGGGCCGTGAGGCGCCGCGCTCCGGGCGCCGCCTCGGACCCCGGCGCCGCATAGAGGAGGGCGGAAGTCCCCGGATCCGCCCCATCCAGCAGCGAGACCGCGAGGCCGGCGTCTTCCCCTGACAGGACGTCACTCATCAGGGGGTTGACCGCGACGATCATCGAAACCCAGCCGAGAAGATGGAGCCGCCGCTCCTCGGGTGAGGCGGGCAGGGACAAGTCACGGAAGATCGGGTACTCGATCGCGAAGGCCGGGCCGGGTGCATGTTCCCGCGGACTGACCGGCGTCACGACCCGCGCGGAGCCCGAATCGCGCGCATCCTCGAGCGCCGCCCGGAGACCGGGGACCGCCCCGGCATCGAACCCGACGCCTTCTCCCGATGCCTGACGACCTTCGCGGTACCGGACGAGAAACCGACCCTCAACGGGCACGAGATAAGACAGAGAGGCGACGCTCGGGTTCCGGGTCGCGAACCCGAGCTCGTCCCAGTAGCGCCGGAATTCGGCCTGCGTGACCTCGTCGCTCGAGACGAAGAGGCCGGCGGCGGCTCGCAAGGTGTCCTCGAAGCCGCCGAATCTCGCCTTCAGCGCCGTCTGCACCCTTGCGACGGCTCGCTGGATCCGGGCCCCCTGCTGCGCCTCGGCTCGTTCACGGCTCTCGCGATAGAAGAAAAGCGACGCCCCGATTCCGAGCGCGAGCACGATCCATGCAATCGCTCCCGGGGCGCGGGAACCTGGCCGTGGTGAGAAGTCCTTGGGCACGCGTTCGAATCATAGTCTGGGACTCCTTCGACTCAGTCTCCCGAGACGACGAGGATCGATCCGGCCGAGAAGGCGTTGAACTCCGGCGCGTACATCGACTGCACGGTCGCGGGCCCCACGCGGAACGTGCCCGCCATGTTCGCGCGCAGGCGGTACTTGAACGTGTACTGCCCCACCGGCAGGTGCTCGAAGAAGAAGTTCGTGGCCGAGTCGCGGGTCTCCTCGTACCATGCGATCCCCAGGTCCCACTTCCAGCGTGAGACCGCGTTTTCCGGCTCGAGGCCGGCCGCGCGGGGATCTCGCAGGTGAACGTACTCGGCCTCGTGCTTCGTCCTGAGAGAGATCTGAACTTCGATCTCGTCCCCCGGCTTCAGGATCGCGCCTTCGGCCAGCAGCGTCAGGACGAACTCGCGCCCGTTCGTCGCGCGCCGGAAGTACCTGCGGGAGACCGAGAAGAAATCGCCGCGATCCTCGGCGGGCAGCTTCTCCGTCGAGTAGTGCCACGCAGCCGACGCGAACGCGAATCCCTTGCTCTCCTTCTCGACGACGACCGTCGAGGTCGTCTTTGGGTCGATTTTGTCGCCGGGCACGACGACGCGGTTGTTCTTCCCGGAGTACGTGGCCGGGTCGAACGTGAACGTGACCTTCTGCGTCCCGACGGTGACGGTCGCCCTCTCGGGAATCCCGAGCGCGCCTTCGCGCTTCAGGTAGTGGACGAGGGCGTAGATGACCTCGGCCGTCGCCCGCGTGGACTTCCACTGGTTGAGCTTCTTGTTCAGAAGCAGCCACTGGACGAGGCCGTCGGTCTTCGCGTTGTCCGGATCCAGCTCGAGGAGCGTGCGCAGAGCGAACGCGTGCGTCTCGATCGTGTCGTTGTACCAGAGCCACGAGCGGTCCTCCGGAGCCCAGAACGTGCCCTGCTCGTCGTTCGACTTCGCCGCGTCCATCACGGACGCCCACACGAGCCGCGCATCCGCCGGGCGGCCCATCCGTTTCAAGGTGAGCGCGAGATAGCCCTTCAGATAAGGCGAGTGCTCCTTCCAGTGCTTGAACGAGTAGTCGAGCATCTCCCGGCGCTCGGCTTCCGTGAGGGCGCCATTCGTCCAGGACGCGTCGGGGTACGCCGAGACCACGTAGTTCAGGAACGTGATGAACTCCCCGCATCCGTTCTGCGCCATGCAGCGCTTCCACTCCGTGCGGTAGTGCTCGGCGACGTAAGAGAACGCGCGCTGGACCATGTCCTTCGGCACATCCACGCCGAACTCGGCCGCCTTCGCGAAGCCGTGGAGGAGGTAGAGCGTCATGTACGGCGACGGCGGGCCGCCCGGGAACCACGGAAATCCGCCGACGGACGTCTGCGCCTTGCGAAGGCGCGCGAGCGCCGACTCGCGGTTCGCCTGCGCGACGCGCGGGTCGAGGACGTCGAGCGTGCCGTTCGGCCCCGCGTCACCACCCCGCGACGTCGCGAGCCAGGGCGTCTCCTCGAGCGCCATCTTCCGGTTCGGATCCAGCGCGTCCCAGCTCTCGAGAGGCGTCGTCCGCTTCGACATCTCGGCGGCCATCCTCGCGACGGCCGGATAGTCCTTGTAGACGCTCGAGACGATGCCTGTCGAGACGAAGCGGTTGAGCGTCTGCTCCGTGCACTCGTACGGGTAGTTCACGAGGTACGGAAGCGCCTGCAGGACCGTGTAGAAGAGCTGTGCGTCAACCGTGACGACCATCTGCTCATTCACGAGAGTCGGGTCGTCGTTCTTCGCGAGGTCGTCGAAGCGAAGGGTCTTTTTGTCCTTGTTCCTCAGCGTGACGAATCGCGACTGCACGAGATGCATCCGGCCCGGCAGAACGGGCAGCGGCCGCACTTCGCCGTCCGACAGGTCGCCCGCCGTCGCGACGGCCTTGAAGGCGACCGTCGCGAGGCCCTTCGGCGCCGTGACGGGGAACGTCAGGCTCGTCCCGCCGCCGGCAGGCGCCGTGAAAGGCTTCGACGCGCCGTCGGCGAGGCCGAATGTGGGGAGGAGGCTCTTCCCCGTCGACGGGTCGGTAATCTCGAACGCGAGCGTGCCGCTCAGGGGCTTCGCCGACGCGTTGTTCACTACGACCTTGATCTCGGCCTTGTCGCCCTCACGGAGGAAACGCGGGACGTACGGCCGGACCATGAGGTCCTTGACTGTCTTCGTCTCGGCCTCGGCGGAGCCGCCGCGCAGGTCCTTCGTGACGGCGTGGACGAACACTTTCCACGACGTGACCGAATCCGGCACCGTGAATTCGATCGAGGCCGAGCCGTCGGCGCCCGTCAGGAGGTGCGGCTGCCAGAACGCGGTTTCGGAGAAGTTGCTTCGGAGGGCGGCGCCCGTGTCGTCGCCGGTCACGGCTGCCTTGTCCGATTCGCTGTCTTTCTTCTTAGAAAGAGAATCGACCTCCTCGCTGCGTGCGTCCCTCGCACGAGTCATCTTTCCTTCCGCGACGGCGCCCTGAGCGAACCCGTCGTTCCGCACGACCATCGACTGCATGGCCATCGGCGCCGAGGCAGGAGCCTCTCCTATGACTCCGCCCATGACCCCGCCCGCGACTCCGCCCATGGCCCCGCCCCGTCGGCCCGGGCCGCCGATCCCGTAGCCGCTCTCGAACTTCAGCCGGTCGGGGTAGAGGACGGGCGCGGACGGCGGCGGCGGGAAGCCGCGGCTCGTGAGCCAGAGCGAGGGCGCCTGGCCGAGCGTCGCGCGGACCACGAGAGGCGTCGCGCGGTTCGGGAGAAGGAACAGCGGGCTCGGAGGCCGGTGGGGCGCGAACACGTCGAGGCTCCGGTCGTACATGTACGCGAGAAGCTCGGCGGTCTCCTTGAGCGGATGTTCTCTCGTCGCGCCCTTCACCGTGACGCGCCACGTCTCGGTCTGCCCGGGCCGCAGCCGGTCGCGAAACGTCGCGAACGTGATCTTCAGCTCCCGGTCGTCCCACGGCACGAAGACGGCCTGCGTTTGCTGCAGAAACTGGTGGTCGCGCACGGCGGTCAGCGTGACGCCGAGGCCGCCGCGGTCCTCCTCCGAGATCGTCCGCTCGATCACGACCGGGTCGGTCCCGGCTTTCAGGACGCGGCGCTCAATCAACTTTCCGGCGCGCGCGACGTCGAGGAAAAGCGTCTGCTCGCGGAGGCCCGACGCGACGAAGAAACGCGCGACACCGCCCACTTTCACCGAGGACGACTCGGCGAGGAGAACAATCGGCAGCGCGGGGGCCGCCTTCCCACCCGCGACGAGGAAGTCCTGCGCCATCTCGTATTTCGCGCCAAAGTCATCGACCGTGCTGTAGCGAAGGCGGTACGCGCCCTCCGACAGCGCCGACAGATCGAGCTTCGCCTCGCCCTTCGCGTCGTGCGTGACGGCGCTGGACGCCGTCTCGGCACCGTCCTTCCAGGCGTGCAGCCATTCCTCGACCGAGTAGCCGGTCGACCAGCGCGGGCGAAGAAGGTCGCCGGGCGTCTGAATGCTCCCCGCCTGCGCGGCACCGGTCTCGTTCGACGAATTGCTGTTTTCGGATTTCCTAGAAGGTAGATCGGCCGGGAGCAAGGTCTTGTCAGGCGGCACGAGGCGGAGCAGCCGCCAGCTGCCTTTTCCGGCGCGCGGGGCGCCGTCGAGATCGGTGCGGACGATGGCCGCGTCTCCCCTCTTACCTTCTAAGAAAAATCCGAATTCTTTCTCCAGTCTTGCCTTCACGCTCACGAACCCGAGACGGAAGGACCGCTCTGCCGAGCGCGTCTCGCCGCCCTCGTCCGTGACGTCCGCCCAGAGTCGGTAGCGGTAGGTCACGTCCTTGCCCGCGCGCTCGTCCGCCTTCGGCGTGAAGGTCACGGCAAACTTTCCATCCGCGCCGAGCGCGGTGTTGCCCGTTGCGACGGTCTCGAGTGAAGCCGCGCGTCCCGCGCCCAGCCGGCCCCACCACCACCGCGACGGGTACTCGGGCTCGCGCGTCACGCGCCATGTGACGTTTCCGTTCGTCACGGGAAGGCCGAAGTAGTAACGCGAATCGCCGCGAAATGTCGCGGGCCGGTTGAGGCGCAGCGGGTCCTTCGACTCCTCGAGCGTCGTCTCGAACGTGGGCCGCTTGTATTCCTCGACCCGGATCGACGCGGCGCCGCCCCAGTCGCAGCGCACGTTCCACGCGCCGAGCGCGCGGCCCACGGGAATCGCGAACTCGCCGGCGGCCGAGCCGTACGCGTTCGTCGTGACGGTCTTCGACTCGACGGCCTGGCCGTTCGCATCGACGAGCGAGACGGAGACGGTCGCGGCGGGCGCGACGCGGAACTTCGCCTGGTCCGCGCGGCCTCGGTAGACGATTGCTTTCCAGAGCACCTTCTGGAGCGGCCGGTAGATGCTCCGGTCCGTGTAGACGAGAGCCGAGGCGGTCTCGCCGGGCTCCGTCCGCGTCAAGAGCGACATGTAGCTCGAATCCAGCGCGACGTCGTCGCCGCGCCGCGCGACGAGGAACGTCCCCATCCGGGTGTCCGAGGATGGGTCGAACGTCACGAGGCCTTCGAGTCCGGCCGTCGCATCCGCGATCTTCCGGTGGCCCTTCTGCCAGTCGTATCGCCAGAGCGACACCACCGCGCCGGGCGCGGGCCGCCCCGTCCCGCCCGTGAGAGCCCGAGCCTCGACGCCGCCCGCCGCCGTCTGGCGCACGGTGAGGACGAGGTCCGTCTCGATCGTGCCGACCGCGCGGAGCGGGCCCTTGCCGGGCGCGAAGCCCCTGTCGGCGGACGCAACGACGACGTGGAGGCCGCGCCCGAGAGCCGGCGGCGTCACGAACGTACGGTGCGACTTGTAGTCCGGCATCGGCGGGAGCGCCGTCTCGAACGATGCGACGGGTGCCTCCTTCGCGACGAGGGCGTCGAGCTCGCGGCCCTGCGGGAGAAGGTTGTAGTCCTTCGTCGCGCCGATGCGGGCCTCGAGGTCGACCGCGTACGCGCGGAAGTAGAGGGCCGGGAGGTTCCGGTGCGTGATCTCGATCGACCGCCGGCCCGCGCCGTCGGCCGCCATCGCGGCCATCTGCCAGTCCGGCGCCTCGATCTGGCCGACGATCGCGCGGGCGCGGTCGGCGCCGAGCGATTTCGGGTAGGCCTGGATCGCCTCGAGCGCGAGGGTGCGCGCCCTCACGAGGTTGCCGGCCTTGTCCTCGGCGCGCGTGAAGTCGGCGAGCTGCGCCTTGCCCATCGCGAACCACGGCACGCCGGCGTAGGCCGGGAGCTTCGCGGCGAGGTCCCGGCGAATCGCGGCGCGGTCGCCGGTGTCCGTGAGCGCCGCGTCGAGGCGGCGGAGGCGCTCGAGCCGCGCCTCGAGCGCGGCCTCCAACTCGCCCGCGGCCGCGTGCCACGCCTCGAGGTCGTCGAAAACCGCTCCGAGCTTGAGGAGTGGGTGCGCCGCGGGATCGTCGAGCTTCACGAGCCTCGAGACCGCCGGGTCGCCGGCGACGAGCGCCCTGGCGTCCAGCGCGAAGACGGCGTTCGCGTGCTCGGGACGCCAGAAGGACAAATCCGAGAGGAGTGAGGCGAAGAGATACGCCGTGGCGTCCCGGAGCGTGTCCCGGATGCCGTTCGGGTAGTTGTTTGGGACGAGGAACTCATCGAGCGCGGCGACGCGCGCTTTTCCGAGCGCCTCGCGGTCCTTCCAGACGTCGACATAGGTGCGGACGGCCTCGGCCGCGATTTCCTCGCGCGTCCAGGCCTTGAGGTCCACCGCCCCCGTCGACGCCACCTTTTCGCGCTGCCCGATCTCCCACGAATAGGCCTGCGCGTAAGTGACGAGCGACTGCGCGTAGAAGAGCCGGAGTGTCGTGCGCGGCAGGAGGCCCTTCGGCCAGGGTTGGTCCTTCAGGAAGCGGACGGAGGTCTCGTACCCGTGGAGCGCCGTGCGGAGCTGGACCTCGCGGACGAGAGCCTTTGCCTCGTTCGCCTCGTTTCCCGCGGCACGCGCCGCCTCACGGATCTTCCCGGCACTGGCGGCCGCCTCCTCGAACTTCTGCTCGGAGACGAGCCGCTCGACCTCCTTCCACGTCGGTGGGCCGCCGGTCACCAGCGCGCCAGGGCGCGCCAGCGCGATCGCGCCGGCGGCCGCAAAAGTCAGGGCGCCGAGACCGAGAAGCGAGAGAGGGCGGGATGTGGGTCGCATGGATCCTCCGCAAATCTGAGACCCAGGTTCCGGGAGAAGGTTCCCGGGAGCGCTACCGCATCAGCCGGAACGCGGCGACGGCCTCGAGCTTCCGGCCCTTTCGCTCCGCCAGCATACGGCGCGCGAGGCGGCGCACGAGCGAGGCCCAGTCGGGCGTGCGTCCGCCGGCGGCCTTTCGGAGGATCTCCAGCCAGTTCTCGGGACGAATGCCGCGCACCCCGGCTACGCGATCGAGGATCAGCTCCGCCCATTCGGGGCGCGGCGAGCCGTTGAATCCCGTCGCGGTCACTTCGACCCCTGTGCCGCGGCGCAAGACGTAGAGAAGGCCCGCCCCCGAAACGCCCGCTTTTTCGATCAAGAGGAGCCCGGTGCGGCCGCGCGCGCCCTCCTCCAGCTCGCGGAACAGCCCTTCCACCAGCGCATGGCCCGAGGCGAAGAAGTCGAGGTCTTCCTTGCGCACCGCCTCGTCGCGGTCGAACGTGCCCAGCCAGCGCGCGCCGCCGGCCACTCCCGGCAGGTGCTCGACGAGCGCGTCCGCCCCGAACTCCACATACCACGTGCGCTTCCCCACCCGTTCGGCGGTGTCGAAGCCGTGGAGATCCGAAGCATCGAGGACGAAACGCTCCATGCGCTCGTCGAGGTCGGCGGGCACGCGGGCGAGAATCTGGGCCGCTCTCTCCGCCGCGTAGCCGTCCTGGTGCAGGTGGTGGTAGACGGCCTTCTGCCGCGCGTCGGCCGCGCGTCGCATCTCCTGCGCGAGAGCCTCGATCGGCAGCGCCTTCCCGACCTTTGCGAACCGCTCGGCCTTGAGGATCGCGGCTTCCACGTCCGCCAGCGAGCGCTCGAGCCCGCCGAGCGGCGACGTGAAGAGGCCGATGCGCTCGTAGAGATCGACGACGTCGCGCTCGAACCCTCCGGGCGGACGGAAATAGACGATCTCGACCGGCATGGACCGGTTGATCCTGTCGAGCCGGCCGATCCGCTGTTCCACCGCGGCCGGGTCGCGCGGCAGGTCGAACAGGACGAGGCGGCGGCAGAACTCGAAGTTGCGGCCCTCGCCGCCCGCTTCCGTCGAGATCAGGATCGACGGTCCGTCCGGCCGCCGGAACTCGGCCACCTCGACGTCTCCGCGCTCGGGCGTGAGCTCCTCGTGAAAGATCGCGACGCGCTTGCGGGTAGCGGACTCCAGCCGCTCCTTGAGGGCCGAGAGCGTCATGCGCTCGTGGACGAAGACGAGCGTCTTGGCCGTGCCGAGAGAGCGCCAGATCTCGTCCTGCCGCGCGATCCACGCGACGCGCGGATCCGCGGCGTCTTCCTTCTCGTCGCCGGTCAGGCCGGCGGCGGCCGGCGCCGTCTCGAGATCCACCGGCGCGGGCACGCGCGGCTGGAGCCCGCCGATGTCCACGCGCCGCGTCGCGCTCGTGCATGGCGGCAGCGGCTCGCCCCGTTCGAGCGCTTCGAGAAAAGCTTCCTCGGATGTATAGGCGTCGGGCCGGAGCAGTTCGAGGAGGCGGAAAAAGCCGTGGGCGTCCGCCTCGAGCGGTGTCGCCGAGAGAAGCAGCACGTGCCGCGCGACGCGCGTCAAGGGCGCGATCGCGCGATAAGCGTCGCTTCCCGCATCGCCCTTCGCGCGTTCCAGGCGGTGCGCCTCGTCCACGACGAGGACCTCGAACCCCGCGGCCTCGGCCTGCTTCGAAAGCGCGGAATCCTCGAGGAAGTCCTCGAGCGCCACGATCGCGTGCCGGTGGGCCTCGAAGGGGTTGAAGCCCTCGCCGTGGTCCTTCACGACGTCCTCCCGCCTCTTGCGGTCGAGGAGCACGAACGTCTGGTGGAACTTCCGGTACAGCTCGCCGAGCCACTGCACCGTGAGCGTCGCAGGAGCGACGACGAGCGCCCGGTCGGCCCGGTCGGTACGCAGGAGGCGCGAGAGGATGAGGCAGGCCTCGATCGTCTTGCCGAGGCCCACCTCGTCGGCGAGCAGCCAGCGCACCGGGTCCGTTGCGGTGGCCCTTTCGGCGACGTCGAGCTGGTGCGGGAAGAGCGCGATGCGCCCGCCGAGGAAGGAGCCGAGGCCCGCCGCCTGCCGGATCTCCGAGAGCCGGAGCCCATCGAGCCGGTTCCGGAACGCGGCCGCCCGATCGGTCTGCAGCGCGGCGAGCCGCTCGACGGGATCGTCGGGGGGCGAGAGCGGCCACAGGAGGACCGGATCCACAATGCGCCCGTCGGCGAGACGCACTCCGGAAGGTCCGAGGGCCTCCACGACGACCTCGCCATCCTCTCCTTCGAGCCGCGCCTTCTGGCCGGCGCCGAGCGGCAGGGGGCGCAGGGCCTTGTCGTCGGCCGCGAGCGTCAGGTGCGTCTCGGTCAAAGGAAAGAAGACGACGATGCGGCGACCGTCCACCCTCTCGACGCGTCCAGGCCCGAGGTCGGGATTGAATTTATGGAAAAGCTTGTCGTTTTCGCGGAAGGCGGGCACGCGACCGCGATCGTAACCCGTCTCAGCGGAGCGCTTGATCGAGGTCGAGAATCAGGTCGTCCGGGTGCTCGAGCCCGACCGAGAGCCGGATGAGGTCCTGCGGCGTCGTCGAGCTCGCGCCTTCGCTCGTGGCGCGATGCTCGATCAGGCTCTCGACGGCGCCGAGCGACGTGGCGCGCACGAAGAGCTTCGCCTTTCCGACAGCGGCGATCGCCGCCTCGCGGCCCGCCTTCACGTGGAAGGACATCATTCCGCCGAACCCCGACATCTGCCGGGCGGCGACGGCGTGCCCGGGGTGCGACGGCAGGCCGGGGTAGTTCACGCGGGACACCGCCGGATGCCTCTCCAGGGCGCGCGCCACGGCGAACGCATGCGCGCTGTGCGCGGCCACGCGCACCGCCAGGGAGCGCAGTCCCCGGAGGACGAGCCACGCGTTGAACGGCGCGAGAACGGCCCCGAGGATGTGACGGACGTGCATCGCCTTTTCGAAGCTCTCGTCGCGGCGCTTGAAGATCAGCGCCCCTCCGTGCACGTCGCTGTGGCCGCCGAAGTACTTCGTGACCGAGTGAATCGCCACGTCGGCGCCGAGGTCGAGCGGACGCTGCAACGCGGGGGTCGCGAACGTGTTGTCCACGGCGGTGCGCGCTCCCGCGGCGCGCGCGATCTCCACGATCGCCGCGATGTCCGAGACCCGGAGAAGCGGATTCGAGGGCGTCTCCACGAAGACGAGCTGCGTGGCGGGAGTGACCGCCCGCCGGACGGCGGCGAGGTCGTCCATCGCGCAGAAGCTCGCCGTGAGGCCCCACCGCGGCAGGAACTCCTGCGCGGCGACGCGCCAGCCGTAATAGGCGTCATCCGGCAGGAGAACGTGCGCGCCAGCGGGCAGAGTCTGCAGCAGCGACACTCCGGCCGCCATCCCGGACCCGAAGACGAGCGCGCCGGCGCCTCCCTCGAGCGGGAAGAGCGCGTCCTCGAGGAGCGACTGCATGGGGTTCGACTCGCGGATGTAGGTATGGCCGCCCAGCGGCGTCATGTGGGCGTCCCGCTCGAACGTCGTCGAGAGATAGATGGGGGGCGCCACCGAGCCCGTGGCGGTCTCCGGTCGCCTCCCCGCGTGCACCGCCAGCGTTTCGAACTTAATCCCATCGTGCGGAGCGTCGGTCTGTGGCACGATTCCCTCCGTGAAACTTCGGCCTCTCTTCTTCGCCGCCGCCACTCTGACCGCTTTCCCTCTCGCGGCGCAAGCCCCCGCGCCGTCCAAGCCGGACGTCGGAAAGGGCCTCCAGATCGAGCGCGAGCGCCTCGCGGCGTATCAGTGGCGACTCAAGACGGAGATGAAGGTGGACGGCGTCCTGCGCGTCTCGCGCACCGAAAACGTCCATCTCGGTCCGAACGGCGAGCTCGTGAAGAAGATCGTCAAGTTCGACAAGTCGATCGCGCCGACGCCCTTCCCCGCGAACGACCCGCGCGCCCGCCTCGCGCCGCCCACGTCGAACACCGAAGAGGACACCCTCTTCGAACAGGCTCAGTCGCTCATGCAGTTCTACGCGCGCCTGTCGCCGGCGCGCGTCGCGGCGTGGGCCGAAAGGGCCGAGCTGATGCCGCCGGACCCCGACCGCGCAGGCAAGGTCCGCCTCCACGGCCGCGGACTCGGGAGAGTGCAGGACGACGCCGTCCTCTACCTCGATCCGCAGACGAAGATCGCGAGCGAGATCGAGGTCAAGACCACCGTCGATCCGCGCATCGTCGACATCGCGTTCCTCAGGGCCACGTTCGAGCCCCTTCCCCAGGTGCGGGCCGATCTCCCGGCCGTATGGGTGCCGAAGAAAATCTTCCTGAACATGAACCGCGGCAAGCGCGCGGTCACGCTCGAGATGGAGACGTCGGAATGGCGGTCCTGGACGGGCTCGTAGTCGGCGGGTCTAGCTCTCCCGCATTCAATGGCCGCGCTGGGAAATAATTCGTGCGCTCAGGAGTGGGCCGTCTGACGAGACCGTCACGATGCTTCTGGAAAAACCATGACAAGAGAACGCCCGAAGGACGGAGCCGAGGTCGTAGGTGTTCATCTGCATGTAGGGAAGCCACGGCGTCCCCCTCAGGATGGAAGCTGCGGCGTGAACGAGTCTCGAACGCGCCCGAAACCAGCGCCCGACGCCGAGGGAACGCGATCCAGAGCGGTAGAAGGTGATGTCGACGCTGCAAAGTCCCCCCGGGGCGACGAGCGACAGCAAATGACGGAGGATGCGATTGCCCGAAGACGGCGGAACGTGCTGGAAGACGAGGTGCGCGCACACCAGATGAACCGAGGACGGCGGAACGGCGGGAAAGTCATTCAAGGTGAGGAACTCGACGTTGCCCACGTGGGCGGCCTCGCAGTGCATTCGTGCGCGGGCCAGCATGCTGTCTGCAGCGTCAACGGCCATGACGCGCCTGGCGCGTTGGGCGAGCGGAATCGTGAGACGACCTACGCCACAGCCGAAATCAAGGACGCTGTCGAGGGGGAGGTCAAAGTGGAACAGGGACTGTGCCTCTCGTAAGAGATCCCGCACCTCCATTTCGCCTGATGCGAAGAATTCCTGCAGGCGCTCGCCGTGACGTTCGCCAAGAGGAAGTCTGGATTCGTCAGGACTGCAAAATAGGGTTCGAGAGAGCCAAGTTCCTGCCATGCGCTGCCTGCCTTCACCGAAGGCATCTTCACTAGAGCGCCGCGACGCCTTCCGGATTGTTCCGGAGCAGGACCGTGAGGCCCACGAGGACGAGCAGCGTCCCGTTCCCCACGAGGACCCAGGGCGCCGGCATGAGCGTGGCGAGGAAGCCCGCCGTGAGGTTGCCGAGCGGCATGGCGCCGCGAAAGGCGAGCGAGTAGACGCTCACGACGCGGCCGCGCATCGCGTCGTCGGCGTTCTGCTGCACGAGGGTCATGAACATGGCGAAGACGATGACGATCGCCGCGCCCGCGCCGAAGAGGAGCGCGTACGAAACCCACGGGACCCTCGAGAGGGCGAACCCCACCGCGAGCGCCCCGAAGGTCATCTGCATCGTCACGGCCAGTGCCCCGCGGCGCTTCACGTGGCCGAAGCCGGCCGTGCCGAGCGCGCCGCACACGGCGCCGATCCCGAACGCCGCGAGAAGCGCGCTGTAGCCCTTCGCATCCTGTCCGAAGACGTCCTTCGCGAACACCGGCAGGAACGTGACGAGCGGGAACGCGCAGAAGCTCCCCACGAACGAGAGGCCGATGAGCCCACGGAGCCCGCGCGCGTCGCGCACGGCGACGAGGCCCGCCTTGAGGTTTTGAAGGACACTTCCGCTCGCGGCGCCGGTCGGCGCCCCGCGTTTCAAGAGGAGGAGGGCGACGATGACCGCGAAGAACGAGAGACCGTTCAGGCCGAAGCACGCGGCCGCGCCCAGCTTGTAGAACGCGATGCCCGCGAGAACGGGGCCGATGACGCGCGCGAGATTGAACTGGATCGAGTTCAGGGCGACGGCGTTCGGAAGGTCCTCCCTGTCGACGAGCGTCGGCACGAGCGCCTGGTACGCGGGGCCGCCGAACGACTGCGCGAAGCCCACGACGACCGCCAGCACGAGAATCATCCAGACCTGGATGTGATTCGTGAAGATGAGGCCGGCGAGCAGGAACGCCGTCGACAGCTGAACGACTTGCGAGAGGAGGAGGATTCGCCTGCGGTCCCTCCGGTCGGCGAGGACGCCTCCGAAGAGAGAGAAGAGGAGGAACGGCGTCTCCTGGAGGAAGGCCGTGAAGCCCAACCACGACGCTGAGCCCGTCATCGTCAGGACCAGCCAGTTCTGGGCGACCGTCTGCATCCACGTGCCGACGCTCGACAAGAACGCGCCGGTCCACAGCAGGCGGAAATCCGGGTACGTGAACGCCTTGAAGACCCGCGTCAGCCGCTCGCGCACGGCGGGCAGTCTCGCACGAACCGCCCGGCCGGAGGCGCAGTGCTACATTGGCCCGGAATCCGGACCCTCGGAGGTCTCCATGGACGACGACCGCACGAAACCTCTCCCCCCCGGGAAGCCGGGCGAAGCGTCCCAAGCCTCGCACGAAGAGCGCGTCCGAGCCGCCTTCGACGACCTCGGCGCGAGCCTGGGCGACCGGGCCACGCCCGAGGCGCGCGCCTCCGTCGAGAACCTGCGCGCGGCGGCGCTCGACAAGGATGCCGCCCGCCTGCGCGCGCATCTCGACGACGTGAAAGCGAAGCACGGCTGGCTCTGGGAAGAGCTGACGACGCACCCGCGCGTCACGGCCCTCATGAACGAGCTCGCCTTGATGGGCCTCTGAAGACGCCCCGATCCTCCTCGATCCTCCTGCACGGGGAGCGGTACGGCTATCAGAGGGCGGGACGCGGCCCCCTCGTGGTGCTGCTCCATGGGATCGCGGGCACCTCCGCCACATGGGACGCCGTCATCCCGCGCCTCGCCGAGCACTACGACGTCCTCGCCCCGGACCTCCTCGGACATGGCGAATCCGCGAAGCCGCGCGGCGACTATTCCCTCGGGGCATACGCGAACGCGTTGCGCGACCTCCTCGAGGCGCTCGGGAAGAACCGGGCGACCCTCGTCGGACATTCGCTCGGAGGCGGTATCGCGATGCAGTTCGCGTATCAGTTCCTCGGGCGCTGCGAGCGCCTCGTTCTCGTCGACAGCGGAGGCCTCGGCCGCGAGGTGCACCCGTTGCTCCGCGCGGCCGCGCTCCCGGGGGCCGAGCTCGTCCTCCCCTGGCTCAGCACGACGACCAGCCGCGGCGTAGGCGCCCTCGTCCGGGGCATGAATCGCCTCGGCATCCGTGCGGGCCCCGACCTCGACGAGACATGGCGCAGCTTCGTCTCGCTCCGGGAGCCCGCGGCACGCCGGGCGTTCATCCAGACGGTCCGCGGCGTCATGGACCTCTCTGGCCAGCGCGTGATCGCGAACGAGCGCCTCTATCTCGCCGAGGGCCTCCCGACCCTGATCGTGTGGGGCGAAAACGACCCGCTCATCCCCGTGCGGCATGCCCGCGCGTCGCACGAGCGCATCGCGGGGAGCCGGCTCGAGATCTTCCCGGAAGCCGGCCACTTCCCCCATCGCGACGATCCCGAGCGCTTCGCCAAGGTGTTAGCCGACTTCATCCGGACGACGAGGCCGCTGCATGCGAGCGCGAAGCGCTTCGGCGACCGCCTGCGGGCCGGCCCGGGCGCGCCCTCTGCGCCTTCTACGCCTTCTTCGGCTCCCGCTTCTTGAACACCCACGCCATGGCCACCCCCAAAAGGTACAGCGCGCACATGGGCAGCGCGAAGGCGCACTGCGTGGGGATGTCGGGAGTGGGCGTGATGAGCGCCGCGATGATGAAGATGATGAGGACGGCGTAGCGGAACTTCGCGAGGAGCCATCTCTCCGTCACGACGCCCATGCGCGCGAGGAAAAAAATGAGGATCGGCGTCTCGAACACGAGTCCCATGCCGAGGAGCAGCTTCGACGTGATGTCGAGGTACTCGTCGATCTTGAGGACGGGCGTGAAGTCCTCGCCCGTCGCCACGAGGAACTTCGCTACCATCGGGAAGCCCACGGCGTAGCCGAAGTATCCGCCGCCCACGAAAAAGAGCACCGACAGGATGACGAACGGCCACACCCACTTCCGCTCGTGGCGGTAGAGGCCTGGCGCTATGAAGAGCCAGAGCTGGTACAGGATCACCGGGCTCGCCACGAACACGCCCGCGAGGAGGGCGATGTTGATGTAAAGCATGAAGGGCTCGGTGAGCTGCGTGTACGCGAGCTTCGTCCCCGGCGGCAGCGCCGAGAGGACCGGTTTCTCCAGCCACTGGAAAATCTCCTTCGACTTCCACCAGCACAGGAGGAAGCCGACCGCGATCGCGAGCGCCGAGACGAAAAGCCGCTTGCGGAGGTCCTCGAGGTGCTCGAGGAACGACATCCGCGGAAGCTCGTCCTCCGGGCTTCCCCGCCGTTCGTCGTCCGTCACGAGGGTTTGGTCGCCTCGATCGGCTTTTCCGGAGCGCTCTTTTCCTGAGAGACGGCGCCCTCGGCGAGCACCGGGGCCGGCGTCCCGGGCTTTTGATCCGTCTTCGGCGGGTCGTCCTTCGCCTTGAGGTCGGTGCTGATGTTCGCCTTCTCCATCTCGTCCTCGATCGAGCGCTTCAGATCGTTGGACGCTCGCTTGAATTCCCCGAGCGCCTTCCCGACCTGCTTCCCGATTTCGGGCAGTTTCTTCGGACCGAAGAGGAGAAGGGCCAGAAACATGATCATCATCAGTTCCGGCATTCCGAGATTGCCCATCGAGGCGCCTCCTGAGCGCGCCTGATGCTCCGACGGGCACCTAGGCGAAGTCAAGGAACGCTTCCCGCGCGTGCTACGCTCGAAGCGTCCTGGGAGGGCCCCCAAACGTGACCGATTCCCCCGTTCCGAGCCGCCGTTCCCGGCGACATCTTCTCGTCGCCTCCGTCTTCCTCCTCACGGTCACCGTCGCCGGCGGGCTCGCGGGCGGGCGCCTCGGCGCCGCCTCCGACGCGACGAACCCCGGCTTCAAGGAATATTCCGACATCCTCGCCACGGCGCGCGCCTGGTACGCCGACGACGTGCCCGCGAACAAGCTCGTCTACGCGTCGATCCACGGCATGCTCGGCACCCTCGACCCGCACACGAACTTCCTCGAGCCCGAGGAATACTCCTCGATGGTCGAGAAGCAGCGCGGTTCGTTCTACGGGCTCGGCATCATCATCAGCAAGCGCAACGGCAAGGTCACGGTCATCACGCCCGTCGAGGGCTCGCCCGCCGCCCGCCTCGGCATCCGCGCGGGCGACATCATCGACCGCGTCGAAGGGCAGAGCATCGACGACCTCCCGGTCGACGCCGTCGTGAAGAAGCTCAAGGGGCCGAAGGGCACGAAGGTCGCGATCACGATCCTGCGCCCCGGCCTCGACGAGCCGCTCCAGATGACGATCACGCGCGCGGAGATTCCGACCAATTCCGTGGCGTACGCCTCCATGCTCGAGCCCGGCGTCGGCTACATCCGCCTGAAGGACTTCACGCACACGTCGGCCCCCGAGCTCCAGGAAAACTGGGACAAGCTCGAGAAACAGGGCATGAAGAAGCTCGTGTTCGACCTGCGCGGGAACCCCGGCGGCCTCCTGGATCAGGCCATCGCGGTGTCGGACTTCTTCCTCGCAAAGAACGAGAAAGTCGTCGTGACGCGCGGTCGCAACGGCGCGCAGGAGCAGAGCTTCTCGTCGCCCGGCAAGAACAACCACGCCCGCATCCCCGTCGTCGTCCTCGTGAACAAGGGCTCTGCGTCGGCGTCCGAGATCGTCGCGGGCGCGCTGCAGGACCACGACCGCGCCGTCATCGTCGGGCAGACCACGTGGGGCAAGGGCCTCGTGCAGTCCGTCTACAACCTCTCCGATGGCGCGGGTCTCGCGCTCACGTCGGCGAAGTACTACACGCCCTCCGGCCGCTGCATCCAGCGGGACTACAAGGACGTGCTCGAGTACCTTTCGCCCGAGGACGAGGAGGGCGGCGACAGCGAGGAAACCGGGCCCGCGCGCGATGCGGCCTCCTCGCAGAAGAAGGAAGCCTTCCGAACGGACGCCGGCCGCACCGTGTTCGGCGGCGGCGGCATCACACCGGACGTCTTCGTGAAGTCCCCCAACCTCTCGCACTTCGCGGCTACGCTGTATGCGCGCGGGCTCTTCTTCGAGTTCGCCGTCGACTACCGCGCGAAGCATCCCAACGTGCCCCGCGACTTCCAGATCACGCCCGCGGTGCGCGAGGAGTTCTACGCGTTCGTCGACGCCAAGCCCAATCTCGGCCTCGAGACGAAGACCAGGACGACTTACGAGGCCGAAGCCGATCCCTCGATCCTCGACCAGGCGATCCGCGAGGAGCTCATGACGGCGGCCTACGGCCGGGAAGCCGGCTATCGCGTGAGCCAGGAAGGCGACGTCCAGCTCAAGAAGGCGCTCACCCTTTTTCCCGACGCCGAGAAGCTCGCGATGGCCCACCAGCAGATGCAGCTCGCGAAGAACTCCGACCTGAAGGGGCCCGTGAAGCCGTAGGAGCGGCCGGGGCCGCCGCCCGCACGAGGAACCACCACAAGAGGAAGGCCGCCGCGTAGCAGCCCACTAACCGCCAGAAGTGCATGGCGGTGGCCCAGAGGTTCCGGCTGAACGGGCCGTAGTGCGCCGCGCTCCACGCGCCGAGGCGCGTCGCATAGAACGCCTCGACGTTCACGACGACCGCGAGCACGTGAAGCGCGAAGAGGACGAGGAGACTCACGGCGACGCCCCGGACCGCGCGGTCGCGCAGCAGGCCCCGCGTCGTGGCCGCGAGCGACAGGAACAGGATCACGTCGAACGTAAGGTCGTCGACGGGCAGGGACGGCCGGTCCGAGGTGGACGGAAAGTCCGCGCGGTCGATCCCGAGGCGCCGGTCCTCGGCGTAAAGCCGTGTCGCGCGCGGCCGCTCGAAGACCCGGATCGCCCCTTCCGCCACGCCCGCGAGGAGGCGGTTGTAGGCCGGCGTCGCCGCCCACCAGAGCGCGAGGCCGGCCAGAAATCCGAGAAGGACTCTAACCGCGAGCTTCAACCGGGCCTCCGCCGCCCGCGAACCGGCTCCAGGCGAGGAAGATCCCGACGGCCAGCAGAATGAGGGCCGTCTGCCAGACCGCCGCGTGGAACAGCTCGAAGACGTTCCGGTAGTGCACGCCGAGCCAGAAGAGCGACACGATGCGGAACAGGTTCATGCCCTGGATCACGGCAAGCCCGGCCGCGATGCCGAGCGCGCGCTGCTTCGGCGACGCGGGAAACGCGAGCATCGCGGCGACGAGCAGGAGCGCCGCTTCTATGCCGTTGCAGCCGTTCTTCACGTCCACCGCGAACGCGGGCGACTGAATGACCGTGCCGAAGGACTGCGTCTTCTCGCCAATCGCCGCGAGGAGCACGGTCGAGATGCGCACGAGGAGCTCGGTGAAAGGCACGACGACGTGGTCGTTCACGGGCTGGATCGCGACGAGCAGATAGAACGCGCCCAGCGCGAGAACGAAGCGGATCAGGAACGTCTTCTGCGCGGACTGCATGAGAACGCGGAGGATAAAGGAATTTGCTTCGGAGCGCGCCCCCGGCGCGCCCGGGGAACGGGGATTTCTTAGAAAGTGAAGAGGAAACCGGTCAGCGAACGAGCGTGTTGTTGTCCACGATGAAGCGCCGCGTGCCCGCCGACCGCACGTTGCCGCGCATGTCCGTCACCTCAATGAGGAGGTCGTGCTCGCTGTTCGAGATCAGTGTCGTGTCGAGATAGAAGCGGAAGCGCGCCGCCGTGTGCTGCGGATAGCCCGGGTACTGGAGCGCGACGTCCGGGCTGGCAAACCCGTATTCGGCGTAGTCCACGCCGCGCACCGCGTCGATCTGCGCGATGCCGTCGATCAGGATGCGCACCTTCACGACGGAGTCGAGGTCGAGCGCCCAGCCGACGACGGGGAACACGCCCCCGATGAACTTGTAGTTCGTGGGGTCGTCGATGAAGCCGATCGGCGGCGGGTCGAGACTGCCCGTCGCGCACTCCAACTCGATCGGGACTTCCTTCAGGAGGGACGCGGAGTCCTCCTTGTCGAGCGCCTTGATCTGCAGCATGTGAGCGCCTTCCTTGAAGCCCCGCTGCGTGAGGAGGTAGCCCGCGTCGACGAAGAACTGGAAACCCACGTTCGGGGCCTGCTGGAAGCCGGGGTACAGGACCTCGATGTCCGGCCGGTAGTAGCCGTAGCAGTCGATGAGGGCGTTCGCGAGCAGGAACTCGCGATGGCAGTTCACGCGCGTGTCCTTGAGGACGACGCCGTCCATCTCGAGAATGACGTGCGAGACGCCGCCGCGCTCCTGCGCGACCGACGTGTCCATCGCCCAGCCGTTCACGAACATGAGGTAGCGCGCGTCGGTGATGTCGCCCGGGCTGCCGCCGGACGGACTGCCCGGAGGTATCGCAACGCAGTTGCCGAACCACGTCGCGTTCAGGAGCGGGAATTCCACGTCGCCGAACGGCGCGAGATTCGGGGAGTCGTTGAAGATCTGCACCCGGCGCGAGCCGAGCAGGCCCTGCTGGCCCTGATCGTCGACGGCCTTGACCGTGACCGTGTGGACGCCGTTCGCGTAGCGCGTCGAGTCGATGTTGAGGATGAATCCCGCGACGATCGCCTGCGGGTTGTCGGGATAATTCGCGGCGACATCCGCGCGGTAGATACCGGTCACGGCCTGCCGCTCGATGAGGCCGTCCACGAACACGTCGACGTGATCTACCTTGCGGTCGTCGAGCGCCCAGCCCGCCACCTCGAGAACGCCGTTCGCGCTGACGCCGCTGTCGGGCAGCGGGAAGTCGACGCCTCCAAACGGCGGCTGGTTCCGGGCGTTGTCGACCTTGACGGCCCGGGGCGTCAGGAAATACGAGCAGCCGTTCACGTCGGTCGCGCGCACGTACACCGTGTGAGAGCCGTTCGAGAAGAGAGACGCCTTGAAGGAGGCCTCATAGCCCGGGTTCTTGCCGGCCGTCCCGCCGTACTGCGGGAAGAACTGGATGACGTCCGGACGCGGAAGGTTGATGTTCGCGCCGCCCGCCGCCGAGACGCGATTCGCCTCGGCCGTGCCGTCCACGAAGACATCGATGTTGGACACCAGGTTGCCGTCGAGAGCGAAGCCGATCACCTGCACGTAGCCGGAAACGGTCGCGCCGTCGACCGGAACGTCAATGGATCCCAGCATTTGCGACTGACAGGGCAGCGCCAGCGACTCCGCGCGCACCGCCTGCGCGGACGGTGCCGCGAGCAGGGCCGCAACCGCGGCGATCGCTGGGAGGATGAGGGCCTTCCGCTTCATCACGAGCCTCCGTGCATCGAGAGATTCCAGAGATACGCTCGGTCAGGACCGACAAATAGAGAGATTAACGCAGATCGAGTTTATTCCCCACGAAAGGCTCTGTCAAATAGGGGGTTACGGTCAGATGAGCCCGCCGGTGCGCGCGAGAACGCGCACGTGCTCCACCGCGGCCGCCGCCGTGGCCTCGGGGTCATAGCCGCCCTCGAGCAGCGACACGACACGCCCTCCCGCGAACGTCTCCGCCACGTCCTCGAGGGCGCGCGTCATCCACGAGAAGCCCTCCGTCGTGACCCGCATGCCGCCGATCGGATCGAGGCCGTGGGCGTCGAAGCCCGCGCTCACGAGCACGACTTCGGGGCGGAAGCGTTCGGAGAGCGTCTCGAGCGCCGACGCGAAGCCGCCCGCATACGCCGCGTCCCCCGCTCCCTTGGGCAGCGGCACGTTCCGCGTCGTGCCCCGGCCGCGGCCGGCCCCCTCCTCGTCGGCCGCGCCGGTGCCCGGAAAGAACGGATACCGGTGCACCGAGAGGTAGGCGACGCGCCCGTCCTCCCAGAACAGCTCCTGCGTGCCGTTGCCGTGGTGCACGTCGAAGTCAGCCACGAGGACGCGCGCGACGCCGTGATGCTCGATGAGGTCCTTCGCGGCGATCGCGATCGAATTCAGGAAGCAGAAACCCATGGCGCGCGACGCTTGCACGTGATGGCCCGGCGGCCGCGCCGCCACGAAGACCGAGGCTGCGCGTCCCGCGACGACCGCGTCGGTCGCCGCGAGCGTCAGCGACACGGCGCGCAGCGACGCCTCGAACGTGGCGGCCGAAATCACGTTGTCGGGGCAATCGAACAGCGCGAAGGGTCCCTCGAAATCGGCCGGCGCATTTCTGCAAAGCGCCGAGAGGCGCTGCACGTATGCCCGGTCGTGCACCCGCTCGACAGCCTTCAGAGTGCGTTCAGGGGCGGGCGGCGCCTCGATGCGATGCCCGTCCTGCCGCAGCGTCTCGACGACGACCTCGACCCGGTGCGCCGTCTCCGGGTGATACGGGCCCGTGTCGTGCCGGAGCATGACGGGATCGAAATACACCGGGACGGCCCGCACGTCCCAAATGTACTCCAACCGTGAGCTACCATCGACACATGGCCCGTCCGAACAGGACTCTTCGCGTCGCGATCTCGCTCGGGCTCGCCGCGCTTCTCCTCGTCCTGTTCCTCAGGACCCTCGATTTCGCGGCCGTGGGCCGAGCCATCGCCGCCGCGCACGTTCCGTGGCTCCTCGTCGCCACCCTCGCCGGCCTCCTCGGCACGCCGCTCCTGCGGTCGTGGCGGTGGGGGCTGCTCCTGAAAAAGGCCGGACGTCCCTCTCCCCTGCAGCTCAACTCGGCGACGGCCATCGGCTTCGCCGCCTCGACGCTGCTTCCCGCGCGCGCCGGCGAGATCGTGCGCCCCGTCGCCCTCGCGAGGAGCGCCCGGCTTCCCGTCGCCCCGTGCCTCGCCTCCATCGCCCTCGAGCGCCTCATCGACCTCGTGACGGTCATCGTGCTCTTCGTCGCTTACGCGGTCGGCTGGGCGCCGACGGGAATGGGCGGCGAAGAAACGGGGCGATTCGAGCTCCTGCGCCGCTCGGCGTTCCTCCTCGGAATCGGCACGCTCGTCGGCCTCGCCTTCCTCGGCTTTCTGGCGGCGAAGCCCCAGCGCGTCGACCGCCTCGTGAGGCCGCTCCTCCGGCCCCTGCCCGACCGGATCGGCGCGAAGCTCGAGTCGATTCTCCACTCGTTCCTCGACGGCCTCGGCGCGCTGGGCACCGTGCGAGATGTCCTCGTGGTGGGCGCGGCATCTTTTCTCCTCTGGATGCTCATCTCCTTCCAGATCTGGTCCACGATGCGCGCGTTCGACCTCGTTTTCCCGTTCCCCGTCGCGTTCTTCGTGCTCACGTGGGCGATCCTCGGCCTCGCCATCCCGACGCCGGGCGGCGTGGGCGGCTATCACGCGGCGGTCGCGTATTCCCTGTTCGGGTTCTATGGCGTTTCGAAGAATACGGCGGCGGCGTTCGCGCTCGTCTCGCACGCGCTCTCGTTCGTGCCGATCACGCTCATCGGCCTCGTGTTCCTCGTAGCCGGCGGCTTCAGCCTGAAGAGCCTGGCAGACGAGCCAGAGCCATCGAGTAGTCCGAACCCCACACCGCCGGATTCGACTCCAGCATCTCGACCCCGAGCTTGAAGAAGCCGGTCTGATCGAGCCCGGCCTGCCACACGACCCGGCAGTGGCACAGCACGCGCGTGCGCACGTTCTCGAGCTCGAACATGTCACCCACCATGACGTTCCGCTGCGCGTATAGGAGCGCTCCGTGGCTGTTCACGATCAGTGTCGATCCGGTGAACCTCTCGCCTTCCCAGCGCAGCCCGATCGGAATCCGCAGCGCGACGCGCGGACTCCGACGCAGCTCATGGGACGCAGCAGGTTCGAGCACGGGAAGCCTAGGAGGCGCCCTGGGCCTCCGCCTTCGGCGGGGCCGTTTCGTCGATCCGGTCGTGGCACTTCTTGCAGACGAACGTGTTCAGCGAGACGAGGAAGAGCCACTCGTCGGACTTGTCCACGTCGCAGAAAAAACACTGGCGCCGACGGCGCGGCGCGACGGTCTCGTCGAACGGCTCGGGCTGGTCGCTCACGTCGAGGGAAGTTTGGGCGAAGAAGACGTCGGAATCAAGGCAGTGCGGGGGCCGGGGGTCGCCGCCCTTGATACTTCTTCATCGGCGACCGGCCCTGCGGCCTGAGACAATCGACCCGTGAGCGCTGTCCCGAAGGAATTCCAGGACACCCTCCTCACGACGCCGCGCCTCCGCCGCGAGCAACGCACGATCGAGGCGATGCTCCAAATCTGGTGCGAGGCGCATCTCCTCCACGTTCGTTCGCGCGACGGCGTGCTATGCGCGGGGTGTGAGGCCCTGTTCGACTACGCGAGCTACCGCCTCCTCAAGTGCCCGTACGGCGAAGAGAAACCCACGTGCAAGAAGTGCCCGATCCACTGCTACACGAAGGACAAGCGCGAGCAGATGCACGAGGTCATGCGCTTCGCGGGGCCGCGCATGCTCCTCCGCCACCCATCCTCGCGATCCGGCACCTCCGCGACGAGAAGAGGGTGGCGCCGCCGCTGGAGAAGTAGCCAGAGCCGGTGGGAGCGGACCAGGAGGCCAGGGTCCCATGCAGATCGACCTCACGAGTCGCGAGAACGAGTACCTGAAGCACGTGCTCGACGCGTCGCGCAAGTCGCTTCTTCACGCGCTGCGGCACAAGCACGGCCACGATTTTAAGGACGCCCTGAAGAACCAGCTCGACCTGAACGAGAAGGTGCTGCAAAAGGTCGAGCCCGAGCCCGTGCGGCGATGAAGCGGGGGCGCGCAGGACGCGTGCAACCCACGCCCCAGGCGTTTAGCGTAGCGCTGCGTTACGTTAAAGGTCGCGGCACAGCGAAGTCGGCCTTGAGCTCGCCGTCAATCCACTGCATGAAAGCCGTCTGCTTCGGGCTCATGACCTTCAGGCAGCTCCGGTGCCCGAACGACGACCAGCGTCGAGAGACCATGCCTTCATTTGCGCCGCCAGTCGTTCGGGGGATTGCCGAAAACGCTGGAGCTCGTGCTCCAGAAGCTGCTCGAGGGTCACGAAGCCCGGGACCACCGGGATACTGACCTCAGGTTCCCATAGTGCGAAGCAGTGGCCTCCCGTGCCGTGCCGCCGGCAAAGATACTGGGTGTCCCAGAGATCGCTTCCGAACCACGCCCAGGACGGGTCGAGCACGTTGTCTGGTACCTCGTGATCCATTTCAATGGCGACAACGAGCGCATCCGAAATGCAGAGGAATGGAAAGGTGAGGCCATCAGCGATGGCGTAGAATGGCTGGAGGGCGGACGGGAGCTTCGCGCGATGCTCCGGCGACGCGGCAGCGGGCACCGGCACGGAGATGTCGAGGAGACGCTGGACGCGCTCGACGAAGTCGGTCAGAAACCCGGGAGTCATTTTTTCCCGATCGTCTCCAGTGAGTCAGCCAGCCGAGCACCGGCCGCGCGGAAGACTACGACTTCTTCCATCACTTCCTCGCCGCCTCTTCTTTCACCTTCTCCCTCACCCATGCGTTGACGAGGCCCTCCGAAGTGGTGTTCTTCTGGCGCGCGACCTCGTCGAGCTTCTCGTAGAGTTCTCGCTCGATCCCGACGCGCTTTTTCAGATTCACGTCGAAATGGGCTTCGGGCATCACGTCGAGATAGTCGCCCACGTCGTTCTCGTCGACGAAGCGCACCAGCTCGTCCAGAGACGAGAAGGCCGGGAGCTTCTTGGGACCTTCAGGCTTTTCGGGCATACCAGCGTTTTTCATTCTCGGTCATTTCGCGCGCCGTAACGATGAGCGCTTCGTTCGAGAGCTTATGGATGAAAAAGACGATCATGTAGCGTCCGGCTTTCGTCCTTCCGAGCGCTGCTCTGCTCCCAGATGTCCTAGACAGGTGAAGTCTGAGGGTTGAGGGCACGAAATTCCATCGGCGAGATCCCGAGCTCGCGGGAAAGCTCGGCGAGGGTCTTCTCACCCGAGACGATCCGGGCGACCGTCTCGCGCTTGAAGTCGACCGTAAAGATCCGGCGGCCATCCGCCTTCCTTGAGAACTCCGCCATATCCGGCTGCCTTTCTGGGTCCGATTCTGAACCCGGAAGTGTCTAGCAGCCCGTGGAAAAACGGGCTAAAGGGTCCGAGTGGACCGCGGCGAAGGGAATTGGGAAGTAGACGACCAGGAGAGGGCGTTCGGCGACAGAGTGCCGGCGAAGAGGGCGTTGAGTCTCCCAGAAGCGCCTGAAGGCCAACATGAGAGGGGAAAACAGGGCGAGAAGCGCCGCGAGGCGCCCCTGGAGACCTCGTGGGGTGCCGACTGCGAAGAGCTTCCGAAGGACGATCCCGAGATTGGCGGCCGCGACATGAATCTGGAGGCGCTTGGCCACGTTCCTCTTTCCCCGGACGAAAACCCGCCGAAAGCCTCCCGTGACGCAGACGTGCGCGAAGGAGCGTTCGGGATACTCGGCCCTCAGCTTCTGAAGGGCGCGCCCGGCTGCGCTGCGTACCCGCCGGTGGTTGCGGCGAAACGCTTGGCGCAACCGGAGCATCTTCTCTTGGCCCACGCGTTGCGCCAC
>JGI20191J14862_1000073_pt1 | contig 35143 bp, 34 predicted proteins | sample NGESurdeep092012_7_FD_14862 | JGI IMG/M metagenome (IMG submission 14862)
TCAGAAGACTGTTGAATGTCATATTCGTCTCGTTTTCAGTACGCCGAACCCTGGCGTCTGAATTTCTATCTAAAGCATGATGACCCCGCCGCGCGAAAGCGATCCCGCAACCGATCGATACGTTCATAGCCCTGCTCTTGCGATGAATCGGCGCGCGACCTATGTACACAGTGTTCGCGAGGTGCACGCAGGCATGAAGATTCACAAATCCGCATTGGCGGCATTGATCGCAGCGCTGTGCTGCGGCGCGTCGCCCAGCGTGGCCTTCGCCGCCAGCTCTCCCGCGGCGACTCCGACCCCCAACGCGGCACAAGCTGCCAACGCCGTGGCTCAAGGCCCGGGTGATCTCGGCGCTCTGATCGCCGCTGGCACGCTTGCGGATTTGCGCTGGCCCAATTTCACTGACTATCGCGACGACGTAAAAAAATTCTACAACTCGGGTGGCAATTCGATTGCCTGGATCCAAAACGGCAAGGCCAGCCCTCAAGCCCTCTCGATGATACTGCTCTTTCAGAATGCTTCTTCGAAGGGCCTCAACCCCGAGGACTATGACGCGTCGCGATGGGACGCGCGACTGGCCAAGCTCCAACCGTCGGCCCCGAAAGCATCCGACACCGACCTTGCACATATCGATCTGGCGCTGACTGTCTCCGCGATGCGCTACATTTCCGCCCTGCATGTTGGAAGGGTGAATCCTCAACACTTAAAGTTCGGCCTGGTCGTCGGACCCACACGGTATGACCTGGCCGAATTGCTGAGAGCGCAGGTGCTTCCGGCGTCGGACATTTCCGCGGTCATCGCGAAAGTCGAACCACCTTATGATGGTTATCGGCGAGTCGAAGAAGCGCTCCTCAGCTACTCGAAGATGGCGAGCGCGGGCGATGCTCCGCTCATACCTGTACCGCAAAAAGGCGTGCACCCCGGAAATTCCTTTGCGTCGATGCCTCAGCTAGTCACGCGATTGCGTCAGCTCGGCGACCTTCCATCCAATGCCGACGTGCCCGCTAACTCGACCGTTTACGACGCTGCCGTCGTCGGCGCCGTGAAACATTTCCAGCGTCGCCATGGCCTCGATATCGACGGCGTGCTGGGCAAGGGCACCGTGACCGAATTGAACGTGCCGCTCAAAACTCGCGTGCAAAACCTCCAACTCACGCTGGAACGATATCGCTGGATACCGCCGGATTTCCCCGAGCCGCCAATCATCGTCAACATTCCCGAATTTCGGCTGCATACGATGCGCCGTCAGCCGGCCAACTACCTGACGATGGGAGTAGTCGTCGGCAAGGCGATGCGTACGCAGACGCCCGTGTTCGCGAATAACATGCGGTACGTAATCTTCCGCCCGTATTGGCTTGTTCCGCCGTCGATCCAGCGCGCGGAGCTCGTTCCAAAGGCGCGTCGCGATCCCGATTATCTGGCAGATCATGGATTCGAAGTAGTAGATGGAAGCGGCAACGTTGTTCCGTCATCTCCGGCGACGGGCAAGGTCATAAGCGGACTTCGTTCCGGCGCACTGAGTATTCGGCAGCTACCCGGACCCAAGAATGCGCTCGGCCTGATAAAGTTCATGTTCCCCAATCAATATAATGTGTACATGCACGGCACGCCGGAGCAGGAACTGTTCGCGCGTTCCCGCCGCGACTTCAGTCACGGATGCATCCGGGTCGAAGATCCGGTCGCTCTGGCGGCGTGGGTGCTGCGCGACAAGCCCGAGTGGACGGTGGACAAAATTCGCGCCACGATGCATGGCGATACCACCCTACAAGTGAATCTCGACAAGCCTATTCCGGTACTAATTCTCTATAGTACCGCCGTAGTTGAGCCGGATGGCGAAGTCCGCTTCTTCGATGACATATATGGCTATGATGCGTTGCTGGCCAGGGCGCTCGCGAATGGCTATCCATATCCGGGCTGATTAGCCACTCCAATAGTCACTCGCAAATATACATTTCAGGCTGCGTCAGCTCGAACGCAAGGGAGTCTCGCGCATGTAGAGGACGGTTTCGGCCAAATCGCGGATGCCGGCGTCCGAGCCCAGGCCTTGCGCCACCAACGCTGCCGCGGCATTGCCGAGCTTCATGCATTCCGACGGCGGCCAACCCAGCCGGATCGCGCAAATGAAGCCGGCGCAATACGCGTCGCCGCATCCTGACGTGTCAACTACCGCGATATCGTGTGCCGCCAGATGCACCTTCTCGCGCGCAGTCATTAGGAGGCTGCCATCGCCGCCCATCGTGAGCACAACTCCGCGCACGCCGAGTTCGAGCAGGTGCTGGGCTGCCTCTTCGGGTGCGTGTGATCCCGTGAGCTTGCAAGCTTGATCGGCGTTGGGCATGAACCAATCAACGAATGGCAGACACGGCTTCAGGATGGCGAGGAGCTTGGGCGAGCCTTCGCTCAGGATGTCCATGCTGGTGGTCGCGCCGCTGTCGCGTGCGCGCCGGAGTATCTGCGCGGCTCCATCGCGCCCGAGTCCGCGCATCGAATCGCTGCCGCCGAGATGCAGATGCGCCGCGCGCTCGATCAACGGCCAGGGTACGTCGTCGATCGAATAGACGGCGTTGGCTCCGATCGCATGAAGCGCAGGCCTGTCTCCGTTCGGTCTAATCGGCAGGATGCTGGCCGAGGTCTGGACGCCGGGCTTGCGAATAACGTGGCTGGTGTCGACGCCGAAGCCGTTCAACGCGCGGATAAGTACGTCTCCCAAGGCATCGTCGCCGACGGCGCCCACCGTCGCAACCGCGAGTCCCAATTTCGCCAGGCCAACTGCCGTGCCCGCCGCAGACCCAGCCGGTGCGAGCCGAATCTCGTCGAGCAANACGCTGCCTTGCCCCTCGGGGATATGAGTCACGTAGCGGCCGAGGATGTCGAGGACGTGCGCGCCGAGCGTCACCACCGGGCCGCTCATTAGTGACTCGGCTCCGCTTCGGGAACAGCTTTGATCCGCGCGATGTGGCGTTCTTGCTTGCGCGCGATTTCGCGATCCTGGCGCGCGATCATCTCGGAGTGAAGCTGCGCGACAATCTTGGCAGGAAGAACGGTCACCGGCTTGCCGGTCGCCAGCGCTCGCATATAGATCGTGGCGGACTTCTCGAGCAACTCTACAAAAGTAAAAGTCTTGTCGAGATCGGTACCGATGCAAAGCGCGCCGTGGTTCTGAATTATGTAGCAATGGCATCGATTAGCGAGCTTGCGCGCGACGTTGTCGTGCAGTTCGCGCGAGCCTGACAGGGCGTAGGGCACGACGTCGATGGTATTGCCTATTGCCAGCGTGACTTCGTCGAACAGCGGCGGGATCGGCTGGTTCAGCACGCTGAGCGCGCTCGCGAACGTCTGATGGGTATGAATGACGGCGCTCACGTCGGCGCGCACTTTGTACGTCGCTACGTGCATGGGAGTTTCGATCGACGGTTTGCGCTCGCCCTCGATTCGAGCGAGGTCGAAGCCCACGACACAGATGTCCTCGACCGTCATCACGTCGTACCGAAGGCGCGTCGGCGTGACGACGACGGCGTCCTCGTCCTCGACGAGCATCGAGACGTTGCCCGCGCTGCCGGACTTCGATCCGAAGTAACCATCGGCGGACAGCCGTTGGGTGATGCGCAGGACTCGCCGCTTGTATTCGTCGTAGTGTCCCATTTCAGAAAAACGCCGCCCCTCCCCGGGGTATCCTCGAATTTCACGATACCGCGCAAGCAACAGTTCTAATCACACTATAAGATGTCTTCGATGCGCGCGCCTCACAGCTTGACCGAGTTAACCACCTGGATTTCCGTAAAGCCGAGCAGACCCCAAGGGCCGTTCTCCACGCCAATCCCGGACCACTTGGCTCCGCCGAACGGAAGATTCGGTGCGATCGCAACATGCTGATTGACCCAGGCCGAACCGCACTCCAGTTGCGACGCCACCTCAGCGCCGCGCGCCGAATCGTTGGACCATACGGAACCGCTCAGCCCGAAGTGGGTCGCGTTCGCACGGCGGATCGCATCATCGACATCCTTGTAGGGAATGACTGGAAGCGCGGGGCCGAATTGTTCTTCATCGACGAGCCGCACGCCATCGGAAATNTTTCCGACGATCGTGGGGGCGAAGAAGTAACCTTCCTTGCCCACGCGCGCGCCGCCGGAGACAATCTTCGCGCCGTGCTTCNTGGCGTCCTCGACCAGCTCAGTCACCCGCTCGAATTGGGGCTTGTTGTTGATTGGACCGAGCTGGGTCCCGGCCTCGAGCCCGTCTCCCACCTTGACGCCGCGCGCGATCTCGCCAAGCTTCTCGAGCAACGCGGCGTACATCTTTTCTGGAACGTACACCCGCTTGATCGCGCTGCAGATCTGCCCGGAGTTCTCGAACGCACCCCAGAAAATCTTCGGCGCCACCGCCGCCGGGTCCACGTCCGACAAAATGATCGCGGCGTCGTTGCCGCCGAGCTCGAGCGTAACCCGCTTCAGATCCGGCGCGGCTGCCGCAGCAACCTTCTTGCCGGTTTCAACCGAGCCGGTGAATGAAATCTTTCTCGGCGCCGGATGACTGGTCATCCACGCACCGAGCTCGTCACCGCCGGAGACCACGTTGAGAACCCCGGGCGGAACAATGTCGCGCAGGATCTCGCCAAGCATCAGCGTGGTTATCGGCGTGAACGGCGAAGGCTTCAGCACGACGGTGTTGCCGGCGAGCAGCGCCGGCGCGATCTTCCACATCCCCAGCATCAGCGGGTAATTCCATGGCGTGATCGCGGCGACGACGCCGAGCGGTTTGCGCTTTATTTCGATTTTGCCCTGCGGCGTGTCCTGGAGTACCTCGCTGGGCAAATCGAGCATCGCTGTGTATGCGCACCACATCGAGGTGCCCATGATTTCCTGCCCCGCCTTGTCCAGCGGCTTGCCCTGCTCCATGGTCAGAGTCCGCGCCAGCCCTTCAGGCGGTTGCTGCAATGCAACCGCGCATTCCTGGAGGACTTTGCGCCGCGCGTTGATGTCGCGGCTCCAGGCGGGAAACGCACGCTGCGCGGCGGACATCGCCTGATCGAGTTCGGCCTTGGTGCAATTGGGAACCTCGGCGAAGACCTTTCCGGTGGCAGGATTGATCACGCCGGTGGATGTCGATCCCTTCACCGACTGGCCGTCGATAGTCATGGTGTATCCGGGCATTGTGAATCTCCTTACTGAGGGAATCCGTGCGGGCAAATGTAATTGATTCAATACAACGCCGGTCGTATCGCGCGCAAACGGCGCTAGAGTGACAGGGTGAATTGCTCGAACGGGCGGGCAAGATGAGGGCGGCCCGATACCGAGCCGCCCCCGATTGTTCTGATGCGATTAGTTTGTCTTTTGGCTCGAGCTTTTGTCGGTGGTCGTGGTAGAGCCACCCGCATTCTTATCGCTCGTAGTCGTGGTCGATGACTCCGAGGTTTTCTCGGAGCCCTGCGCCGGAGCGGCTGCGCCGGGAGCGCCCGGTGCTCCTGGCGGTCCTTGTTCGCCGGCTACGGGGACTGTCGTAGTAGTAGTTTCCTTTTCGCATCCGACGACCGCGGTGCCGAGCAGGAATGCGATACCAATCAACGCCGCTGCACTGCCTATCTGTCTCTTCATCGTGATTACTCCTGATTCCTCATTGAAGCCTTACTTCATACTCGTCCGATAGTAATTTTCCGCGCCTACTCTTCGAGAATCACGATATCAGTACTAGTCAGCAAATGTATCTTTGGATCGTGGATCATCGTCACTTGGATAACCAAACGGGGCGTTTCGTCCTGGCTCAGCCAATCTCGCGAACTATACTCTGGATTCGCGATGCGTGAGCCCGAAACACCCGAAACGCGGGCCCGGTGACTCGGCGGCAGTTCGCGTGTGCAGCCGCGCAAAAGCCTGGTGCGAAGTGGCGTCGGATGCAAGGTCCGGAGCGCGGCTCGGGCTGCCCAGGATCGCGCGAGAAATCTTAACTTTGCGTCTTAACCGTGAGACTTAATGCACTCGATTACGCGCGCGCCGAAGTCGGTGAGTTTTTTCTCGCCGATCCCGCGGATGTGGCGGATCGCTTCCATGGTTGTGGGCCGGACGCTGGCGAGTTCGCGAAGCGTGGCGTCGTGCAGGATTACGAAGGCGGCGACGCCGCGCTCGGCAGCTATTTCGCGGCGGAGTTTGCGCAGACTCTCGAACAGCGCCTCNTCCACATCGCGCCAGGAGGCTTCTTCGATTCGGGTCCTTGTTGATTTGGGCTTCTTTGCCTGTAGCAGGCTGACTGCGTGTCCGCCGCGCATCACCTCCCATGACATGGCGTTCAGCTTCAGCGCCGGGCGGTCGCCTGGCGTGCGCTCCAGGATGCCGGCATCGATTAGCTGATAGACCAGGTTGGTCAAAGTCTTGCGGGGCAGATCCTTCAGGATGCCATAGGTGGAAAGCTTTTCGTGGCCCCACCGCCGCATCCGTTCGCTGCTCGCGCCGCTCAGCACGTCGACGACGTGCTCGACGCCGAAGCGCTGCTCGACGCGCGCAACGCAGGAGAGCACCTTTTGCGCCAGCACGGTCGAATCGGCGACGCCCTCAACCTCGCCCAGGCAAAAGTCGCATGCGGCACAATTTGCTCCTGAGTAAATTTCGCCAAAGTAGGCCGACAGAGCGGCATGACGGCATCGAACGACCGTGGCGAAGCGGCGCATCTCCTCAAGGAGCAGTCTGCCGCTCTCTGCCACTTCAGGAGGAGCCGCCGCTTCTTCGGCGCTCCGCTTCATCAGGTTCTGCCAGCGAATCACGTCGGCCGCCGAGTAGAACAGCACGCATTCCGCGGGCAAGCCGTCACGGCCGGAGCGCCCGGTCTCCTGCTGGTAGGCCTCGATCGATTTCGGGATCGCCGCGTGGATCACGCATCGGATGTCGCTGCGGTCGATTCCCATGCCGAACGCAACCGTTGCCACCACCACGTCGATTTCCTCGGCGGCGAAGCGGTCCTGCGTGCGACGGCGCTCGTCCTGTTCCATCCCGGCATGATAAGGCGCGGCGCGGACGCCCTCCGATGCGAGGTACGCCGCTATGTGCTCGGTGTCTTTTCGGCTGATGCTATAGACGATCGACGCCTCACCTTTATGCCGCCGGATCGTATCCGCGATTTGCGCGTTCACATCCAGCTTCGGACGCACCCGGTAGAGAAGATTCGGGCGATCGAAGGATCCGACCAGCACCGTTGGNTCTTCGAGCCCGAGTTGCTCGATGATGTCGCGGCGCACGCGCTCGGTCGCGGTTGCGGTGTAGGCGTGAACGCTCGCGCTCGGAAAGCGCGTCTTCAGCTCCGCGAGCCGGCGATATTCGGGCCGGAAATCGTGCCCCCATTGGCTGATGCAGTGTGCTTCGTCGATCGCGAAGCTGGAAACCTCCAGCCGCGCCGCAAGCTCCAGAAAACGCGGCGTGAGTAAACGCTCCGGTGCGACGAAGATAAGACGATGGCGGCCGGCGGCGATCTCGCGCTCGACGCCGCGAATCTCCGACTGGTCCATCCCGCTATGCAGCGCCGCCGCGGGATAGCCGCATTGACGGAGCGCATCGACCTGATCCTTCATCAGCGCGATAAGTGGTGAGACAACGATGTCGGTGCGTCCAGCGACTGCAGGCGGCACCTGATAGCATAGCGACTTCCCACCCCCGGTCGGCATCACGACTAAGGAGTCGCGCCGCTCGAGTCCGGCCTGAATAGCCTCCGCTTGCAGCGGCCGCAAACTCTCAAAGCCCCAAAACCGCCGCAAAACGACAAGGATTTCCTCAGAAGTCCGCCCGTTCGCGTCGCCCGTCACGCCCGCTGCCGCCGCCGAATCGACGGTCTTCATCGTTTTGTCGCAATCATGTCAGGCTGTTTAGAACTCATTAGTATCAACATCACCGTCGTCCGAGAAACCAGCCTGTGATGAGCTTCGCGGGAAACATTTCCTTCGAGCATCCCCAGCCGCGGAACTTCCCGCTCTTGCTGGATCCGTCCACCGGAGAGCCGGTTCATCATCCTTTCTAGATCTTCGGACCCATCGACAACGGGCGCGCGTCCAATGCGGCGCGCGCCCGTTAATTTTGTGTCACCCGCACCTGGAGCGTTGAGGCTCTCGGCGCGGGCCCGCCTGCCTAAGATCGCGCGACGCCTAGCCCAGTATCGAGCGCGCGATAATCAGGCGCTGGGTTTCGCCGGCAGCCGCGTAGATGTCGCGTGCGTCGGCAGGATTGTTCAGCGCGGTTCTGTCTCGCTGCGGTACTTGAGGGTGATCTCCGCGACCCCGGCCGCGACGTTCAGTCCGCTCTGCCCTTCGACGGATACCGGCTGAAGCGCGATCGACTGATCGAAGCCTCCGACCAGGACGTTTGCGCCCGCACCTGCACCGAGCGTGACGCTCGCGGTCACACCGCCATAGTGCCCCTCCAACGCCCCAGGCTTGAGATCCTTGGTCGTCGCGGCGACCGCCCACAAGATCACCGACGATTTGAGATAGCCGATATCTGCGCCGAACTTCGAGACGCTTCCGCCGTAGTATTCGACTCTTCCGCCATTGGACGAGTATGAGCATTTGAGTTCGCGCGAAGATCCGAACACAAATCCCCATCCCGACGCTTCGTGACAAGTCAGATAGCCCGTCTTGACGGTGTACTTGCTATCCTCGGCGTGCGCCGTCAATGACCAACAACTCAAGAAGACCATACTGGCAGCAGCAACCGCGATGCGAAGTCCTGGTTTCATCTCTTCCTCCTGAAGCGAAAGCCGTAGTTGTTCAATAATCGACGTCAGCCAAAAACAACAACCCGGGATTTCCGTTTTGCCTCTCCGATGTCAACTCTCCTTGTAAACCGAACGGTCTCCCTCGGCAAGCCGCAACCCGGCTTCGGTCCACAGAGACCAGCCCCAGCCGTCCGGAACGCCGACTCGATGCCTTGCCTCCCGCCGCTTCGCGATCGATGCTTCCACCTTCGGCGGGAGCGGATGCAATCTCAGCGCGGCGCGAAATGATCCAAACTCTTCTGATCGATAATTACGATTCCTTCACGTTCAACCTGTTTCAGCTCATAGCGCAGGTAAACGGACAGGAACCCATCGTCATAAAAAACGATCAGCTTGCCTGGGATGATCTGAAAAATTACCGCTTCGACAATATTGTTATTTCGCCGGGGCCCGGACGCCCTCAAAACCACCGCGACTTTGGCGTCTCCCGCGACGCGATCCTGTTCGCCCCGGCGCCGATCCTCGGCGTCTGCCTGGGTCATCAGGGAATCGGCGATGCGTTTGGCGCCGCCGTCGCACTTGCGCCGGAGCCGATGCACGGCCGGGTCGCCCAAGTCTATCACCGTGGCGATCCTCTGTTCGCGGGCGTGCCTTCCCCCTTTTCTGCCGTTCGCTATCATTCGCTATGCGTCGTGCCTCCCATCCCGGCCCCTCTGGCGGCAATTGCCTGGACCGACGACGGCGTGGTCATGGGCCTCCGCCACGGGGATCGGCCGATCTGGGGCATTCAATTTCATCCCGAATCGATCTGCAGCGACTATGGCCATCGGATATTGGCGAATTTTCGCGATCTGTCCCATTCCTTCAAACAGACTCGCAAACGCCGTCCGCAGCCGCCTTCTCCGCCCGCAAAGTCCGCCCTCCGGCCGGCAGCCGCGCCGACCGCGGATCGCCATCCGAAGTTTCAGCTTCGCTCGCGACGTCTCGATATCTGTCCCGACGCGCAAGCCGTGTTTGCCGCATCTTATGGCCGTTCGCCAAGCGCATTCTGGCTGGACAGCAGCCTGATCGTTCCCGGCCTGTCGCGCTTCTCCTTCATGGGCGATAGTTCGGGTCCTTACAGTTTCAAAGTCCTGTACGATACTCACAGTGGTACAGTCACCGTCGCCGATTCATCAGGCATCCGCCGGATCGAGAATAGTGTGTTTGAGTACCTGCGGGAATTTATTGAGCAGGTGCGCATTGCTCCTGCCGATTTGCCCTTTGATTTTACCTGCGGTTTTGTAGGCTACCTTGGCTATGAACTGAAGCGTGAATGCGGCGCCGGCTTCGCCTGCAAGTCGGCCACTCCGGATGCTTACTTCCTATTTGCCGACCGGCTGATCGCAATCGATCACCTGGCCGCCGTCACCTATCTGGTCTGCATCGCGCCCGTCGGAGACGGCGCCGATGAAAGCGAGTGCTGGTTCGATTCGATCGAGGCGCATCTGCGCCGCCTCCCTGCTCGGCCTGCCGCGCCCGCCCCCGCCCGCCCCGAGGTCCCGATCCCGCTGCGCTATCAGCATTCGCCGCCGGAGTATCTGAAACTGATCGAACGATGCCTTCGCGAGCTGCGCGACGGCGAATCCTACGAAATCTGCCTGACCAATAAAATATTTCCGCAGGCGCGAATCGAGCCGCTAGCCACTTACAACGTTCTGCGCGCGATCAACCCCGCGCCGTACGCGGCCTTTCTCAGTTTTCCGGGGCTGTCGATCCTGAGCGCTTCGCCCGAACGCTTTGTCAAGATCGATCGCGCCGGCAATGTTGAATCGCGGCCGATAAAGGGCACCGCGCCGCGCGGGCGGACCCCTGCCGACGACGATCGCATCCGCCGCGCCCTGCAATCCAGCGAAAAGGAGCGCGCCGAGAACCTCATGATCGTGGACTTGATCCGCAACGATCTCGGCCGCGTCTGCAAGATCGGCACGGTCGAGGTGCCCCGCCTGATGGAAGTCGAGAGCTACGCCACGGTCCATCAGTTGGTGAGCACGGTGCGCGGATGCCTGCGGCCAGGAGTGACCGCGATCGACTGTTTGATGGCCGCGTTTCCGGGTGGTTCCATGACCGGCGCGCCGAAACTTCGGACCATGGAGATCATCGATCGCCTTGAGAACCAGGCGCGGGGAATTTATTCTGGCGCTCTGGGCTTCCTTTCGATTTCCGGCGCGGCGGATTTTTCAATTGTTATACGCACCATCGTTGTCGCCGACGGCGCGATTTCGATCGGCGTCGGGGGCGCCATCGTGGTCGGCTCGCAGCCCGCGCGCGAGCTCGAGGAGGCGATGCTCAAGGCCGAGGCCCCCCTGCGCGCAATCGCGATGACCTCCGAATGAAAGGGCGATGCGCGTGTCATTCTGTCATCACGTTCTTAATCCGTCATCCCGACCGGAGCCGCTCCCTTCTTTGTGTCATCTCCTTGTGTCATCCCGAGCGAAGCCGAGGGACCCCGGATCCTTCCCTCCGCTCAGCGATGACACAAAAGACGGGCGCGCGGGTTCTTTCTTGATTAACCCCTTCTAACAGGGACGAAGTCCCGCATCTTCTCTTTTTTCCTTTCACTGGGTGCAGGGGTCACCCCTGCCCGTGGCGACGGCAGCGCAGTATTAAGCAGTTGGCAGGGGCCGCGCCCGCCAACGGCGGGCGGCCTTAATACTGGGTGCAGGGATCACCCCTGCGGTCAGCCCTGCCATCGCGTAGTCGCGAAAAGATGCGCTGCGCAGATTTTCGCGTCTTCTCGCTGCGGGTGCAGGGGCCGCAGCCCCTGCCCAGGGAAGTGTGAAACCCACGGTGGGTTTCACTACAATTAAGTTCTCCCCTGCCGAGTGAAGGGCGTGGCTGCTGACGTGGAATTCAGCCTGATTGAAAGCATCCTCTGGACGAAGTCGTCCGGCTATGTGCTCCTGCAATACCATCTCCGGCGCATAGCGGCGTCGGCGGAATGCTTGGGCTTTCGATGCGACCCGGACGAGATCGCCTGCACCCTGCAAGGATGCGCGGATAACCTGACCGCCGAGCCGTTCTGGAAAATTCGATTGATGCTGGCGTCGGACGGTGCGCTATCCGTATCCGCCAGTCCAATCGAACCGCCCGGTTATAAGGAACCCATCCCACGCGCGGTGATTTCCACCATCGCGTTTTCGAGCGCGGACGCGATGCTCCGCTATAAGACGACCCGGCGCGCCTTGTACGACGCTGAGTTTAAGACCTGGTCGGCGCGCACCGGATGCGTCGACGTCATCTTCGTCAACGAACGCGCCGAAGTCACCGAAGGCTCGCGCACCAACCTGTTTATCCAGCGCGGCGCGGCTATCCTTACGCCGCCGCTCGAAGGCGGGCTACTGGACGGCACGCTGCGAAAATGGATGCTCGATAGTCAGGCGATGCGCACGAGTGAATGCGTGTTGACGGTGGCGGACCTTGCGTCGGCCGATCGTATTTTTCTCGGCAATTCCGTCCGCGGCCTCGTCGAAGTCCGCTCGACGTCGCGCGCAGCGGCCGAGAGCGCTCGCGGTGGCGGCAGTGGCCCTGCCGCGACAACGGAGCGCGGCGTTAACACTGGGTGCAGGGGTCACCCCTGCCTGTCGAGCGTCGGATCCCGGACCAGGACTCGTTGCGCATAGCCCCGGCCGACGCGGTGCGGGCCGATCGCAGGTGCGGACCGCGACCGGGCAGCGGGACTACGTCGACGCGATCGCCACGCCGATCCTCTCGGCGCCGAGGAACCAGCCGCTCCGGGCGTTGTAGTAGATGCGTAGCTCTCGGCCGCTGCGCGCGACGTCGAGCTGATAGACGAACGCGCGCTTCCACCCGCTCCCTTCCGGCCCGATGATCGGCTCAGGATCCACCTGCGTCCATGCGAAGCCGTCCGTCGACGCCAGCAGCAGGATCGCCGAGCCGCTTGCGCCCGCCGCGTCCCGATAGATCCCGTTCTCGAGGCCGACGAAGCCATCGCCGTCGCGGAAGACCTTGATCGCGCCCGCACCGAGGTTGCGATACGGATCGTCGCGCGAGGGCGAGAGGATCGGCTGCGCCCGCTTGCGCAACGGCCCCTCCGGCGCGTCCCCCTCGGCCACGCCCACGTAACGCGGCTCGATGAACAGGCAATCCCTGAGGAAGACCGCGGCGGCGCTGTAGTAAAGGAGGAAGCCCGATCGCCCCTCGACGAGGCACGGGTTGCCGGTCGCGGCCGGGAACCGGCCCTCCCACGCCATGGAGGGCTCGAGAACGATGCGGGCCGCACTCCAGGAGACGAGGTCGCTTCGCCGCACGGGAGAGGCCGCAGAAAGAGGCGTTCGGAGGAATGTCGGACGTCCGACATTCGGCGGGATCTCAGAGCAGAGTGATAAATTCGCCGACCGAGAGGTCGGCTTGCTTGAGGATGCCGTTCAAGGTTCCGCGCTTCAGGTCTCGGCGATGGAATGGAACGACCACAAGGCCCGGTTTGGTTAGATGGCGAAAGAAACGATGCGAGCCGGTCGAGTGGTCTAAATAAAAACCCGCCCGCAGCAGCGCCCGAATAACATCAGTGGGCGTGCAAGCGGGCAGGCGCGGCATGAGTTCTCAGATGGTTATTTCGACGCGCTCCACATTGGCCGTGCCGGATTCAATCGGGATTTCTTCACCGTGCTTCACGAGACTCTCGATATAACCCCGGATGGCGTCTTTGACCATCGCACGGGCTTCCTCGATGGTGTCGCCCTCGGTAACGAGCCCCGGAAGCGCAGGAACGGAGACGATATAGCCACCTTCGACGGCGGGCTCAAAAACGGCCGTATAGTGATATTGCGGCACGCGGGCACCTCCTTTCGTTGTTCTCGTAGCCAAGCTCATGGCCTCTTGATTGTAAGGCATTGACGGTCTTCGTCAAGGTTACTCATCGCTGCGCTATGGGCGGTTGCGGGATGGCGGAGCGCTCTCCTCGGCGCGTAACACCGGATACCGCGCGACTCGGGCGGGAAACACCGGCTTCGCCCGGCCCGCGAGCTTTACGTGACCTTGAAACCATAAGGGCCAGACGGTCGCGGTCTTCGGGAATGGCTGCCTGACTTTCTCAGTCCGCGGCCTCCCCGAAGCCCGCTCGACGTCGCGCGCAGCGGCCGAGAGCGCTCGCGGTGGCGGCAGGGGCCGCGCGCGACAACGGAGTGCGGCCTTAACACTGGGTGCAGGGGTCACCCCTGCCTTTCGAGCGTCGGATCGCGGACCAAAATCCCTTTCGCGTAGAGCTTGCGAATCCGATCCGCCGGCATCTTTAGCAGTTCGCGCAGTATGCGCTCGTTGTCCTCGCCCAGCCTCGACGAACGCACTTCTGTCCGGTCCGGCCATGCCGAAAACTTCACCGGCATACCCGGAATCGCCACCTTGCCCAGGATCGGATCCTCGACCCAGCGAACCGTCTTGCGCTCGTTGAGATGCGGATGCTTTATCGCTTCGTTGACCGTCAGCACCGGAGCGCACGGCACGCGTTCAGCATCCAGCGCGGCGATCGCGTCGTCGCGGGTCGGAAAGCGTGTGAGCCACTTCTCGATCACGTCTCTCAGTTGTTCCTTGTTGTTGCGACGCCCGCGCGCATCCTTGAAGCGCGGGTCAGCCGCCAATTCAGGCATCCCGAGCGCGCGCACGACCTGCGGCCATTGATGCGGCGTCGATACAATCAAAATGTATTGGTCGCCCCGGAAATGAAAAATGCCGGTGGCGCCGCCGTCGGGATGCAACGAGCCGGTTCGCGTCGGACGAAATTTGTCGCCGCGCAGTGACACGATGGGCACGGTCTTCTCGTGCATGTGGAAGTAGGTATCCAGCAGCGACGCGTCGAGATACTGGCCTTCGCCCGTGCGCTCGCGATGCAACAGCGCGAAGCCGACAGCCATCGCGGCGGCGACGCCGGTTGAAACGTCGCCGATTGCCATCGTCGTCAGCGCGGGCGGCCCATCGGCCTGCCCGATGCCGTCGGTAATCCCCGCATATGCCTGGCCGATAAAATCGTAGCCGGCCTTGACCGACAGCGGTCCGGTCTGCCCCGCCATCGAAATCGAGCACATGATGATCTTCGGATTGACTGCCTTGATGTCTTGGTAAGCAAATCCGAGCCGGTCGATCACGCGCGGCGCGAAATTTTCAACTACCACGTCGACCTGCGGAATCATCGACATCACGATCTCGCGCGCTCCGGGCTTTTTGAGATCGATCGCAAAGCTTAGCTTCGAGTGGTTGTGCTGCAGATAGTAGGTGGTATGGCTCGAGTTCCTGAATTCCGGCGCGAGCGACCTGAGCCCGTCGGCGCGGACGCGATCGCCCGCCGGCGCGAGTTCGACCTTGATCACTTCAGCGCCCATCTCAGCGAGGATTCGCGTGCAGGTCGGCCCCGCGACGAACTGCGTGAAATCCAGAACCCGGTAGCCTTCCAGCATTTGCGGCTTGTTCGCCATTAATCAGTCATCTCCCAAGCTGTGCGCGATTATATCGAAGTAAAGCTGACTTGCGTAGCTGGCGGCGCCGCTTCGACATCTACGAGGGTGCCTGCGATATCCACCGCCTCACTATTGCGCGCTCGATGCGCGGGTTTTTCGGAAAGCAGGCCGCACGGCGTCAACTAGCTAATCGTGAATGTAGCCGTGCGTTAATATGCAAGTAGCAACTGGCTAATACATTTATCATTCTGTGTTATCTCACTCTTCAGCCGCAGTTCACTAATTGTGTAGTTATCGAAGTTCCGATCTGATTGCATATCAGAAGATAAACTCCGTACATGGGATGTCGGAACGATCGGTGAAGGCCGGTCGGCGGGTAGCAGGTTGCAGGCGGAAGCGTCACTCGTGTTGCCGTCAACGCGGGTCTAAATGGAAGAAAAGGACGGCAATGATTCAACCCAAATATTACCGCACGATCTGGATATCCGATGTTCATCTCGGAACCCGCGCATGCAAGGCTGGCTCGTTACTTGATTTTCTGCGCCATCACATTGCGGAGACCCTCTACCTCGTTGGCGACATCGTGGCGAATATTGGCTAACTGCTTGATTTAATTGGTGGAGCTGACGCGGATCGAACGCGCGACCTCCTGAATGCCATTCAGGCGCTCTCCCAAACTGAGCTACAGCCCCACCGCGGGCGAGATTTTTCAGCTAACCGGATACCGTCCGTGGAGTCAACCGATCGGGTCTGCGCTTGTCATTGGGGATCGGTTTCATCACGGCGGCGAATCGGCGTCAAGCGCGCATCATTCCCGGGCGCGATCGAGCAGTTCGCGGGCAGCGCGGCGGAATTTGTCGGATGCTTCGCCGCCGAGCATGCGAGCGATCTCCTCGGTGCGATCGCCGGGTTCCAGAACCGCCACACGGCTGCGAGTCGAACCGCGCCGCTCTTCTTTCTCGACGGTGAGATGACGGTCCGCGAACGCCGCGATCTGCGCTAGGTGCGTGACACACAAAATCTGATGAAAGCGCGAGAGTTGTTTCAGTTTGCGGCCAACCACCTGGGCAACTGCGCCGCCGATTCCCGCGTCCACTTCGTCGAAAATCATCGTGGCAACACCGCGGCGCTGCGCCTCGAGGCGCTTGAGCGCGAGCATCACGCGCGAAAGCTCGCCGCCCGAGGCGATTCTCAGCAGCGGCATCGCAGGCTGGCCGACATTCGGCGACAGATGAAACTCGATCGTATCGATACCGAATGGACCGAGCGCAACGCCGCCATGCACGAAGCCGGCGTCGTCCGTGCCGAGCGCGCCGAGCCGCGGCTCGAAACCCGGCGAGCGCATCCCAAGCGTCCTCAATTCGGCTTCCATCTTACGGCCGAGCTCGGCGGCAGCGCGATGGCGAATCGAGGACAGTCGATTTGCATGCCCGGTGAGTTCGTCGAGCGCCGCCGCCATCGCAGCTTCGACTTGAGCTTTCGACTCGCCGATTCCTTCGAGCTCGCCAATCTCGGCCCGCGATCGCTCCAACGTCTCGATAGCGCTATCGATTGACCCGCCGTATTTGCGCTTGAGCCGCGTCAGTTCCTGAAGGCGGTTGTCGATTTCCTCCAGACGCGCGGGATCCGCCTCGATCCTGGACGCGTACGCGCCGAGCGTGCGCGCCGCTTCCTCCAGGTTCGCGCGGGCCGACTTGATCATCTCGAGCGCATCGCCAAGTTTCGGATCGAGCGCCGCCGCATCGACCAATCGGGCCTCGGCTCGCGAAACCGTATCCGTCGCCGCGCCGTCGGCGCCGTAGAGCGCCTGCTCGGCCTCGAGCGCGGCGGTGGCGAGCTTGCTTGCGTTGGAGAGCACGATTCGCTGGCGTGATAGCGCTTCATCTTCGCCGGCGACGAGGCCGGCGCGCTCGAGTTCGGTCACGCGGAACCTTGCGAGTTCCAGCAAATCCGCGCGTTCACGTTCGCGGCGGTTTAGTTCGTGAAGGCGGGACTGGATGTCTTGCGCGCGCGCGTAGCGTTCGCGATAGGACGCGAGTTCGTCATCGAGGTTCGCGTAACGATCGAGAGTCTCGCGATGACTCTCGGCACGGAGCAACGAATGCTGCTCGTGCTGTCCATAAACCTGAACCAACGACGCGCCTATTTTGCCAAGGCTTTGCACGGTGGCGAGTTCGCCGTCGATCGTCACGCGCGAGCGCCCACCGCCCTCGGCGATCACTCTGCGCACGATCAACTCGCGGCGGTCGCCGTCGCGCCTGCGCCCCTCCAGTTCAGGCATCGCGGCCTCGCCCTCGAGCTCGAACAGTCCCTCGACGACTGCCTCCTTTTCGCCGGTGCGAATCATATCGGGCGACGCGCGTGAGCCGAGGATCAATCCGAGCGCGCTCAAGATGATCGTTTTGCCGGCGCCTGTTTCGCCGGAAAGCACGTTGAGGCCTGCGCCGAACTCAAGATGAGCTTCCTCGATTATCGCGAAATTACGGATGTGCAGTTCGAGCAGCATCTGGGACGCGCGCGCCTATCCCCAGTGGAGCTTGTCGCGCCAGATTTCGAAATTCGGATGAGCTGAACGGATTAGCGAAACGACGTGGCGTGCGCGATGGATTCTGACTACGTCGGTGGGTCCCAGTTGCGTCGACTCCTGGCCGTCAACGGTGAAAGTCGGGTCGTGATCCGGCGCCTTCACGTGAATCTCGATTTCGTGCGAATCCGGCAGCACCACCGGACGGTTGCTCAGAGTATGCGGGCAGATTGGCGCGACCACGATCGCGTTGACAGTGGGAAAAACGATCGGCCCGCCGGCGGAGAGCGCGTATGCGGTCGAGCCCGTGGGAGTTGCGATGATCAATCCGTCGGCGCGATACGAGCAGAAGGCTTTGTGATTGGCAAATACGTCGAGCCGAAGCATTCCGCCGAGCGGGCCTTTGCCGACGACCACATCGTTAAGTGCCAGAAACGGCTGGGTGAACTCCTTGGATGCGCGTTCGACGATTGCCTCGAGCATGATGCGTCGATCGACTTGGTAGTCGCCGTCGAGTATGCGTCCCAGGGCGGCTCGCGCCTCCTTGATAGTCACTTCGGTCAGGAAGCCAAGTCCGCCAAGATTTACCCCCAGGATCGGAATCCCCTTCGATGCGACCAGGCGCGCGACGCCGAGCAGCGTGCCGTCGCCGCCGAGCACGACGATCAGATCGGCACGATCGGCGAGGTGATGCCGTTCGACGACCTCGGCGCCGATCTTTTTCGCCGTCTCAGAGTCTGCGAGCGGAGTCTTGTGCCTGGTGCGGAGAAAGCGGGTGAGGGTTCGCGCGATGGTGATCGCTTCGGGCCGCTCGTGCTTGACCACCAGGCCGACCGTCTTTATGGACCGCTTCGCCACCGCAATCAGGCACTTATCATGCGCTGAAATCGGCGGCAACGCGAAAGCAATAAATGCCCATTGGTACTCTCACCGAAGCATTTTATACGCGGTGCCGGCCGCGGCCGGATTTTCTTTGCCGTACACGATCGCGACCGAATTGATGTAGTAGCCCGTGCTGGCTTCGCTGGTCTGCGCTCTGCTCGTGAGTATGACGATCGCATCCGCGCCCGTTTCACAGGCCTTGCGCTGCACGGCCGGCAGCACGTCGGCCTCGCTCCCATAAACGTTTCCCAATCCTTCCACGATTGCGACCTTGCGAAAATCCTTCAGCGGCTCATGGCGCAAAACCGGCATGTTGCAATCGGGCGGCTTGGCGGCGCGGCCCGACGGCTCCACTTCCGCAAGCGTCACCTGCGGCGGCAGCGAAATGATGTGAGCGCATCCCGCGGCGGCAATCGTGAGTCCCATTATGATGATCGCAGTTCGCACGAGTAATGAAGTATCCACCGATGGGCGTCGCGGGCAAGAGTGTTCGTTGGTTGCGCGGGTTGCTGCTGCTCGCTTTGGGCGTTCATTCGTATAAAATCGCGATACGCTCGCGTCCGCAAAGCCCGGCGCGTAAAGGCTGCATGTCACGATGGCAAAAACCGTCCAATCCAGTCGTCCAATCCTTGGCGCGCATATGTCGATCGCCGGAGGAGTCGGCGAGGCGCTGACCCGGGGCAAGCAGGCCGGCTGCGAATGCATTCAGATTTTTACCAAATCGTCGCGACAGTGGGCGTCGAAGCCGTACAGCAAAGAGGAAATCGAGAATTTCAAACGCAATCAAATCGAAACCGGCATCGAGATCGTGATCGCGCACGACTCCTACCTGGTGAATCTCGGCGCGCCGGATGAAGCGCTGCGGGTCAAGTCGGTCAAGGCATTTATCGACGAGCTGAATCGATGCGAGGCGCTCGGCGTGCCCACGCTGGTCGCGCATCCGGGCGCTCATGTCGGCTCGGGGGTTGAGAATGGAATCAAGACGATTGCAAAGTCGATCGACGAGGCACACGCCGCATGCAAAGGCTTCAACGTGAAGATCGCGCTAGAAATCACGGCCGGGCAGGGCAGTACGCTCGGCCACACTTTTCAGCAGATTGCGCAAATCTTCGACGCCGTCGTTGAAAACGAGCGGCTGCGGCTATGCTTCGACACCGAGCATGCATTCGCCGCCGGCTACGACCTGCGCACTCCGGAAGGATATGAAAATACGTTCAGCCAACTCGACAAGCTTGTCGGAGTCAAAACACTTGCCGCGTTTCATCTCAACGACTCGATCAAGGACTTCCATTCGCGCGTCGATCGCCATCAGCATATCGGGAAGGGATTTATCGGACTCGACGCGTTTCGCCGCATCCTCAACGATCGGCGGTTTTTCGGCCTGCCGATGTGCCTGGAGACNCCCAAGGGTCCCGACATGAAGGAAGATATCGAGAACCTGGCGACCTTNCGCAGTCTNNTNAAGAANTGACTATTGACTGATGATTAAACGAATACTCACTGGAGACCGNCCCACCGGGCCATTGCATCTCGGCCATTACGTAGGATCGCTGCAAAACCGCGTACGCNTGCAAGAGGAATACGATACCTACTTNCTAATCGCCGACATCCAGGCGCTGACCGACAATTTCGAGCATCCCGAGAAGCTCGAAGCGAATATCTTCGAGGTCGCGCTCGACTACCTGGCGGTAGGCCTCGATCCGGACAAGGTGAAGATCGTCGTTCAATCGATGGTCCCGGAGCTGACCGAGCTGACGATTTACTTCATGAACCTTGTCACCACCGCGACGCTCGAGCGCAATCCGACTCTCAAGGACGAAATCAAGCAAAGGAATTTCACCAAGGGTCTGCCGGTGGGATTTTACACGTATCCAATTTCGCAGGCTTCGGACATCACGATCTTCAAGGCGCATCTCGTCCCGGTCGGCGAAGACCAGCTGCCGATGATCGAGCAGGCGCGCGAGATCGTGCGGCGCTTCAATCGCATGTACGACAAAGTTCTAATCGAACCGAAGGCGCTCGTCGGCCAAGTGGCGCGGCTGCCGGGGACGGACGGCGGGGCGAAGATGTCGAAGTCGCTCGGCAATTGCATCTACCTTGGCGATCCGCCCGACGTCGTGCGCAAGCGCGTGATGTCGATGTACACCGACCCCACGCGGCTGCATCCGACAGATCCCGGCCACGTCGAAGGCAATCCCGTTTTCACCTATCACGACGTATTCAATCCGGATAAGGCGGAAGTCGAAGACCTGAAAGAGCGCTACCGCAAGGGCACGGTCGGCGACGTCGAGGTCAAGGAGAAGCTGTTCAAGGCGCTGAACGTTTTCCTGGAGCCGATTCGCGAGCGCCGCGCGGATTTCGCGTCGAAGCCCGGCCACGTCCGCGAGATAATCGTCGAGGGTACGCGCAAAGGGCGCGCCGTCGCGCAGGAGACGATGGCCGAAGTGCGCACCGCGATGAAGATCAGCTACCGATTTTAGTTGTCGGAAGAATCACCTGCGCGGTGGGCGGCAGGGGCTNNGGCCCCTGCACCCGCAGTGAGAAGACGCGAAAATCTGCGCAGCGCATCTTTTCGCGACAAAGCGATGGAAGAGTCCCCGCGCGGTAGGGGTGATCCCCAGCACCGAGCGTTAAGAAATAAAGATGCGGGACGGGGAGAGGAGACAGATACTTAATACGCCTTGGCGAAATACGCGCGCTCGGGCGCCGGCTCGCCGCATACCAGGCATTTGCCCGCGACGCCGTCATTCGTGAGTGGAATTGCGCGGCAAGTCGCTTTGGTCTCCTCGCGAATCCGCGTCTCGCACACTGGATTCCCGCACCAATAGACGTCGGCGAATCCACCGCCGCCTTCGCCTTCCATGTGCCGGCGAAAATTGGCGTAGTCGTCGAACTTTCGCGTATTCGCGACCATCGCGGCCTTTGCCTGCGCGTAGAGATTTTTCTGAATCTCGCCGAGCAGCGCGCCGACTGTATCCGCGATCGACCCGAGCGACGCCTTGCTCTTTGATTCCGGTCCCGACTTGTCGCGCTGCGCCAGCACCGCTTCGCCCGAGGCAACGTCGCGTGGCCCGATCTCGATCCTCACCGGCACGCCGCGCATCTCCCCGTCGTTGAACTTGAAACCCGGCGTCAGTCCTTCGCGATCGTCGATGCGCGCGCGGATTCCCGCCCGCGTCAGCGATTCCAGCGCGGCACGGGCCGCGGCGAGCACTTTTTCGCCCTCCTCGGGTTTGCGAAATATCGGCACGATGACTGCTTGCGTCGATGCGACCGCCGGCGGTAGCCGCAGCCCCTGGTCGTCGCCGTGCGCCATCACGATCGCGCCGAGCAGCCGCGTCGATACACCCCAGCTCGTCTGCCACACGAACTGCATCTGATTTTGATCGTCGAGGTAGCGGATCTCGAACGGCTTGGCGAAGTTCTGGCCGAGAAAATGCGAGGTGCCGCATTGCAGCGCGCGCCCGTCGCCCATCAAACCCTCGATCGCGTAGGTCTCGACGGCGCCCGGGAATCGCTCGGCCGCGCTCTTGCGCCCGACTATCAGCGGGATGGCCAGGACCTCCTCGACGAACTGGCGGTACACTTCGAGCATCGTGAGCGTCTCGCGTTCGGCTTCCTCGCGCGTGGCGTGCGCCGTGTGCCCCTCCTGCCAGAGGAACTCGGTGGTGCGCAGGAACATGCGGGTGCGCATCTCCCATCGCACGACGTTGCACCATTGATTGAGCATCATCGGCAAGTCGCGATGAGATCTGATCCACTGAGCGAACATGTGGTTGATGATCGTCTCGGACGTGGGACGCACGATTAGCGGCTCTTCGAGCTCCTTGCCTCCGCCATGCGTAACGACCGCAAGCTCGGGCGCGAATCCCTCGACGTGTTGCGCCTCTTTTTGCAGAAAGCTCTGCGGGATGAACAGCGGGAAGTATGCGTTGCGAGCGCCGGTCTTCTTGATGCGCTTGTCGAGCTCGTCGCGAAGAGCCTCCCAAATGGCGAAACCGTCGGGACGAAACACGATGCATCCGCGCACCGGCGAGTAGTCTGCCAGTTCCGCACGCAGACAGATGTCGTTGTACCACGCGGCGAAGTCCTCGCTGCGTGGCGTTACCTTCTTGTCGTTTTGTTTTGTTTGTTTTTCCGCCATTCGTCTTGCGTGACGATTGTGATTATCGTCAATTGGTACAGTCTCCGGATAAAATCAGCTCGAATCAACTTATTCCGGAGCGCGCCCAAGGTGAAAGCCATGAAGCTGAGACTTCGAGCAGCCGCCCTTGGCCTGGCGATTATCATTCCGGTGTTCGCTCCCGCGGCGTCGGCGGATAGCGGTGCGAATACTCCCGCCATGCGGACGATCGAAGTTGACGGAATCGGCGAGACGCGCACATCGCCTGACACCAGTATCGCAAGCGCGGCCGATTCCTATACGGATGGGAAGGGCAATGGCGATGCCGGCCAACGTGGCCACCCCGGTCGAACCCGGCGAGGTCACCGTGCCGGCGACGGTTTCTCTCAGCTTCGAGATTGAGTAGGTTTTGCTTTTGCGCTATCGACCAAGCGTACACTTGAGGCCGCGATGCTGAAGCCTGGTGATCCCGCACCGTCGTTCGATCTTGAATCCGCCGTTAATGGGCGTATCGCACGCTGTAGTCTCGCGAAAATTTCTTCCGATTTGGTTCTGATCTTTTTCTATCCGCGCGACTTTTCTTTCATCTGTCCCACCGAAGTCACGGGCTTCAACAAGGCGCTGAAGGAATTTACCGCCGAGGAGACGACGATCGTGGGTATCAGTATCGACGACGTGGACAGCCATCTTCGATGGACCCGCGAGCTCGGCGGAATCGGCTACCCGATCCTCGCCGACCCGGATGGCAATCTCGCGCGCGCCTACGGCGTTTTCGACGACCAGCAAAAAGTCGCGTTGCGTGCGACGTTCATCCTCGATCGGAAGCGCAAGGTTGTGTTCTCCGCATCATGCCCGCTCAACGTTGGACGCAGCGTAAGTGAGACGCTTCGCATCGTGCGCGCGCTCCGAACCGGCCAACTCTGCCCCGCCGATTGGACGCCAGGCGTCGAGTTCGGTCCGGCCGGCCGCGACTTCTAGGACGAGCTTGGCCGCAATCGATCCCGCGGAAAAAAGGCGGCTCTTCGAGCGGCTCTCGAGCGTCCGCGAAATNGTGTTCGGCGTGCAGGACGGCGTGCNGACGACCGCGGGCGTGCTGTGCGGNCTCAGTGGCGCNGTCTCACAGCATTCGCAGGTCGTGCTCGCGGCGCTGGCTTCCACAGCGGCCGGTGCGCTCTCGATGGCTGCAGGAGCCTANTTGGGCACGCGCGCGGAGACCGAGGTGATGAGCGCCGAGCTCGAGGTCGTGCGCGTCGAGGCGGCCGCCAAGCCGTACATGCTGATTGCAGCTCCTCGCTACGACCTTGGCAGCGCGCTCGCCGCAACCGCGCTCACCTTGTTCGGGGTTGGATACTTCGAGGGATGGCTCGCGCATCGCGACGATCGCTGGCGGTCGGGCATACGCTTTCTTGCAATCGCGATGAGCGCGGCGGCGGCAGGCTATCTGATCGGACTCGCGATCTCGCCGCTAGGTGCGACCGCAGGCTGACGTTGCTCGCCATGAAAGTTCCTGCGTACTCGTCACTGGCCGCATTTCTGGCCCACTATCACGCGCTCAAATCGGACCCATCGCGCGGCTCTGATGACGAACAGCTATTGGCCGGGATGTCAGCGGCGATCGCGACACTTGCGCCTGAGGCACGGGCCGCACTCGATTCCGTCGAGGACAGCGCCCGCGCGAAACGCCATCGCGATCGCGCCGCGCTCCAACTCCGCCGCGAGCTTGCCGCACGCGGAATTGTTGCGGGCTGAGCGATGCTCGCTTACCTCGTACGGCGAATCGTATTTGGCGCGGCGGTCCTTGTCGGAACATCAGTCATCACTTTCGCTATAGCGTTCGTCGTTCCCGCCGATCCCGCGGTCGCGATGGCCGGGGCGAAGGCCGATCCGCAAACTCTCGCCTCGATCCGGAGCGAGATGGGGCTGGACCAGCCGCTCTACGTCCAGTACGCACGCTACTTCGATCGTGCAATTCACGGCGACCTTGGCCGTTCGTATATCCGGCGCGAGAGCGTGACGCGGCTGATAGCCGATCGCTTTCCCGCAACCGCGGTGCTAGCGGGCGCCGCGATGGCGCTGTCGGTGATGCTTGGAATCGCGATGGGCGCGATCGCGGCCGCGTATCGCGGCCGCGCGGCCGACAACATTCTGCTGGTCATATCGCTGGCGCTGGTGTCGATCCCGGTGTTCTGGCTGGGCACGATGCTGCTGATCGCGGTGGCAGCCACCATTCGTTCATTTCCGCTTGGCGGTTACAGCGGCGCCACGAGCCTGGTCCTGCCGACTCTGACCCTTGCGCTTGGCTCGGCCGGCTACTATTCGCGCGTTCTTCACACCAGCTTGTGCGATGCGTTCGATCAGGATTACGTGCGCACCGCGCGCGGCAAGGGTCTNTCGCGGGTCCGCGTGATGCTCAAACACGCGATGGCAAACGCGCTGCTGCCGCTGGTCACGCTGGCNGGGCTCGATCTGGCGGGGCTGCTTTCGGGCGTCGTTCTGACCGAGACGGTCTTCAACTGGCCGGGAATCGGGCGGCTGGCGGCCGAGGCGATCTTCAATCTCGACATCCCGGTGATCATGGGCACGGTGCTGTTCTCCGCATTGCTGATTGTGGTCGTCAACCTGCTGGTGGACCTGCTTTACGCGTGGCTCGATCCGCGCATTCGGCTGGCGGAGACCGGATGAATATCCGCCGCCTCGTCACGCTCGAAACCGTTGGCGCTGCGATGGTCACCGTGCTCGTGATCGTCGCGATCTTTGCGCCCGTGCTTGCGCCGCACGATCCGACGATCGTCGTCGCGCCGACCTTCGGCGATCCCGGCGCGCCCACACTCGCATTTCCGATGGGCACCGACGAACTCGGCCGCGACGTGCTCTCGCGCATCATCTTCGGCGCCCGAATATCGCTCACCGTCGGCGTCGCCGCGATGGCGGTCACGATGACCATCGGCATCGCGATCGGCCTGTGCTCGGGATTCTTTGGTGGCGCAGTGGATTTTATTCTGATGCGCTTCACGGACCTGATGCTGTCCTTGCCGCCGCTGCTGCTCGCGATGGCGTTGGTTGCGGTGCTGGGACCGAGTTTGCGCACGATCTTCATCGTCATCGGTCTCGTTTCATGGACGTCGATCGCACGCGTGGTGCGGGCGGAAACGCTTGCGATGTCCCGAAGGGATTTCGTGGTCGGCGCTGCGGCACTGGGCGCGCCGTCACGCCGATTGATCGCCCTGCATATCATCCCCAACGTCTTGCCGATAATCGTCGTGATGGCGGCGCTCAGAACCTCCGACACGCTGCTGCTCGATGCGGCGCTCAGCTTTCTCGGCCTGGGCGTGCCGCCGCCAACGCCGAGTTGGGGCCGAATGATCGAAGAGGCGACGATTTACTTCCGCACCGCGCCGTGGCTGGCGACGTTTCCCGGTCTGGCGATCTTTTACGCGGTGCTCAGCTTCAATCTGCTCGGCTACGGATTTTTGCGCAGGCGCTCGCAATGATGCGTCGAAGACTCAAGCCGGCGCCTATCGCGGTGCTGCTGCATGCGCTCACGATTGCGCTAGCCGTGGGATGCGGCGGCGGACCACCCCCGCTCAACTTACCGCCGCACGCCATGGTAATCCGGCTTGCGGATGCCGACGACGTCCCGACACTCGACCCGGCCGCCGGATATGACACCGTTTCCTGGACTTTCGAACAGGCAATTTTCGACACCCTGGTGCGTTACGGCGACGGCAATATCGAACTCGAACCGGATATCGCAACCGCCTGGGAAAGCTCGCCCGACGCGACGACTTTTACATTTCACCTGCGCGGCGACGCCCGTTTTTCCGACGGACGAAGCGTAACCAGCGAGGACTTCCGCTATGGAATCGAACGCGTGCTGAAGCCAGCCACGCGCTCGAAAGGGATGGAGTACTACCGCGGTATCGCGGGCGCGGCCGATTTCGCCGCGCATCGCAGCGCGCACGTGAGCGGAATCGAGACGCCCGACAATTCGACAATCGTTTTCCATTTGAGTGCGCCAGACCCGATCTTCGCGCACAAGCTCGCGATGCCGTTTGCGTCAGCTATCCCGCGCGACGTTGCAGAGAAATGGGGCGACGATTTTTCCCGCCACGTCGTTGGCAGCGGCGCCTTCATGCTGCGCGATTGGATTGGCGGGCAACGCCTGGTGCTGGTGAAGAACCCGTACTACTTCGCCAAACCGTTGCCGCATCTGGACGCGATCGTCGAGTCGGTCGGCGTAAACCAGGAGCTGCAATGGCTGCGCTTCGACGCGGGCCAAATCGACGCGGTGGTCGATATTCCGCCGGCCGAGTTTCCCTACGTGATGAAAACTCCGCGGCTCCGAGAGTTGACCCTGGCGAAAACGACGGTCACGACCCGCTACCTCGGCATGAACTGCCAGATGTGGCCGTTTACCGACGTTCGCGTGCGCCGCGCGCTCAGCTACGCGATCGACCGCCACAAGCTGATCGCAATTTTGAACGGACGCGGCGTCGTCGCGCGCGGCGTCATGCCCCCGAACCTGCCCGGCTACGACCCCGATCTGAAGGGCTACGACTACGATCCGGCGAAGGCGCGCGCGCTGCTCGAACAAGCGCATCTCGCACGCGGCTTCGAGTTTGAAATCTGGATGCGCGCCGATCAGACCATCCTGATGCTCGCGCAATCGATACAGCAGGATCTCGCGCCGCTCGGTATCCGCGCCAGGCTGAAGCCGGTCGCGTGGGGGCCGTTTCTCGAAGCGATTCGCCAGCCGCATACGGTGCAATCGTTCATGCAGGGATGGGAGGCTGACTTTCCCGATCCCGAAAATTTTCTCGGCGCACTGCTTTCGCGCGCTCAGTGGGGTTCCAACAACGACAGCTTTTATTCCAACCCCGAGGTCGAGCAACTGCTTGGTGAAGCCGAGCCCGTAGCCGACATGAAAAAGCGCTACGCACTTTACGACCAGGCCGAGAAGATCGTCGTCGCCGACGCGCCGTGGGTTTTTCTCTACTACCCCGTGACTTACATAATCCGCCAGCCGTGGGTGCACGATTACGTGATCAATCCGATGCGCCCGACGCGCTTCGAGCACGTCTGGCTTTCCCCGCACCCGGAGTAGCACGAGTCTTACGCGGTTGCTGACGTGCTCGCGGGCTCGGCGCGGAGCGCGGTCAGCTCGCGGCTGGCGCGCGGCAGGAACACCAGCCCGATCAGCGCGTTGCAAAGCATGAAGGTGAGTTGCGCCGCGATGCTGTAGGCGACGATCTTCGCCGCCGATGCGTTGCCCGAGAAGAACAACAGCCACGCCGCCTGACTGGTGCCGAGATGAGCCACCGCTATAGGCAGCGCGGCAGCCAGGAACACCAGCGGCAGAAACAGCATCAGCTTCACGAACGGGACCGCGATTCCGTACAGCGCGAGTGCGTAATACTGCGCGACGACCGAGGCGAGGAAGGTCGGCGCCTTGATCGCCAGCACCACCAGGTAGTCGAGCGGGCGCGCCTGGATAAAAGTCGCGAGCAATGCGCCCGCCCTTCCGGTCTCGACCCAGTTGCGAATCCGTGCGCTGCGCCGGGCAATCGCGAAGAAAGCGATGATTCCCGCCAGCATCGCCCACGCCGCAATGTACACGACGCGAAGAATCGCAACTATTCTTACCTGCGCGCCGCCCGCCGGCGTGTAAAAGATCACGCCCAGCGTCGAAAAGAGAAAAAGTTGATAGATCTCGAGCAGCGCGATGAAAAGCACCGAGCTGAGCGCGCTCAGAAAGCTGACTCCGGCTTTGCGATGCAGGTAATACGCGACGCCGCCCTGGGCGAGGCTGGTGTTGATCAGCGCCAGCACGTACATGCTCGCGCGTATCGGTAATATGTCGCTGTACCGCATCCGCGCGTTGAAGCGCCGCACAACCCAGGTGAGACAGGACGAATCGATCGCGCAGTAAAACAGCGAGTACGGCATGAACACCGCCAGGAACTCGAGCACCGGCACCTGCGACAGCGCTTGCTCAACTTTCCGGATGGGAATGCGCCAGAAGATCAGCGCAAAGATCGCGACGGTTCCGAGGTACGGAATCGCCTTGCGCCAGAGCGGTGTCGTGCGAGGCGCCGGGACCTCATCGCGCGGCGCATCGCTCGAGTCGGGAATCGGCCCGGCGCTCATGCGTCGCTCAGCCTGATCGCGGCGCTTCCCGTCAGCACCTGTGCGCCGCGCTGATTCTCGACGTGAATCTGCAGCTCGGCCCGCTGCGGACCGACGGAAACGATTTTCGCGTGGGGGGTCAAAGTGTCGCCGTAGAACACCGGCCTGGTGAGCGATACATCGATACGTCCGCCGCGAACAAAGCGCATGCCGAAGTTGTCCGCGAGGAATTGCGCGACTATCGCGATGGTCTGCTCGCCAGCGGCGATCGGCGCCACGAATCCCGCTTTTTTCGCGGCGTCCTTGTTGTCGTGGATGTTGCCGCGCGGACGGCGGCGCGGCGGCTGCTCGATGCCTTCGAGGTAGGCCTTCGCCGCGGCCGCATCGAGGAGGTACGGCGGCGAGACCAGTTCCGCCCCGATTCGAATCTCAGCGGGCGACGCGCTCATCGCATCTCTCCTTTGTCGTTCAGCAGCACCGACGTAATCGCCTGCCTTACCAGCAGCTGATCCGTCACCGCGTCGCGCGATTCATATTCCAGCGTAAAATAAAACTTGCCGCGCTTGCGATACGCCGCGGTGATCTTGCCTTCGCTCTTGACCGCCTGGCCCACGCGCATCGGCTCGTGAAACTCGCACCAGTGCTTGGCGTGGACTCCGCCCTTGCCGCCCTTGAAATGAGTGGCGATGAGCAGCGCGTAATCCTGCAAGCGCATCGTGGGCGACACGATCGCGCCGGGGTTGCGCGCATCGACGACGAATTCGGGACTCGCCGCCTTGACCGCATCCGAAAATGCGCGCGCCTGCTCGGGAGTGACCACGTAATGAATCGGTCCAAGACGAATCCCCTCGTGGAGGTTCTCCGGGCACATCGCGAGTCTGGTGTCTTCGTTCATCGTACCGATTGAACGACTTTAGCAGGCGTGCAAGATTCGGCGAACCGCGGTTTTGAGAGCGATGCCAACTGAAAGAGCCCCGTATGCGCGCAAGGCGCGGATTCATCTTAGCAAGGCCGACCCGGTCCTCGCACGGATTATTGCCGAGGTCGGGCCGCTGGGAATCCAGCCGCGCCGCGAGCGCTTCCAGGCGCTGGCGCGGAATATCATTTTCCAGCAGCTTGCGGGGGCGGCGGCCAACGCGATCTACGGCCGCTTTGTCGGCTTGTTCCCCGGCGTGGAATTTCCTTCGCCGGAACAAGTGCTCGCCAAAACCGACGCCGAGCTGCGCGCTGTGGGCCTCTCGGAAAAGAAGGCGCTCTACATAAAGGACCTCGCCGCGCACGTTCGCGACGGTAAGCTCAACTTCCATCGCTTTCATCGCATGACCGACGAGGAGATTGTCGCCCATCTCACGCAGGTGAAGGGAATCGGCAAGTGGACCGCTGAAATCTTCCTGATGTTCCACCTGGGACGGCCCGACGTGATGCCCGCCGACGATCTCGGCGTCCAGAACGCGGTCAAGCGGCACTACAAGATGCGCCAACGGCCCAATCGCAAGCGTCTGCTCAAGCACGCCGAGCGATGGCGCCCGTACAGAACCGCGGCGGCATGGTATCTGTGGCGCAGCCTGGATATCGTGCTGCCCGACGGTGGGACAAAGGCGACCGCCAAGGCAGTCGCGAAACGCAAGAAGCGGTAAGTTTGCGCCGCGTTGCTACTCGGCGAGCATCGGATTCGGTTTTGGGAAGCCGAGCTTGGACAGCGATCCGTCGAGGGCGCGCGCGTCCTGGAATGGAGCCGGCTCGCGCTCGGCTAGCGCGTCGGCGCGGCGGCGCATTTCCTTGAGCTCGGTGTAGAGACCGCCGGACAGGCGCGCGATCACTACGAAACAGATCCACGGGATTACCACCAGTCCGACAATCGTAATCGCAATCATGGTGCGGGACTGCGATTCGGCGCCGGATGCGACCGCGATCAGCGCCGCGTCGTCGAGGCTCATCAAATCCGCCACCGTCCCCTCGAGATCGCGCAGCCGCGGCTCGAGGCTGTCGTCGCCCGGCTGTGCCGCGCGCAGCGCGTCGAACAGCGGGCGCGCGTCGTTGGCGATTTTCTCGATCCGTTCGGCCTGCTCGCGCGTTCCGATATGCGATCGCGCGATCTCGATTTCAGAAATGAATCCACGCTGCTGATCCATGACGATTTGAGATGCGTCGGGTTGCGTGCGTCCCCAATCCATCTTGTAAAGCGCGTTTTCCATTCCCTGGGCCGCGCGTGCCGCCGCATACTCGTTCTCGTAGATTTGCCGCGGCGCCGTGCCGAAGACGTGGAACGCGCCTGCGATCAGCGCGGCTGCCAGCAACAGAATCGCCGGCGCAATCGCGGCCATAAATCGAAGCTTCGTAACGATGGTCAGGTTGTTCATGCCGGTATTTCCCTGTCGTTGCCTTTCCCAAAGGATGCCCGCGGCGGACGCGACAACGCAACGACCCGATGTGACGCACGGGCCGCGCTGTGCGATAATCCCCGCCATGAATTTTGCCGATCGCCTTGCACAAGCGTCGCGTCTCAAGCAGAGCGTCGTGGTGCTCGGCATCGATCCCCAGCTCGATGCGCCCGGTGCGCCCGGAATCCCGCCCGGCTATACGTTGACGCGCTTCTGCTGCGAAATCGTCGAGTCGTGCGCGCGCTCCGCGGTCGCGGGCAAGGCGCAGCTTGCGTTTTACGAAGCGCGCGGCCTCGAGGGGATGCGCGCGTTCAGCGAAGTCGTCAAGCTCGCACGGCGGCTTGGCTTGATTACGATCGCGGATGCGAAACGCGGCGATATCGGCACGACGTCGGCTGCCTATGCCGAGGCTTTTCTGGGTGACGGCGACTTCGCCTGCGACGCCGTGACCGTCAACCCGTACCAGGGGATCGACGCCGTGATGCCGTTTATCGCGAAGGTGGCAAACGGCCGCGGAGTGTTCGTGCTCGTCAAGACGTCGAATCCGTCGTCGGGAGAATTTCAGGATCTGAGCGCATCGGGCCGCCCGCTATGGGAGTCGGTTGCGGCGCACGTGAACGGATGGGGCGGCGATTACGTTGGCGCCAGCGGTCTCAGCTCCGTCGGCGCGGTGGTCGGCGCGACTTATCCCAAGGATGCGCGGCGCGCGCGCGAGTTGATGCCGGCGGCGACGATCCTGGTGCCGGGATATGGCGCGCAAGGTGCGTCGGCGGCGGACGCGATCGCGTCGGCGCGCGCGGACGGCACGGGATTCATCGTGAATGCGAGCCGAAGCCTGATGTACGCGTATCAGAAGAAAGACGGCGCCAAGCCCGTCGAGGCCGCCGCCGAATACGCCGAAGCAATGCGCCTGGAATTGAACGCCGCACTCGCCGCCCGCCGCACCGATAGCTTGGCGCGGACCGCGTAGGCGCGCGTCGAACTCTTCTACTTCGATGGGGCGGCTCGCGCCTATGCGTGCAGCAGCTCGGCTTCGTCCGCGGCGAGGGTGGCGTAAACTTCGCGATCGATCGCCCGGTAGCGAGCGAGCGCCTTGTCCGCCTGCTCTTCGTTGCCCTGCTTTCTGGCGATTTCGTGCATTTCTTTTTCGATCCACGACAGATGCCACGGTTCGTCTTTCATGACGGACTTCAGGACTTCCATCGTCTCCGGATCGACGTTGGGCAGCGCGATATGCGCGTTATAACGGCTTTGCGCGCGCTCTTCGACCACGACAGTCAATGCGAGCAGATCGATAATCGTTTTGGGCACGCCGGTGCGAAGTCCGAGCCGGCGCTGGTATCCGTCGTCGATAAGGACCGGCGCGCCGCCCAGCTCGGAGATTCGCTTGGTCCATAGATAAGCATGGCGCGTCTCGTCGGCGAGATGAGCCGTCATCTTGAGCAGCGACTCGCCGTCTTTCATGTGTCCCAGGAGATTGAAGAGCAAGCGCGCCCCCCGCAATTCGGCGTCGCGATAGAAGCTAAAGATGAGAATCTGCTTCTCTTTCGCAGACATTGTGGTGAAATCCCTTGTTGCAAGTGGTGTAGCACCCAATACTTCGTCCTCCGTCAGTCGTCAAAAGACGACGGTTGATGTCCACTATTATCAGATAAAACGGTTGCGCGTAAGTTATGCGACCCCTTTCGGACGGTCAAGAAAACGCGTCGGCCGCGATGCCCCCGCAGCCGTCCTGAGAATACGCCGCTTCGATGAACCGGTTGCGAATCCTCGGCGTTGAGAACAACTTATTTATCACGGCGCGAAATCGCCGGCTGTCCGTCGAAAAGGAGCACCTGCGATTGTCGCGGGTGGTGCGCGATGCCGTCACCAGACGTTTATTGGCTCGCATTGAGACGCGCTCACGGAGTCGGTCCGCGAACCTGCAAGCTGCTGATCGAAAAGTTCGGCACGCCCGAAAAAATATTCCAGCTCAATGCCAACGAGATCGCGGCCGCCGGCGTGCCGCGCAATACCGCGCGCAATATCGCCGAGTTTCGCGACTTCGAACCGCTCGAGAAAGAACTCTGCGAGCTGCCGAATATCGGCGCGCGCCTGGTCAAATGGACCGACGCCGACTATCCGCCAAATCTGCGCCAAATCGCGGACCCGCCGCCGTTCCTGTTCGTGCGCGGCGCCGCCCCGCTCGGCGATCCCAACTGCATCGCAATCGTCGGCGCTCGCGCGGCCAGCGATATCGGGCGGCGGATGGCGCAGCGGCTCGGCCTCGAGCTCGCCGCCAAGGGGTTCACGGTCGTCAGCGGCCTGGCGCGTGGAATCGACGGCGAGGCACATCAGGGAGCGCTCGACGCGCACGGCAAAACGATTGCGGTGCTGGGATGCGGCGTTGACGTCATCTACCCCGCCGAGCATCGCAAGCTGGCCGACGCGATCCTTGCGGGCGGCGGAGCCCTCGTCAGTGAACTCCCGATTGGAACGCCGCCGCTGGCCGAGAATTTCCCGACTCGCAACCGCATCCTGTCGGGTCTGTGCCTCGGCGTCGTGATCGTCGAGGCAGCCGAAAAGAGCGGCTCGCTGATCACGGCGCGGATGGCGCTGGAGCAGGATCGCCAGGTCTTCGCCGTCCCCGGCAGCCCGCTCAGCGGCAAAACGCGCGGCAGCAACCGCCTGCTGAAGGAGGGCGCGAAGCTGGTCGAATGCGTCGAGGACGTGATCGAGGAGTTGGCGCCTCAGATGGCCAAACCGCTCGCGACGGAGAGACCAGCGCCTCAGCAGGCGGCGCAGCGGGTTCCGACGCCTGCAACGTCCGAAATCAGTGACGTTAGAGCCGAAGTCCGTCAGCCGGCCGAACTGGCCGAAGGCGCCAAGACTCTCGAGGGGGTTGCCGATAATGCCACGACAATCTTAAATAATCTAAAAGAATCTGAAAGACTCCATGTTGACTCGATAATCGAATCCTCCGGACTGAATGCTCAAACCGTGCTTAGGTTATTGCTGGAACTGGAACTCGAGGGTCGCGTTACCCAGCATCCCGGCAAGCTTTTCTCGCTTGCGTAAGTCTGGCAGGGTGTAAGCCCTGTAGCGTCGGGCATTTTGCACGGGCGCGAAACCTGCGCGGCCGGGTCCGGGAGTCGGAGGCGCCTAAATCGGTGGCAAAAAATCTCGTAATCGTCGAATCGCCGGCAAAGGCGAAAACCATCAAGCGTTACCTCGGTAGCGACTACCAGGTCATGCCCTCGGTCGGCCACGTGGTGGACCTGCCCAAAAGCAAGCTGGGTGTAGATGTCGAGCATGATTTCGCTCCCGACTACGTCGTAATTAAGGGCAAAGAGAAGGTAATCGGCGAGATCAAGAGCGCCGCCAAAGGCAAGGAGAATATCTACCTCGCCAGCGACCCCGACCGCGAAGGNGAGGCGATCGCGTGGCATATCGCCGANCATCTCGGCAAGACCAAGTCCAACGTCCGCCGCGTGCTGCTCCATGAAATTACGGCTGCCGCGGTCAAGGCGGCCGTCGCCAATCCCTCGGACCTCGATCGCCACCTGTTCGACGCGTACCAGGCGCGCCGGGTGCTCGATCGGCTGGTCGGGTACAAGCTCAGTCCGCTGCTGTGGGACAAGGTCAAGCGCGGGATCAGCGCCGGGCGCGTGCAATCGGTTGCGCTGCGGATAATCGTCGATCGCGAACGCGAGCGCGAGGCATTCCGCGCCGAAGAGTACTGGACCCTTGATGCGCGCCTCACTGGAAAAAATCCGCCGCCGTTCAAGGCGCGGCTCTTCAGCTACAAAGACGATCGCATCGACAACAAATCGTACAAGCTGCCCGAGGCTGAGGCGCGCGCGATTATCGCGGCTGTCGAAGCTGCGCCGTTCAAAGTCAAAAGCGTCGAGCGCAAGGAAGTCCGCCGCAGTCCGACGCCCCCGTTCATCACTTCGCGGCTCCAACAGGAGGCCTCGCGCAAGCTCTACTT
>JGI20191J14862_1000081_pt1 | contig 33208 bp, 30 predicted proteins | sample NGESurdeep092012_7_FD_14862 | JGI IMG/M metagenome (IMG submission 14862)
TCTCGACGCTGTCGCCGACCTTGAGCGGCGCATCGGACTGGGGCCCGGTTTTGTTGTTGTCCGCAGCCGGCGCAAGGCTCTCGAGTTTCGCCGCCGCTTTCGTGACGAACCCCTTCAAGTCGGTGCGTGATTTCGCCTGCGTTTTCAACTCATCCATCAGCGCCGCACCGTCGCGCCGGAGTTCCTCGATCAGTTCCGCGACTTCGGCGCGCAGCCGCTTGCGTTCCAGCTCGGCGTGCTCGCGCGTCTTTTCAGTGTCCTGAAGAATCTGTTCTTCTGTGAGCGCCAGGCTGGCCTCGCGCTCGCGCAATTTTTCGGCCTGCGCATTCAGCTTGGCGCGCTCGCCGTCCAATCTTTTGAGCGCGTCGGTGAGCTCGATACTCCCGGCGCCCATCGATTGTTCGGCCGCGCTGATTATTTCCTCGGGCAGTCCGAGCCTGCGCGCGACCGCGAGTCCGTAACTCTGCCCGATCGTATGCGGCTTGAGGCGATACAACGGCTCCAGGCGGTCGGCGTCGAAATCCACGGCGGCGGCCTCGAACCGGGCTTGGGAGTATGCGTGGAGCTTCACCGCGGTCGAATGCGTCGCGATCGCCAGCATGCAGCGCCGCGTCCCGAGATGGTTCATCAGGCCGATCGCCAGCGCCGCGCCCTCGGCCGGGTCGGTGCCGGCGCCCGGCTCGTCGAGAATCACCAGCGCCGGCTCGACCAGCGATCTGATTATCTCCGACAGGTTCGCGATATGCCCCGAAAAGCTCGACAGGTTGGATTCGATGGACTGTTCGTCGCCGATGTCGGCGAACACGCTGCGGAAAACCGTCGCCTTGCTGCCGGCCAGCGCCGGAATCAGCATCCCTGCCTGCGCCATCAGCGACAGCAGCCCGACCGTCTTGAGCGCGACCGTTTTGCCGCCCGTGTTCGGCCCCGAAATGACGATCCCGCGCTGCCCGGCTCCGATTTTCACGTCGATCGGGATCACCTCGCGGCCGCTGGTCATCAGCAGCGGATGGCGCGCGCCGATAAAATCGATTCCCTCGTCCACCAGCTCCGGCTCGACGCACCGAAATCGCTCGGCGAAAATCGCGCGCGCGTTGAGCGCGTCGAGCGCCACCATCGCGTCGAACGTGAGCTGCAATTCCGGCGCGTATCCGCCGACCATCGCCGTCAGCCGCGCGAGGATTCGTGTTTCTTCCGCCTCCGCTTCGCGCTCGAGCATCATCAGCCGGTTGTTCAGCTCGACGGCCCACATCGGCTCGACGAACAGTGTTTCGCCGGAAACGCTGCGGTCCTGCACGATTCCCTCGAACCGTTCCGCGTAGTTCAGCTTCATCGGCAGNACAAAGCGGCGATTGCGAACCGTCACGATGTAGTCCGAAACGAATGGCCCCATGCCCGGCGCGTTGAGCGAGCGCATCAGGCGCGCTTCGAGTTCGGCGCGCTCGTCGCGCAGCCTGCTGCGCAGGCGTTTCAGCTCGGGGCTCGCGTCGTCGAGGATCGCGCCGTCGTCGGCCAGCGCACCGAGCATCGCGTCGGCCAGTTCCTTGGGCGCGAGCAGGTTGCGCACGAGAGCCGCGACATGGGGGAAGCGCTCGACGCGCGAGCGCAGGAATCCGCCGACGTGGCGCGAGCCCACGATAAAATCGCGCACTTTCACCAGCGCTTCGCCGCCGAGGATCGCACCCGCGCGCGCCGCCGCCAGCAGGTACGGCCGCTGATCGGTGAATTCGCCTATCGGGATCGAGCCGGCATGAGATCTCAGCCCGGCCATCTCGGCGGTCGAATCAAGCCGCCAGCGTACTTCGACCGCGTCGATCGACGGGCGGATTGCGGCGGTCGCCTCGCGCCCCGGCTCAGAGGCGCAATACTCCATGACGAGGTGAATCACCTTGTCGAATTCGAGTGCCTTCAGATCGCGTTCACGCATCGCGTTGGAGCCGGCCGGCCTTTTGCGTATTGGCCCGGCCCACAGGCTAATATCTAGCCCAACTTTGGTCCGCAGGCATCACGGATTCTTAACAGGCATCAAGGATATTGAAATGGATCGGATAGAATCCCGGCTGTCCACCAACTCCGACGAGTTCCGCCGCAACCGCGACGCGATGGACGCGCTGGTCAAGCGCCTGCGCGCCGAAATCGAGCGGATTCGCCAGGGCGGTCCCGCCGCCGCGCGCGATCGTCACGTCGAACGCGGCAAGTTGCTCGCGCGCGATCGCGTCAAAAAACTTCTCGACCCCGGCAGTCCGTTCCTCGAGCTGTCACCACTGGCCGCCTTTCAGATGTACGACGGCGACTCGCCATGCGCGAGCATCATCACCGGCATCGGCAGAGTCCATGGCCGCGAGACCGTCGTCATCGCCAACGACGCGACCGTCAAGGGCGGCACTTATTTTCCAATGACCGTGAAGAAGCATCTCCGCGCGCAGCAAATCGCCATCGAGAATATGCTCCCGTGCGTTTATCTCGTCGATTCGGGCGGCGCCTTCCTGCCGATGCAGTCCGAGATTTTTCCCGACGAGCATCACTTCGGGCGCATCTTCTACAACCAGGCGCGGATGTCCGCGATTGGCCTGGCGCAGGTCGCGGTGGTGATGGGCAGTTGCACGGCAGGCGGCGCGTACGTGCCCGCGATGTGCGACGAGAACGTCATCGTCCGCGAGCAGGGAACGATCTTCCTGGCCGGGCCGCCTCTGGTGCGCGCCGCAACCGGCGAGGAGGTCAGCGCCGAGGATCTCGGCGGCGGCGACGTGCATACGCGGCTGTCGGGCGTGAGCGATCACCTGGCCGACGACGACGAGCACGCGCTCCAGATTGCGCGCGCGATCTTCGAGAATCTCGGTCCTCGCACCGCCCCCGCGATCGAGCCGGACGCCCCCGAGGATCCGCACTACGATCCCGCCGAACTGTACGGCATTATCCCGGTCGATACGCGCCGCCCCTACGACGTGCGCGAGGTGATCGCGCGGCTGGTTGACGGGAGCAGGATGCATGAGTTCAAGGCGCGCTACGGACCCTCGATCGTCACCGGCTTCGCGCGAATCTACGGCTATCCCGTCGGCATCGTCGCCAACAACGGCGTGCTGTTCAGCGAGTCCGCNCTGAAGGCCACCCACTTCATCGAATTGTGCTGCGCGCGGCGCNTCCCGCTGCTGTTCCTGCAAAACATCACCGGCTTCATCGTCGGCAAGCGCTACGANCAGGGCGGCATCGCNAAGGACGGCGCCAAGATGGTCAACGCTGTAGCCAACGCGCAGGTCCCGAAGTTCACGGTGATCATCGGCGCGTCGAACGGCGCGGGAAATTACGGGATGTGCGGGCGCGCGTACTCGCCGCGATTGCTCTTCATGTGGCCCAACGCGCGGATCTCGGTGATGGGCGGAGAACAGGCCGCGAATACTCTGCTGACGGTGAAGCTCGATCAGTTGAAACGCGAAGGCGCCACGATGAGTGAAGCCGAGCAGAAAGAATTTGTCCGTCCCACGCTCGAGAAGTATGAGATCGAGTCGAGCGTCTATTACTCGAGCGCGCGGCTATGGGACGACGGCGTGCTCGATCCGGTCGAAACGCGCGCGGCGCTGGCGCTGGGCATCGCGGCCTCGATGAACGCGCCGATCCCCGAGCACCCCGGCTTCGGCGTCTTCAGGATGTGATCCGGTTCCGGCTCAGCCTTCCGGCGCAAGCATTTTGTCCGCCCGCACCAGCCGGTCGAACTCCTCTCCCTTGAGCAACTTCAACGCGATCGTGGCCTCGCGCAGCGTGATTCCTTCCGCGTGAGCCTTCTTGGCGACCTTGGCCGCGTTGTCGTAGCCGATATGCGGGCTCAGCGCCGTCACCAGCATCAGCGAATTTGCGACGTTGTGCTGCAGCTGTTCGCGATTGGGCTCGATCCCTTCGACGCAGTACTTGCTGAACGACGCGCACGAATGCGCCAGCAGCATCGTCGAATGCAAGAAATTGTGGATGATGATCGGTTTGAAAACGTTGAGCTCGAAATTCCCCTGCGAGCCGGCCATCGTGATCGCCACGTCGTTGCCGATCACCTGGATGCTGACCATCGTCATCGCCTCGCTCTGCGTCGGGTTCACCTTGCCCGGCATGATCGACGAGCCCGGCTCGTTCTCCGGCAGGATTAATTCTCCCAGGCCGGTGCGCGGTCCCGAGCCCATCCAGCGGACGTCGTTGGCGATCTTCATCAGCGAAGCCGCCAGCGTCTTGAGCGCTCCTGACGCCGCCACGATCGCATCGTGCGCCGCCAGCGCCGCAAACTTGTTCGGCGCCGACTTGAACGGTAGCCCCGTGTACTCCGCGATCTTTGCAGCCACGCGATCCGCAAACTCCCGATGCGTATTGAGCCCGGTGCCGACCGCCGTGCCGCCGATCGCCAGTTCGAGCAAGTCCGGCAGCGCCGCTTCGAGTCGCTTCAAGTCATAGTCGAGCTGCGCGACGTAGCCCGAGAATTCCTGCCCGAGAGTCAGCGGCACCGCATCCATCAGATGCGTGCGGCCTATCTTGATGATGTCGGCGAACTCTTTGGCTTTGCGGGCGAGCGCGTCGCGCAACTTTCGCACCGACGGAATCAGGTCGTGCGTGACTTCCTCGGCCGCCGCAATATGCATCGCAGTCGGAAAGGTGTCGTTCGACGACTGCGACATGTTCACGTCGTCGTTGGGATGGATCGGCTTTTTGCTGCCGAGCACGCCGCCGGCCATCTCGATCGCGCGATTCGAGATGACCTCGTTGGCGTTCATGTTGGTCTGCGTGCCGCTGCCGGTCTGCCAGATGTGCAGCGGAAAGTGATCGTCGAGTTTGCCCGCGATCACTTCTTCGGCGGCCGCGCTCACCAGCTTGGCCTTGTCGGGGGGCAACTTGCCGAGATCGCGATTAACTTCCGCCGCCGCCTTCTTCAAAATCCCGAACGCGCGCACCACCGAACGCGGCATCCGATCGAATCCGATGGCGAAGTGCAGCAGAGATCGCTCGGTCTGCGCCCCCCAGTAGCGGTCGCACGCGACCTCGATCGCCCCCATGCTGTCGGTTTCGACGCGCTTGCCGGTCTGCGGCGCCTTGCCGGCCCCGGCCGGCGTCGCGGTCAATCCGGGCTTGGCGATGCTGGCCTTGCGCATCTTCGATTTCGAATTTGCTGCCATCTTCTATATCTCCTGTTGGATTTCGACGCGCTCGCGGCGACTATNTTAACCCGGCTGGCGCCCGACGACAGTGATTCCTCATCGGGATTCGCCCCCGACGCCCTTTTCAAAGGCTCGGTGCCGATATAGGTTATGACGCGTACTTTGACAATAGCGACTAATTTTCGATCGAGATACTTTTAAGCATTTTTTTTAGGAGTGACTGTCAACTATGCCCTGGACGATTACCCGCCTTTGCCGCGATTGCATTGACACCGGATGCGTTAGCGTGTGTCCGGTCGATTGCATTTATGAATACGTCGGCACCGACAAGGAAAAATTCCCCAACCAGCTCTATATCGATCCCGATGAATGCATCGATTGCGGCGCCTGCGAGCCCGAATGCCCGTGGGAGGCAATTTTCGAGGAGCCGGCTGTTCCCGACGTCCTCAAGGACGACATCGCGCTCAACCACGCGATGCTCGAGATCAAGGATCAGTTCAAGGTGATGCCGTTCAAGAAGGTCGAGCACCCGACGCCCGAGCAGATCGCCGANAACAAGAAAAAATGGGGCNTCGANNCCTGAACGCCCGCCGCATTTCCCTCTAAATGCGATTGCTCCCCTTCCCACATGGGAAGGGGCCAGAGCCGCGCGTCGTTCGGCTCCTCAGGCGTTCGCCGGTTTTGCGACGCCGGCGGGAAATGAGTACCGTCAGTCTTTCTTTGATGACGGTTTCCGGTCGCGGTATTTTCGAAACCACTCCCATGCGCGCGCATCTGCTTGTCTCAGGGCTGCGTAACATTTGTCGCAGAGAAACACGCCAATCTCCGTGATGCGAAACTGGAGAAAATCGTCTATCCAGCGATGCTTGCCGACATTCCCGCAGCGTTCGCAAGCGGCAGCGTGGCATGGCTTCATTGTGCTGGCTACTGCGAGATAACCATTGCCGCGGTGCGGGTGAGCGGGATGGTGACCGACGAGACCAAACTCGTCAGCGGCGGGAAGTTGTAGCTGACGACCACGGTAACCACGCTCCCGGGCTTGTTGTCGGGCGCCCAGGTCGTGGTGACGGTCAACGCACTCGTGTTCAGCACGCCGACGACCAGACCGTCCACGTAAGTCTGAACGCCGGCCGCCGACACCGGCTGCGTCGCGGTGGACCCATGGACCACCGCATAGCGAACGGCCTGCTGTGCGCTGTAACAAACGAAGTCGTAGCAATAGAGCGCCAGTGCGAAGTTGATTATCGCGAAAAACAGGGTCAGGCACGGCGTGAGCACCAGCGCGAACTCGGCCATCGCCTGTCCCGGGTGCGAGCATCGGATCGCGGCGCGCAACCATCGGCGCCATAGCTTGATGCCGCTCGCGTTCATTTGATTATTGGACGACGCGCATAACGGCTTTGCCGGGCACTGTCATAGGCGGCATGATGCCCATGAAATTGACGAGCGGCGCGTACGGGGCGCCGGTGTTGACCTGCGTGTACAGCAACCGATGGCTGCCGGAGCAGTCGGTTGACAGGCACGTCGATGCGGTCCCGTTGGCGCATTGACAGAAATGAGTCGCGGTCGTCGTCATCCCGACAATATTGGGTGCGTCGTTGGCCGCCGCCGCCTGCATCCCGGCGTTATCGGCCGCGGTCGATTCTGCGAACCGTACTGAACACCGGCCCGCGCCGCGTTTGAAACCGAAATCGCGATGTAGAACGCGCGGCCCGTTTCCACCACCACCAGGAACATCATCAGCAGCAGCGGCACACTGAGCGCGAGCTCCACCGCCGCCTGCCCGTGCGTGCGACCGTCATGCAGGCGCTTCCAAGTGGTCGCGCGCATGGATTCAACAGGCTCCGGGAATCGCAGTATCGTACTCATTCGGCCAGTATCGTTCCTTTTATCGGTGAGCCGTTGGTCAGCGACGAATAGTTGTCGCCGATCGTCGAGTTGCCGCTTATCACGAGCTTGCCTGCCACCAGCATGTCGTAGCCGTTGAGGCTGCTGTTTCCGCTGTAGGTAAGCGTCGTCGTCGGGAAGTAGAGTGCGCCGTCGAAGGTCGAACTCGAATTTCCGCTTATCGTGCTGCCCGCGGCGCTGCTCGGAATCGAGCGATCCTGAAAGAACAGGATTCCCGCCAGTGGCCCCGATACCGGCGCGCTGAAATTCGAGGTCGAACCTCCACTCAGCGTAATTGCCTTGTAACCGCCGGTTCCAGTGGTGTTGTAAAACGTTACTGCCGAGCCGTTCATCACCGCATTGCCGCTTGCAGTGAGCCCACCACCGGCGAGTACGTAAGTCCCCGCGTTGAAATGCACGAACCCATTGCTGATCTTGATGCCGCCGCAATAGGTGCCGGGATAAAGCTGGTCGTAACTGCTGCTGGTTCCGCTGTTGCTCAGCGAAAGCGAATTGTAACCGCACCAGCCGACGCTGGGCGCCTGTACGTAGGCGAGCGGATCGGCGGCCGCAATCACCCCGGTCTTCGGCGTCGGCGTAAAGCTCGAGCTGCCGCTGCCGCTGTAACCGCCCACGACGCCGATGGTCGGCGCAGTGATTGTGGCGCTTCCGCTGAGCACCAGAGCATCCGAGGCGCTCGAGTCCACCAGCACACCGCACCCGCTTTGTATGCTCGCACTGCCGCTGGCCGTCAACGCGCCCGAGGCCGTCGGATCCACCACGTAAATGCAGTTCGGCCCGGTGCCCTTATACGCCACCGCGCGCGCCGACACGCTGATCGACCTGACCCCGAGCACGCGCAGAAAATAAGTCGGCTCGGGCATGGTGACGATCGCCTCGACGTACGCCGCGTTTGACGTATTCGGTCCCATGCTCGGAGGATTGTTGATCGCCACGGTGATGCCGTTTTGGCCGGCGGTGTATCCGTTGATCGCCGCGTCCGCTTGGCCCGCCGCGACCTGGTCGCCGTAACTCAGTTCCTCCGCGCCGGCCATCGCCGCACTGTCCGCCGCCGTCTGCATCATGTTCCTTTGGTGTTGCATGAAGCCGAAGTCGGCGACGACGGCAATCATGCCCACGATCACCACCAGCGCGACGCAGATCAGCACCATGACCTGGCCACGCGCGCTCGCCGCCATAGTCATCACGTTGTTCGTATCCCGACGCACTGCCTTGCGATGCGCCGCTGGAACCTTGCTTGCCATCATCGCTCCCCTCCGGCGTACAAAGCACCGCCCGTGCCATCGGATTAGTCTTCCGATCGCTACGCCATACGCGCCACTATGTCCCAAGCTGACTGCGGACTGTCCGGTTATGACTCTAAGGAAGGAAGGCCGACCGCTCAGCGGTCGCTAGCTGAGGCTGCAGACGCCGAGACGGGCATCCTGGAATTTGGACCCTTGTATGTGTGAGGGCGTGGGCAAAGGGATCTCGCCGACCCGCACCGCCTCACACGATCCGCTTCTGCCCGTGCTTGAATCCGCCCTGTTCGCCAAGAGCCTCATTGCCACGCTCAGGCTCTATCCGTTCTCGCTCGTGTTGGGGGTCGCGTTCAGGCTCGCGCCGCCGTCCCCGCGGCGGTCCCTCTCCGCGCGGCTCGCGACGGCCGCTCTCGGTAGGCAATATCTCGATCGATCGCAACAATCCTTCACCGGCCGAGCGCGTCGTGATCATCGGATCTTCCTTGAGCGCCAGATGCACCACGCGCCGATCGCGCGCCGGCATCGGATCGAGGCGCAGCGGCTTGTGCTCGCGCTTGGCCTTCTCACCCATCGACAGCGCCATCTGATGCAATTGCTGGCGGCGTCGCGCGCGATACGATTCAGTCTCCAGTGAAATCGGCGCCGCATCCTTGATTCGCCGCGCCAGGATCCGATTCACGATGTACTCGAGCGCGTCGAGGGTCTGTCCATGCCGCCCGATGAGGATTCCCGAACCGTCGCCCTTGATTTCGAGCTCGACCGTCTCCGCGTCCACTTCTATCTGCCGCACTTCGGTCCGCTCGCCCATCATCTCGAGGATCTGCTTGAGGATTACCGTCGCCTCACGGCGCTGCTCCTCGACATCCGCGCTTTTGCGCCCTGCCGCGCCGCCGTTTTCGATGCGGTCGTTGTCACCGGCGTTCGCCACCGGCGCGGACGCTGCCGGATTCGCGCTGCGCGCGGCTGGCTCGCGCGCGTCGTTGCGGCCGCGCGATTGATTCTCGCGCCCGCGAGCCCGCCTGTCCGGCGCGCCTTCCTTGCGCGCTGGCGGCAATGGCAACGCTTGCGCAACTTGGGGGACTTGCGGGTTCGATCCCGCATCCCCGCCGCCGCCGCCCGCAGCATCCGCGCTCTTGCGCGTCACTCGCACCCGCGCCTGCCGCGCGCCCAGTCCGAGCACGCCCGCGCGCGGCGTGGCGAGCACTTCGATCGCAACCTCGTCTTCGCGCGCGCCGAGCTGCTCGAGGGCTTCCCTGGTCGCCTCTTCTACCGAGGCGGCCGCTACTTCTATCGAGTCGACTTTGCTCATGTGGCCGGGGCGTATTGTTGGAATTCGCGGTTGAGGAAATACTGCTGGATAACTCCCAGCAGATTCGACGAAAAATAGTACAACGCCAGTCCCGCCGGAAAGTTTATCAGCATGATAGTGAAAATCAGCGGCGTCAGCATCATCATCTTCTGCTGACTCGGATCCGGCGACGTCGGCGTCATGTATTGCTGGAGAAACTGGTCAGGCCCATCAGCAGCACCAGCACCGGCAGCCCATGGCAATGTACCATCGGCAACTGCGGCAGGCCCGGTATATGCAAGCAGTCGGGCGTCGACAAATCATTGATCCAGCCGACAAACGGCGCGTGACGCAGCTCGACGAGTTCAGCAGCGCCTCGTACAGCCCGATGAAAATCGGCAACTGCAGCGCCATCGGTGCGCACCCGCCCAGCGGGTTGACGTGATTGCGCTTGTAGAGATCCACCATCTCCTTCTGCAACTGCTCGTTGTTGTCCTTGTACTTCTCGCGCAGCCGCGTCATCTGCGGCTGCAGGCGCTGCATCTTCATCATCGAGCGCTGGCTTTTGATCGATATCGGCAGGAACGCAATCCGGATCGACACCGTCAACAAAATAATATCGACCCCGTAGTTGGGCGCGATGTAGTGAAATAGCTTCAGCGTGCGCAGAAAAATCAGCGCCAGGATTCCCGCCCAGCCGAAATCGATCGACTTGCGCAGCGTCGGATTTACCGCTTCCAGAGCCTCCAGCAGCTTCGGTCCCATGTAGATTTCGCTGTGGATTCGCGCCGCGCCGTCGAACAGGATCCGCGCGATCGCCTCGTCACCCGCGTACGCCATCGTAAGCATGCCGGTCGTCGGCGCCGTCGGCAAAAATACCGCCAGAAAGTACCGATCGCCGAAGCCCGCGTACGTGATCGCGCCCGCCACCGGCGGCACTCCCGTCTTGAGCTTCTTTTCGTTCTCCGTGTAAACCTTGTCCCCAACGTCGGCCTGCAGTTCCGGGATATCGTAGTACCCCTGATGCGCCGTTAGGGGCTGGCTCATCGAGACCCCCAGTTGATTCAGCGGTGGACCGCCAGACTCGGCCACGTCCATCGAAAACACGTAGCTGCTCGCCCGGAATGTGAAAGTCTTGGTGATAGTAGTGCCGTCTGCCGTCTTGGCCACAAAGGTCGCCGTCGCGTCCGCTCCCGCCGCCGGCTTGATTTGCGCGGGCGCGGTCGTCGCGTAGCTCAAATCGCGGTCGTCGAAGACCTGCCCGCCACGGGTCATCACCGCGCCGAGCGGCAGATGCCCTCCCGGCGGGATCTGCACCATCTCGTAGGAAGGACTGTCCTTGGCCGCGTCCTGCCGGTAACGCCGCAGGGTAAAACTCTTGAGCCGCGCGCCGTGAGTCGTGAACACCGCAACGTAAAAATCGGAATCCACCTCGACGGTTTTTTCGGCCGCGACCGCCGCCGCCGGCGCCATCGCGACCGACTGCTGCCCGCTTTGGACCGCGCCGGTGGCGACTGCACCAGGAGCCGCAACCGCGCTGGCGACTGCGCCCGCACCGATGGCGATCGCGGGCGATGTCCCTTGCCCGTTGCCGAGCGCCTGCCCCTGCGCAGCCTTGGCCGCTTTCGCCTGTTCGGCGGCCTGCTGCTGCTGTTCAGTAGGCGGCGGAAAAAATCGCTTCAGCACCAGCTCCTGGTAGGCGACTACCAGTACTATCGACAAAACTACCGCGACCAGAACTCGGCTCGAATCCAATTAACTAATCCCTATTCAAACTTCTGACCGGCCGTCAGGCCGCATCTTTTCTTAACCTTGGGTGCAGAGCCTGTCCTGAGCCTGCCGAAGGAGGTCACCCCTGCCGGCGGCATGGGATCGTAGCCATGCCCGCCCATCGGATTGCATCGCGCGATTCGCCAAATCGCCATGACACCGCCCCGAATCGTCCCGTATTGGGCAATCGCGTCGCGCGCGTACGCCGAGCAACTCGGCTCGAAGCGGCACGCCGGTCCGTTGAGCGCATGGATTACCGGCGAGATCGCCGCACGATAAATCGCGACCGCACCGATCGCCGCGACTCGTGGCGACAACGACACCTTTAATCGATCTGCGGTATCTGCACGCGGCATCAGTTGCGCCCAGCGAAAGCGCCTTTGGCTGCCATTCGTCCGCTCAGGTTGCGCGCCGCCATGGTAAGTTCATTGTTGATCGCCGGCGACGCGAGCGTGGCCGCGCCGGCGCGCGCGATTACGACTATCGACGTGCCCGCGGGAAGATTATCGCGAATTACCCGTCTGAAAATCTCGCGGACGCGTCGCTTCACCCGGTTTCGCGCCACCGCGATACCGACCCGGCGCGACACCGTCACGCCCAGCCGCGAGCGCGCCGGCTCGTCATCCGGATTATCCGCCAGATTACCCGCATAGACCACGAAGTGGGGGCTCTGGAATCGCGCGCCGATCCGCTGGAGGCGGATGAATTCCGCGCTTCGATGCAGCCGGTCTGCCGCCGCGAAGCTCAATGGTGCGCGCACGGAGGTTAGCCCGGCTGCTTGGGCGGTATCGAGATTGCCAGGCGTGTGCGGCCTTTCGCGCGGCGGCGCTTGAGTATCTTGCGTCCGCCCGGCGTGGCCATCCGCGCCAGGAATCCATGGGTTCGTTTGCGTCGGCGGTTGTGAGGCTGGTAGGTCCTTTTCATTGCTCGTGGCTCGCGGCCAAAAAAACCTTCACTCGGCTTTGTATTCAGACCGATTCGATCTGTTGCAGGTCGGGGGTCTTTCGTTCCGGCTCGAGTTTTTTGGATGGATTACTGTTTCGATCGACCCCGAACACGCAATCGAACCATACCGCGCGCCTTTGAGCAAGCTCTCAAGTGCGCGCGCCCACTACTTCCCCTTCAGCCGCGGATCGTCGGCCTGCACGCAAATCGAGTACGAATACCGCTCAACGTAAACGTTGCCGCTATCGCTCTTCTCCGCTTCGATCACGATCGACCGGTAATTTTCGCAGCTCTCCTGCGCCGTGAAATTATCGACTTGCTCCCACTCCGACAGCGGCGTCTCGCGCTGCAATCCCTGCCGTGCACAATCCACCGATGGCGCCATCAGGATCCAACCCGCCAACACGATCGCCGCGCTATCTCTGAACCTCATTGAATTGCTTATCGCTATATTCTTGCCCGCCCGCAAGCTTTGTCTGGTTGGCCATCGTGTCATTCTAGAGCGAAGCGAAGAATCCCGGATCTTTTTCTTTGCCGGTCTGTACCGGGGAGCGGACCGCTACGCGCGGGGCGGCCGTGGCGACGGCAGCGCAGCATTAAGCCGTTGGCAGGGGCCGCGCGCGACAACGGAGCGCGGCCTTAACACTGGGTGCAGGGCTCAGCCCTGCCACCGCGCAGGTGATTCTTCCTTCATGCCGCCGCCAACGGCGGGCGGCCTTAACACTGGGTGCAGGGGTCACCCCTGCAAACCCACGGCGGGTTTCGCATACAATTAAACTTCTTTCTCTATGTACGCCGCCGACACCATCGTTGCGCCCGCCACTGCGCCGGGAATCGGCGCCGTTGCGATCGTCCGCCTGTCCGGTCCGCGCGCATTCGATATCCTCGACGCGATCTTTCGCCCCGCGCATCGTGCCGAACTCACGCCGCGAATGATGCGCCTGGGCGAGGTCGTCGATCCTGCCACCGGCGCCCGCATCGATCGAGCGCTCGCGGTCGTGATGCGCCGTCCGGCCAGCCTCACCGGCGAGGATGTCGCCGAAATCCAATGCCACGGCGGTCCATTCGTTGTCCGCCGCATCGTGGCGCTCGCGCTCGACGCGGGCGCGCGGATAGCCGAGCCGGGCGAATTCACCCGCCGCGCGTTTTTGAACGGCCGAATAGATCTCGCCGAGGCCGAGGCCGTCGCCGACATTGTCGCCGCGCACAGCGATTCGGGGCTGAAGATTGCGTTGGAACAACTCTCGGGCGCGCTTTCCGCACGCGTCGCCGAGCTTCGCGCCCAGGTCGTCGCCATTCGCGCGCATCTCGAGGTCGAAATCGATTTCTCCGACGAAGACATCCGTCTCCCGTCGCGCCGCGAGGTCGGCGCCGAAATCGAGCGCCTCATCGCCGACGTTGCCGTTTTGCACGACAGCTTTGCGCGCGGCCTCCTGATGCGCGACGGCGTGCGCGCCACCATCGTCGGCAAGCCCAACGCCGGCAAGTCGAGCCTTCTAAATCTATTGCTTGGCACTGATCGCGCAATAGTCACAGCGATCGCCGGCACCACTCGCGACGTGATCGAGGACTCCGTCCAGCTTGGCCCCTACGCACTCGTTCTCAATGACACTGCGGGTGTCCGCGATTCGACCGACGACGTCGAGCGAATCGGAATCGAGCGCACGATGCGCTCGGCGCGCGACGCGGACCTGCTGATCGCGATGTTCGATTCGTCGCGCCCGCTCGAGCCCGCGGATCTAGACGTGATCCGCCTGGCGCAAGCCCGCCCGGGCCTAGCGATACTAAACAAGCGCGACTTGCCTGCTGAGATCTCGGCCACCGATCTTCGCGAGCACGGCCTGAACATTCCGATCCTGCCGTTCTCCGCGATTCATCTCGACGAAGCCGGCGCTCTGCGCGCCGAGCTGACAAAAGCAATCGCCGCCCTCGTCGCACCATCCGCAGTTTCATCCAACGCGCAACTGACGATCTCCCGCGAGCGTCATCGCGACGCGCTCTCGATGGCTCTGGAAGCCCTCAAGAACGCCCGCAGCTCCGCGCTCTCCCTGATGCCGCCGGAGATAGTTGCCGTTGACATAATGGCCGCCGCCGCCGCGCTCGGCTCGATCACGGGCGAAGTAACCGGCGAAGACGTCCTCGACGCCATCTTCCGCGACTTCTGCATCGGCAAGTAAGATAAACGAAAAGTAGGATATTACTACTGTTAGCTTGGTGCGGCGTTTTGCACGATGCGCTCATGCGGGCCATAATCGCTGCTCGCCATGAACAACGACGTCATCATCGTCGGCGCCGGCCATGCCGGTATCGAAGCCGCGCTTGCCGCGGCCAAGATGGGTGCGAGCACCCTGATGCTCACGCTTAACCTCGATCACATCGGCCAGATGTCCTGCAACCCGGCGATCGGCGGCATCGGCAAGGGCCACTTGGTCCGCGAGATCGACGCGCTCGGCGGTGAGATGGGTCTGGCGGCCGACGAGACTGGAATCCAGTTTCGCTTCCTCAACACGCGCAAGGGCCCCGCGGTTCGCGCTCGCCGCGCGCAGGCAGACAAGGCCGCCTATCGCGCGCGCAGCAAGCGCGTGCTCGAGCGAACGGCCAATCTGCACGTGCGGCAGGCGAGCGTCGAGCGCTTGATCGTCGAGGACGGGGCGGTGCGCGGCGTCGAATCGCAGATGGGCGAGGCCTTCGAAGGCCGGGCCGTCATTCTCACGACCGGCACGTTTCTAAAGGGCCTCGTCCATATCGGGATGAAGAATTATTCCGCCGGCCGCGCCGGCGATTTCGCCGCGATGGGTCTCAGCGACCATCTCGCGGATTTGGGCTTTCGAATCGGCCGCCTCAAGACCGGCACCTGCCCGCGCCTCGACGCGCGCACGATCGATTACTCCGCGTTGGAGGTCCAGCCGGGCGACGAGCCGCCGCCGCCGTTCTCGTTCCGCACCAAGCGGATCGCGCAGGGTCAGCTTCCCTGCCATCTCACGTTCACCAACTCGCGCACCCACGAAATAATCCGCGGCGGCATCGACCGCTCGCCGATGTACTCCGGTGTCATCCAGAGCAAGGGACCGCGCTATTGCCCGTCGGTCGAGGACAAGGTGATGCGCTTCCGCGACAAGGAGCGCCACCAGATTTTCCTCGAGCCCGAGGGCCGCGACACGGTCGAGGTCTATCCCAACGGCCTGTCCACCAGCCTGCCGCTCGACGTGCAGCTCGCGATGGTGCGCTCGATCAGCGGGCTCGAGCGCGCGGAAATAATGCGGCCCGGCTACGCGATCGAGTACGATTTTTCAGATCCCACTCAACTGACGCCTTCGCTGGAGACGAAACTGGTGCGCGGGCTGTTCTTCGCCGGCCAGATCAACGGCACGACCGGCTATGAAGAAGCGGCCGGGCAGGGTTTGCTCGCGGGAATCAACGCCGCGCTCGAGGTCCGCGGCGAGCCGGCGCTCATTCTGCGCCGCGACCAGGCCTATATCGGCGTGATGATCGACGACCTGGTGACGCGCGGGATCGGCGGCGAGCCGTACCGGATGTTCACCTCGCGCGCCGAGTATCGATTGCTGCTGCGTGAGGATAATGCCGACCGCCGGCTGTCGCCTCTTGGCGAGCGCCTCGGATTGCTCGACGCGTCGGCCGGCGCGCGCGTGCGCGCCAAGACCGAAACCGTCCGCAGGGAGATCGAACGTCTAAAATCGGCGCTGATACCTGCCACCGACGAGGTCAACGCGGCGATTGTGGCGTCGGGCTCGACGCCAATCGCGCAGCCGATCCGCGCGATCGAGCTGCTCAGGCGTCCCGAAATCGCTTACGACACCGTGCTGAAGATGGGCGGCGTCGATTCGGGACTGAGCCTCGACGAAGCAGCCGAGTTGGAGACCGAGATCAAATACGAGGGTTACGTTCGCCGGCAGGCGGATGCGGTCGAGCGTTTTTCGCGCCTCGAGGACACTGCCATCCCGGACTGGGTGGATTTCAAGGGCGTGATGGGCCTTTCGACCGAGGCTTCGGAGCGCCTGTCTGCCGTGCGGCCGCGCTCGCTGGGGCAGGCGGCCCGGATGCCTGGAATAACGCCTGCGGCAATCTCGATCCTGGCCGTCCATATCAAGAGTCGGCGCGACCGCAACGCCCGCGCGATCTGAACGGCTTCAGAACGTTTCACGTGAAAGCAGGGGCCAGCCCTACACCCTAGCCAGGAAAAACGTTTCACGTGAAACATTTTGGGAAATAGTCTAACGAAATCATGGTAAATTTCCGTAAGTGCGAGTGTTTCACGTGAAACGTTCTGCCAGAAAAACCAAGCGAAAAGCGGCTAGTCCTGACCAGATCGGCGCGGAGGTGCGCGCTCAGCTCGCCCCCGCAATCTCGGCGATCGGGGTAATCGCAAAGAACTCCGAGTTCCCGGACCGAATCGAGCGGATGGCCGCGACGCTCGCGCTGTGGGGTCCGAAGATCAATCTGACGGCGCACCCCAGCGACCCCGGCGAGATCGTGTTCCACGTCTTCGACAGTATCATCCCGGTCTCGATTGCGGTCAGCTCGAAGATCCTGCGGCTCAGCGCTCGGCTCGATCGCGAGCGGCGCTTTCTGGATATCGGCAGCGGCGCCGGGTTCCCGGGGCTCGTGATTGCCGCCGCGATTAACGCGCAGGTGACTCTCGTCGAGGCGCGCCGCAAGCGGGCTACATTTCTGAGCGAGGCCGCAGTCGAGATGGGGCTGCGCAACGTTCGGGTCCAATGCGTGCGAGCCGAGTCGCTCGACGTTAGCGACGGGTTCGACCTGGTCACTGCACGCGCGGTCGGAAATCCCGCCGGGATTTTCGAGATTGCCGGCCGCGCCTTGCATCCGGGTGGCGTGCTGATGCTCTATGCCAGCGCCGAGCAGAAGTTCGACGACGACGGCGCCGCGGCNGCGGCCGCCGGACTCNTGAATCCGTCCGTGGCCGGATACGATTTGCGCCACGGCCGCCAGATGGTGAGCCGCGCCGTCGCGACGTGGTCCCGGCGGTAAGCGCGACAGTATTTCACGTGAAACGCCAGCGCGATTTCGCGATGCCGTTACCTCCTGACCAGCGTGCAGGGGCTGGCCCCTGCCGTTTCACGTGAAACGTTCCGTCTAAAAACTCTCTATAAATCAGGTAGTTGCGTGAATGTGATCGCGCGATTTGATTTTGCGCGAACGCGGGGATTTAATGATTGGCGAGCTAAACGTTTCACGTGAAACGTTGTGCGGTCCGGATCTAGGTCTTCTTTTTTGCGAGGGTGCAGGGGCAAATCCCTGCGGGGCAGGTCGTGGGGCGGATAATCGCAATAGCTAATCAGAAAGGCGGCGTCGGCAAGACCACGACTGCGATCAATCTCGCGGTCGCGCTGGCCGATACGGGACGGCGCGTCCTGCTGGTGGACCTCGATCCGCAGGGCAACGCCACTTCGGGTATCAGCACGCCCGAGGATGTGAGCGCCGCGCGCGGCGAGGGCAAGACTATCTACCAGGCGCTGGTCGGCGGCTTGGCGATCGCGGAAATCCTCCGGCAGGTCCGTCCGACGTTGTCGCTGGCGCCGGCGGGCGACGACCTGGTGGGCGCCGAGATCGAGCTGGTGACGATGGAGGGTCGCGAGCGACGCTTACGAGCGGTCCTGGAGCCAGTGCGCCATGAATATAACTATGTTCTAATAGACACGCCGCCCTCGCTTGGTATTCTCACGCTCAACGCACTAGTCGCGGCGGATTCGGTGCTGGTGCCGATGCAATGCGAATACTACGCGCTCGAGGGTTTGAGCGCCTTGCTCGGCACTATCAACAAGGTCAAGGCGGCGCTGAGGCCGGGACTCGAGATCGAGGGCCTGGTACTCACGATGTTCGACACGCGAAATCGCCTCAGTCACGAGATCTCAGCGGAAGTAAGAAAGCATTTTGCCGAGAAAGTTTTTCGCAGCGTGATTCCACGCAGCGTGCGGATGTCGGAAAGCCCCAGTCATGGACTGTCCGTCCTCGAATACGAGTCGAAGTCGGCCGGCGCCGAAGGCTATCGCGCGCTGGCCGCGGAAATTATCGCACACGGAGAGAAGAGTGAGTGAGGAACGTAATTGAATGCGGAACCCACCGTGGGTTTCGCGCTTCCTTGGGCAGGGGGTGACCCCTGCACCCAATGCTAAGAAAAGAAAAGATGCGGGACTTCGTCCCTGTTAGAAAGGGGTGAGAGAAGAGAAACGCCTGCTCTTTATGTCATCCCGAGCGAAGGCTGCTGGAGCTGAGGGACCCCGGATCTGGTGCGGGGCGGAATCCAGAGGCGATCACGATCGAAATCAGAAAGGATGACGAGGATGACGAGGATGATGCGGAAACCATTGGGACGCGGGCTTGATGCGCTGATCGGCACGGCGGCGGCGGGAATTGAAATTGGCGCGGACATCGACAGCGGCGGCAGCGGGGCGCATTTCAGTATGGCGCCGGTCGCGAGTATCACGGCGGGTCCGTTTCAGCCGCGGATAAATTTCGACAAGGAGCGGCTGGCCGAACTTACGCGCGCGATCCAGAGCCAGGGGATTATCGAGCCGCTGATCGTGCGGCGGATCGCGGGCGCATCGGCGGCCGGGGAAACCGACGGGCCGCGCTACGAGTTGATCGCGGGCGAGCGGCGGCTGCGTGCGGCGCGCGCGGCGGGTCTGGAAGCGGTTCCGGTCGTGGTGCGGGAACTCGACGATCGCGCGGCGCTGGAGATGTCGCTGGTCGAGAATATCGTGCGCGAGGATCTGAACGCGGTCGAAGAAGGGCTCGCGTTTTTTCGGCTGGTCGAGCATTTCGAGCTGACCCAGGACGAAATCGCGGGGCGAGTCGGCAAGAGCCGTTCCTACGTCAGCAACACGATTCGATTGCTGGAACTGCCGCAGCCAATCCTGAATATGATTGCGAAGGGAGAGCTCAGCGCGGGGCAGGCGCGGCCGCTGCTCGCGATTGAATCGCCCGACGCGCAGCTATCGGCGGCGCGGCGGATCGCGGCGGTCGGAATCTCGGCGCGCGGCGCCGAAGAGATGGCCACGGCGCATCGCCCACGCACGTCGAAAACGGCAACGGCCAGATCCGCCGCCGATGCCAATCTGAACGCGCTCGCCGAAGGCCTGCAACGCGCGCTCAAGCGCAAGGTCAGAATTTTCAAGCGCCGCGGGCGAAGTCCGGGACGAATCGAAATCGACTACTACGACGATAACGATCTGACCGCAGTCGCCGAGATGCTGCTGGGGAATTCGCGGGCCGCATTGCGCGCGTAGCAGGGGTGATCCCTGCACCGCAGGGGCTGAGCCCTGCACCCAGTATTAAGGCCGCCCGCCGTTGGCGGGCGCGGGCCCCTGCCGACTGCTTAATACTGCGCTGCCGTCGCCACGGGCAGGGGTGAGCTCTGCACCCAATGTTAAAACAAAGATGCGGGCGGACGGCCTGCTAGAGCTTTTTTTTGTGTCATCCTGAACGGAGCGACGGCTTCGAGCGGAGTGAAGGAACCCGGATCCGGGATTCTTCGCTGCGCAACTTCCGCTCAGCATGACAAATGTGAGTGTTGCGATAGGAAACTGGGCTGCACCCTCACCTACTTCGCTCGGTCTCCTCTGAGGACCCGTATTGATCGGNATCGCGACGCTTGTTAAAGTCGCATATGGCGCATCTGATTAGACGGACTGCGTACCAAAACTGAAGGCTGAGTTGAGCCCGCGGGAAATCCGTGGGCTCTTTTTTTATTTTTCACTCCAAGGAGGGTCATTCTATGGCGCATCAGGAGCTCCGCGAAGCACTTACCTACGACGACGTACTCTTGCTCCCGCAGTCGTCCGANCTGCTGCCGGCGAACTGCGACGTCTCGACCNCGCTGACGCCCAAAATCCGCCTGCGCATCCCGCTCGTCTCGAGCCCGATGGACACCGTCACCGAGTCGCGCACCGCGATCGCAATCGCGCAAATGGGTGGGATCGGCTTTGTGCATCGCAATCTTTCGATCGAAGAACAGGCCGCCGAGATCGAGATCGTCAAGAAATATGAAAGCGGAATGATCGTCGATCCGATCACCGTCAGTCCCGAGCAGAAAATCGGCGAGGCGGTGGCCGTGATGGAACGCTACCGGATTTCCGGGCTGCCGGTCGTGTCGGACGGCCGGCTGGTCGGAATTCTGACCAATCGCGATCTGCGCTTCGAACGGCGGCTGGACAAGCAGGTGCGCGACGTGATGACGAGCAAGGTGATCACCGCGCGTCCGGGGATCGACCTCGAACACGCCAAGGAACTCCTGCAAGCGCATCGGATCGAGAAGCTGCCGCTGGTGGACGATCAGAATCGGCTGCGCGGGCTTATCACCGTCAAGGACATGGACAAGGCGATTCGGCATCCCCACGCGAGCAAGGATCAGATGGGGCGGCTGCGGGTTGGTGCTGCGGTCGGAGTCGGTCCGGAGCGCGAGGCGCGGGTGGCGGCGCTGCGGCGTGCGGGCGTCGATGTGATTTGTATCGACACGGCGCATGGGCATACCCGCAACGTGATCGACGCGATCAAGGCGACAAAGCGCGAATGGCCCGACGTGGAAGTCGTGGCCGGGAACGTCGCGACTGGAGAGGGCGCCAAGGCGCTGTGCGACGCCGGCGCCGATGCGCTCCGCGTCGGGATGGGGCCGGGATCGATTTGCACGACGCGGGTGGTGTCGGGAGTCGGCGTGCCGCAGATCACGGCGATAATGGACACGATCGCGATAGCCGAGCCGCGCAACATTCCAGTGATTGCAGACGGCGGAATCCGCTTCTCGGGCGATATCACCAAGGCGATTGCGGCCGGCGCGACCAGCGTGATGATCGGCTCGCTGTTCGCGGGCACCGAGGAAAGCCCCGGCGAGACGATTCTCTACCAGGGGCGCACTTACAAACTTTATCGCGGGATGGGATCGATTGGCGCGATGAATGAGCGCACCGGAGATCGTTACGGGCAGCTCGCCGTGACCGACGGCAAGCACGTGCCGGAAGGAATCGAGGGCCGCGTACCGCATCGCGGCTCGCTCGCCTCGAATATCGAGCAGTTGGTGGGCGGGTTGCAATCCGGGATGGGTTACCTGGGCGCGGCGAACCTGGCAGAACTTCGCAAGCGGGCGCGCTTCGTCAAGGTCAGCGACGCCGGAATGCGCGAGAGCCACGTGCACGACGTCTTTATCACCAAGGAAGCGCCGAACTACCGGCAGTGAGATGCGGGGCTCCTCGCCCCGCGCCCCCGGCAGGGGTGACCCCTGCACCCAATGTTAAGAAAGATGCGGGACTTCGTCCCTGTTAGAACTGGTTAAGGGAAAGACGTGCGGGTGGTGCCTGTTTTTTGGGTCGTCCTGAGCGGTCGCGATACTCGAACATCCGGTCGCGCCATGTCAGAATCTTCGCCATCAAGCGTGCGGCGATTCGGCAAGATGACAGAAAAAAAGCGACTGAGGGTGGGCGTCCTGTTTGGAGGACGCTCGAGCGAGCATGAAATTTCGCTGCGCTCGGCGCTGACCGTGATGTCGGCGATGGATCCGGCGCGATACGAGATTGTTCCGATTGGGATTGGCCGCGACGGGCGCTGGTATCTCGAGCGCAACGCGNTCAAGGTGCTCGCCGAAAAAACGCCGCATCTTGCAGCGCTCGGCGCCGGCGGCACGCAGGTGACGCTGCTGGCGCATCCGGAGGGACAATCTCTCGTCGCGACGCCGGAAGACGGCGCGCGCGGCGGAGCGACACGCGCTTCAGCTGCGATGCCAGGCGCGCTCGACGTGGTGTTCCCGGTCTTGCACGGCACCTACGGCGAGGACGGCACCGTGCAGGGGCTGCTCGAACTGGCGGGAATCGCATACGTGGGAGCGGGCGTGCTCGGCTCGGCAATCGGGATGGACAAGGACGCGCAGAAGCGCCTCCTGCGCGACGCCGGCGTCGCAGTGGTCCGGTATTTCGCGATCGATCGCGCCGACTACCGCGACGCTCCGGAGCTTGGGACGCGGCTGGCGCGCAAACTTGGCTATCCCGTGTTCGTCAAGCCCAACGCGCTGGGATCATCGATCGGAATCAGCAAGGTGAAGCGCGCCGCCGATCTCGACGCCGCGCTGGACGACGCTTTCCAATACGATCGCAAGGCGCTTATCGAGGCCTCGTGCGAAGGGCGCGAGCTCGAGTGCTCGGTGCTTGGCAACGATCGTCCCGAAGCGTCGGTTCCCGGCGAAGTCCTGGTCAAGGGCGCGCATGAGTTTTATGACTACGAGTCGAAGTACGTCGATCCGGAAGGCTCCACGATAAAAATTCCCGCCGAGTTGCCGCCCGCCAAGGCGAAGAAGTTGCGCGCGATGGCGGTGTCGGCGTTCAAGGCGTTGTCTATCCGCGGGATGGCGCGGGTCGATTTTCTGGCCAGCCGCGATTTGCGCGAGATCTACGTGAACGAGGTGAACACTATCCCCGGCTTCACCGCCATCAGCATGTATCCGAAGCTGTGGGAGGCGTCGGGCTTGCCGTTGCCCAAGCTTATCGATCGGTTGATCGAACTGGCGCTCGACGAGCATCGCGAGCGTGCCTCGCTCAAGATCACGTATCATCCCAAGTCTCTTGCCAAGTCTCTTGCAAAGCCCCGCGACTCGGCCGATTAGATGGCGACGGGGCGGCTACTGATTGCGACTACGAATCCGGCGAAACTTCAAGAGTATCGATTGATCCTGCGCGCCGTCGGCATCGATCTCGAANTGGTGTCGCTCGTCGAGCTCGGAATTTCCGAGACTCCCGAGGAGACGGGAGCGACTTTCACCGAGAACGCGTTGATCAAGGCGCGTTTCTACTTCCNGCGCGCGCGAATTGCGACGCTGGCCGACGACGGCGGACTCGAGATCGACGCGCTTGGCGGAGAACCCGGCGTCCGGTCGCATCGATGGCTCGGTTCGGGCAGCAACGAAAATGATTCGGATCGGGCGCTGGNCGACGAAGTTATCCGCCGGATGAAGGNCGTCGAGGCCGGACGGCGGACGGCGCGAATTCGCGCCACGATCGCGTTGATACACGAGGAGGGCGGNGCGATCCGCGAGAAGACGGCNGAGGGCGCAATCGAGGGTGCGATCGCCGAGCGCGCGTACCCCGAAATTCGCGCGGGATTTCCGTATCGTGCGGTACTGGTCATTCCGGGGCGCAACTGTTATGTGGGCGAACTCGGCGATGAGGAAGAGGCCCAAATCAGCCAGCGGCGGATTGCGGTGTCCAAGTTGCGGGACGAGTTGGAGCGGATAGCCGCAGGCCGCGCAGCTCAACTATGATGATCGAGGAGCGCGGGTTAAGGTCGCCACGCAAAAGGTGAAGCTCAAGCACAAGGGCAAGGTCGTCGTGTTGCATCTGGCAGCGCGGTTCCCGTTTGCGGGGGTGATCTGGCAATTGGTTCATCACCTGTTGGGGTTCAGAGAACTTGGTCTCGACGTTTACTACATCGAGGATCATCGCGCTTACGTGTACGATCCGACGATCGAAAGCACCACCACGGATCCGTCGCGCAACCTGAAGGTCCTGGGCCGCGTGCTCGAGCGCTTTGGCTTCGGCGAGCGGTGGGCGTTCCTGGACTCGGTGAAAGAGCAATACGTCGGGATGTCGCGCGAACGATGCATGGATCTGTTTCGCGACGCCGACGCGATAATCAACCTGTGCGGCGCCACCGAGCCGCGTCAGGAGCACGAGCGCAGCCGCTGCCTGGTGTACCTCGAGACCGACCCGGGAGTGATGCAGCTCGAGCTCAAGCGCAAGATTCCGACCACCACGGCATTTGCCAAATCGCACAAATTGTTTTTCACGTATTGCTACAATATCGGCGCGGCCGATTGCCTGCTGCCCACCGCCGGCCTCGATTGGCATCCGACGCGTCCGCCGGTGAATCTCGAACAGTGGCATCCGGGGGTCGGAGCAGCAGAGCCGGCTGCGTTCACGACCGTCGGCACGTGGCAGAATAGCGGCAGCGACATGGAAATCGCGGGCGAGACCTATTACTGGTCCAAACATGTGAATTTTCGCAAGGTGCTCGAGGTCGCGGCGCGCGCGAATCAGCCTATCGAGATCGCCACCAACCTGACTGGCGGCGCCGACTACGAGCGCGCGATCGCCGGGGGATTCAGCCTCACGCCGGCGGTGCCGATGTCGCTCGATGTCGATGCTTATCGCGAGTACATCAGCCGGTCGCGCGGTGAGTTCACGGTAGCGAAGGACATCTACGTGAGGCCGCGCACCGGATGGTTCAGCGATCGCACAGTTTGCTACCTGGCGGCCGGACGTCCGGTCGTCACGCAGCGGACCGGGTTCGAAAAGTTCATTCCCACCGGCGCGGGGCTGCTCGGATTCGACACGCCGGACGAAGCTGTCGATGCGATCGGGGAAATCAACGCCGACTATCCGCGCCATGCCCGTGCCGCGCGCGAGATAGCCGTCGAGTATTTCGACGCGGTGAAACTGCTCGACGAAGTCGCGGTGGCCGCGGGGATCTGAACGATGGCTCCGACACCCCTCGAGTCGATGCTGGGATTGAGCGTGCTGCCCCGCGAATTGCGCGGCTTCGTCGAAAGCGTGCTGGTCCTGACAGGATTGCTGGGTGCCTTCGCCGTGCGCCGGCGCAAGCGCACAGTGACGTCGACGACCTTCCTGCTGCTGTCGGGCAGCGTTCTCATCGACTCAGGTTCGCGCTTCGTCCCGAACGAGACCATCGGCGACAAGGTTGCCGCCTTGGCCTTCGTACTGTTCCTGTTCGGCGTGATCCGGCTGGTGCTCGAAGGCGCCGACGCGGTGACGAGCCGCGGCAAGGTCCACCGCTCGACCATCGGCAAGGACCTGCTGATGCTCGTGTTGTGGTTCGCGGTTCTGATGGTGGTGCTGTACTACGACTTTGGCGTGCAGCCGCTCTCGATCCTGACCACCACGACGGTGTTCGCGGCGGTGCTCGGCTTTCGCGCTGCAGGAGACGCTGGGCAACATCTTCAGCGGCCTGTCGCTCTCGATGGGGCACCCGTTCGAGCCGGGTGACTGGATCCGCAGCGGCACGCACGTCGGGCGCGTCAAGGGAATCGCATGGCGTGCGACGACGATCGTAACGCGCGCCAACGAGCGGCTCGAGATTCCCAACTCCGTGATTGCCAAGGACGTGCTGTTCAACTATGCCACCGGCGCAGTGCGCGACGAAATTGCAATCGGAATCAGCTACGGCGTGCCGCCCAATCACGTGCGCGAAGTCGTGCTCACCCTGCTGCGCGACGTGCCGCAAGTGCTGCGCGAGCCGCCGCCCGAGGTGCTGGCGTGGGACTACGGCGATTTCTCGGTCCAATACCGGATCAGATACTGGATCGGGGACTACGGCGTGCAGGAATACGTGCGCGATCGCGTCGCGTCGGGCCTCTGGTACGCGCTGAGGCGCCATTCGATCGAGATTCCGTTCCCGACCCGCACCGTCCATGTGCGCGACGCGCGCCAGGACGAAGAAGAGAGAGCCAACGCAGACCTNGAGCGGGAAGTGATGGTCGACCTGCGCCATGTCGATTGGTTGCGCGGCCTGAACGACGACGAACTTCGGCTGCTGNTGCCGACCGTCGCGGTGCGCCAGTTTGGCGCGGGTGAGATGCTGATACGCGCCGGCGAACAAGGTGACTCGATGTTCATCGTGCGCAGGGGAACGGCCGAAGTTTTCGCCAACACCGCCGACGGCCAAACGCGCCACATTGCCAACTATACCCGCGGGGATTTCACCGGCGAGATGGCGCTGATGACGGGCGAACCGCGCAGCGCAAGTGTGCGTGCGATCACCGACCTGGAAGTGATCGAGATGGACCGCGAGGGATTCACGCGGCTGTTCAAAGAGCATCCCGACGCGGCGGCCGGCATCGGCGATATTATTGCTGCACGAAACCGGGACCGTCTGGAAAAGCTCTCATCCGGCGCGACGATGGACGGCAAGGGCGGGCCGCATCGATGGTTGCTCGCCAAAATGCGCGAGCTGTTCGACTTCTGATCATCGCTGGCGCCAGGCGATTGCGGCCAGCGCGACTTGAAGCTCGCGGAGATTTCGCGACGGCACGAGCGCGTTCACTTCGCGCGCGTATTGTTTGATCGCGCTGTCTCCCGTGCCCCAGCGCGCAGGATCTTCCGGATTCAGCCACACCACGGCGCGGCAAGCCCGCACGATCTCGCGGAGCAGGTCGGCGCGCGCGGGCCGCCGGTTGTTGCGGCCGTCGCCCATTATCACGACGATCGCGCCGCGAGTCAGCAATCCGGTTCGGCGCTCCCAAAGCTCGCCGAGCACGCGGCCGAAATCCGAGCGCGCGTACAGGTCCAGCGCGGGCGTCATTACCAGGTGTCCATCCTCGAAATCCGCCTCGGCCAGATGGTCCACGTACACGAAACTGCTGACGCGGCGGAAGCATCCGCGCGCGCCCGCCATCAATTCAAGCATCAACTGCGCCGCGTAGCGGACGGAACCCGAGATGTCGGCCAGGATTATGAGATCGACATGGCGCGGACGCCGCGCGCGGAAGTTGAGATCGATTAGCGCACCGCCGCGTTGTAGCGCCGCGCGAATCGTGCGCCGGAAGTCGATTCTGCCGGTCCGCGCCAGTCGCAGCCGCCGTCCCAGCCGAATCCGGAAGCGGCGAATCAGCGGCGCGAGCGCGTCGCGCGCTTCGTCGTAGTCGAGGTCGGAGAAATTGTCGAACGCCGTCCGCTCGATCTCGCGGATTCGCGCAACGCGCGTCGCGTCGATGCCGGGCGTCGGCGATTCCTCGCGCGACTCCGCCTCGCCGCGCTCCCGGCGGCCGCGCATCCGATCGGAAGGGCGTTCGGCGTCTTTGCCTGGTTCCGCGTCTTTTCCCTTTTCTGTGTCCCGGCGGCGCGCCGCCGTTGTTTTCTTTGCAGGCTTCGCTTCTGACGGCAGCGAAAGCGATTTCTCATCGCGAGGGCTCGCGAGCGCGGCGTCGCGCGGTGACGGCTGCTCGCCGGGACGGCCGCGGCCGCTGGCAGCCGAGACCTGCTCGCCGCGTTGGTCGGGATGCTCGCCGCGATTTGCCCGTGNCGCGGCGAAAAAACGGTTGAACGATTCGTCGAAGATCGCGCGGTCGGCTTCGTCTTTGATCAACGCCGCCGCCAGCGCCTCGTGCATCCGCGCGCGCACGAGCCCCACGGCTGCGACCGCGTTCATCGCATCGATCGATTCCGCAACCGAGATTCTGACGCCGGCGGCTCGCAGCGCCGCGATGAAGCTGACGAGCTGATCGCGAAGCGCGGCCATCTAACAACGTCGCGGATTCATCGTCGGCGCGGCGCGAGCGCCGAGGCTTTCGACTCGACTTTGACGCGGTCCTCCTCGTGCTTGAGCANCACGCCCAGCGCNGTGCGCACCGCGTCGGTGTCCAGTTCGCGCACGCCCAGGCGCACGAGCGCGCGCGCCCAGTCCAGNGTCTCCGCAATCGACGGAGGCTTGCGAAGTCCGAGTTTGCGAATCGCGCTGACAAAACCCGCCGCCTCGGCCGCCAGCTTCGCGTCGAGTTCGGGCACCTTGAGCTCGATAATTTTTCGCTCCTGCTCGATGCCCGGAAAGTCGATGAACAAATGCAGGCATCGGCGCCGCAGCGCCTCCGACAGTTCGCGCGCGCGATTCGATGTCAAAATTACCACCGGCCGTTCGTGGGCTTTCAACGTTCCCAGTTCGGGAACGCTTATCTGGAANTCGGAAAGCAGCTCCAGCAGAAAGGCCTCGAACTCCTCGTCGGCTTTATCGACCTCGTCGATCAACAACACGACCCGGCTCGGCGCGGTGATCGCCTTGAGCAGCGGACGCTCGAGCAGGTAGTCGCGCGAGAAGATGTGTTCGCTCAGTTCCTCCCATCGCAGCCCCTGCTGCTCGCCGGCCTGCATGCGCAAAAGTTGTTTCTGATAGTTCCATTCGTAGAGCGCGCGCGCCTCGTCGAGTCCCTCGTAACATTGGAGCCGGATGAGCTCGGTGTGGAGCATTTCCGCCAGCACCTTGGCAACTTCAGTCTTGCCCGAGCCGGCGGGACCCTCTATCAGGAGCGGCTTTTCGAGCGCGAGCGCCAGGAAGATCGCCGTCTCGACCCGCTCGTTGGTGATGTAGCGGGCGCGCCTGAGGCCATCGGAGATCTGTTCGCGCGTCAACATCACCTTCAATTTCCCTCGACTCCGCGTCCGCTCCGCCTCGGGGCGCCTACGGCGCTGCGCTCGGAAGCGCCCACTTCGTGTCTTCGCCTGCCTTCAGCGGCGATTGATCTTCGGGGCGCGGCGGCGCTCCAGAAAAATCCGCGCGCGATGCTTGAGCCCGTCGCGCTCGTCGCGCGGAGCCGCACGCACCTCTTCGGTGTAGGCCGCCAGCTCGACGCACAGCCGCTCGACGTCAACTCCGCCGCGCGCGGGCTTCATATCGTCGAGCGCGAGCATCGCCTGCGACATCAGGTTGATCGACGCCTGCCGTCCGCCGCGTTCGAAGCGCAGATGGAGCGCCGCCGCGACCTGATTGAACGCCGCGATGAGCGCCTTCAAATCGTTGTCGTTGCCGGCCGCGTGCGAGGCGGTCTCGAACATCTCGGCCGCCTCGAAATATGCACCCCGATTGAATGCCAAGATCGCATCGCCTAACGATGCCGGTGGGGAATAGTCACTCATGGGACCTGGGAAACTACAACTGCTCTTTTTCCTCGACCGCGCGAAACTCGGCCTCGCCCAGCGCCTGCGCCTTGCGCGAGCCGTAACGCTCGTAAAGATCGAACAGGCTCGACTTATGCGGCCGCACCTTGCCCAGCGGGCACTTCTGCCACTCGTCGAGCGACTCGTCGCAATAGCCCATACGGTTCTCGCCACACTTGGGCTGGAGAAACACCGCGATTTCCGGCAGCACGTGCTTGATTTCCGCGCGCATCATCGCGACCATCCGGCGGATTTCCCACTGCGCGCGCACGCACAGGCGCAGATCGCAGATGTGCAGCATCTCGGCGAAATTTACCATCACGTGAAAATTCGTCGGCGCGGCGTTGGGCAGCACGAAACGCGCATCCTCGGCTGGAATCCCGGCTTTCAACGCCTTGGCGTAGAGCTCGGACGTCTTTGAAAGCAAAGCGGAGAATTCACTCTCCAACCCCGCGCGCGCCCACGAATCCGGCAGCACGAATGCGAGCTTGTCCTGCTTGAATTTCACATAGCGCTGGCTCTGCTGCTCGAAGCTGATTCCGATCCGATGGCGAACGAACTGATGCGACAGCGAGCGCGATACGTTCGCGATTGCGAACCAGAAAACGATTTGCTCGAGCGGAGAAGCGTGGCCGGTCTTCAGCCGCTCGGTGATGAACTCGCGAATCTTCTCTCGGGTAATTTTCTCGGATTTGATCTTGTCCCAGACTTCGATTGGCGTTTCGGAGGAATAGCAGGTGCGAAACGCCGCGTAGAGTTTTTCGAGCGGCTGCTGGGCGTAGTCGATCAACTTGACTTGCATTTTCGCCTGATTTTCCACGCGATTTTCACGCCTCCCGCAAATCGCCGGGCGCTCGACGCCACCACTCCTTTCTAATCTTATTCCAAGCCCCGGCGCGACTGCATCAGGGGCATCCGCCCTTAATCCACAACACGTTTCGATTGCGCCAGCCGCGCCAAACTGCGACATTGCCTGTTTATAGCCGCCATGTCTCCCGTTTCGATAATCGACGCCATCTATCGGCTCTTCCTGAAGCGATGCCTGTTTGGCTGCGACGCCGAGCGTGCGCATCGGATGACGCTGCGGATGCTTGCGGCGATACCGGCTTTTACGCCGCCGCGGGACGGGCCCGAGCTCGGAATCAAGCTATGGGGAATCGATTTCCCAAACCCGATTGGGCTGGCGGCCGGGATGGACAAGGACGCCGTCGCGATCCGCGGATGGGAGATGCTCGGATTCGGCTTTGCGGAGTTGGGAACGATTACGCCGCGCCCGCAGGCGGGAAATGAAATACCGCGGATATGGCGCGTGCCCGAACGTCGCGCGCTTATCAACCGGCTCGGGTTTCCCAGCAAAGGGATGGAGGCGGTCGCGCCGCGAATCNAGCGGATTCGCAAGNCCGGGATTTCGATTCCGCTCGCGCTCAACTTCGGGCCGAACAGCGACACGCCGCCCGAGGGGATTGCCGCTGACTATACCGCCCTGATCGAACGGCTCGGGCCGCTGGCCGATTTCATCGTCATCAACGTGAGCTCGCCGAATACGCCCGGGCTGCGCACCTGGGAATCGCCGGAGAAGATGAGCGAGCTTTTCGCGGCAGTGCGCGAGCATACCAGCGAGTCGGCACGCGGGAGGCCCGTGCTGCTGAAAATCTCGCCCGACCTGGAACGCAATGATCTGTTTCGAATTTGCGAAACCGCGCTCGCTCTCCGCATCGCGGGAATCGTCGCGTGCAACACTACCGTCGCTCGCGAGGTCGTCGGCGTCTCGTCGCCGCACCCGGGCGGACTCAGTGGCCGTCCGATCCTGATTCGCACGCGTGAGTTGATCCGCGACATCTATACGCACACCCGCGGGCAAATCCCGATCATCGGCGTGGGAGGAATCGCGAGCGCCGAGGATGCATGGTTGCACATCCGCGCCGGCTCCTCGCTCGTCGAGCTTTACACCGGACTGGTCTACGAGGGCCCCGGCCTGGTCGCCAGAATCAAATCGGGACTGGCGGACTTGCTCCGCAGCGGCGGATTTCGTTCTATTAGCGAAGCGGTCGGAATCGACAGATAGAGCCGCGGGGAGCAGGAGGCGATTTGAATCAGGAAAAAACCGCCCGCGCCGAGGGCAAAACAGAGTTGATCGTCGATGCGCGATGGCTGCGCGAGCATCGCGATGACAGCAGTCTGATCCTTATCGATACGCGACCCGTCAAGGATTTCCACGCCGGGCATCTAAGCGGCGCGCGACATTTCGATCCTTTCCCGTTTCATCATACTGATACGTCCGAGCGCGGCGTCGCGGAGTTCGGCGCGCAGCTCCAGTGGATATTTTCGGCGCTCGGAATCACCGGCCGCGAGACCGTCGTGTTTTACGAGAATGAATCCGGAATGCGCGCGGCGCGAGGTCAGTGGGCGCTTGAATACGCGGGACATCCAAAGACCCGAATGCTCGANGGCGGACTCAAGGCGGNGGCCGGTGAAACGTTGACAACCAAGGTTGACAAGTTCGCCGCCACGGATTTCGCGCTCAGTCCGCGGGCGGAGNTTCTCGCGACCTATGCATATCTGCTTGACCGAATCGGGCTTCCCGACGTGCAAATCTTCGACGTTCGCAGCGCTGAGGAATACTTCGGCGAACGCGTGCGTGCGAAACATGGCGGCGCGATTCCGGGCGCGTTCCATCAGGACTGGATGGCAGCGCTCGGCGCCGATGGAACCGTGAAATCGCCCGCCGAGTTGCGCGCGCAGTTCGAAGCTCTCGGTCTCGATCCCGCCGCCGAGATAATCCCGTATTGCCAGGGCGGATACCGCGCCGCGCACGCGTACCTCGCGCTCAAAATTGCCGGCTATCCTCGGGTGAGAAATTATCTCGGCTCGTGGGCGGAATGGGGAAACCGCGACGACCTGCCGATAGAGCATCCCCGGCGCAAATAGCGGGTCGCATCGATGCCCCCGATTCTGATTCTCGCCGGCTTCGAGCCGTTTCGCGGCGAGCGCATCAATCCGTCGTGGGAAATTGCCCGGCGGCTCGACGGTGAGGTGATCGGCGGGCTGCAGATAAAGTCGGTGCGCGTGCCGGTTGGATGCGCCAAGGCTGCGCGGCGAATTACCGGCGCGATCGTGCGCTACCGGCCTCGCGCGGTGATCGGACTCGGCGAGGCGGGCGGCAGGCCGGCGATCTCACTGGAAAGGGTCGCGATCAATCTTGCCGACGAACGCGGGCGGCTGGCCAAAAGCGGCGACCCGGGCTTCACGCCGGTCGTTCGCGGCGGGCCGGACGCGTACTTCTCGCGATTGCCATTGCGCGCGATCATCGGCGAACTCGATCGCAAGGATATTCCCGCGAGCGTTTCGCTGACGGCCGGTGCGTATGCGTGCAACGCGCTGATGTATGCGGCGCTGCACAGTCTCCGGCGCACGCCCTGCCTTCCCGTGGGATTCATCCATCTGCAGTATGAGGCGCGCCAGGCCCGGCGGCATCGGAACCTGCCCAGCATGGCGCTTGCGACGATGGAGAATGCGGTGCGCATCGCGATCGCCGCGACCGCGCGCTCGGCGCGGTGACTTGCCGCTGCGCGCCTACTTGATCGCGACCGCGTTGGGGGGCGAGGCGATGCCGCCCTCCAGATTCATCGGCACCGACACCAGCATGAATTCGTAACGCTTGTCGGCGGCGCAATCCGCCGCCAGTTCCTCCAAGTTGAACTGCTCGCCTATAGGCAGGCCGAGCAGGCATAGCGTGCGGTAATGCAGCGCGCCCTCGTTCGAGAAATCCCACGGCCATGGCTCGACGGCGGGACAATCCGTGCCGACTGCGGCGAGCCGATGATCCCAGAACCATTCGACCATCGCGCTGCTGTCGTCGATGCCGCAGGCCTTGAGCGCACCGAGCGGCGCCATCGCGGCCTTGTGCTCCGGTGGCGCGGCAATGTACGCCTGCATCCAGCCGGTGCGAATCAGCAGAATCGTGCCCGGCTTCAGCTCGACGTTCTGCGCGACGGCGGTCTCTTTCAAATCGTCGAGGCTGTACTTTTCCGAGGTGAGCGGATCGATCGTGCGGCCATGCGAGATGCGGTAACGAAACGCGTCGAGCAGGACGGCGCGGCCGACAAACTTGTTGGCCCATTTGTGGATGCTCAGGCGCCCGCCCGGCCCGTCCTTAATCTCGCTGGATTTCACTCCGTTGTAGAACGCCTTGTAGCGCGGGCTGCCGACATGGGCGAGGCCGTCCCACTGGCTTCCCTCCTGCGTGTT
>JGI20191J14862_1000085_pt1 | contig 32166 bp, 34 predicted proteins | sample NGESurdeep092012_7_FD_14862 | JGI IMG/M metagenome (IMG submission 14862)
TCCGGCGCCGTCTGCCGCCACTTGAAGATTGCCGGTCGGGTTACGTTCTTCACGGTCTTTTCAGGCTACCCCCGCCAAAGTTGCAACACATCCGATTGCCTTCATCGACAACATGGGCATCAAGCCGTTTATCCCATTCCGCAGCAATTGCGCGATTAAACCGAATCTCAAGGCGCTCGCGTGGGATCGTCTGTTTCACCTCTACAGTTTCAAGCGCGATGAATTTCTCGCCCACTATCACAAGCGCAGCAATGTCGAGTCGGCGTTCTCCTCGATGAAGCGCAAGTTCGGGGATTTCATCCGTAGCAAGACGGAAGTGGCGCAACAGAACGAGGTGCTGTTGAAAGTACTCGCGCATAATATCGTCTGCTTGGTACATTCGATTCATGAGCTAGGACTCGCTCCGATGCTCACGGATTCGCTGCCCACAAAAGCGTCGGGCTGCCCAGAAAATACGGTCCTGAGTTGAGTTGTTGGGCAAAGCCGGGTGACCCCTGCAGCCAGTGTTAAGGCCGCCCGCCGTTGGCGGGCGCGGCCCCTGGCCGTTGGCACGGCAGGCCAGTATTAAGAGCAGGGGTGATGGCCTTACCCCCTGCACCCAATATTAAAACAAAGATGCGGGCTTCGCCCTGTTAGAACAGGTAGGGGGAAAGAAATCTTTCTCCTTACCCCGGTGCAGGGGTCACCGCTGCTAGCCGATGATTTTGTTGAGCGGGAACTCGACGATGCCCACGGCGCCGGCTTCGAGCAGTTTGGGGAACAGTTCGCGCACCGTGTGCTCGGCGATGACGGTCTCAACCGCCAGCCATTCCACGCCCTTGAGCGCGGGAGACGGGTAGAGGTGCGAGATGGTGGGCGCGGTGATCGACGGGAGCAGCGCGATCACTTTTTCGAGATGCTCTTTGGCGACGTTCATCTTGATCCCGACGCGATTCTCGGCGTCGAGCGCGCCGCGAATCAGTATCCCGAGCTGGCGAATCTTGGCCTGCTTCCAGGGGTTGGTCCATGCGCCAGGATTGGCGACCAGCACGGGATTCGAGACGAGCAATTCCTCGACGATGCGAAGTCCGTTGGCGCGTAGCGAGGAGCCGGTCTCGGTGACGTCGATGGCGGCGTCGATGATTCCTTCGGCGACTTTGGCCTCGGTGGCGCCCCATGAAAATTCAACTTCTGCTTTAACTTTGCGTTCGGCCAGGATTCGCGTGACGAACTGCACCAGCTCGGTCGCGATTCGCTTGCCCTCGAGATCCTCGAGCCGCTTGACCGGCGAATCATTGCGCACGCATAGCACCCATCGCGAAGGCGTCAACGTGGCCTTGGCGTAAACGAAGCTCTCGACCTGATGGAGCGTCACGTTGTTCTCGACGATCCAGTCGCTGCCGGTGATGCCCGCGTCGAGCGAGCCGTCGGCGATGTAGCGGGGCATCTCCTGCGGGCGCAGGATGCGGCAACTGAGCGTGTCGTCGTCGGTGGTCGGAATATAGGAGCGCGAGCCGACCGTGATACGCCACCCGGATTTGCGCATCAACTCGAGCGTCTGCTCCTCGAGGCTGCCCTTGGGGATGCCAAATTTCAGAACTTGATCAGCCATGTGGTTTCCCGAGTGCGATCAACCCGCCGACTTCTTGGGCTGATGCCCGTAGCCGGGGCCGTATTTGGCGGGATCGACTTTGCGTTGCTCGACGATTTTCCATGCGCCCGCGTCGAGCTTGCGGAAAAAGCACGACTCGTAGCCCATGTGGCATGCGGCGCCGTCGCCGAGCTGCTCGACGGCGACTACGAGCGCGTCGGCGTCGCAGTCGATGCGAATCTCGCGGACGACTTGAAAATTTCCCGACTCTTCGCCCTTGCGCCAAAGCTTGTTGCGCGAGCGCGAGAAGTAACAGGCGCGGCCGGTGGCGATCGTCTCGTCGAAGGCTTCGCGGTTCATGTAGGCAACGGTCAGAACGCGGTGGCTCAGGTGATCGACGGCGATTGCGGCGACGACGCCGCCGTTTTTCTCGAAATCAATTGCCGCCGATGCGGGAGCTGCCTTTTCTGCCTGCGTTGCCATTGCTGCCACCGGGTTGAAATAGCGCCAGTGAAAAATAAATCGAAAATTACGCTTGCGAATCAAGAAGTATCGGTCAAACCCCGGCGCGATTCAATCTGCAATGTTGCGGGGAGGTCATCAACCGGTTTTCAATTTGTGACAACGCGAGTAGATTACGGGACGATGTCAGATGACTTTCCGATTAACTTGCGCAGCAATTTGCCCGGCCGAACCCCTGGCTCACTATCAGAGATGCACCCGGTCCCGACAATGAGATTGGCCAGACTTTGGATCGTGGCAATTGCGCTCGCTACGTCGATGCTCGCGTGCCGGATTCCCGGCAAATCGATCGAGTCAAAGTACAAGAACGTCCATCAATTCAACTTCGACGTCGCGATGGGTCCCGAGAATTACCATATCGAGGGCTACCTGACGCGCAGCGCGGAGAATGGACGGCGCCCCGGGCTGCTGGTGCTCAACGGGGGCGAGGGCAACGTCGATCGATGCGTGCAGATGAGCCAGGGCATCGCGGCGATGGGTATCCAGGTCGCGTGCGTGAATATCCCGGGCTACGGCGGATCGTCGGGGCCGAGCCGATTCGTGGGGCAGCCGTCGGTGCTGGCGTCGCGACGGGCGCTGGACATGCTGGCGGCGCGCACCGACGTCGACTCGACGCGGCTGGCGGTGTGGGGACTCGGGCATGGCGCGGTCGCTGCCGGTCTGTTGATGGACTACGACTCGCGCCCGCGCGTGCTGATCCTGGAATCGGGATGTTACGATCCGATCACGCTATGGCCGCAGGCGCCGCTGCGCACCAAGCTGTCGATCCTGCGCGAAGTATGGCCGAGCAAGCGAATCCTGAAGGAGCGCAGCGTGATCGCGAATTTGCCGCCGAAGCTCGAGTGCAGCGTGCTGATCATGCATGGCGAGCGGGATAATCGGGTGCCGGTGGGGCAGGCGGTGAAGCTCGCCGACGCATTGCGCGTGCGCGGCGCCAAGGTATCGACCCGCTATTTCCCGCAGGCGTCGCACGACCTCGGCAAGCGCGTCGAGCCCGAACTGCGCGCATTTCTGCGCGACAATCTGCTCGATACGAATCGCGCCGCCGAATCCTGACGCTACATAAAACGCTCAAACTCGCCTAAGCGCCGTGTCGTTTCGTTGCGATGCGGTTTCCGCTTGCCTTTCAGCGGTCAAAGCGGGTTATAAAGTAAATCGCTGCTTTCAAATTATCTTTACTTTGTGGCGCGCGCATGATCGGGGTTACCGCGAGCCACAGCAACCAACCCCGCATTTGGGAGGAAAACAGATGCGTTACAGGAAGATCGTAGCGGCCAGCTTGCTCGTCGCAACGGCCGCGCTGGGATTGTCGGTCGCGACAGCCCGCGCCGACGGCAACGTCCACAAGGTCAATCACGTTATCATCATCATGCAGGAGAACCATTCGTTCGATAACTACCTCGGCGCGTTGCCGTACGCGCCTGGCAGCCCCTACCACGCAGGCGCCTGCAAGAAAAGGGACCACCGTTGCGTGGACGGCCTCACGTGCACTTTCGATGTGTCGGGCAACCTGAACTGCAGCAACTCAAACCTCGACAANGACGGCAGCACCGTCACTTCGTTCCACGATTCNAACTACTGTCCGGGCCCNGACCTGCAGCACGACTGGCAGGGCAGCCATGGCGAAGCCAACTTTCTGAGTCCGGCCGACGCGCTCNTGTCCACGNTCAACGACGGTTTCGTGCTCGTCAACGACCTGACCGAGCAGATCGACACGACCGAGTCGCCGACCGGGGACGACACGATGGGCTTCTACACGCAGGACGATCTGCCGTTCTACTACCAGTTGGCGCAGACGTTTGCGATCGACGATCGCTACTTCTGCTCCGTCGTCGGGCCGACCTTCCCGAATCGGTCGTACGAAATGGCGGCGACCTCGTTCGGCCACGTCACGACCAACGAGGTCTTCCCGCCGGGGGTCAATCCTGCCAACCCCTTCCTCATCAACAACAGCGACGGCTATCAGCCGGTCACAGGATCGATCTTCGATCTGCTCGACGCGGCTGGCGTTACCTGGTTGAACTACGCCGAGGACCTGCCGACCTCGGCGACTTTCCGCGGCAACCATTTGGCCTTCCTTGCGGCCCATATCCGCCAACTTTTCAATAATGTTCTGATCAAGTCGTACAACCCCACGGCCAACAATTTTTTCACCGATGCGGCCAACGGCACCCTGCCCAAAGTGTCGTTTATCGATCCCTCGTTCTTGCCGAGCGAGCTTCTCACCCCGTTGGGACCGGCGTTTATAGGCCCGAGCGGCGGGTTCGAGACTGACGAACATCCGCCATTCGATATCCAAGCCGGCGAGTTCGTCACCTCGCAGATCATCAGCGCCGTCCGCAACGGACCCAACTGGAAGGACTCGGTCATCTTTCTGACCTACGACGAGCACGGCGGATTCTATGATCACGTGGCGCCGCCGGCCGCCGCGCAAGGCAGAGCGCTCAATCCCGATGGCATCGATCCGGGCCTGTGCGAAGACCTGTCCAATCCGCCGGCGAGCCTGCTGCCAGGCGGAGGCGCGGAGTGCGAGTTCAGCGAGAGCGACGTCGCCGCCATCTGCGCGACATTCACGGCTCAGACCGCGCCATACCCGGCGGCGTGCGCGAATTTCAATCAGCTCGGATTCCGCGTTCCGTTCATCGTGATATCGCCGTTTGCGAAGCCGCACTACGTCTCGCACACGGTGGGCGATCACACCTCGATGCTGGCCTTCATCGAGCAGCGCTTCCTCCCCAAAGGTTCGCATCTGACGCGGCGCGATAAGAACGCCAATCGGCTGCAGGACATGTTCGACTTCAATCATTCGCCGTCGCGTAATGCCGTCATATCGACGGCGCCCGCGCCGGTGCTGGGAGAGCATGACTGCCCGTTCCCGTAGAGTGAGGCGCTAAGCGATCGAGAGACCGAGCCATGAATGTAAACGAAGCGCCGGCCGCAAGGCCGGCGCTTCGTTTCAGGCAATCAGGCGAGCGCCTTGAGGGCCTCGATCACTTCGTCGGTGTGCCCGTTGACCTTGACCTTGGCGAAGACGCGGCGCACGACCCCCGATTTGTCGATCACGAACGTGGTGCGCTCGATACCCATGAACTCGCGCCCGTAAAGCGACTTCTTCTTGTACACGCCGTAGAGCTGGCAGACCTTGTTGCCGGGATCGGCGAGCAACGGGAAGTTGAGGCCGTGCTTGGCGACGAACCGGGCGTGCGAATCGCTCGAGTCCGCGCTGATGCCGGCGACTTTTGCGCCGAGCGCTTTGAGCGGCGCAATGTTGTCGCGAAAGCTGCACGCCTCGATGGTGCATCCCGGCGTCATGTCCCTGGGATAGAAGTACAGCACGAGGTTATTCGAGCCGATCAGATCTTTCAGCGCGACGGTCTTTCCGCCGGCGTCGGACAGCGCGAAGGCGGGCGCCTTTTTTCCTTGCAGGGCGGCGCTGGCGCTCTTCGACGCGACAGAACCCCCGGCCTTCGCGCAAGCGGCTGCGGTCTTCTTCGGAGTTTTCGCGGTGGTTTTTTTCGCTGTAGCCATGAGATTGATTTAGCCTCGCTCGACGCTTGTGACAACTTGGACATTATCGCGGCCGCCCCGAAACCACTTTCCGAATTCACGAAACCCCCTGTTTAGCAGGGTTTTCTGCCCCCTAGTTGACGAGGTGCCGGTCACACCCTAAACTTGGCCGACCGAAAGTCCGTCGATCGATTGCACGTCCTCATGGCCGTTTACACCGAGTTAAGCAAACCGTTCCTCAAGGAGCTTGCGGACGATTACGGTCTGGGCCGCGTCACCGGCGCGACCGGTATCCAGGAAGGATCGGTCAACACCAACTACCTGCTCGAAGCCGCCAAGGGCAAATTCCTGCTGCGGTTGGATGAGGTCAAGAGCGAGAACGAGCTCAAGCGCGAAATCGATTTGCTTTCGTTTCTGCGCAAGCATTCGTTCCCGTGCCCGCATCCGATGCAGGATCGGATGGGACGCTTTCACCGCAATTTCAACAACCGCTGCGTGTCGCTGTTCAAGTACCAGGAGGGCAAGGTGCTGACGCCCGCCCGCCTCAAGCCGAGCCAGCTCGAAACGATCGGTCACACCCTTGGCGATCTGCATTTAATCGGCAAAGCGTACAAGAAGGGAATCGACAACCGCTTCAGCTTCGAGCGAATCGCCGACCTCTACCTGTCGGTGCGCAGCCGGCTGCCCAACTACTTCCGCAAGATTTGCCGCACCCTCGACGACGAGGTCGAGTATCTGACGCGCTATCTCGAGAGCAAGCTGCCCAAGGGCGTCATCCACGGCGACATCTTCGCCGACAACCTGCTGTTTCGCGGCGAGAAGCTGACCGCGATGCTCGATTTCGACGCCGCATGCCGCGGCAAGTTCATTTTCGATATCGCGACCGCGGTCAATGCGCTGTGCTTCGTCGATGGCGCCTACTCGCTCGACCGGTTCCGCTATCTGCTGTCGGGTTACGAGTCGGTGCGCACGCTGTCGTTGGCGGAATGGGACGCGTTTCCCAACGAGCTGCGGTTTTCCTCGCTGCGTTTCACCGTGACGCGCCTGCACGATTTCTTTCTGCAGCCGGTGGACGGCAAGAACCGCGTGGACAAGGACTTCCGCGAGTTCTTCGATCGCCTGCGGGTGCTGCGCCGCGAGCGCCAGGGCGGGATGGAGCCGCTGCTGATGGCGATGGCGACCGGATACGACTACCGCAAGTATCAGAAGGTCAAAGCCACCGAGCGCCGCCAGGCGTGAAGCCGGCCGCCTGATTCAAGCATCCGCGGAGAAATCCGTTGCCTTCAATTCTTGACAGCCTGAACTCCCCCGCGCCCGCGCTATGGCTCGAGGTTTCTCCTCCGCGCGGAATCAATCCGGGGCCGCTGATCCGCCGCCTCGCTGCGCTGGTGGGGCACGTCGATGCGATCAATCTGACCGACAACGCGCTGGGCAAGGTGAAGATGTCGGGGCTGGTGTTCGGCGCCGCGATCAAGGGGCGCCTGAATATCCCGGTCGTGCTGAACCTCTCGTGCCGCGACCGCAACCGCTTCGCGCTGAAATCCGATCTGCTCGGCGCGGCAGCTGTCGGGATCGACGCGGTGGTCGCGCTCAACGGCGACAAAATTCCGCCCGCCGCCGACGGCGTCGCTATCGCCTCGCATGACATCGACGCATACCGATTGCTCGCGATGATCGCCGACTTGAATCGCGGCGACACCGGAGAGGGCAAGGCGCTCCTGAGGAGGATCCCCTCGATTGTTGCCGGTGCGGTCGCAAATCCAAATCGAAAGAACCTCGAGCGCGAGTTCGAACTCCTCGCGCGCAAGGCTGCCGCGGGTGCGCGCTTCGTGATCACGCAGCCGGTGTTCGACGCCGGGACCGGGCGCCGCTTTATCGCCAAAGCCAATGCGCTCGGAATCAGCACGATGCTCGGAATTCTCCCCGTCAAGCGCGAGGCGATGGCAACCTACCTGATCGACCGCGTGAAAGACTTAAAGTGCGCGCGGATCCATCTGGACAGGTTCGGCGGGATGAGCGAAGAAGAGGTGCGCGCGATTTCGCTTCGCGAGAACCTGGCGCTGATGAAATCGTTGGCTGATGAGGCCGCCGGGTTCAACATCATGAGCGGTGGCGGCCCGTCGCTGGCTATCGAGCTGGCCCTTCAGTTCAGCAGCTGGCGCAAGGGAGGTCGCTAAATGAACCATATTCGCGCAGACAAGAATCGCACCGGCCGGGGATTGAAAGTGGGAAAAGCGAGCGCCGAAACCATCGCCCCGGACAATGCAAACGGCCGCGCCAAGGTCGAAGATGCGGTCCGCGTCATCATCCGCCATGTCGGTGAGGACCCGGATCGCGACGGACTCAAACGCACGCCCGCGCGCGTCGCCAGCGCTTATGAGTTTCTAACCAGCGGCTACTCCAAGGATCCCAAGGAAGCGATCAACGACGCGCTGTTTGTCGAACAAGACTACCAGGAAATGATCCTGTGCAAGGATTTGGACTTCTACTCCCTGTGCGAGCATCACCTGCTGCCGTTCATGGGCAAGGCGCACGTCGCCTACCTGCCCAATCGCAAAATAGTCGGAATCTCGAAGCTGGCGCGGTTGGTCGAAATCTACGCGCGACGGCTCCAGGTGCAGGAGCGCTTGACGACGCAGATCGCGCAGACCCTGATGTCGGAGATCGATCCGCTCGGCGTCGCCGTGGTGCTCGAGGCCGAGCATCTGTGCATGCGGATGCGCGGCGTCGAGAAGCAGAATTCCTACGTCACGACGTCGGCTATGCTTGGCGCGTTCCGCACCCACACCGAGACGCGCCAGGAGTTCATGCAACTCCTGCGCAACGGCAAACCATGACCGGGTCGCGGCGCATCACCGCTTCCGAAGTTTTGTGTCATCCCGAGCGAAGTCTGCGAAGCCGAGGGACCCCGGATCTTTTTCCTTGCCGCGTGCCCGTGGGACCGCCCTGACAGGAGACCTTTGCATAACTGGCACCGGATGCCGGAGCGTCGTTCTTTGTGTCATTCTGAGCGCAGCGAAGAAACCCGAATCTTTCTCGGCGCAAAATACTTCGACTTCACTGAGGGCATGCGGAGCCGAGTTGCTCCGAATTCAATATGCAGTTACGCATAGCTCTCTGTAAGGGAGAGAATGAAGGTGAGAGTGAAAAGTCATTGTATAGCGCGCCATGTTTCCCCTTCTTAATACTGGCCACCCGTGCCCACGGGTGATGGCTGCTGACGACAAATCCCTCGACGCACTCGGTCAATACGCGCTTCGCTACGTCAAGCCCGGGCATACCATTGGACTCGGCACCGGCAGGGCGGCAAGCGCGTTCATTCGAGCTCTGGGAGCCAGCCAGATTGAAGTTCGCGGCGTGCCGACTTCCAGCGCGAGCGAGCAACTGGGCCGCTCGGTGGGAATCCCGATCGTCACGATTGCGGAGGCGGGAAAAATCGACGCCGACTTCGATGGCGCCGACGAGGTCGATCCGCGTCTCAATCTGATCAAGGGCTACGGCGGCGCGCTGGTCCGCGAAAAAATCGTGGCCGCGTCGTCGCGCCGCTTCATCGTGCTGGTCGGCGAGGAAAAGATGGTGCCGAAACTCGGGCATCGCGGGAGCCTCCCGGTCGAAGTGATCCCGTTCGGAGTGCCGCTCGCGACGGCAAAGATCAAAGCGCTCGGGATGAAGCCGCGAATTCGCGAAAAGGACGGAAAGGAATTCGTTACCGACAGCGGCAACTGGATTCTCGACTGCGCGGTGAAGAAAATCGCCAATCCCGCCCGGCTCGATCGGGATCTGCTGGCGATTCCGGGCGTGGTCGGCACGGGGTTGTTCATCGCGATGGCGGATGTCGTCCTGGTCGCGGAGTCATCGGGAAAGATCCGCGTGCTGAAGCGCTAGACATGCCCGTCATTCTGAGCGAAAGCTGCTGTAGCGAAGAATCTCGACGGACGTTCCTGCGTCCGGCGCCTGCCGGTACGCGCTACGCGCGAGATCCTTCGCTGCGCTCAGGATGACGGAAAGAAAGCTGCGCGCAGTGATGACCCAACCACAGGCGCGGGCCGACCTGGAAACGATCTATCGCGCTGCCGTCGCGGCTGTCGATCCTGCCCGGCTGGTCGGGCGCGCGATGGACGGCGGATGCCACGGCGCGGAGGATGTTCCCGATTTGATCGCGGGCGCGAAGCGGGTCTTCATGCTGGCGGTCGGCAAGGCGGCGGCCCCGATGGCGCGCGAGATCGAACGCCGCATCGGCGACAAGCTCGCCGACGCGATCGCTGTCATCCCCAAAGTTTCCCCTGCGACAACGGAGCAAATATTAATACTGAAAGAAGCCGCGACAGCGGAGCGGGCTTTAATACTAAAAAAGAAAGTGCGGGTTGTCGCGTCGGGCCATCCTGTGCCCGACGAGTCATCCGAGGCTGCCGCGGATGCGGCCTGCGAGATGTTGCATGGGGCGGCGGCGGACGACGTGGTGATTGTCGCGCTGAGCGGAGGCGCGTCGGCGATGTTCACGCGGCCGGCCGAAGGGATCGCGCTGGCGGACAAGATCGCGGTTAATCAAGCGCTGCTCAAAGCCGGTGCGTCGATTCGCGAGCTCAACATCGTGCGCAAGCATCTTTCGGCCGTGAAGGGCGGACGCCTGATCCGCCACTGCGGCGGCGCGCGCGTGCTCGGACTGATTATTTCCGACGTGCCGGGCAACGATTTGGCCACCATTGGCTCGGGCCTGACCGCGGGCGACTGGAGCAGCTTCGGCGACGCGGTCGCCGTCATGAAGCGGCGCAACATCTGGGGGCGTGCGCCCGAGTCGATCCGCGGGTACCTCGAGCGGGCGGTGGCGGGGCAAGCCGACGCGACGGTAAAGTGCAACGATCCGATCCTCGAACGCGTGACCAACGTGATCATTGGCGACGGCAATCTTGCACTTGAGGGCGCCGCGCGGGCGGCCGCGGCTCTCGGCTATCATCCGGATCGACGGATCGAGATGCGCGGCGAGGCCAATGACGTCGGCCGCGCCATTGCGAAGTACCTGTGCGAGGTCACAAACGAGCGGGTATGCGCCATGGCAAGCGGCGAGCCTGTCGTGACGGTGCGCGGCGGGGGGCGCGGCGGACGCGCCCAGCAATGCGCGCTGGCGGCGGCAATCGAGCTGTCGGAGATCGAACCCGGGCGTCGAATCACGGCGTTGTTCGCGGGCACCGACGGAATCGACGGACCGACGGACGCGGCGGGAGCATTCGCGTCGCCGGGCACGGTCGCCGATGGCGATCGCGCCGGAGTCAGCGCTGCGACGGCATTAATCCGCAACGACTCGTACAACTTCTTTAAAGCGGCGGGCGGGCTCTTCGTCACGGGGCCGACCGGGACCAACGTCAGCGACATTTTTGTCGCTCTGGTAAATTACTGAGGGACCGGCCGGTCCCTGCATCCATGCTGAACCGTCAAAAGAGTCTGGCGAGATTTCGCGACGAGCAATTCGATCTCGCGGTAATCGGCGCGGGCATCAATGGCGCCGCGGTCGCGCGCGACGCCGCGATGCGGGGCTTAAGCGTTGCGCTGATCGACCGCGGCGATTTCGCGGGCGCTACGTCGTCGCGATCGTCCAAGCTGATTCACGGCGGCTTTCGCTATCTCCCGCAGGGACAGTTCAAACTGGTGTACGCGGCGCTGCGCGAGCGCGAGCGCTTGCGCCATCTCACGGCGCCGCACCTGGTGCATCCGATTCAATTTCTTTTCCCGGTCTATCGGGGGCGCGGCTTCAATCGTTTCACGATGGCGATGGGACTGACGCTGTACGACCTCTTCGCGGGGATGCCGTTCAAAGAGTGGCATTCGACCCTCAATGCCGCCGAGGTGCGCGAGACCGAGCCCGCGCTCAGCCGCGACGGGTTGACCGGCGGCGCGATGTACTTCGACGCGTGGGCCGACGACGCGCGCGTCACCTTCGAGAACGTGCTCGACGCGGATTTGCACGGCGCGGCGGTCGCCAATTACGCGGCGGTCGAACATTTAAGCATGACCAACGCGAAGATCGCGTCGGTCAGCATGCGCGATCTGCTCGGTGGCGTCAGCTTTGAGCTTCGCGCAAAAAAATTCCTGAACGCGGCCGGGCCGTGGGTGGACGAGATTCGCCGGATGGACGATCCGTTGTCGAAGCCGAGCGTGCGATTGACCAAGGGCGTGCATCTGGTGTTTGCGCGAACGGCTCTGCCGGTGCGCGAGTCGATCGTGCTCGGCGACGAGCGCGGGCGAATCGTGTTCGTGATGCCGCATGACCGTTACGTGCTGGTGGGCACGACCGACACTGATTACGTGGGCGATCCCGCAAGCGTCAGGACCGAGGCGGACGACATCGAATATCTGCTCGCGGTGCTGGCCGAGAGTCTGCCGGGCATCAAGCTTAAGAATGCCGACCTGGCGACCAGCTTCGCCGGACTGCGCGCGCTCGTCAGAGCGGAGAAGGGGACGGCGGCGCCTTCGGCGGTGCCGCGCGAGGAAGTGATACTCGAGAGTTCGTCGGGACTGATCACGGTGGCGGGAGGGAAGTTTACGACGCATCGCGAGATTGCGCAGAAGCTCGTCGATCTCGTGATGAAGAGCCTCGGACGCCCAGTGGGCATTTGCCCAACGCTCGCGACACCGTTTCCCGGCGCGCGGCCGCTGGGCGCCGGCGATGAGCCGGGCGGCGGCGCGGCGATGCGAAGCATCCCGGCCGCGGCGGCTGATATTCTCAAAGCGCGTTACGGGACGCGCGCGCCGCTTGTCGCGCGAATTGCCGCCACGCGGCCCGAACTGGCTGAGCCGCTGTCGCGCGGCTGTCCCGCTTTAGGAGCGGAGGTGGTCCACGCCGTTGCCAGCGAGATGGCGCATTCGGTCGGCGACTTTCTGATTCGCCGCACGTCGTTGTCATGGCGTGCTCCGGTCGAGGCGGAAGCGGCGGCGCCTGCCGTCGCGCGAATCATGGCGGCTGAGCTCGGATGGGATCGCGCGCGCGAGGACGCCGAAGTCTTAAGCTTCACGCATGAGCAGCAGAGCCGGCGCGCCATCGCGTGAGCAATCGTGGCGGCGCGCGAATCAATCGCAGATTTGAAAAAACGCGCGAGGATAGTCTCGCGCGCGCTTGCGAAACTGTATCCCGAGGCGCGCATCACCCTCGGCTTCGAAACGCCCTGGCAATGCCTGGCGGCGACGATTCTTTCAGCGCAATCCACGGACGCGGGCGTCAATCGCGTAACCCCCGGACTTTTCCGCGAGTATCCCGACCCGCGCGCGATGGCGGCGGCGGACCGCCGGCACGTCGAAGAGTTAATCTTCAAGACCGGATTCTTTCGCCAGAAAACCCGGTCGCTCATAGCCGCCGCGCAGAAGATCGTCGAGGACTATGGCGGCGAGGTCCCGGCCGAAATGGAAGAATTGGTGAAAATCCCGGGAGTCGGGCGCAAGACCGCGAACGTGATTCTCGGGCATATCTACGGCAAGCCGGGTTTCGTCGTTGATACGCACGTGCGGCGGCTGACGTATCGGCTGGGATTCACCAAGCAGACGGATCCCGCAAAGATTGAAATCGACATGCAGAAAATCCTGCCGGCCGACGATTGGACGCCGTTTTCGATGCGGCTGATTCTGCACGGGCGCCAGGTATGTATCGCGCGCAAGCCGGATTGCGAGGTCTGCGCGGTGGCCGGGGATTGCCCGAAGATCGGAGTGCGGACTGCGCCGCGCGGCTAGTCTAGTTCCGCGTCGATTGCGCCGGCGCGGGCGATATCGCCAAGCCATTGCGCACTCGGCTTGAACGAGCGCACCTGAGTCTCACGATCGACGGCGACGAGTCCGAAGGTCGGGCGATAACCCAGGTTCCACTCGAAATTGTCCAAAAGCGACCAGTAGCAGTAGCCGCGAACGTCGATCCCGTCGCGGATGCATCGCGCAACACCGTTCAGCGCGCGCCGCACATACTCGATGCGGCGATCGTCCTTGTCCGTGCCGATGCCATTCTCGGTGACGATCAAGGGAACTTTGGCGACCGCGCTTGCCTGGCGGATGTTGGCTTCGAGCGCTTCGGGCCAGAACTCGTAGCCCATCAACGTGGTCTCGACGCCGGCCTCCGGGGGCAGNGTGCCGTCGGCGCCGATGCGATCGCGAGTGTAGGTCTGCACGCCGACGAAGTCGTCGCCGCGTGCCGCCTCGAAGAAAATGTCCTGGCATTCGGCCTTGATGCGATCGCGCCGCTGTTCGCCACCGGGCACGGCCTGGAGGTCGCCAAGCGCGAGGCAAATTCCCACCGGAAATTTGCCGCGCGACGATTTGAGCGCGGCGGCGGCCAGTCGATGCGCCTCGAGCATCGTGTCGCGCGCCTTCATCTGATCGCACATCAAGAACGGCGCGAAGCGATTCGGATCGGCGCCGATGCGGCGCGCCGCCTCCGCAAGCCATTTCGCCTCCGCCGGGTCGATTTTCAGCGGCAGCGCGCCGAGCAGATACTGGTAGGCGCCGAGGTTGGCCTCGTTGATCGTGCATGCAACGCCAATCAGGTCGCCGAGATGCGCGGCCGCGCGCTCGCAGTATCGGGCGAATCGCTCGGCGGTTTTTTTCTCTGCCCATCCGCCGTCGCCGACAACCCATCGCGGCGAAGTGAAATGATGAAAGGTTACCACCGGCGTGATCTTGTGCTCGTGGCAGCAGGCGAGCACGCGGCGGTAATGGTCGAGAGCGGCGCGCGAGAACTCGCCGGGCTCGGGCTCGACGCGGGCCCATTCAATGGAAAAGCGGTAGGTGTTGAAGCCGAGCCGCGCCAGCATCGCAATGTCGTCGGGGTAGCGATGGTACTGGTCGCAAGCGTCGCCGGACGGCTCGACGAACGGAGCGCCTGGAGTATGCTCGAGCAGCCAGAAATCGCTGTTGACGTTGTTGCCCTCGACCTGATGGGCGGCAGTGGCAGTTCCCCAGAGGAAATTGGCGGGAAAAGTGAAGCGCTTGGTTGTCATCGCTAATCTACCTTCAAAGACGAAATGTTTCCGACCCTACAGCGAAATCCGCTGGGCCGCCAACCCACTATTTGAACATCGCGCTCGAAATGCAATAATTCCCTTTCCACTATCCCGTCCAAGGCGTCACGTGAGCGGTGAAAATCCGAATCGAGGACATAACGGCGGATGCCAAAGAGATGGCGTTCGCCGAGCCGGAGCAGGAAATCAACCGTATCCTGGGGGAGGGACCGATCCGCGAATATCACCTGGAAGGACCGGTCGAAGTGTCGGTGTCGTTCTATCGCGCGGGGACGGAGCTGTTCTTCGCGGGCATCCTGAAGACCCGGACCGGGGCCGTGTGCGCGCGATGCGTCGAGGATTTCGACGCGGCGGGCGATCGCCCGTTTCGCTTCGTGCTGTCGCCCAAGGCGATCGGATACGATGACGACAATCTTCGTGCGGAGGATCTGGAATTCTCGCTCTACGAGGGCGACGAGGTGGACTTAAGCCCGCTGATTCGCGAGCAAGTCCTGCTCGCATTGCCGACGCGTCCGCTTTGCCGGGAGGACTGCCGCGGTCTGTGTCCGCATTGCGGCGTAAATCTGAATCGCGCCACGTGCGGATGCCGCGTGGAAAACTTCGAACCGCGCCTGGACGCCCTAAGGTCGCTTAAACTGCCGCGCACCTGATAAGCTCAATCTCAAAATTAGGAAGTAATTCGTCATGCAAGCACCCAAACGCCGTACTTCGCACTCGAAGAAGAACATGCGCCGCGCGCATGATGCGCTCCGGGCCGTCAACCCCGGCACCTGCGCGTCGTGCGGCGAGCCCGTGATGCCGCATCGCATCTGCCGCCATTGCGGCTCCTACCGCGGCCGCCAGCTCGCCGAGATAAAGGAATAGGCGCGGCGGAGCACGACCGTGAAAATCGCGCTCGACGCGATGGGGGGTGATCTCGCTCCCAAGGCGACCGTTGAGGGCGCCGTGCTGGCAGCCCGCGACTTCGGCATCGAGGTCGTGATGGTGGGCGATGTCGAGATCCTTGCCCGCGAGCTTGCCGATCACGAAGCCGCCAACCTGCCAATCCGAATCGAACACGCGCCCGAAGCCATCCTGATGGACGACTCGCCGCTGGAATCGGTGCTGGCCAAACCGCGGTCGTCGATTCACGTCGGACTCGATCTGGTCAAGCGCGGCGACGCCAGCGCGTTTGTCAGCGCCGGGAATTCGGGCGCCGTGATGACGGCGACGATGATGATCCTGGGCAATCTGACCCACGTCGATCGGCCCGCGATCGCGGCACTGGTGCCGACCAGCGAAGGATTCGGCTTGCTGATCGACGCGGGCGCAAATACCGACGTGAAGCCGATTAACCTTGTTCAATTCGCCGTGATGGGGAGCGTGTACTGGCGGCACGTGCGCAACGTCTCGCGTCCGCGCGTGGCGATTCTCTCCAACGGCGAGGAGAGTTCGAAAGGCACCGACATCACGCGCGCGGCCGCCGCGATGCTCGAGCAGATGCCGACCTACGTGAACTACATCGGGTACGTTGAGGGGTGCGACATCAACCGTGCGAAAGTTGACATCGTCGTCACCGACGGATTCACGGGCAACGTCGCGCTCAAGACGATGGAAGGATTCTCGTCGTTCCTGCTCGGCAGCCTGCGCGAGGTGTTTGCCGCAAACTGGCGCGCGCGGCTGGCGTATCTGCTGGTGAGGAAGAATCTCAACGCGATGCGCGAGCAGATCGACCCGTCGGAATACGGCGGTGCACCGCTGCTTGGCGTCAGCGGCGTGTCGATCGTCGCGCACGGTTCGTCGAACCCCAGGGCAATTCGCAATGCAATTCGAGCTGCGGCAAACGAGCATCTGGTGCATCGTGTGAACGCCGAAATTCTGGAAATTCTTGCCAAGATTCAACCCGCTGGGCCGGTCAAGCCGGCAGCCGGCAAGGGAATCAGGGCATTGTTCGGCAAAATGCGCGAGCGGTTGCATCGCCGCGACAAGGAAGCTGAGGCGGCCAAGCGCGACGACTCGCATCCTGCGCCGGATCGCGATGCGGGCGCGGTGCGCGAGCCGATCCCAGAGCACGGCGAGGCCCATCATGCCGACGCGGCCAAATTTGAACGCGCCGACTACGAATCTACACACTCCCGATCGCGCGACAGCGACTCCGATAAGAAGGATGAAGCGCGGGTGGAATCCGCCGACGGTGACGCGGCATCGACGCTGCTGAACGGCACGGCCCCGGGGGCAGACCAGACGCACAAATCAGGCGAGTTGCACCCGCAGGACGAGCCGGACGGGGGCGCGCATTCACCAGATCGTCCGAAGAGCGATTCGTGAGGCGCCGGGATTAGATGAAACTGGCGTTTCTTTTTCCGGGGCAGGGATCGCAGCGGGTCGGGATGGGCAAAGAACTCGCGGACAGCTTCCCGGTCGCGCGCGCGACGTTCCAGGAAGCCGACGACGCGCTTGGGTTTGCGCTTTCCAAGCTCTGCTTCGAAGGCCCGGAGGATGAACTGCGGCTGACCGCCAACACGCAACCCGCCATCGTGGCGGCGTCGATCGCGGCGCTGCGCGTCTATCGCAAGGAAATCGGCGGCGAACCGGAAATCGCGGCGGGCCACAGTCTTGGCGAATACAGCGCGCTGGTCGCGGCCGGGGCGATTGGGTTTGCCGATGCGATCCGCGCAGTGCGCGAGCGTGGGCGCTTGATGCAGGAGGCGGCGCCGCCGGGACAGGGCGCGATGGCAGTCCTCATAGGCCTCGAGCTGCAACAGGTGGAAGAAATCTGCGCGGAGGTCAGCGGCGACGGCAAGCTGGCCGTGCCCGCGAACCTCAACGCGCCCGGCCANGTCGTCATCGCCGGGCATGCGGCGCCGGTCCGCCGCGCGCTGGAGATTGCAAAGGAGCGGGGCGCCTCGATGTCGGTGGAGTTGAAGGTCAGCGCGCCCTTTCATTGTCCGTTGATGCAACCGGCGCGTGACGGGATGGAAGCGGTGTTGCGCGCACTCCGGGTCGGGGAGTTCAAGTTTGGCGTGATCGCGAATGTCACCGCCGAAGTGAATCGCGATCCCGCCCGGGTTGTGCCGCTGCTGCTCGAACAGATAACCGCACCGGTAAGATGGGAAGAATCGATGGGCGTGATCGCGCGCTGCGGCGTCACCGATGCGATCGAATTCGGCTGCGGCCGCGTGCTGATGGGCATGATGCGCCGGATGTATCGGACGATTCGCGTGCGCCCGCTGGAGGATCTCGCATCGTTGAAAGCGGTGTCGCAGCCGGGTACGGCAGCCAGGGCCTGAGGGCTGCCTTGCGTCAGCGGCTTTTAGTCCTTATGCTGCCCTGATAATTTGATCGCGATCTCCGGCCGTTACCTCTGGTCTTCTGGTCTTCGCGGCACGGGGATAATGTTAGAATATTGATTGGCGGCCTAATCACGGCTCGCTGCCAGGAGGAACGAGAGCACGATGGCTCAAGACATCGAAACCAAGGTTCGCGAGAAGATAAGCGAGCAGCTGGGTGTGGCCGCCGACGAAGTAACTCCGGAGGCCTCGTTCATCGAGGATCTCGGCGCGGATTCGCTCGATATCGTCGAGCTGGTAATGGCGCTGGAAGAGGAGTTTAACATCGAAATCTCCGACGAGGACGCCGAAAAGATTCGCACTGTCAAAGACGTCGTCACCTATATCGAGGCTCACAAGAGCTGAAGGTGCGCGACTCAAAACTCGCTCGTGATAAATCGCCGGGTCCGCGGCGCCTCGCCGGGTGGAACCGGAGCTAGGCCATGCGGTGCCCGTTCTGCCGGAATCGTGGAAACCGCGTCGTCGATTCGAGGCTCTCGAGCGACGGTATGATGATTCGGCGCCGTCGCATGTGCTCGGCGTGCAAGCGGCGTTTCACCACCTACGAGCGGGTCGAAGAAGCGGCCCCGATGGTGGTGAAAAAGGACGGCCGCCGCGAGCCATTCGACCGCGCCAAGATAACCGCGGGCATCAAGCGCGCCTGCGAAAAGCGGCCGGTCTCGATGGAAACGATCGAGCAGATCGCCAGCAGCATCGAGAGCACGATGGCCGAGCAGGGCGATCGCGAGGTCGCAAGCAGTGCGATCGGATCGGCGGTGATGAACGAGCTGCACAAGATCGACCAGGTCGCGTACGTCCGCTTCGCGTCGGTATATCGCTCGTTCAAAGACATTGACGAGTTCATGCACGAGCTCGAAGACCTGATCAATCAACGCAAGCAAGCGCCCGCACCGCGCGCCGCCGGTGACAAAAAAGGCGACACCGCCTCCTGATTCGCGCATGCGGGCGCCGGTCGGGCGGCGGGCTCTGGATAAGGCCGCGACTGGCGACCAACGCTTCATGCGCGAAGCGCTTGCGCTCGCGCGGGACCGCCTGGGCCTGACCACTCCAAATCCGACGGTAGGATGCGTAATCGTGCGCGGCGAGAAAGTCGTCGGGCGCGGCGTCACGGGCCGGGGAGGGCGTCCGCACGGCGAAACGCAGGCGATTGCGGATGCGGGCGCGCTCGCTCGCGGCGCGACTGCATATGTATCGCTGGAGCCGTGCGCGCATTTCGGAAAGACGCCGCCATGCGCGAACGCGCTGGCCGCGGCGGGCGTCAAGCGCGTCGTAATCGGATGCGTGGATCCCGATCCGCGGGTCAGAGGGCGCGGAATCGCAATCCTCAAGCGCGCGAAGATCGAGGTCGCGGCCGGAGTGCTCGAAGACGAAGCGCAACGTTTGAACGAAGGGTTCATCACGCGGCTAAGCCACGGGCGGCCGATGGCAATACTCAAGCTCGCGATGTCGATGGATGGCCGGATTGCGGCTGGCAGCGGCGATTCGCGATGGATCAGCTCGCCGGCGTCACGTGAAATGGTGCATCGATGGCGCCGCGAATGCGACGCCGTGATAGTCGGCGCGGGGACCGTGATAGCAGACAATCCACGCCTGACATGCAGAATCGCCGGCGGCCGCGATCCGGTTCGCGTCGTTATCGATGCTCGCCTTCGCACGGCGCCGACGGCGCGGGTATATCGGGAGCGATCGAGCGCGTCCGCGGTGCTGGTCACCACACCCAAGAATCTCGCCCGCGCCCGCCGAAGATATGAGCGGCCCGGCGTCGAAGTTATTGGCGCCAAGGCGCGTGACGGCAAGATCGATCTGGGTCGGTTGATGCGCGAGTTTGGGCGGCGCGGATGGTGCCGCGTGTTGATCGAAGGGGGCGCAAATCTGGCCGGCTCGGCGTTAAGCGCGGGCATCGTGGATCGAGTGGCATTCTTCGTCGCGCCGAAAATCCTAGGCGCGGGTCTTCCCGCGATTGACGCGATGAAGTCGCGCCGCGTGCGCGACGCGCTCCAGCTCGGCCGTCTCTCGGCGCGCCCGGTCGGCGACGACTGGTTGCTGGAGGGCCGTGTCAGCGCGGGAAATGGGCGCGGTCGCGGTGGCCCGGCAGGGCGCACTGGTTAGGTCGTCAAGCCGGTGATAATATCGCCATCGTTGAATTGAATCAGATGGCATCGGCTTCTTTAGAAGAAATTTTCTCCACGTTGCGCGACGGAAAGATGGTCGTGATGATTGCGGAGGAGCGCGAGGACGCGGAAGGCGACCTGGTGATGGCGGCTGAGAAAATCACGCCCGCCGACATCAATTTCATGGCGCGCGAGGCCCGCGGCGTGATCTCCGTGGCGATTCCCGACAAGCGTTTCCGCGAGCTTGGAATTCCGCTGCAACCTTCGACCGACAACGGCGATTCGAACGAGCAGGCCGGCGTGCTGATCGACGCGCGAGAAGGCGCCACCACCGGCATTTCGGCGAGCGACCGCGCGCGGGTGATTTCGGTGGTCGCGTTCGGCGAATCCCGCCGTGACGATTTCGTCATGCCCGGCCACATTTTACCGCTGATGGCGTTGAGCGGGGGTGTGATGGTGCGGATCGGGCGCGCCGAAGGTGCGGTGGATCTGATGCGATCGGCGGGGGTAAGTCCGGCCGCGGCGCTATGCACGATACTGCGCGAGGACGGCGAGGCCGCGCGGCTCAAGGAACTACGCGAGTTCGCGGCGCGGCATTCTGTCCCCATCTGTTACGTCAAGGAACTTGTTTCATATCGCCTGACGAATGAAGTTCTGGTCCAGCGCGTTTCCGAGCAGCCGTTTCCCGTCGCCGGCGGGATGCTGCAGGCCGTCATCTTCCGCAACGTCGTCGATGGCCGCGAGCATCTGGCGCTGATCAAGGGCCAGGTCGGCGGCGGACGCCCTGCGCTGGTGCGGCTGCATTCGGAGTGTCTGACGGGCGACGTGTTTGCGTCGGCGCGATGCGACTGCGGTGAGCAGCTGCAGGAGGCGCTCGAGCGAATCATGGCGGCGGACTGCGGCGTGGTGATTTATCTCCACCAGGAGGGCCGCGGAATCGGGCTGGGGAACAAGATTCGCGCCTACGCGCTGCAAGACAAGGGGATGGACACCGTCGAAGCGAACTTGCATCTGGGCTTCGACGAGGACTTGCGCGATTATGGAATCGGCGCGCAAATTCTGCGCGATCTCGGCGTCGGCGAGGTGCAGTTGCTGACCAACAATCCGCACAAGATAGAAAGCCTGCGCCGTTACGGGGTAAACGTTTCGCGCGTGCCGATCGAGGTCACGCCTCATGCCGGAAACATCGGATACCTGAAAACCAAAAAAGAAAAACTCGGCCATCTGTTCTCGGAGCTGAAGCTGATCACTTGAGAGAGTAAGCCGCTGCGGCGACGCGTGCTGCGCCGCCCGCGGCTGTTGAATTGCCATGGGACTAAGACATCAGGGGCGCGAGCTCGCGCTCAAGGCACTGTACCGGATAGACATCTGCGGCGGCGCCAGCAGCGACGATCTGACCGCTCTGTTCGAAAGTTTTCCGGCCGAGGAGAGCGCGCGCAAGTTTGCCGTCCAGTTGATGGAGGGAGTGCGCCGCGAGCAGCCGACGCTCGACAAGCATCTGGCGGACGCGCTGGAACATTGGTCGGTCAAACGCTTGTCGCGCGTCGATCACAACGTGATGCGAATCGCGCTCTACGAATTGCTCAGGATGGAGGACATTCCGGCGCGCGTAACGATCGACGAAGCGATCGAACTGGCGAAATGCTACGGCGACATCGAGTCGGGGCACTTCGTCAACGGGGTGCTGGACGAAATCGCCGGACGGTTGGGGCTAAAGCAGAAGGGTGAGGAAATCACACTATCCAAGGCCGAGTAGCCTGCTCGGCTTCGCGATCGCCGCAGGCCTGCTTATTTCGGGATGCGGCTATCACTTCGCGGCTTCCGGCGATGCGCTGCCGCAGGGCGCCCAGACGATCTACGTCTCGCGATTCGGCAATANCACTCGCGTAACCGGAATCAACGACGAGTTGATGCGTTACATCAAAGATGAAATCGCGATGCATCGCAGGCTCAAGGTCGTCAGTAGTCGGGACCTGGCTGACCTCGAGCTGTCGGGCGAGGTCAGGTTCGCCGTTCAAACGCCCGTCAACTTCAACTCAGCCCTCGAGCCGATCCAGTACAACCAGAATGTAATCGTCTCGGCGACGCTGAAAGACCTGCGCGCGAAGAAGACGATCTGGCGCACGAACAACGTCGCCGCCGGAGGATCTGCTCCGGTGGTGGCGACGACCGTCGTGGCCACGACGCCAACTTTTTTGCAGCAGAACCTGCGCGGCAATGACATCGCAAACTTGACCGACATCCAGACCGCGCAAACGCAAACTGCGGGGGCGCGAGACCTGATGATGCAGACATTCGCGAAGAACCTGTACAGCGAGATGGCCGAAGGCTTCTAGCTTTTCGCTGGGCGCCGGGCGCAGGGACGCTACCGCATGCCGCTTGAAACCGCGCTGGCATACCTTCGAGCAGCAGCCGCGCAACGGCGAATCCCGCCGGTGGTTGTGATCTTCGGTCCGCACGCATTCCTGCGCGAATACGTTCTCGATTCAATCGTTCGCAAGCTGGTGGGCGAGGGATGCCAGCATCGCAGCTTTCAGATCGGCGCGGGCGACGATTACGGCGCCGTGCTCAACGAGCTTCGCGCGTCCGATTTGTTCGCCCCCAAGCGGGCGATCGCATGCCGAATCCTGCGATCGCGCCGGGACCGGGCGGAGACAGGCGGCGCGGACGCCGAAGGCGGCGACGCGCGCGCGTCGGGGAGCGGTGGCTCGGAGGCGGCGCTGGCGGCGGCAATCGAGACGGCGCGCGGCCCGGGCAACCTCATTCTGCTCTACGAAAAAGACAACGCGCCTGCGAAGATCCGCCGCGCCGCGGAAAAGTCGGCGTTGCTCGTAAATTGCACGCGTCCGTTCGACAATCAGATCGAGCAGTACGTGAACGCATTCGCGCAGTCGCTTGGATTAAAACTGTCGGCTGCCGCGATCGACATGCTTATTTCACGTCACGGCGGAGATTTGGCCGCCATCGCCAACACGCTCGGCAAGGTCACAATCTTCATCGAGCCGGGAGCGGCGGTGAATCCGGGCGATTTGGACGAGGGCGCAAGGCGGATGCCGGAAGCATTCGAACTCGCCGAGAGCCTCGCGCGTGGCCGGGGCTCGGCGGCGCTGGCGCAGTTGGGCCGCGCAACCGCGCTCGGGCGCGACGTCTTCGAAATCCTCGCGGTCGAGATCATACCGATGATGCGCCGGATGATGATCGCGGCCTCGATGATCGCGGCGCGAAAGAGCCCCGGCGATGTCGCCGCTGCGATGGGGCTGCCTCCCCAAAGCGGCCTTGCGACCCGCGCAATAGAAGGGGCGCGGCGCTTCGGGTTGGCGCGCCTCGAACGCGCTTACTGGCGCGCGTGCGCGATGGATGCGGGATTCAAGAACGGCATGATCAAGGAGCGCGAAGAAGCGCTCGCCGGATTGATCCTCGATCTGATGAGCACGCCCGACTAGAAACCGTTGCCCCGAGCGGACGGCTTACGTTTTCTTGACGAACTTGCGATGCAGGCTGGCGGACAGCCGTGCAACTTTGCGGCGCACCGTGTTGCGATGCATCGTGCCGCTGGTGATCGCCCTGTACAGAACCTTGGTGGCCTGCTTGAGCGCTTCGCGCGCCTTGGCTTCGTCGCTGCTCGACGCGATGGTTTCCGCTGCGGTCTTGGCCAACGTGCGGGCACGTGTCCTGACGACGCGGTTGCGCTCGGCGCGCTTGAGGCTTTGCCGATGACGCTTCTCGGCCGATGGATGAACTGGAATATGAGGCATAACCAGTCATTTCTAACAGTGCGCGAGCGCCGGAGCAATACACCGGTTCAATTCATTGCTTCAATGCCGGGCCAGTGGCGCGCGTCGCGGCTTTTGCCTCGTTCCACAGGCCGTCGATCTCTGACGGCATCATCTTTTTGAGATCGAGGCCGCGCGATGCGGCGATTCGCGCGACTTCGTCGAATCGCGCGACGAACTTGTCGCAGGCGGCGCGCAGCGTCTGTTCGGCATCTTTACCGATGAAGCGGGGTGCGTTGGCGACCGCGAGCATCAGGTCGCCGAGTTCTTCGGCGGCGCCGACGGTGTCGTTGCGATCGAGCGCTTGCTCGATTTCGTCGAGTTCTTCGCGAACCTTTGCCAGCACTTCGCGAATGTTGGCCCAATCCATGCCGGCGCGGCGCGCCTTCTCGCCGAGTTTCTCCGCGCGCATCGTCGCCGGCAGCCCGCGGCCGACGTGCGCGAGACTCTCCGCGCCGTTGGGCTCCTTGCTCGCGCGCTCGTCCTGTTTGATCCGCTCCCAATTTTCCAGCACTCGCTCGACCGTTTCGGCATGTGTGTCGCCGTAAATGTGCGGATGCCGCCGAATGAGTTTTTCCGCGGCGTTGCGAATGCCGGTGGCGATATCGAACTCCGAACCCTCGGCAAGAATCACTCCTGCGAACAGGCATTGCGCCATGAGGTCGCCGAGTTCCTCCGCGACGTCGGGCGGGTTGCCGCGCGCGATCGCGTCGGCGACCTCGTACGCTTCCTCGATGAGATTGCGCGGCGTGTCGGCGAGTTTCTGTTCGCGGTCCCACGGGCATCGGGCGCGCAGTTCCGTGACGACCGCGAGCAGCTTCGCAAACGCATGCGCAGAACTGGTGTCGTCGCTCATGGCGCTACGGCTTGACGATCGGTTCGAGCACTTTCTCGGTGAGAAAGTTTGACAGATCGATCAGGCCCTCGGCCGTTATCTCGTGCCCGCAATCGTACTCGCGATAAATCAGCGGTACATTAAGCGCGCGGATCGATTCCACGGACGCCCGCCCGCGCGCGATCTCGATCATCTCGTCAGCGCGGCCATGCTGGACGAGCGTCGGCAGCGCTTCGAGAGCGGCGGGATCGCTCACCTCATCTTTCAACTCGGGCGGAAAGTACGTCGAGAGCGCAACCAGCGCCGCGAACTTCGAAGGATTTCTGATCGCGAGCCGATACGCCATCATGCCGCCCTGGCTGAACCCCAGCACCACCAGTTTTGTCCGATCGACCGGATACTTCTGCAGCGCCACATTGAGAAACTCGGTCAACATTTTGTTTGCGTCGTCGATAGCGGCGCGATCGGGCGACGCGCCCATCCGAATCGGAAACCATGCGTAGCCGCGCGTCGGACCGATCGGCACCTCCATCGGACCCTGCGGACAAATCACCATGAAGCGGCCGTCGGCGATATACGGCGCGAGTCCCAGCAGGTCGAGCGCGTTGGCGCCGAACCCGTGCATCGCGATCAGCGTCGGATGAGGTCCTTCGCCGGCGGGCTCATAGACGGTATGGATCAGTCGCATCGATGCGTTCTCCTTCGCGGCAGTCTCGCATCATAGACTGCGTCCCAACGGCGTCGCCAGCCAGCTTGCGAGCGCGCCGGCTGCCCGTGGCCAGGCCGGATCTCGCGCCCGCGGCTGTTCATCGCAGCCGCAATAACCGCTATCTTAACGGCGCGCGATATGGGCAATAGCAGGAAGATCGAGCGTTGAAGGTCGCGGGCGACACGCCTTGGCGCGGGATTGCGGGGGTGCCATTGTTGCGGTGGGCGGCTGCCGCGTTGTCGGTATTTTCGATTGCAGCCGCATCGGCTCCTCAAGCGCCCAGCGGCAAATTGGCGGGATTCATTGCCGGCGCGATTCTGATCGCGCTGGTCGCCTACGCGCTGATCGACTACCTCCGCCCCCTCATCGACGATCGCGACTCCGGGCTTACAGCCGCGCTGCTCGTGCTCGGCGCCTTGGCCGCCGTGAAGCTCGCGGTGATGCCGTTCTTTCCCGGCTTCGGTCCCGACGTTGGCGATTACCAGGCGTGGGCGGGCCAAATCGCGACGTTCGGTCCCGCGCACACTTATCAAACGGGATTCTTCCTCGACTATCCGCCCGGCTATCTGTACGGGCTCTGGGTCGCGGGGCTCATCGCGCATGTCGTGGGCGCGTCGGGAGATTTTTACCGAGTCATAATCGAGAGTCCCGCGATCGTCGCCGACTTCGCTCTCGCGCTTGTGATGTATGCGTTCGTGCGGCGTGGCAGCCGGCCCGCGATGGCTTTTGTCGCGATGCTGCTGGTCGCACTGAATCCGGCGCTGCTGTTCGACACCGTCGTCTGGGGTCAAAGCGATTCGGTGATGACGTTCGTCACGCTGCTCAGCATCGCGGCGATTCTCGGTCGGCAGTACGAGGTCGCATGGGGACTCGCCGCGATCGCGGTGCTGGTCAAGCCGCAGGGATTGATGATCCTTCCGGTGCTCGGCGTCTGGACGATGCTCGAGGCCGACTTCGCGACGTGGATCAGGTCGGGACTCGCGCTGATTGCGGTCGCGATCATCGGCATCGCGCCGTTCCAAATCGGCCATGAGTGGAACTGGATTATCAAGCTCTATACTTCCACCGCGGCCTACTACCACGAGACTTCAGTCAACGCATTCAACCTGATGGCGCTGATCGGCGGACTTCGCCAGACGGATTCGGAGACTATTGGCGGAGTATCGTACTTTGCGCTCGGGATGAGCCTGCTGGTGCCGCTCTACGGATTCATTGCGTGGATCTTGTGGCGCGGCCGCACGCCCACGCGCCTCATTTTCGCCGCGTTCATCGCGATTTTTGGATTCTTCATGGTTGCGCCCAGGATGCACGAGCGGTACCTCTACCCCGCGATCGTACTTGCGGTGCCGTTGGCTCTGGAAGCACCCGAGATGCTTGCAGTCTTCGTAGTTGTCTCGATCACCGGCTTGATCAATTTGGCCTACGTCCTGCACACGCTTAACACCGTGGTGTTTCTGGACGCGCGCGATACGCTTGCGATGGCGACCTCGGTGCTCAACGTGGCCGCGCTTGCGCTGGCCGTTTACTACGGCGCAACGCGGCTGCAGGGCGGAAGCGGTGCAAGCGCCGCCGTCGCTGCGTTCTTCGGGAGATTCGCCATGCCCCGGCAGGTCGAGGATTACGTTGAAGAACCGGCCGCCGCGCCCGCGTGGATCGCGGCCGATACGATCATCATCTCGGCGCTGTTGATCGTCGCCGCGATCACGCGCTTCTGGCATCTGGGGCATCCCGCCGAGATCGTTTTCGATGAGGTCCATTTCGTCGCGCAAGGACGCCATTATTTGCACGGCGAGTCCTTCCTCGATCCTCATCCGCCGCTGGCCAAGCTCATAATCGCCGCGGGTATTCTCATTTTTGGCGATCATCCGTGGAGTTGGCGGGTCGGCAACGCGACGCTTGGGACGGCAATCGTGGCAATCACCTACCTGCTCGGGCGCCGGATGTCGGGCTCGCGGCTGGTCGGTGCCCTCGCGGGCGCGATCATCCTTTGCGACGGGAATGTATCTGGTCGACTCGCACTACGCCGTCATCGACATCGTCTATCTCACCTGTGCGGCGGTCGCGTACTTGCTCTTTTTCAGATTCGCGCAAACGCCCGATGCGGGCGCGCGCCGGCGCATCCTGCCGTGGATTGGTTTGGCGCTGGGCCTGTGCCTGGCAAGCAAATTCTACATCCCGGCGATAACCTTTCTGCTGGTGACGGGATTTATTCTCTATGTGCTCGCGAAGGACCGTCCCAACGCCGCGCCGGCCGCGCTCGTCGAGTCAAAGGCGCCAATCGACTCCAAGGCGAAGAAAATCAAAGCGGCCGCTCCGGCCCCGATCGAAATCGACGCCTTCGATCCGCCCGGGATAGCCTTCACCGCGCTCATCTGTATTGTCCTCGGATTGGTGCTTTACCTGTTCGGCGAAACATTCGCGCACATTCTGCTGATCGTTCTCGCAGTTCTGGCAATCCGCGTTGCAGAGATTGTCTGGCGCAGCCGCTCGTCATCGGCGGCGCTGGCGTGGCCAATGCCATCGCTGGCGAGCGTTTTCGAACCGATGAGCGTTGGCGCAGTCGCGCTGGTTGGATCTGTCGCCGCGATTGCATACCTGGCGGTGTTCTTCCCGCACTACTGGCTCGGCTGGTGGGGCGGAATCGAGGATCTCTTCAAGTACTACAGCGACATCGTCTGGTACGAGAAGAGCGTCTCGTCCGCCACGCATCCGTACTCGTCGCCCTGGTGGAGCTGGCCGCTGATGCTGCGCCCGATCGCGTACTGGCAGAACTTCCCCAAGACGGGTGACGTACAAACCGTCTGGGGCGGAGGAAATCCTCTCCTGTGGTGGGGCGCGCTGACCGCGATCACCATCACCGCCGTCAAGGCGCTCGAGCGCCCAACCCTGACCCGCTCGTTCCTCGTCATCGGCTATCTCAGCTATCTCTTGCTCTGGGCCTGGATCGGACGCACGCTCTTCCTCTACCACTACATGGCCTCGGTTTATTTCGGATACCTCGCGCTGGCGATTTTGCTCGNCGAATGTTTCAAGGAGCGCGCCGAGCCGTGGGAGCATCTCGCGCTGTTGCTGACGATGACGCCGGTCTTTTTCCTCGGGATGCCGCTGACATTGGGATGGATCACTTTCATCGTCGTAATCGTCGCGTACGGCTTTTTCCTGATGTGGACTCCGTACGCGGGCCGATACGTTGCCGGCGTGTTCGTCCTCGCCGCGCTGGTTCTGTTCGTGTACTACTTTCCGATTTGGGTCGGCATGCCGATCAGCCGCAGCGGATACTACGCGCGGATGTGGCTGCAAGCCGGAGGGCTGCGCAGTTGGATATGATCGCATACCTGCATTCGTATCGTCGCCGCCGCGCGGTTTTGCTCTGCGCAGTTTTTCTTGGCGCGATGCTCGCTGCCGTATCCACAACTTGCCGCGCTGCCGCTGAGCAGAAGAACCTGCTGCTCAACGGCGACTTCGCCAAAGGCTCCGAGGATCAGCCCGATTTGTGGCGTACCGAGGCATGGATTAACAAGCCCGATGCGTTCCTTGCCCATTGGCATTCGTACCCCGATAAGCCCAGCGAGCTCGAGGTCGATAACCTCCAGGCCGACGACGGGCGCTGGATGCAGTCGCTGACTGTGCAGCCGGGATGGTATCAGCTCAGCGTCGATCTCCGCACCGAAAATGTCGGCGCCAAAGAAAGCGGCGCGACGATTTCAGTCATGGAGGACGGCATCATGTCGGCCGACATCCACGGCACCACAGACTGGCAGCGCGTGACGCTGTATCTCAAGGTCGGGGGACACGGCGCGGATATCGACGTAGCGCTGCGAATCGGCGGATTCGGCAGCCTCAACACCGGCAAGGCATTCTTCAGAAATGCGTCGCTGGTCCGGATTGACGCGCCTCCGCCCAGCGCGACTCCCACTTACGACTTGAATGCGATTCGGCAACAGGGGGCGCCGGCGCCGATCGGCTCGCCAATCTCGCTGCGTTCACGTTTGTGGCGCTGGCGGCGATCGCATGGGCGGGCTGGCGCATATTCGGCGACGACGACTTTCGCATCTTCAATACATTTCGCGCCGCCATGTCAGGGCGCTCCAGCAAGCGATGAAGTGGGCCGCCGCGAACTCTCCTCGCGCGATCGCCCCGGAGGATCGCAGCCGCCAAATCGAGACTGCGGTCTTCCTGATCCCGTTCATCACCTACGCCTACTTTTATCAGGGCGCCGACCAGAGCGTGGCGTGCCGCTTCGACCTGATGCGCTCGATAATCGAGAAAGGCGTTCTGTGGATCAACGATTTTTGCGGCTTCAACACCGCCGACATCATCACCTTCCACGGCCATATTTATTCCGTCAAGGCGCCCGGCACGTCCTACACGGCGTTGATTCCGTGGATGGTTTTCCGAACCGCGCTGCTGCCTCTGAGCGCGGCTCACGAGCCCCTGTACTGGGCCTTTGTCACTTACCTGACCACCGTGTTCTCGACCGGCCTGCTGATCTCGGCGCTGTGCGTCGTCATGTTTCGCTTCGCGCGATTTATCGGCGCGTCGGAGGGCCGCGCGGCCGGCGTCGCGCTGATTCTTGGCCTTGCGACGATCGCGTTTCCGTACGCGACGGAACTCACCGGCGAACCCGTCGCCGCGGTATGCGTTTTCACCGCGTTCTATCTGCTGGCGACGTTCGAGATTCTCCCATCCTCGACGCGCGCGTTTGCGGCCGGCTTTCTGGCGGGATGGGCCGTGCTCAACGATTACCCGGTCTTCCTGGTCGCCGCGGCGATTGGAATCTACGCCCTGTTCAAACTGTCCGATTGGAAGCATCTGGCGGCGTTTTCCGCCGGCGCCGCGATCACCGTCGCAATCATGCTCGCTTACAACTGGGGCGCCTTCGGAAATCCGCTCTTCTTCAGCTACCAGGCGTTCAAGCTTTCGCCCGCCGAAAATCGTCAATTTCCCGAGCAAGCGGTCGGATTCGTCGGTCTGACCTATCCGAAGGTCCGCATTCTCTGGAACGTGCTGCTCGATCCGCAGCGCGGATTGTTTTTCTGCAACCCTGTACTGTTGCTGTCGATCGTCGGCGTGGGTTATTTCGCGCGGCTGAAGCGATGGCGCGCCGAATTCATCGTCACAGTCTATTCGTTCGTCGTGCTGTTCCTGTTCAACGCTTCGTACGGCGAATCGATCATATCGTGGGGAGGCGGCACCGCGACCGGTCCGCGGCAGATTGTCGCCTCGGTTCCCTTCATGGTTCTGGCGCTCGCTTTTCTTCCCGCCGCCTGCAACTACCTGCTGGGCGCGATAGGCGCGCTGTCGGCCGCGATCATGCTGATGGCGACTGCCACCAATCCGCATTTTCCGTACGAATACGACAACCCGGTGCGCGACTTCGCGCTTCAGCAATTCATGCGCGGCGACTTCGCCACCAACCGCGACGCATTCTTCGGCGGCGGCATGATCGTCCGCGACTCGGTCGCCTTCAACCTCGGCAAACTCATCGGACTGCCCGGCCCGTTTCAGCTCTGGCCGCTCGCCGCGCTTTGGATCTTCGGCGCGTTCGATCTGTCGGAATCGCTCGGGCTATGGGGAATTGGCGCGTCGCGCCGCCTGACGCAAATCGCGGCGACGGTGGGCATCGCTGCGATATTCCTGCTCTCGATGAATCAGCGAGTCATGCAGCGGTTCGTGCAAAGCGGTCACCACGGATTGTTGGGCAGGTACTACGTCGGCGAGAATTGCGCCGAGAGCCGGCCGCATATCGTGCGAGTCGATCGGCAACTGGACTTCGCCGACATTGCCGAGATGGGCGCGATGCCGTTTCCGTCGTGCGACATCTGGCGCGGCCAGTTGATGGCTCCAAAGACCGGCGACTACGAGTTTACGATCGAGGTTGACGATTCGGGATGGGTCACGGTGGACGGCACGCAGGTGATTCACGATCCCGGCTTGATCAACAAGAGTCGCGACGCCGGCCAAATCCACCTTACCGAGGGCCCGCATCAGATCGAGGTAGGCGAGCGAAACATGAGCGGCGGCTCGTATTTACACTTATTCTGGAAAATCCCCGGCGCGACCGACAACCAAATCATCCCCGCCGATGCGCTCATCCCCGACCGCCCCGGCACCTAATTCTGCGCGGGAGCAGTGAGAAGAGGGAATTTTTTCCCGTCCTCTATTTTGCTGTATCGCCAAGCTTTTTGTTTGCCTTGGCGTCAATCTTCTTTTTTTCCGATGCCGATAGCTTGCCTTTCTTGACCATCTGAGTGGCGCGAGCTTTTGCATTAGCAGCATGAGCTTTATCCGGCATTGGGTACGCACGCTTTCCCGGCTCACCAAACTCTTTGGCAGGCATTTTCTTGCGGCCTTTCGTGGTTAACTTCGCCATTTGTGATTGTTCCTTAAACGGAGTTTGGTGGAGCTAGACAGGTACCTTCGGAGAACGGTAAGCCACATGCGGGAAGCAAATCAAGTTCGGTCCAGAGAGGGCCGAAGTTCGTCAGAAATACCGCTACGGCCCCGTTTCATTCCGGACGAAAAAAATGCCAAGCCCGCGCGAACCTTGGGCATCAATTCGGCGGAGGGGCGGGCAGAGCGGGCATATTGGATTTTCCGTTGAGCGAAAACCCCCGCATCGACGCCGGCACTTCCCCTTCAGCTTTATCAATCGAGGACGGGGGCCTCGGTTGATTGCGCGCCGTCGCCGGCGCTGACGATCGGGCGCTGGCAGCCGACGCAGCCTGTTGCGGCCCAGCGTTGGGCTTCGCGAACGCCGGGCGATGGGTCTTCTTCGCCGCGACCAATACCTCGCGGAGCAGATCCGATTCCTGGA
>JGI20191J14862_1000086_pt1 | contig 32113 bp, 27 predicted proteins | sample NGESurdeep092012_7_FD_14862 | JGI IMG/M metagenome (IMG submission 14862)
CCGCTCGGCGCCGACGTTGAAGATCTGGATGACGCCCTTCGCGTCGGTCGCGATGCTCGAAAAGTTAGCGCTGTTGAAGATCGCGCTCTGCAGGGCCCCTGCCTTGAGCAGCGCCTCTTCCGCCTTCTTGCGCGCGGTGTTGTCGGTGCCGATCAGGAGATAGCCGATGATGGCGTCCTGTGCATCGCGGAGCGCCGTGACGGACACCACCGCCGGGAACCGGCTTCCATCCTTGCGGAAGTAGGTCAGCTCGTAAATGTCCTCGATTCCGCGAGAGGCCTTGAACACCAATGCCTCAAAGCCCGGCGTAATCGGGGTTCCGAGCTCGACGCTCAGCGCCTTGGCGCGCGCGATCACTTCCTGCGGATCGGAAATGTCGGCCGGGGTGATCTTGTTCATCACTTCGGCGGCCGTGTAGCCGAGCATCCGCTCGGCGCCGACGTTGAAGATCTGGATGACGCCCTTCGCGTCGGTCGCGATGCTCGAAAAGTTAGCGCTGTTGAAGATCGCGCTCTGCAGGGCCCCCGTCGTCAGCAGCGCCTCCGTGTGTCGGACGCTTATGTTGACATCAGTCGCTTCAGGAATGCTTTTATGGACAGTAGGCATATGTTCCTCGTTCCACCTGATCCCGACACTTTACTATGACAGGTGCCGTCGACAGTGGGGATGTCATCCGTCGCCTGAACGGACTGGCAGCGCGGCTATCTCAGGGCCCGGCGCTGGCGGGTGGCTCCGCAGCGTCCGACGGGTATTGGCCCTTCGCGAGCGCGGCGCGGTCGGCGAGCAGACGACGGGTGCGGATCGTGATCGTGCCGCCCCCCTCGCCGATCGCCTCCGAGGCGTTGACGATGAGGGTTCGGAGGACCTGCTCGATCTGGGAGACGTCCGTCTGGATCTCGAGTGGCGCCGGGTCCAGCTCGAAACGCAACGTGGCAGTCATGACGAGGCTCTCGAGGAAGCCCTCCATCTGGCGGACAATCCTATTGAGATCGACGCGGCCGGCGAGGAAGCGGCCTCGCCCCGAATAGCGAGCATCTGCTGCGCCAGCTCCGCGGCCCGCTGCGCAGCCCGCTCGATCTCCGCGAGGGATTCCTGCAGACCGGTTCCCGCCGCGGCGGATTCTTTCGCCAGGGCGGCGTTGCCCACGATCACGGTCAAGAGGTTGTTGAACTTGTGCGCGATCCCGCCGGCGAGCGTCCCGAGGGCTTCCATCTTCTGCGCCTGATGGAGGCGCTCCTCCATGCGCCGGCGCACGCTGTTCAGGGCCTCCGGTTCCCGGGTCGTGGCGGCCAGGCGCTCCATCATCTGGTCGAAGGATGCGGCCAAATCTCCGATCTCGGCGCCTCTGACAAGGGCCACCTGCTGATTGATGTCGCCCTCGCCGATTGACTGTGTGACCTTCAAGAAGGCGCTCAGGGGTCGGGCGACCTCAAAGCCCTTTTCTTTCTCCACTTGCCGGACGCCTCGTCCCCCGGTGGCGAGCTGAGCGGCCGATTTCGACACCGGCAGATGATCGAAGAGCGTTTAACCATGCTCTTCGCGCAACACCTGGGAGGCATCATGAAACGCGTCGAGACTCTCGGAACCGCCATGGCCGCCGTCGTGTGTCTCTTGACCTTTGCCGATGCCGTCCATGCGGCCTCACAGGCCGAAGAAGCACGCTTCGTGACGGATGTGAAGAAGGTCACGCAGAAGAAGGACCTTCAGGGAATGCTGGCCATGGTGTGCTGGGATCAGGTGGACGCCAAAACGAGGAAGATGGTCGAAGGGCACCTCAAGGACGTGCTGAAGGCGCCCGTGAAAGACGCTGCGTTGGAGGACTACACCGACTTCCCATTCAAGACGAATCTGAAGGTTATCAAGAGGCTCAGATTCGTCGCCAACGACAACGAGAGTAGCTCCGTCCCAGTGGGAGAAAAGGCCGGAAAACTGATGATCGCCGTCACTCTGGAGTAACGGCCTCTTTTCCGCGCCAACTCGACGGGGTGGGGTGGCACTCTCCGTTACTGATCGAGCTCACCCGCGTAATTGGCTGGACCCTAATGGCCTCCGGGCTGGGAACGGGTTGAATCTCGGCTCTGAAACCTGAGAACGTGGTTCGTGTAGCCGACCGAGTGCGGAGCCACTCTTCTCCCCCGCGAACTTGAGATGGGTTCGCGGTTAACACGCACCCCGCGAGATCCCTCGCGGGGTTTCGCGTCTAAAGGGCGTGTAGTCAGAAGGGTTTCCGACTAGCTGGTTAACAAGAATACCCAGGAGACGCCGAGCACTCTGTCGAGCAGCGCCATCTCCTCGTTCCATCAACGAGAATCCGCTATCGTCAACGCACCTTGAAGAGCCCTTCGCATCACCCTGAGCGACATAACACCCATCGAATCGGCTGGCTCCGTGCAGCCGTGCTCGGTGCGAACGACGGAGTCCTGTCCACGTCGAGCCTCGTGATCGGTATCGCCGCCTCGAATGTGACCCACGGTGCAATCCTCGTCTCTGGTGTCGCAGGTCTCGTCGCAGGTTCCATGTCGATGGCCGCGGGCGAGTATGTTTCCGTAAGCTCTCAGAGCGACACGGAGAAAGCGGACACCGATGTCGAACGCCGCGAGCTTGCGGAAGATGAGGTGGGCGAGCGTGCAGAGCTTGCCGCCATTTATCGCCGACGCGGTCTGGGCGCAGCTCTCGCGAAGGAGGTCGCCCGGCAGCTCATGGAGAAGGACGCACTCGGCGCGCATGTCCGCGACGAACTTGGCATCTCCCCACACTTGAAGGCGAGGCCTCTCCAGGCAGCCTTCACGTCGGCCATCACATTCGCGCTTGGCGCCGCCGTGCCCGTCGTGGCGGTCGCTCTCGTTCCCGAGAAGCATCTGATCCCATACGTTGCTGGCGTATCGCTTGTCTTCCTGGCGGCTCTCGGCTCGATCGCGGCTAAGGCCGGCGGCGCCCCAATTGCTGCCGGTGCCCTCCGGGTGACCTTCTGGGGAGCGCTCGCGATGGCTGTGACCGCGGCTGTCGGCGCGCTCTTCGGCGTGACGACCTGACCATACCGAGTCCACACGGCGGCGTGTCTGACTCGTGGAGCCGAAATTGAGTGGGAGGGCGCTCTCTGGAGGCCCGAAATGTCGAGGGCTGTAGGGGTGCAATTGGAATTGCCCGACGTTATAGGGTGGCAATGGGAATTGCGGGGCGCTGTGACTCGTAGAGACCAGAGTTTCGCCTTTGCGCTTCCGCTCGGCGCGCGCACGTCGGCCCACTCCAGCGCTCTTCGCTGATCTTCGAGACCGCCCTTTAGGCTGCTTTTGGCACCAGGACTGGCAGCAAACGCTCCGCGTTGAGGTAGTCGACGCGAAATAGCAGATCCATCGGGCCTTCCGCCGGCCTGCCGCGGGGAGGCGGGATCGCTGAAAAGTGCGACGGCGTCCGTCCGAAGTAGATCTCGGCTGGCGTCGCACCGCCGAGACCCTGATGCGGGCGGAAGTACGCGTAGTGGACGAGGCCCAGCTCGATCTTCTCCATCAGATCTTCCGCCACCAACGGCCGCAGCAGACGCAGACCGAGCGTGTTTTCTACGCGCCACAGCGCCCCGCAATTCCCATTGCACCCCTACCAGGCGCGCTCTTCGGCGCGACGTCGTGACGGCCCCCTGCTAAGTCCGAAAGGAGCAGACTGGAGCCGTCAGCACCACCGCTCATCGCCGCCCGTCACGCGCCGGATGAGATCGCGTTTTTGAAGCCGTCACTCGAATGCCGGCCGGCGGCATCCGTCCTCGTCGCCACGTCTCACCGTCCCGGAGGCACCGGCGTCATCGAAGGGGCCGTCATCCCGGGATCGGGGGCCGGGGTTGTGGAATAAGGCGCCGTGGGCGTCGTCTGAGCACCCGGTGTCCGGCGGCGTTGGGCGGGCTTCCCGCTAACCGGCGGAGTCCCGGCCATCGGGGGAGTCGCCGAGGCGGTGATCGTTTCCAGCTGGGACGGCGTCGGGGCCCACATCAAAGAGGGCGTCGGGTTACCGATGGCGGCGGGCGTTGCCCCCATCGCCGACGGTGTCGGAACGGGCGGTGGAGCCTTCTCCTGAGCGATCGCGACGACGGCGATGGCTCCCGCGAGCACGGCGAGGACGATGGAAATCTTGTATCTCAATGAATCCCTCTCTTTGGCCCGCTGCAGCATACGTGCCAGGCGCGTTACGGAATCATGATTCGCTGATTCGCCCAGCGACTTGATTTAGTTGCCTCTTCCTTCTGTCGGCTACGCCGCAACATTGCTGCCACCGAAACATTCGCCAGAAGGCGCGTCGGCATCGATCTTGCGGTTCCGAACTGGGGAGGCACTCATGAAGAATGATATCGATGAAAAAACGAAAAAGCTTGAACGCGCGGTAGGGGCGAATCCTGACCCGATTACGGGCAAACCGGGCTCTCATCCTGTCGGTACCGGAGTCGGATCGGCGGGAGGCGCGGCAGCAGGAGCCGCGGTTGGGGCCGTCGTCGGAGGTCCGGTTGGTGCGCTGGTGGGAGGAGTGGCCGGCGCGGTTATCGGTGGAGGCGCGGGTCATGCCGCCGGCGAAGCGGCGAATCCAACTGTCGAGAAACAATACTGGGAGAACGTCTACAAGACTCGCCCTTATTACAAGTCAGGTAGACCGTTTGACTATTACGAGCCTGCCTACCGGTATGGGTGGGAGAACGCGACGAAGCCAGAATTCGCGCAGAAGAGCTTCAATGAAACTGAGGCCGTGCTCAGTCAGCGATGGGCTGCCGAGTCCGGCTCGGCTAGTCGCCCGCCCTGGGTCGATTCCAAGCAACCGGCTCGAGACGCTTGGGACCGTGTGCGTGATAGCGGCCGCAAGGTTTAGCGCCGAGAAAGAGGGAGGTAGAAACCGTTCATCGTTCTCGCGGTCATTCTTGCGGCCGCCTGGTTCCTCGGATTTACGATGTTTCACGCTGTCGGTTTCGCGATCCACCTTCTCTTGGTCGCCGCCGTCGTCTCGGCGATTGTTCACTTCATGACTGGAGGGCGGACTCGGAGTGTCTAGCTAACCACCCGCCTAGTCGCCGATCAACGACAGACGTGGTTTGAATGCCCGGGCTGAGATGAAAGCCCGGGGATTCCTTTTGTTGCACCCGGACCGTGGCGTCCGCCACCATCATGCCCGCTAGCTTGGTCCGATTGCAGATGGGCAGCCCGGAAACGGTCTTACAGCTCTCGCGCTGCAATCATCATCAGCGTGCGAGGGCCCCGCGAGCGTAGGCGGAGCGCAGACCACGACGCGCCTTGAACATCCAGTGGCGCGATGTGCCTCGACCAGCGAATGTCTTCAACGCGAACTTCACGATCGATGCCTCGCGCAAGCTCCTCGCTCTCGATGAGAACGCAGGCCTCGAAATCCTTGTCGTCCTCGAGGCTCCTGAAATTCAGATTCGCGGAGCCGATAATGACCCACCGCATGTCGAACGTCGCGAGCTTCAAATGGCTGAAGTGGTTCTGGTACTCGAAGACCTCCAACCCTGCGTCGATGTACGCCGAGTAGTGATACTGCTGCGCATCATACGTCAGCTTGTTCGGGGTCCACCTGCCCGCAGGGACGATGAGAGTTACCTGGAGGAGTGGGCGCTCCCGTTTGGCCACGAGGAGCGCGTCCACGATCGCGGGATGATAGAGGAAGGGGTTCTCGATGAAGATCGAACGTTCCGCAGCGAGGATGCGGTCGCGAAAGATCTCGCGAATCTCGTTTGTCCGCGAGCTCGGTTCGCTTTTGATCACCCGCGCCGATGAAACGCGTACGCCGCGCGGCGCGGCCGGGATCCCGGCATCGAGGGACCGGAAGTTTGCTCCGCCGCCAAGCCGCCAACGTTCGCGGAAAACCCTGTCCAGGTCGCAGACGATCGGTCCCTCGAACCGAACGAGGCCGTCGTGCCACTTCCACCAAGGCTCCGGTTGACCCGCTTCCCGCGCGGTGCTCGCCTCGTCGTGCGCGTTCTTCGCCGGATCAAAGGGCACGTGATACTGGTACTGAGCCCCGAAGTTCGCGGAGCCGCAGTACGCGACGCGGCCGTCGATGGTCACAATCTTCCGGTGATCGACGTGGAGCGCTTCGACCTTCAGCGTCCTCCACAGGCGTTCGATCAGCGCAATCGTGTAGGGGTTTTACCTTCTAGCGAAAGGAATGCCCGGCCTTTCATCTCAGCCCGGGCATTTAAACCCCGCCTAACTCTGATCGGCAGCTAGCCGGGTGGTTGCCTGGATTCTCCGGCTCACTTCGGTTTGCAGGGCGGGTGCCCGCACGAGCAGGAACCCATCTGCGTGCCGCTTGCGCATCCGCTCGAACAGTACTTCTTACCGCGCACGTCGACCGACGCCTCTTTACAGGAACACGCGGCAGAGCTACATCCGGCCTTAGAACCCTTTTCCGTGCTTTCCATATCAACTCCTTGAGACTCTGGGTCTCATGGGATGTTTGCGCACGAAGCATGCCAGTGGCTTCAGGGACTCCCCGATCGGGATCCCATTTCTCGGCGCTCTGGCCGGTTCCCTGTCGCTGGAACTGAGAACGGGGTGCTGCGCTCGGAATGCCGATTTCGCGCCCGTCGTCGCTTCCGTCCTAATTTGAGACGTCCGTTGAAGGTATTGCTCTTGCATCCGACGCGGGAACAGAGAGTAGGATCGCCTTGAAACGACTTTCCGTGTCCGTTCCCGGTGCGGCTGTTTTCGCGGCTTCGGTCCCGGGCGCTGAACCGGCACCTGTCGTAAAGGATCGGGTGACGAACGAGACTCCGTTCGACGGGTCAGCGCAGCAGCGACGGCGCCGTGATCCCCATGGACCCGTTCGACGTCGAGCGGTGCGACCTCAACTACGCGGCGACGCTCCGCCCGTCCGACACCGCCGTCGGCACGGTTATGATAACGCCCGTAACGTAGGGTTTTAAGTACACGAAAGAGGTGAGTGATGTCGAAGAACGCCTTTCACAGCTGGCGTAATTTCTTGGGCCCTGCTGTAGTTTCGTTAATCGGTATGTTTGCCTCATCGCTATTGGCCCAGGCGGCGGGGGCGGGAGCATTGACAGGCACGGTGACCGAGCTGCCCTCTGCTCTGGTTGGAAATGCCCTCATCACGGCGGCAAGCGCGCGACCTGATCAGGCAAACACTCCCACTACGGAGATCCCGGGTCCAGTATTCAACCTGATGCCGTCCGGCAACTTCAGTGAGAGGTTCGAGATCGCCTGTTCCGAGTCCGTGGAGATACTCTCTGCGACGGTCAGCGTTTCGGGCATGCCGCTCCTCGGCCGGAAGGCAATGGCTGCGCAAAACAAAGACGACACGACGGCAGCGCCTCAGGAGAAGCCAGCGAAACCTTCGCTTATGGATCTGGGGTTTCCTCCGGATCAGGCCCAGGGAAACACCGAGGCTCAGGCAAGACTCGACAAGCGATCGCATATGCTCAAGATCCATCAACGATTGGGCTTGTTGACGCTCATCCCCATGATCGCGACGATATTCACTGGGGGTGGTGCCGGCGCGCACGGCAGCACGTCAGCGCGCGATCTTCATGGCGCCCTGGGCCTGGTGACGGCGGGTATGTACATTACGACCGCTTCTTATGCCATTGGGGCACCCAGTGTGCCGGGAATGAAGATCCGCGGCCCCATCCGCCTGCACAAGGCCCTCGCCTGGGTCCATGGCGCCGGAATGATCCTGACTCCCATCCTGGGAGCGATGGCTCGTGCTCAACTCGACAGGGGAGAAAAGGTTCATGGGATCGCCACAGCACACTCGGCCGTGGCCGACGTAACGGTGGCGGCATATGCCGCTGCTATCGGATCCGTAGCGCTCAAATTCTGAGGCGACGTTCATGAATGAATACATTTTTGTCGAAGGCGGCATGATCGGGACCAATCGCCATGTGATCGGTCGCGGACTGAGACAGATGTTGCCGATGATCTGTCTGCTTCTGGCGGTTCCCGTGCTTGCACAACCGGACCATCAATGGGTGCTGGAAAAGTCAACGCTTACGTATCATGTCTCTCATCCGCTGCATGACACCGACGGCATCAGCCACGCAGCACGAGGGAAAGTTGTTTGTCACGCTGGACAATGCGATGTGCTGATCGCGGCGCCCGTGAAGTCGTTTGATTCGGGAGACAGCAACCGCGATCTTCACATGGTTCAAACCACGCACGGCGCTCAGTTTCCTATCATCAGCGTGCGTATCCGATTGCCCGAATCGGCTTTCGGAGCATCCACGGTCCACTGCGATCTCGAGATCGAGTTCGCGGGTCAGACGGTCCAGTACAGGCAGGTTCCATTCCAGGAGGTGACAGAGGGAATCTACACGCGGATTTCCGGAACGATACCGGCGATACTTTCCGATTTCAAGATTTCCCCGCCTTCATTCTTAACGGTCCCTGTTAAGAATGAAATGCCGGTGCGAGTGGAGACGACATGGCGTCCAATGTGAAGATAGATTCGGTTTGTCTCCCGTCGCGGCGGGCCAATCTTGAGTCGTCGACAGGGAAACATTTCTCGTCCGCGGGGTAATCCGTGGGCATTTCAGCGGTAAGACGTAGGGGCGCAATGGGAATTGCGGCGGGCGTTGGCGCGCACAGACCAGAGCCTCGGTCGACCTGCTCCCCAAAGATGGTCCACCTGGGGTGTGAGCTTCCGAGTTGAAAATCGTAGCAGTAGTCGCGCTGTGGATTGCGTGGAAATGTGGAAATCACGCGGCCGTCTCCCGGTGCGCCGCGGCGAAATCGGTGGGTGTCTTCTCGTCGAGGGAGCTGTGCGGGCGAACGTCGTTGTAGTCGAGGCGCCAGGTTTCGATCGTCTGGCGCGTGTAGACGTCCATGATCGTGAAGATGCGAAAGCGCCGGCCCGATCCGAGCTGATCCGCGACGAAGTCGATCGACCAGCGCTCGTTGGGGCGGATGGCGGGCAGAAGCGGCTTCGGGCGCTGCCAGAGCCGCTTTCGTGGGCGCTTGCGCGGCAGGCCGAGCCCTTCAGAGCGGTAGAGCCGCAGAAGCCGTTTGTGGTTGAAGCGCAGTCCGTCCTTACGAAGGAAATACCCCAGGCGTCGATATCCGAAAGCGGGACGTTGCAGGGCGATCTCTCGAAGCTTCTGGCGTAGCTCGTCGTCGCCCGACCTGTGGGATCGATAGCGACACGTCGAGCGGCGAAGGCCGCTCAGCTCGCACGCTCGTCGCTGGCTTCTGCGGAATTCCGTGATCATGACGCTCGCTGCTTTCCGCTTCACCGCGGGCGTCACCATTTTTTTCCGAGCACCCCCTTGAGGGCCGCTATGTCGAGGGCTTGATCGGCGACGATGTGCTTGAGGCGCCGGTTTTCATCCTCGAGCGCGTGAAGCTTCCTGGCGTCGCTGACTTCCATCCCGCCGGCAGAGCTCTTTCGTCAAAGCCCCGGCCTCGGATTCCTTCAAAACCCCGATGATCTGCTCTTCCGTTGCTCGCTTGCCTTTCACCTGAGCTCTCCTTCCGTAAGTCTATGGAGAACTCACACCCTCCGTGGATCAGTTTTCGGGGAGCAGGTCGGTTAACAGGTGGCCCCGAGGAGGGAACCCACGGTTAATAGAAGAGGACGCGGGCTGGACGGGGACCTCGTGTACGGTCACCCCTAAATCCACCAGACCCGTCGAGCCGGGACCATTGCACGAGCGACAACCGACAGATTCCCCAGGTGCGCCTTCAACCTCTTTTCAAGTGCTTCTGTCTGCCCTGCGGCAGCTCGGTGGGCAGAGAGAACGCACGTATCCGGCAAGAGTCTCGAACAGACACTCGCTAAGCGCTTGACCGACTTGACTTTCAGCGGATGATGCGAACGTTTCATTGCACCGGGTTCCAGCTTACCCGATCCTTGCTGCAGGAGAGCGTCGTGAAGCCGCTAAAGAGGACCGCTAAGCGTGACCGGCGCTACGAGATGGTCAATGTGCGGCCAGGCTACCTGATGATCGAGCTGGAGAACCATACCCTCGCCCGGCGCTGCTACTTCGTGGCAGAGCGGACCCCGCCCCTGGAGGAGTACCGCGAGGGCAATCAGTTCTGGAAACCCCAGCAGGCGGCCCAGACCTTCCAGTTCGACGTCCGCGACACCCAGACCGGCGCGGTGGTGCCCTTCGGCGAGCTGGCGGGGCTTCTGTACTACGCCTGCTGCGCCAAGGACAGCACCGTCTACCAGATGGGCGACCTGGCCCACGACCAGCGCGTCTCGCTTTACGTGGCGATCACGACCGAGGGCGAGGAGGGCCATGCGCCCATGCCCCTTGAGAAGGTCCGGGTCCTCAACACGCTCTTCAACGAGCGCCTGACCAGCCCCGGGAAGAAGGTGCTGATCCTGCCCGACCTCTTCGGTCTCCACAGGAAGATCACCTACGAGCAGATCGCGGTCGACTTCGGCCTCACGTCCATGGAATGAGGAGAACAGGATGAAGATTAAGGAACTCGCGGAGCGGCTCGAGCTCAAAGCCGCCACCAAAGTCTTCGATCGGGACGTGACGGGCGTCTACATATCGGACATGGTCAGCGACGTGATCGCGAACGCCAGGGCGGGCGACCTGCTGGTCACCGTGCAGGCGCACGCCAACGTGATCGCCGCCGCCAACCTGGTCGACACCTGCGCCATCGTCATCACCCAGGGCAAGGCCCTCGCCGACGACGTGGTGAAGATGGCGGAGAAGGCCGAGATCACGGTGTTCACCACGGCCCTGAATCGCTGGCAAATGGCCACGAAGTTGTATGAGGCCGGCATTCGCTAGACGGCCGCCCGGAGGCGACCCCCGAGGTGAGGGCATGCTTCTCGCGGAGATCGTCACGCTTCTCGGCTGCACGGACCTGCTGGCCCTCGACCAGGCCGGCGGCCGGGAGATCGCCGGCTGCTTCGCCGCCGACCTCATGAGCGAGGTCCTGGCCTTCTGCGGCCACGGGCCCCTGCTCGTCACCGGGTTGACGAACTTGCAGTCCGTTCATACCGCAGACGTGGTCGACGCGCAGGCCATCCTCTACGTCAATGGCAAGCGGCCCGACGCGCAGGTGCTGGCCCTGGCCCGCGCGCGCGGCCTGCCCCTGCTGTCAACCACCCTGACCATGTACGAGGCCTGCGGCCGCCTGCACCGGAGCGGCCTGCCCGCCTCCACCAAGCAACAGGGGACCGCGCCCTGAGCGAGGTGCTCTATGCCGAGACCTTCCAGATCCGCGGGGGCGACTTCGAGCACGGGGGAGAGGTGGCCACCCGTATCAAGTCCATCTGCAAGGACCTGGGGATCCGGCCCGACCTCATCCGCCGGCTCTCCATCGCCAACTTCGAGGCGGAGATGAACGTCATCATGCACGCCGACCAGGCGGACCTCAGCTTCCTGGTCCTGCCCGAAGCGGTGCGGGTGGTGGTGGCGGACCGCGGCCAGGGGATCCCGAACATCGAGCTGGCCATGACCCCGGGCTGGTCCACCGCCACACCCGAGATGCGCGCTCGCGGCTTCGGAGCGGGGCTAGGCCTGCCTAACATCAAGAACAGCGCGGACGAGTTCCAGGTGGAGTCGACCCCCGGGGTCGGCACCACACTCACCTATACGGTGCGACTTGCCTGACGCGCAGGAAGGCGACCGCCCCCGGAGCAAGCACTCGATCGTCTTCGACCCGCAGCGCTGCGTGGGCTGCGTGGACTGCTGCAAGGCCTGCCCCACAGCGGCCATCCGCGTGCGGGCCGGGTGCGCGGTAGCCGACCCCGACCTCTGCATCGACTGCGGCGAGTGCATCCGCTGGTGCCGGCACGGGGCGATGCACGCGGCCACCGCCACCTCCGCGGACCTCAGGCGCTTCAAGTACACGGTGGCCTTGCCCTCGCTGACCCTGTACTCCCAGTTCGGCAAGGACGTGGAACCGGGCCAGGTGCTGAAGGCCCTCCGCAGCCTGGGCTTCGACGACGTCTACGACCTGTCGGCCATGTGCGACATGCACGCCAGCGCCACCGACGCTTACCTCTCGGAGTGCCGCGGTCCCTGGCCCAAGATCTCGGTGACCTGCCCCGCCATCATCCACCTGATCCAGCTCCGCTACCCGGACATGATCGACAACCTGCTGCCGATCGAGACCGCGCGGGAACTGGCCGCCAAGCTGCTGCGCCGGCGGCTGGTGGCGGAAAAGGGGCTAGGCCCCGGCGACATCGGCATCTTCTTCATAACTCCCTGCAGCGCGATGCTGCAGTCCATCCACCACCCGGAGGCCCTGGAGGCGTCGTACCTGGACGGGGCCTTCTCCATCGCCGAGGTCTACGGTCCGCTGCTCGGGGCCATCAAGGCGAACGGGCCGGTGGAGAACCCCCCGCCCATCAGCGAGCGCGGGCTGCTCTGGGCGATGGCGGGCGGGGAGATCGCGGGCTTGCGCAACGCCAACACCATCACCGTGGCCGGGGTGCGCGACGTGCTGCGGGTCTTCGACCACATCGAGGAGGGCAAGCTCCAGGCCGTCGACTTCATCGAGGCCTACATCTGCCCGGACGGCTGCATCAGCGGGCAGCTCACGGTGGAGAACCGTTACGCCGCCCGGCGCACCGTGCAGCAGGTCGTGCGCCGGCACGGCCAGCGGGCGGGCGAAGGGGCGGCGGTGCCCGAGGAGAAGGTGCGCGCGATGCTGCGGGAGCACTTCTTCGACCTGGAGGAGCACCTGCAGGCCCGTCCGGTGCGCCCGCTGGGGCGCAACCTGCGCGAGGCGGTGGCGCGCAAGCGAGAGGAGGAGCGGGTGCTGGCGGAACTGCCGGCCAAGGACTGCGCGGCGTGCGGCGCCCCCAGCTGTGCCGCCCACGCCGAGGACGTGGTGCGCGGCCAGGCCGCGCTGGACGACTGCGTGTTCGTCCGCATCGAACGCTTGCAGGAGGCGATGGCCTCCACGAAGGAACCAGTCCATGACTAAGCAGATGCTCGTGCTGGAGCTGTGCTGCCCCCAGTGCGGTGCGGCTCTCACCGAGGGCACGCGGGTCCACCTCGACGGCCACGTGCGCCGCACCCACCAGCAGGTGGAGGTCTCCCTGAGCGCCATCTTCGGCGACGACAGCGGGGAAGCGGACCCCTCCCTGGAGGAGGGCGATGTCGTCGATCTCAGCTGCCCCAGGTGCGAGGCCAGCCTGATGCTGCCGCTGTCCTGCAAGATCTGCGGCGCCGCCATGGCGTCGCTCAACATCGCCAAGGGCGGCTTCCTGGAGTTCTGCTCCCGGCGCGGGTGCAGGGCCCACGCCCTCGGGGGTACCGGCAACATCGACGACATGATGAGCCTGATGAACCGAATGTTCGAGACGCCTTATGACTAGCGCGGCGCCGGGAGCCCACGACATGGAAGCGCCTCGCGCGTACGACTTCAAGAACCTCCACTACAAGGGTGAGGGCGGGGTCCTGATCCCGCTCCTGCAGAAGTTCCAGACCGAGGACGGCTACATCTCCCGCGAGCGGATCGCCGAGATCCACAGGAAGACGGGGGTGCCCCTCTCGCAGATCTTCGGGGTGGCCACCTTCTACGCGCAGTTCCGGCAGCACCCCGTGGGCCGCAACATCATCAAGGTCTGCCACGGCACGGCCTGCCACGTGGCGAATGCCAACTGGATCTCCAAGACTCTGAGAGACCAGCTGCGGATCGGGGAGGGGGAAACCACTCCGGACCGCGAGTTCACCCTGGAGACGGTGGCGTGCCTGGGCTGCTGCAGCCTGGCCCCGGTGGTCATGGTGAACAAGGACACCCACGGCAACCTCAAGCCGACCGACCTCCGGAAGCTGCTCAAGCCTTACCGGGAGAAGAAAGCGGGATGAGCGCGTGAGGATCCTTGTGGGGCTAGGCACGTGCGGGGTCGCGGCGGGCGCCGGGGCGACCTACGCCGCGATCCTGGCCAGGACGGGGACGCTCAACGGCAGCTGCAAGGTGGGGAAGACCGGCTGCGTGGGCATGTGCTACCGCGAGCCGCTGGTGGAGGTGCGCGAGGACGGCGGGACGCGCTGGCAGTACGGGCAGATGACCCCGGACAGAGTCGACCGGCTGCTCGAGGAGCACGTCGGGAAAGGCGAGCCCATCGAGGAGTGGCTGGTGTGGACCAGCGAAGGCAAGGGCCAGGAAAAGGCCTTCCTCGACCGCCAGCAGCGCATCGTGCTGCGCAACTGCGGGGTGATCGACCCGGAGAAGATCGAGGAGTACCTGGAGGTGGGCGGGTACCAGGCCCTGGAGAGGGTCCTCGACCGGAGGGACCCCGACGGCCTCATCAACGTGATCATCGAGTCCGGGCTGCGAGGGCGCGGGGGGGCGGGCTTCCTCACCGGCATGAAGTGGCGCTTCACCCGGCTGGCGCCGGGCAAGCAGAAGTACGTGATCTGTAACGCCGACGAGGGCGACCCCGGGGCCTTCATGGATCGCTCGGTCCTGGAGAGCGACCCCCACTCGGTGCTGGAGGGCATGGCCATCGCCGGCCACGCCATCGGCTCCACCCGTGGGTACATCTACGTGCGCGCCGAGTACCCCATGGCCGTCGAGCGGCTGAACATCGCCATCGCGCAGGCCGAGGCGCACGGCCTGCTGGGTGACAACGTATTCGGCACCGGATTCGAGTTCCACGTCGAGCTGAAGGAGGGGGCGGGGGCCTTCGTGTGCGGCGAGGAGACCGCCCTCATCGCCTCGATCGAGGGCCGCCGCGGCATGCCGCGGATGCGGCCGCCCTTCCCGGCGGTCAAGGGCCTGTGGGAGTGCCCCACCAACATCAACAACGTGGAAACCTTCGCCAACGTGCCCTGGATCGTTCTCAACGGGGCGCAGGCCTTCAACCGCTTGGGCACGGCCAACAGTAAGGGAACCAAGGTCTTCGCCATGGCCGGCAAGATCCGGCGGGGCGGGCTGGTGGAGGTCCCGATGGGGATCTCCATCCGGGAGATCGTCAACGACGTCTGTGGGGGTATCAAGGAGAACCGCAAGTTCAAGGCCGTGCAGATGGGTGGCCCCTCCGGAGGCTGCATCCCCGCGGAGCTCGAGAACACCGTCATCGACTACGAGTCCATCAACAAGACGGGCGCCATCATGGGCTCGGGCGGGCTGGTGGTGCTCGACGAGACCACGTGCATGGTGGACGTGGCCCGCTTCTTCCTGGACTTCACCCAGCGCGAGTCCTGTGGGAAATGCACGTTCTGCCGGGTGGGCACCAAGCGGATGCTGGAGATCCTCGTCCGCATCACCGAGGGCAAGGGCCAGGAGGGGGATCTCGAGAAGCTGGAGAACCTGGCCTCCCTGGTGAGGAACAACTCGCTGTGCGGCCTGGGCCAGACCGCCCCGAACCCGGTGCTCACCACCCTCAAGTACTTCCGCGGGGAGTACGAGGCGCACATCTCCAACCGCAAGTGCCCAGCCCACCAGTGCCAGGCCCTGCTCACCTACACCGTCAACGAGAAGTGCAACGGCTGCCAAGTATGCAAGCGGGCCTGTACGGCCAAGGCCATCACCGGCGAGAAGGCCAAGCCCCACGTCATCGACCACAGCCTGTGCATCCGCTGCGACGAGTGCTACCGGGCCTGCCGCTTCGAAGCGATCACGAGGGTGTAGGGGCATGGAACTCGTCAAGCTTCACATCGACGGCAAGCGGGTCATCGCCGACAACCGCATGACGATCCTGGAGGTCGCCCGCGAGAACGGGATCACCTCCATCCCGACCCTCTGCCATGACGGGCGCCTCGAGCCCTTCGCCTCCTGCTACTTGTGCGTGGTGAAGGTGCAGGGCGCGCGCACGCTGGCGCCGGCTTGCTCCACCAGGGTGGCGGCGGGCATGGTGGTGGAGACCTCCAACCCGGAGATCCGGCGCTCGCGCAAGGCAGCCCTGGAGCTGATGCTCTCCAACCACTACGCGGACTGCATCGGTCCCTGCCAGCTGGCCTGCCCGGCGGGGGTGGATATCCAGGGCTACATCGCCCTGGCCGCCCTGAACAAGCACCGCGACGCCATCGCCCTCATCAAGGACCGCAACCCACTGCCCGCAGTGTGCGGGCGTGTGTGCACTCGCCCCTGCGAGATCAAGGGCTGCCGGCGCACCCTGCTCGACGAGGCCGTGGGCGTCGACTACATCAAGCGCTACCTCTCCGACCTCGATCTGGGAGACAAGGAACCCTGGCGCCCGACCCTGGCCCCTCCCAACGGCAAGAAGGTGGCGGTGGTGGGGGCGGGCCCGGCGGGGCTGTCCTGCGCCTACTACCTCGCACTGCGCGGCTTCAAAGTTTCGATGTTCGAGGCCCAGCCCGAGGCGGGGGGCATGCTGCGCTACGGCATCCCCGAGTACCGCCTGCCCAAGGACGTGCTCGACTTGGAGATCAATCAGATCCTCGACCTCGGCGTCCAGCTCTCCACCAACGTCCAGCTCGGGCGCGACTTCACGGTGGCCAGCCTGAAGCAGGGCGGCTACGACGCCATCTTCCTGGGGCTGGGGGCGTGGGACAGCTCCAAGATGCGCATAGAGGACGAGGACTCCCCGGGGGTGCTGGCCGGCATCGACTTCCTCAAGCAGTTCGGCCTCAAGCGCAGGATCGACATCCACGGCAGGGTGCTGGTGGTGGGCGGCGGAAACACCGCCGTCGATTGCGCGCGCACCGCCCTGCGCCTGGGCGTCGCCGAAGTGCGCATCCTCTATCGGCGCACGCGTAAGGAAATGCCCGCGAACGAGACGGAGATCGTGGAGGCGGAGCACGAGGGCGTGAAGATGGACTTCCTGGTCGCCCCCGTGCGGGTGCTGCGCGGGGAGAACGGCCGGGTGGCGGGGGTGGAGTGCATCCGCATGGAGCTGGGCGAGCCGGACCAGAGCGGCCGCCGCAGCCCCAGGCCCATACGCGGCTCCGAGTTCCGCATCGACTGCGAGTTCGTGATCGCCGCCATCGGCCAGGGCACGCGCGTGCAGGAGCTGGTGGACGGGCGGGTGCCCAACTTCCTGCCCTTGGGCGAGTCGCTGAGCCTCACCCGCTGGCAGACCGTGGAGGTCAACCAGCGCACCTTCGAGACCACCGTGGACGGAGTGTTCTCGGGGGGCGACGTGGTCACGGGGGCGGCCACCGCCATCGAGGCCATCGCCGCCGGACGCAAGGCCGCCTACGCGATCGACCGCTACGTGGCCACTGGCCGGGCCGAGCCCGAGCCGGTGGAGGTGTACAGCCGCAAGGACGCCTACCGCAAGGTCTTGGCCTCAGACCTGGCCCCCGGCTCCACCGACGGGCGGCGGAGCATGCCCGTGCTCCCCCCCGCGGAGCGCGCCCTCAGCTTCGCCGAGGTGGAGACCGGTTACAGCCGCGAGGACCTGCGCCGGGAGACGGCGCGCTGCCTGGAGTGCGGCTGCAGCGCCCTGTTCACCTGCGATCTGCGGCGCCACGCCACCGAGTACGGGGCCGACGTGCAGACGTTCATGGGCGAGGCCGTCGAGCACCGCGTCGACCGGCGCCACCCGCTGTTGGTGCTCGACCCCAACAAGTGCGTGCTATGCGGCCGCTGCGTGCGCATCTGCAGCGAGCTGGTGGGAGTGGCTGCCTACGGCTTTGTCAAACGCGGCTTCGACACCGTGGTCAAGCCCGCCCTGGGCGACTCCCTGCTCGACACCGAGTGCGTGAGCTGTGGGCTCTGCATCGGCACCTGCCCCACGGGGGCCATCGCCGAGAAGCTGCCCCTGACCAAGCCCGGCCCCTGGAAGACCACCCGCGTGGAGTCGGTTTGCCACTACTGCAGCGCGGGGTGCCGGCTGGGCTACGAGGTCTCCGGCACCACCCTGGTACAAGTCTCGCGTGCGGCTGACGACGCGGGCACCGGCGGTAACCACTGCCGCAAGGGCCGCTTCGGCTACGGCCACGTGCAGTCGGCCGAGCGCCTGCACTGGCCCCTGCTGCGGGTCGGGCGCGAGCTGCAGGAGACGAGCCTCGACGAGGCCCTGCGCTACTCCGCCATGCGGCTCAAGGAGCTTACCCGCCGCTACAGCGGCGACCAGGTCGCGATGTTCGTCTCCCCCCGCCTGACCAACGAAGAGATCTACCTCGCCCAGAAGCTGGCCCGGCTGGCCTTGCGCACGCACAACGTGACCTCGCTGGCCCACCTCGTCAACCGCGAGCTGCAGGCCCCGGAAGTCGTGTCCACGGCCTCCTACGCGGACATCGTCGACGCCCAGGCCCTGCTCGTGGTCAACGCGGCCCTCGACGAGGAGAGCTTCGCGGTGGACATCGCCTGCAAGCAGGCCATCCGCAAAGGCGCCCGCCTCGTCTACGTCGGCCCCGAGGACAACCTCACCTCGCGCTTTGCCGAGCTGCACTTGCGTTGCCTGCCCGGCGGGCAGGCCTTTGCCGTCCTCGGCTTGTTGAAGGATTACGTCGCCCTGCGGCCGAGCGCCCTCGACGACCGTCCGGAACTGGTCCAGGCGGTGGCCGATCTCTCCGATGAACGCCTGGAGAAGCTCTCTGGGGTGGCGCGCGCCGCCTCGCGCGAGGCGGCCGCCATCCTGGCCAAGACCATCCTCAAGGTGATGCTGTTCAACAAGGACTACCGTGGCTCGCGGCTGGCCCGCGACGAGCGGCTCTTCGCCCAGGCGGCTGCGGCCTTGGGCTGCTCGCTGCTCGCCCTACGCGAGAAGGCGAACACCCAGGGGCTGCTCGACATGGGCGCCGACCCGCGCTGGCTGCCCGGCTACGTCGATCCCGAAGGCGGCGAGGCCCTGGAGCAGATGGAGAAGGAGCTGGGGGCGGTCCTGCGCGACCTTTCCCCGCCCAGCCTGGACATAGCCCAGCTCCTGCGCGACAAGAAGATCAGGGTCGCCGTCGTGCTCGGCGAGGACCCGGTGGGCGCCCCCGGGTTCCCGCAGGACCTGTGCGACGGCCTGCTGGCCGCCGACTTCCTGCTCGTGGGCGACCTCTTCCTCACCGCCACCGCCGCCTGCGCCACAGTGGCCTTGCCGCTGTCGAGCACGGCCGAGACGAGCGGCACCATGACCAACGCCGAGCGTCGCGTGCAGCGACTGGAGCGCGCGGTGCCCCCCGCGGGCGGGATGGAGACCTGGGAGATCCTCAGCCAGCTCGCCAGCCTGCTCGGCTACCGGTTCAAGATGAAGTACGGGTCCGCCCAGGACGTGACCGCGGAAATCCGACGGGTGGTGCCGATTTGGGCGGGGCTCGACCTTGGCTCCGCGGGTGCGGTCTGGGACGCGGACGGCCTTAAGCTGCCCAGGGTCCCGTTCACCGGGCTGGGGGGGCCGCTTGCCCCCGTGCCCACCCTCGGGCTCGACACGCTGGAGGTCCGCTTCGCGGCCTGGTTCGACAAGATCTTCGAGAAGGCCCGCCGGGAGCTGCCCGTCGTCTAGCTGTAAGCGCTCGACAGGTTATTCGTAGGGGCGCAATGGGAATTGCGCTGCCCGGTGGCGCGCAGAGGCCTGCGAATTCGTCGTCGTTCGGGCCGGCCCAGAGCGCACGCCTCGCCCCTCTCCAGACCCCTTGGCTGACCTTCCTGAAGTCCTTTCAGGCAGCTTTTCGAGCCAGTACCGGCAGAACCATTGGGACTTCGCCCGGCCTGCCGCGGGGAGGCGGGATCGCTGAGAGATGCGCGGGCGTCCGGCCGAAGTAGATCTCTGCCGGCGTCGCACCGCCAAGACCCTGATGCGGGCGAAAGTGCGCGTAGTGAACGAGGCCGAGCTCGATCTTCTCTATCAGATCTTCCGCCACCATGGGCCGCAGCAGGCGGAGGCCGAACGTGTCCTTCAGCGTCCTCCACAAACGCTCGATCAGCGCGATCGAGCCCTTCTTCCCGATCGCACCGAACCTCTGCTTCACACCGAGCCTTCGCAGCTTCCGGCGGAAGACCTGGCCCGTGAAGCAGCGTCCCTGATCCGAGACGAAGTGATCCGGCGGCCCGCGCTGCTTCCCCGTCCTCGAAACGAAGCCGGCGATCTCTTCGGCCGAGGGCTGAAGTGGATCGAAGTGTGCGCTCTGGGCGCGAGAGCGATGACGAAACCGCTGGTCTGTGCGCGCCAATGCGCCCTGCAATTCCCATTGCCGCCCTACACGTGTAGTCAGAAGGGTTTCCGAGTAATGCGCCCGTGCAGGCGCTTCACACCCCCCCGCCCAGGACCTTGTAGAGGGTGACGAGGTTCGCCTGCTCCGCGAGGCGGACGTTCACCTCCCCCTTCTGCGCGGCGTAGAGCGCCTGCTGGGCCACGAGGACGCCGAGGTAGCCGTCGATGCCTCCCTGGTAGCGGGCGTCGGAGAGACGCAGCGTCTCGTCCAGCGCGAGGACGAGGGCCTCCTGGGCTTCGCGCTGGGCGACGAGTGTCGTTCGGAGCGTCAGGGCGTCGCTCACCTCGGCGAAGGCGACCTGGATCGCCTTCTCGTACTGCGCGATGGCGATGTCGCGGTCGACCTTCGAAACCTTCAGGTTCGCGAAGAGGGAGCCGCTGGCGAAGAGGGGGGCGACGATCTGCGGCGCGAAGCTCCAGATCCTGGTCCCCGCCCCGAAGAGGTCGGAGAGCTCGGGGCCTTGAGTGCCGAAGCTCGCCGTGAGGGAGATCCGCGGGAAGAAAGCCGCTCGGGCCGCCCCGATGTTCGCGTTCGCGGCGCGGAGCTGGTGCTCGGCCGCGAGGATGTCGGGCCGGCGGAGGAGGACGTCGGACGGCAGTCCTGTGGAAACTCCTCTCGGGTCCGTCACGGTGCCGAACCGGTCGGGGAGGAGATCGGGACCGACGGGCGAGCCGACGAGGAGATGGAGCGCGTTCCGGTCGACAGCGACGGCGCCGGTATACGCCGCGACGTTCACTCGCGCCGCCTCCACCTGGCTCTGTGACTGGCGGAGGTCGAGGTCGGAGGCGAGGCCGGCGTCCCGGGTCTCCCGGATCAGCTCGTACGACGACTGCTGCGCCTGGAGGGTCACCCGGGCGAGACGGAGGTTCTCGTCGTCGGCCGCGAGGTTCAGGTAGCTTCCGGCCACGGCGGCCACGAGCGCGGTCTGCGCGGCCCGGCGGGCCTCCTCCGTCGCGAGATACTGCTCGAGGGAGCGGGCGTTCAGGCTCCGGATTCGCCCGAAGAGGTCCAGCTCCCACGACGCGAGACCGACTTCGACCGAGTAGACCGAGGCCGTCTTCGCGACGCCGTTCTCGCCCATCTTCTCGGGGATGCGGTACCGGTCGCCCAAGGCCTGGACCCCGACGGTGGGGTTCAGCTCGGCGCGCTGGATCCGATAGAGGGCGCGGGCCTTCTCGATGTTGAGGGTCGCGACCCGGAGATCGCGGTTGTTCGCGAGCGCGAGATCGATGAGCGACCGCAGGCGGGCGTCCGTGAAGAAATCCTGCCAGCGGAGATCGGCCGCGGCCGCCGGGGTCTCGGCTGGAGCCGGGGCCGCCGCCGGTTCGGCCTTCGGCGGGGTTCCGTCCGCCCAGGCGTCGGGAACGGGCGGAGCGGGGCGCTCGTACTTCGGGATCATCGTGCAGCCGCCGAGGAGGAGCCCCGCGGGGAGGAGTGCGGCGAGGACGAGAGCGATCAGCCTGCGGTTCATGGCTTTCCCTCCGCCGGGAGCGGCGCTTCGGGAGCGGGAACGGCCGCGCCGGCCTTTTTCCTCTCGAAGAGCTGGACGATGAGGACGTACAGGAGCGGGATCAGGAGGACGGCGAGGAAGGTGCCGCTCAGCATTCCACCGAGGACGCTCGTGCCGATCGCCATCTGCGCCCCGGCCCCCGCTCCCGAGGCGAGCGCGAGCGGGAGAACGCCGAAGCCGAATGCCATCGACGTCATGACGATCGGACGGAGCCTCGTCTTCGCGGCCTCGAGCGTCGCCTCGATGAGGCTCATTCCCTTCGCACGGTTCGCCGTTGCGAACTGGACGATCAGGATCGCGTTCTTCGTCGTCAGGCCGAGGACCGTGAGGAGCCCGATCTGGAAGTAGACGTCGTTCGACATCCCGCGCGACGACGAGGCGATGACGCCCCCGATGACGCCGAGCGGGAGCGCGAGGACGATCGAGATCGGGACCGTCCAACTCTCATAGAGCGCCGCGAGGACGAGGAAGATCACGAGGACCGAGAAGGCGTAGAGGAGCCCGGCCTGCGACTCCGACATCCGCTGCTGGTAAGAGAGGCCGGTCCACTCGAAGCCGACGTCCGCCGGGAGCTTCTTGATGAGCTCCTCCATCGCGTTCATCGCCTCGCCGGAGCTGCGGCCCGCCGCCGGCTCGCCCTGGATGTTCATCGCGGGAAACGCGTTGAAGCGCTCGAGGCGCGGCGAGCCGTAGACCCACCGGCCGGAGGCGACCGCCGACAGCGGGACGAGCCCGTTCTGCCGGTTGCGTACATGGAGCCGGTGGAGGTCCTCCGGAAGCATCCGGAACGGAGCGTCGGCCTGGGCGTAGACGCGCTTCACGCGTCCTCCCTGGACGAAGTTGCCAACATACGCGCTGCCGAACGCGGTCGAGACGTAGCTCTGCACCGAGCTGACACTGACGCCGAGCGTGCCCGCCTTCCCCCAGTCGACATCGACCTTGTACTGGGGAACGTCCGTCATCCCGTTCAGCCGGACGCGAGAGAGACGCGGGTCCTTCGCGGCGAGACCGACGAGCTGGTCGATCGCCTTGGAGAGACCCTCGTGCCCGAGGTTGCCCCGGTCCTGGACCATCAGGTCGAACCCGGTGGCCGTGCCGAGCTCGACGACGGCGGGAGGCGGGAAGGCGAAGATGATCGCCCCGCGCTGGGCCGAGAGGGCCCGCATCGCCTTCCCCGCGACGTCCTTGGCCCGCAGGCCCGCGCGATCCCGGAGCTTCCAGTCCTTCAGCTGGACGAAGACCATTCCCATGTTCTGGCCCCGTCCGCCGAAGCCCTGCCCCGCCACCGCCCCGCACGACTTCACGGCGTCCTTCTGGTCGACGAGGAAGTGACGCTCCACGTCGGCCATGACCGCCTGCGTCTGCTCGAGCGTGGAGCCGACCGGGAGCTGGACCATCGCCATCAGGGTCCCCTGGTCCTCGTCCGGGAGGTAGCCGGTCGGCATCCGCTGATAGAGGACCGCCATCAACACGACGATGACGAGGAAGACGGCGGCGTAGCGGGCGCGCCGACCGAGGACGTGTCCGGCTACCGCCACGTACCGGTCGCGGATCCGGAAGAAGGAGCGGTCGAACCAGAGGAAGAAGGGCCGGAGGAAGGGGACCCCGGTCTCGGCTGCCTCGTGCCCCTTCGCGACGGGCCTCAGCAACGAGGCGCAGAGGACCGGCGTCAGGATGAGGGCCACGAGGACCGAGAGGAGCATCGAGGCGATGACGGTGACGGAGAACTGCCTGTAGATGACGCCGGTAGAGCCGGGGAAAAAGATCATCGGCCCGAAGACCGCCGAGAGGACCAGGCCGATGCCGATGAGGGCGCTCGTGATCTGGTCCATCGACTTCCGGGTCGCCTCGAAGGGGGGGAGCCCCTCCTCGCTCATGATCCTCTCCACGTTCTCGACCACGACGATGGCGTCGTCGACGAGGAGGCCGATGGCGAGGACCATGCCGAACATCGTCAGCATGTTGATCGAGTAGCCGAGGAAGCCCAGGACGCCGAAAGTGCCGAGGAGGACGACCGGGACGGCGACGGTCGGGATGAGGGTCGCGCGGAAGTTCCCGAGGAAGAGGTACATGACGAGGAAGACGAGGAAGATCGCCTCCAGGAGCGTCTTGAAGACCTCGTCGATGGCGACCTTCACGAAGGGGGTCGTGTCGTAGACGAAGATGGCCTTCATCCCCGGAGGGAAGAACCTCGAGAGCTCCGCCATCTTCGCCTTGATCCGGTCGGCGGTCTCGAGGGCGTTCGCCCCCGCCTCCTGCCGGACGGCGAAGACCCCGGCGGGCTTCCCGTTGAACCGGAACTTGAGGTCGGGGATCTCGGTCCCCAGCTCCGTCCGCCCCACGTCCTTCACCTTCACGACCGACCCGTCCGGGTTCGTCCGGAGCGGGACCGACGCGAACTCCTCGGGCGTCTTCAGGAGCGACTGGACCAGGATCGAGGCGTTGAGGCGCTGTCCCGGAACCGCCGGAGCGCCGCCGAGCTGCCCTGCAGACACCTCGACGTTGTAGGCTCTAAGTGCAGCTACGACGTCGTCCGAGGTCATTGAGTACTTCGTCAGCTTGTCCGGATCGAGCCAGACCCGCATCGAGTAGGCGGTGCCGAAGACCTGGACCTCGCCGACCCCTGGGACCCGGCCGATGACCGACTCGATCTTCGAGACGGTGTAGTCGTTGAGGTCGGCGTTGTCCATGCTGCCGTCCTCGGAGACGACACCGGCGATGAGGAGGTAGTTCCGGGTCGACTTGCTCACCGTGACGCCCGTCTGCTGGACGACGTCGGGGAGGGCGGGCATCGCGAGCTGGAGCTTGTTCTGGACCTTCGCCCAGGCGATGTCGGGGTCGGTCCCGGGCGCGAAAGTGAGCGTGATCGCCGCGCTCCCCGAGGAGTCGGACGTGGAGTCCATGTAGAGCATCCGATCGAGGCCCGTCATCTTCTGTTCGATGATCTGGACGACCGAGTCCTCGACGGTCTTGGCGGAGGCGCCGGGATAGACGGCGCTTATCGAGATCGACGGCGGTGCGATCGGCGGGTACTGGGAGATCGGGAGCTTCACGATCGCCAGGGCTCCCGCCAGCATCATGGCGATCGCGATGACCCAGGCGAAGACGGGGCGGGAGAGGAAGAACCTGGACATAGGCGCCGCCCTTACTTCGCGGCGGCGGCGAAGGGCACGGCCTTCACCTCCGCCCCGGGACGGACCCTCTGCAGCCCGTCGACGATGACCCGATCTTCCGCGGCGAGCCCCTTCGTGACCAGCCAGCGGTCGCCGAGGGCGCGGTCCAGCGTGAGCATCCGCTGCTCCACCTTGCCGTCCTTGCCGGCGACGAGGGCGTAGGGGTCCCCCTTCTGGTCGCGAGTGACCCCCTGCTGCGGGACGAGAATCGCCTCCTCGTTGACCCCTTCCTCGACGATCGCCCGGACGAACATGCCGGGGAGGAGGACGTTGTCGGGGTTGGGGAAGACCATCCGCAAGGTGACGGAGCCGGTCGTCGGGTCGACCGTGACGTCCCGGAATTTCAGCTTCCCGGCGAGCGGGTAGGGAGTGCCGTCCTCGAGGAGGAGCTTCACCCGGCTCCACCCGTCACCGCTCCGCTTGAGCCGGCCGCTTGCGAGACTCTGCCTAAGGCGGAGGATCTCCGCGGAAGACTGGGTCACGTCGACGTAGATCGGGTCGAGCTGCTGGATCACCACCAGGGGAACGGGTTGGTAGCCGGTGACGAGCGCCCCGACGGTAACGCTCGATTTCCCGGTCCGGCCCGGGATCGGCGCACGGATCGGCGTGTAGGAAAGGTTGATCCGGGCGCTCGCCTCGGCCGCCCTCGCGGCCGCCACGCTCGCCTCGGCCTGCTGGAGGGCCGCCAGTGCGTCGTCGTAGTTCTGCCGGCCCGTCGCCCGGATCTCGACGAGCCCCTTGAGGCGCTCGGCGCGCAGGCGGGCTGCCGGAACATTCGCCTCGGCCATCGCGAGCGTCGCCTTCGCCTGTTCGTACGCGGCCTGGTACGGAGCGGGGTCGATCTGGTAGAGGAGGGCCCCGGCTTTCACGTTTGAGCCTTCCTCGAACGCCCGCTCGCGGATCAGGCCGTTCACCTGCGGCCGGACCTCGGCCACGAGGTAGGGGGAGGTCCTGCCGGGCAACTCGGTCGTCAGGACGACCTTCTCGGGGTTTACCGTCACGGTGCCCACTTCGACCGGACCCTGCTGCGAGGGACCGGATCGGCCCTTGCCGCAGGCGAGGGTCAGCGTCGCCGCGGTCGCGGCGAGGCAAAGCGAGAGGGCGGGAACGATGCGCCGGTTGGCTTTCATGTCTTCTCCATCAGGTCCAGGCAGCGGCTTGATCTATCGAGGTTCGGTGCGCAATTTCCATTGCACCCCTAAAGCGACCGCCCGTCTCGAGGCCGAAGCGCCTCTTCTTGAGCTCCGGGAGCCGCTCGTTGAGGAAAACACTCGTCCGGCAGTCTAGAGCGCCTTGTGCGAGCCGTCGCAGAAAGGCTGTCCCTTCGAGAGGCCGCAACGGCACCACGCAGAGGTCTTTCCCGCCTCGAGCTTCACGTCGATGGGCTGCTTGGTGGCACTCTCGGCTCCTGATCGAGGGCACCCGCGCATGCGGCTGAACAGAAATGACCTCCGGGCTGAGAACGGGTTAAATCTGGGATCTCGCACCAGAGAACAAGGTTCGCACAGCCGACCGACCGCGGAGCCACTCATTTTCCCGCGAACGTAAGGCTGACGCGGTTGACACCGAACCACCGCGTTACGAAGCTCTTCACGAAGGACTCAGAAGCAGGTGCCGAGGGCCAAGCCGACGCCGACGCTCCGCAGCCTGATGTCGTTGTCATCCTCCCGGCTCACCTCGTGCTGGGTGAAGTACGAGCCTTGGATCGTGGCGTCGAGGCGGAGCTTTGCGCCAAGACGCCGGCGCATCCCGATCGAGATGTCCGCATGCCCTTGCGAGATCCTCACGACACCGCCTTCCGAGCGGAGACTGTTGACCGACGGCAGCCAGCCGCCGGTTACAACGCTCGTCAGCGACAGCGCCCCGCCGATCGGCAGCTCGATGCGCAGCGTAAGGAGCGGCACGGGTAGCTCCTGTGTCAAGAAGTCTTCGCTCGTCTCGTTACCCCGCGTGGTCGCCGCTAGAGAGCCCTGGAGGCGGAAGTCGAGAAGGACGTAGGAGAAACCGACTCCGGCGGCGACACTGCCCCCGCCGGCAAGGTGAGCCAGCGTCCGCTCGTAGAGGGCGTTCACCCGGAGGAAGAAAGGGTGTGTCACCAGACGGGTGCCGCCCTGGAGCGTGGCGCCGTTGAAGAAAACGTCGCCCGGCAGGGTCGCGGAGCCGTAAAGAAGGAGTGCATCGACACTCAGCCGGAGATCGGAGCCGCTGCGGAGCCGCCGTACCACCTCGAGACCGAAGCTTTCTGAAGTCTCGATGCCAAGGTCGTGGCGCAGGTCGAGGTGGGTCCCCTGAATCTCGTTCTCTCGAACCTGCACGTATCCGTGCGGGATGCCAATCTCTCCCCGCATCTCAAGCTCCCATTTGTCTTGCGCGGAAGCGATGCGACCCGACGCCAGCAGGAAAAGCGTCATGCCGATCCGTCCTTCGAGGCCTCTTTTCGAGCGCTGCAGAGCCACCTGTCGTCCCCCCGTGCGCCTCGAGCGTAAGACAACTTCCGCGATCGGCTCCTATCCCTTTGACGGTGGCCCCCATGCGGCCTGACTAAGCCCCGTCGCTTTAACCTTTGACCCGTTATCGGACTGTGTGCAAGAAAAGAGGCGCAAGTGGCGGAGTAACTCGCCGTGATCAGGACGCTCTCGTCGTCCGAGGAATCCCCCCGTCAGGGCCGCGGAAACTCCCGGTAGCGCGTCAGCACCCAGACCACGAGGATGGCCACGCCCGCGCCGATGAAGAACGTTCGTGCAGGCGAGCCGAGGCCGGCGCGGAGCAAACGCGGCATTGCGAGCACGAGGACGACTCCGACGACGAGCTCGACCACCCCATGGATCGAGAAGGGGATCACCTTGACGATGCCGAGCGGAAAGCGCGTGAAAAGTGTCATCAGGAGATGGATGACCGCGAGCCCCCAAGCGACGGCCGCCACGTAGCCACCGAGCCCGAAGAAAAATGGCGCGAGAAGGAATACGACTACGGTGACGAGATCGAGAAACCCATGGAGACGCGCGTCCAGAAGATTCATGAGCTCATTATCGCGCGCCCGGGGCGGCGGCGTCAGCGCGAACGCTCGACTTACTGGGCACGTTCAATCCCTCGCTTGCGTTCGCCATTGAACACCAGCCGTCAGCGCCGATGAGCGCTGCGAGCCCGGTCGCACCGCCGATCGCCGCCTCCGTCCGAACCCTGAGACGTCCGTGTCCGGGTATTGCTCTTGCATCGGCGCAGGAACCAGAGAGGAGGCGTCGCCTTGAAACGACGCTCCGTGGTTGTTTCCGCCGCAGTCGTCCCCGCCGCTCCGGTCCCAGGCTCTGAATCGGCAGGTAACGGGAGGCTTCGCGCCAATCCTCGCGACACCCGTTGCGACGTAACGTTCGCGCGTCGGCTCCGCCTCGCACTTCTCGCGGTGGCCATGCTCCTGGCGGCTGGACCGGGGCTCGCCCAGACGACGGATTCCCCTCTTGTCGCCGAGTTGAAGCGGTATCTGAACGACGGCGCGGCCATCGCAACCGCCCCCTTCCGCTTTGACGTCCGGGACTGGGCCGAGGTGGCCGCGATTTCCGGCAGCGTCGTCTTCGTCGGCACGCGCGACGACCGCATCGACGCGTGGGTTCAGAACCACCGCTCGAAACAGAGCGACAACTTCGCCCGCGTCGTGACGCCGTTCGGAAGCTGGGCGGCGATCGGCGTCTCGGCCGTCGCGCTCGGGGGCGGCCTCATCTCGCACAACAAGCGCCTCCTCGACACCGGCCGCGATGCGGTCGAGGCCGAGATTCTCGCGGCCGGCATCACGACACCGCTTCTGAAGTACGCCGTCGGACGCGTCCGTCCCAGCGACGGAGCCGACGCGGATGAATTCAAGCCCTTCTCCGGCAACTCCTCGTCTCCCTCGGGCCACGCCACGGAGGCGTTCGCGGTCGCGTCCGTGCTGTCGGCGCGGGCCGACGGCTGGGTCGTGCCCGTCGTTTCCTACACGCTCGCGAGCTGCGTCGGGTACGCCCGGGTGCATGACCGGGCGCACTGGGCCTCGGACGTGATCGCGGGAGGGCTCGTTGGAACCCTTATCGGGCGCACGATCGTGAGGCGCCACGAGCGAGACGAGGCGCAGCCTGAAGTGCCACCTGCCGCGTATAGCTTTCGCATCGCGCCCGTCATATCGGCCGGCGCCTTGGGGTTCACCGCAAGCGCCTCGTTCTAGAGTGGCGTCTCCGACCTCACACGCTGCGCGTAATTGCTGTGGCGCTTGAAGCGGGTCGACCAGCCATCGGGCCCGATGAGCACAGCGAGCCCGTTCGCGGCGCCCGTCGTCGCTTCGGTCCGAATCCTGACACGTTCGGTCAGGGTATTGGTCTTGCATTAACGCGCGAATCAGAGAGGAGACGCCGCCTTGAAACGACTCTCCGTCGTCGGTCTTGTCGCGGCAGTCTTCGCCGCTCCGGCCCGGAGAGTTGAACCGGCGCCTGCCGTGAAGCTCCGGCTGATGAACGAGACTCCGTTCTCGCTCGAGTCGCTTAAGGGGAGCGTCGTGGTCCTCCTGGTCTTCAGTCTCACGCTCGAGACCTGTGCCACCGCTCGTCGGAGCACAGCGCTTTCGCTCCGGGACCGCGACGCCTAAGCGCCATGTCAGCGTTCACTCCGCTCACGGCAACTCAAAGGCTTGGCCGAAAGCTAAGAGTAAACGTCATGTCAGAGAGTTCGCGCTTTGGGATGACGGCGCAAGGAGAACACACCGCGTTTCTCGATTGCATTGACCTGATGGCGACGCACCCAGATCTCGAGATCCACGTCAATGACCGCGAGACCTGTGACTTGCTTCATTCGCACAGTTGGGGTCCCTTCTATTTATTAAGGGGTGCGTCCTACAAACGCCGGCGCGTGTTCACGGTCCATGCACTTCCTGAGACGGCGGAAGGGGCACTACCGCTCATGAATTCTGCAACGCGACCTATTGTACGTGCCTACTTGACAGCGATCTACAACTTCTCCGATGTCGTAATCGCCGTGGGTCCGGCGACGGCCGAGTCTCTGCGAAAACTTCGCGTCCGCTCTCGGATTGAAGTGATCCCGAACGCGCTACGAAAAGACCGCTTCTTCCCGTCCGCAGAACTCCGCAAAAGAGGGCGCGTGCGCGTGGGAGTTGCTGACAATCGACCGCTGATCCTCGGCGTCGGCCAGCTGCAACCGAGGAAAGGAATCGCCGACTTTGCGGAAGTCGCGCGGCGCCTGCCGGAGGCACAGTTCATCTGGGTGGGCGGAAGGCCGTTCGGGGCTTTCAGCGCGGGCATTTCAGAGATCAATCGGCTCATAGCTCATCCTCCCACGAACCTTCGATTTGCGGGTACTTTTGAACTGACCCAAATGCCGATGATCTACAACGCTGCTGACTGTATGCTCTTTCCGTCGTTTCAGGAGAACTGTCCCTATGCGCCGATGGAAGCGGCAAGTTGTGGCCTTCCGGTCATCTTTAGGGACCTCCCTGAGTACAGGCTACTTTATAGGTCTGAGTACCTCGCCGCTTCTGACGTCGCGGGATTTACCAGGCTACTTCGAGAGATTCTGGAACGCCCTTTGCTCCGAAAGCTCTACAGTCAGGCGTCCTTACGACTTGCTGCCTACTTTTCACCGGCGCAATTCATTGAGTCGCTCGCCCAAGTCTACGATCAGCTTGCGTGTGGAGCGGCTGGGTCATCGTAATCAGCGGCACATGTAGGGCCGCAATGGGAATTGCGGCCCGTCCTGGCGCGCAGAGACCAGCGTTTCGCCCTTGCTCTTCCGCTCGGCGCACGCAGGTCGGCCCGCTCCAACGCCCTTCGCTGATCTTCGAGACCGCCCTTCAGGCAGCTTTTCGAACCAACACGGGCAGCATCCGCTGCGCGTCGAGATACTCGATTCGAAACGGCGGGTCCATCGGGCCTTCTCCCGGCCTGCCGCGAGGAGGCGGGATCGCGGACAAGTGCGACGGCGTGCGGCCGAGATCTCTTCGCGCCACGGCGCCCCGCAATTCCCATTGCACCCCTACAGATGTAGTCCTTTCAACGGGGTCGGAAAGGGCTGCAACCGGGGAGGGCCGATGGGCGCTACTCAACGGCGCCCGGCGCACCCGGAGGCCGGCTGCGCCGAAGCGACCCGGTGGCAGGAGAATTGCTGCCCTGCTCCCGGAGGCTGGGGGAGGACCGCGTGGAAGGGACCTCCTCGGCGAGCGGCGCGGCGGGACCGCACCCCGGGGCAACGCCCGGCGGCTCGAGCTGAAGGAGAACGACCATGAAGAGAACCGTGGTGGCAACAATCCTCTTGGGAGCGCTCGGGATGGTCATCCCCGCGCCGCAGGCACGGGCGCAGGTGAGCGTCAGCGTGAGTATCGGAGCCTTCTACGACGAGCTGTCCCCATACGGAGAGTGGGTCGACTGCACGTACGGGGAATGCTGGGTTCCTCGCGGCGTCGGCGCGGGCTGGCAGCCGTATACGAACGGTCAATGGATCTACACGAGGTACGGGTGGACCTGGGTCTCGAGCGACCCGTGGGGAGCCAACCCTTATCACTACGGCACGTGGGCCTTCATCGGCAGGCACGGCTGGGTATGGGTGCCCGGAACCGTCTGGGCCCCGGCCTGGGTGACCTGGTCTTACAGCGACAGCTACGTGGGGTGGGCGCCCATGCCGCCGACGGTGGCCTTCGGCAGCGCCGGCTACTCCGGAAGACCCGTCGTCGTGAACGAGGCGCAGTATGTCTTCGTGCCGACGAACCGGTTCGTGGGCACGAACGTCACGTCGGTGCGAGTGGAGCCCCGGCGGAACGCTGAGATCTTTCGCCAGGCGAAGCCCGTGACCCGATTCGAAGTGTCCGGCGGCGTCGTCAGGAACGTGGCCGTTCCCCTGGCGACCGTCCAGCGGGCAATGGGCAGCAAGATCGAGACGCGCGAGATCAGCACCGCCAACACCACGCCTCGGAAGGTCTCCTCCGGTGGTGTCGCCCGGAGCGGGCGGGTGGCCATCGTTGCGCCGGCGCGTGACGTGAAGGCCGCACGAGCCAGCCGGCAGACGGCGGCACCCGCGACGCCGCAGCAACATCAGCAGCAGGCGAAGCAGCAGCAGCCAAAGGTGCAGCAGCAGCAGCAGGTGAAGCAGCAGCAGGTGAAGCAGCAGCAGGTGAAGCAGCAGCAGGTGAAGCAGCAGCAGATGAAGCAGCAGCAGGTGAAGCAGCAGCAGGTGAAGCAGCAGCAGGTGAAGCAGCAGCAGGTGAAGCAGCAGCAGGCGAAGCAGCAGCAGGCGAAGCAGCAGCAGGCGAAGCCACAACGCCAGGCGCCGCCGCAGCAACAGCAGCAGGTGAAGCAGCAGCAGGCGAAGCCACAACGCCAGGCGCCGCCGCAGCAACAGCAGCAGGCGAAGCAGCAGCAGCAGCCA